>Ga0075425_100003337_pt1 | contig 16321 bp, 25 predicted proteins | sample SoiMethybrSBSTD4_FD_75300 | JGI IMG/M metagenome (GOLD analysis project Ga0075425, IMG submission 75300) | Bulk soil microbial communities from a Populus tree surrounding site in Tennessee, USA - Soil MetaG P. TD hybrid SBSTD4 | ecosystem: Environmental > Terrestrial > Soil > Tree plantation... | reverse complement strand
CCTCACCATCCATGGATCGCGGAGGTCGATCCGACCATCGACCCATGCCATTGCGAGGATCGACCCTGGCCATCGCGAGGATCGACCAGTGCCATCGCGAGGATCGACCAGTGCCATCGCGAGGATCGACCCCGTCGATCCAACGATCGACCGGTGCCATCGCGTCGATCGATCCCGTCGATCCAACGATCGCCCAGTGTCATTGCGACGATCGACCCCGTCGATCCAACGATCGACCCCCCTCATTCGAACGATCGACGTCGGCATGGAACGCGTCGTCCGGCGGCTCTCCTGACTGATGGGAAGCAGGTGGGCGATCATCTGGACTGCGGTGGCGCAAGCCACCGCTCTCATCGCGGAGGCGCCAGCCTCCGCCCGCGGTCGAGGCTGCGCCTCGACTCTCCTATAGCGGCGGCATCGCCGCCGCAGTCCAGAAAACCAGCCCCTCTCCCCGCTCGTCGGGGAGAGGGTGGCGCGAAGCGCCGGGTGAGGGGCGCAACCTTCCCGGTACACTCCTCTCAATGACCGAACGGCCCGACGATCCGACACTGGTCATGGCGCGAGAGCCGATCGACGTCGGCACGCGCGTCGCGGGGCGTTACGTTCTCGAGGATGCGATCGGGGCCGGCGGATTCGGACGTGTGTTCCGTGCGCGCGACGAGATGCTCGGCCGTTCGGTCGCGTTCAAGATGCTGACGCGGGCGAGCGTCGCGTCGAATCTCATCGAGGAAGCGAAGACCGTCGCGCGGCTCGATCATCCGCACATCGTGCCCGTGTACGACGTCGGCGTCGCGGACGGCACTCCATGGATGGCCATGAAATTGATCGACGGCGAAGGCCTCGATCGGGTCATGCGCCGCGAAGGCCGTCTCGACGCGGCGCGTGCGATCCGCATCGCGACGCAGGCGGCGACGGCGCTGAGCCACGCGCATCGCCGCGGCATCGTGCATCGCGACATCAAGCCTTCGAACATTCTGCTGAGCCGCGCCGAGGACGGGAGCGCGCATGTGTGGCTCGCGGACTTCGGCATCGCGAAGATCCTCACCGCGAGCGGCGCGACGAGTGAGGACGTCATCGCCGGCACGCCGTCGTACATGGCGCCGGAACAGATCACGGGGCGCCGCGTCGACGGTCGATCCGACATCTTTTCGCTCGCGTGCCTCACGGCCGAGATGATCACCGGCCGCCGCTCGTTCGCGGGCAGCTCGCTCAGCGACGTCGTGTACAAAATCGTTCACGACGCGCCCGATCTGACGGGCCTCGATGTGGCGCGCGGCGCGATCGAGCGCGCACTCTCCAAATCGCCCGACGATCGTCAGCAAACGGTCGACGCGTTCAGTCGCGAGCTGCAGCGGGAGCCGGTCCGGAGCAGGGCCGCGTGGAATGAGTGCGACGTCATCGCGGTGCGCGGTCTTCGCAAGAGTTACGACTGGCGCCGCACGCCGGTGATTCACGACGTCGATCTGCGCGTCGAGCGCGGCGCGATCTTCGCGCTCCTCGGCCGCAACGGCTCCGGCAAGACGACGCTCCTCCGCACGATTCTCGGCCTCTACCGGCGCGATGCGGGCGAAGTGCGCGTGTTCGGACGCGACCCGGAGCGCGACGGCCCGGCCGTTCTCGCGCGCGTCGGACTCGTGACCGACACGCTGCCCGCGTACGACACGATGCGCGTGTCGGATTACCTCGATCTGCTGCGCGCGAGTTATCCGAACTGGGACGACGCGCTCGCGTACGAGCTTCTCGGCCGATACCGACTGCCGCTCGCGGCGCGCATCAGGACCCTCTCGCGCGGCATGCGCACGGAGCTCGGTCTCCTCGGCGCGCTCGCGCACCGGCCGGAGCTGCTCGTGCTCGACGATCCGACGCTCGGCCTCGACGCGGTCGTGCTCGACGACTTCTTCACGACGCTCGCCGAGGCGTCGAAGCGCAATGGCACGACGATCCTGATCGCATCGCACAACATCGCCGAAGTCGAGACGGTGGCGACGCATGCGGGATTGTTTGCGGACGGAAAGATCGTCATTGCGGATCGCGTCGACGCGTTGCGCGTGCAGGCAGGCAAGCAGACATTGAAGGAAGTCTTCGTCAGCTTCATGAGGGATCGATGAGCGCGCGGGCCGGCGTCGCGAAGCCGCATGCGGGCTGGACGCTGCTGCGCATGCACTACGTGCGCGTCGTCGTTCCGATCGCCGTGGTGGCGCTGGCGGTGCTGGTCGTGCTCTACGCCGGATTCAGCATCGCGAAGGCGCGCGGCACACCGCTCGATGTGAGTGATTTCGACAGACTCGTCATCGGCGTCGCGGGACTGCTCGCGATTCCGACGGGCACCGCGGTGTTCTCGCGGCCGTTCAAGGAGCAGCACATCCTGCTGTTTCATGCGCTGCCGGTCTCGCGCGTGCGGCAGTGGGCATTGCTCGCCGCGTCGAGTTTTCTCGCGCTCCTGACCGTCGACGCGGCGCTGGCGATGCTTCGTCCGAACGCACTCGGAATTCTGGTGCACTCGGGGACGCTGCCGATCTTCATCGCCGTCACGACGTTCGGCTTCGCGGCGGGACTCTGCTTCGCGACGATCTTCGTGCGGCCGGTCCTGGTTTACGTCAGCGCGCACCTCGGTGCGATCGCGATCGCGGCACTTCTCATCGCCTCGATCTGGGCGCCGCAGTTCGCGTACTACGGTTTCAATGAGATGGACATCACCGATCTGTCGCGCGCCGCGCCGTGGGTCGCGGCGATCGTGCTGACGATCGGCTTCGCGTTCGCGTCGGCGATGTTCTACGCGCGCGGCGAGATGACGATCGGCCGCGTGCAGGCGCGCAATCTCCTGATCGTCGTCGCGGGCGCGGCGGCGATCGCGCTGATCACGATGCCGCTGATGTACGCGATCGAGCCCGGCCGGCGCGTTGCAGTCGAGTCCCGCATCTCGCCGGATGGACGCCACATCGCGCAACGCCACGAGAGTCCGTGGGCGCGATGGCACAGCGACGTCACGATTCACGATCTGACGAGCGGCCGTTCCACGATGTTCGACGTTCCGGGCTTTCGTAATGATCAATGGAACGACGATGGCGAGCTTCTGGTGTGGATTCGCGATGCATCTCCGCTGCGTCGCCTGATGTATCTGCGCGGGCCGCACGATCGCATCGAGCGCTGGTCCGCCGATGGCCGCCGGCTCGGCGAGACCGTTTACGACGGCGAGATCCTCGAGTGGTCGCGCGAAATCGCGGTCGTCCGAAAACACGACGTCGCGCACGTCGTCGCTTTGCAGAGCGGTCGCGAGCGGTTCACGGCTCCGGCTCCCGACGATCTGTGGCTGTTGCGCGACTTCGTCGTCTTCAACTGGAATGATCGCGACTCGCGCGTCTGGACCATCGCGGCCGACGGCGTGCACGAATGGCCGCGCGCACCGATCGCCTCGGACAACCGGCAGGCGTGGGCGTTCGACGGCACGTTCTATCCGCGCCGCGATGCGATGCTGCGCACGATCGAGGAAACGGTTCCCGCGCCGCGCACGGCGTCGGATCGTGTCGGTTACTTCTTCACGAATGTCGGAAGCCGGATCTTCGCCGTCGTCGGAGATCCATCGGCGTCCGCATCGAAGCTGTACGTGCTCGATGACGCGACGAAGCAGTGGAAACTGATCAGCGACGCGATTCCGCTCGCCGCGAACGAGATGCCACGCGAGGGTGTCGGCTTTTACGACACGTTCGCGACGACGGTCGGATTCAATCCGTCACTGGGATGCGCGCTGTTCGTCGAGCGTGTCGACGGACATCTGCGACATCGGATTTACGACGCGATGCAGGACACGACCGCGACGCTGTTCGAACGCGCTCCTGACGACACGCGCCGCCTGGCGATGCACACGAATCCGATCGCCGGCAAACGATCCGTCGTCGTGACTCTCGACGGTAGCAGCACCGAAATCGTGTGGCGTGATGGACGCGTGGTGTCGCGGATTCCGCGACGAGCTGGAGGGCGGCTCGATGCGCTGTGGCCGGACGGCACGCAGGTGCGCGACGACGGCCGCTTCGTGACGGTCACCGATCCGCGCGGCGCATCGCGGCGAATCAAACTCGCGCGCGAATGAAAAAGCCCGCCGGGCGGCGGGCCTTTTCGAATCGATTCACTTTTCGGATTTCTTTTTGGCGGGCGACTTCTTCGCGGGCTTCGCGGCGGCCTTCTTCGGCTTTTCGGCCTTTTCGGCTTTCGGAGCAGCCTTCTTCGCAGCGGCTTTCTTCGGCTTCTCTTCCGCCGGCTCTTCGGCCTTTTCGGCCTTCTCCGCCTTCGGCGCAGCCTTCTTCTTCGCTGCCGGCTTCTCGGCCGACTTCTCGCTCTTCGTCTCGGTCGCTTCTTCCGAGCGCTCGACGAGCTCGAGGATCGCGCGCTCCGCGGCGTCGCCGCGGCGCGCACCGAGCTTGATGATGCGCGTGTAGCCGCCCGGACGCGTCGCGAAACGCGGGCCGATCGTGTCGAACAGCTTCGCGATCAGCGCGTCGCTCGGGACCGTGCGCGCCGCCTGACGGCGGTTGTGCACGCTGTCGTTGCGCGCGAGCGTGATCAGCTTCTCGGCGAGCGGACGGAGCTCCTTCGCCTTCGGCAGCGTGGTGACGATGCGCTCGTGCTCGATGAGGGACGCCAGCTGGTTGCGGAACAGAGCCAGACGATGGCTCGAGGTACGTCCCAGCTTGCGATTCACCATTCCGTGTCTCATGGTTCAAATCTCCTTTGATGGCGGACGGCGGATGGCGGATCGCGGAAGAGGGCGCCGGCTTCTGCCGTCCGCCCTCTGCCATCTGCCATCAGGTGCTAGTCGCGCATGTCGCGCGCACCGGCGCCGACACGCGTCATGCCGAACGACAGTCCGAGGCTGGCCAGAACGTCCTTGATCTCATCGAGCGACTTGCGGCCGAAGTTCTTCGTCGACAGCATTTCGCGCTCGGTGCGCTGAACGAGATCGCCCAGCGTACGGATGTTGGCGTTCTTGAGGCAGTTCGCGGAGCGGACGGAAAGGTCGAGCTCCTCGATCGGCTTCGAGAGCATCTCGGCAAGACGCGGATCGACCTCGGGGGCCGCCGCTTCCTCGCGCTCCTCGGCGCGCGTTTCAAACGCGCTGAAGATGCGGAGGTGATCGCCGAGCAGCTCGGCGGCGAGGCTGATGGCCTCCTGCGGCGAGACCGCGCCGTTGGTCCACACCTCGAGCACGAGCTTGTCGTAGTCGGTCATCTGGCCGACGCGCGCGCCTTCGACGTGATAGTTCACGCGGCGCACCGGCGAGTGGATCGAGTCGATGGGGATGTAGCCGAGCGGGAGATCGGTGTCGGCATTGCGGTCGGCGACCTGATAGCCGCGGCCGCGCTTCAGACGGGCCTCGAGCTTCAGCGAGCCTTCCTTCGAAAGCGTCGCGATGTGCGCCGTCGGATCGAGGATCTCGATGTCCGGATCCTGTTCGAAGTCGGCCGCGGTGACGACGCCCGGGCCCTTCTTCTCGAGGTAGAGAGTCTTCGGACCGCCGCCGTGAAGCTTGTAGGCGATCTGCTTGAGGTTCAGGACGACGTCCGTCATGTCCTCGACGACGCCCTGGAGCGACGAGAACTCGTGGAGCACGCCCTCGACGCGAACCGCGGTGATGGCCGCGCCTTCGATCGAAGAGAGCAGGACGCGCCGGAGCGCATTACCGATCGTCGTGCCGAAGCCGCGCTCGAACGGCTGGGCGATGAAACGCCCGTAGTTCGGGGTGAGAGTCTCCGGATCGTAATCGAGCTTTTTGGGTTTCTGAAAATCTGACCACATCATTTGAGCGGCCTCCTCGCGAAAAGTGAAACGCACGACGAGCCGAACGCCCGTCGTGCACTTCACCAGGATTGATTACTTCGAGTAGAGCTCGACGATGAGCTGTTCCTGGATCGGGAGACGAATGTCTTCGCGCTTCGGCACGTCGTTGACGCGGCCGAGGAACTGATCGGGAGTGAGCTCGAGCCATGCCGGAACGCCGCGACCCGCTGCCGTTTCGACGGCCTGGCGGATCTGATCGTTCTTGCGGCTCTTCTCGCGAACCTGGATGACGTCGCCCTTGCGAACCTGGAAAGAGGGGATGTTGTTCTTCTTGCCGTTCACCTCGATGTGTCCGTGGCGAACGAGCTGGCGGGCCTGCGCGCGCGACGCGGCGAAGCCGAGCGAGTAAACGACGTTGTCGAGCCGCAGCTCGAGCTGGCGAAGCAGGTTCTCGCCGGTGACGCCGCTGCGCTTGGCGGCGCGCTGGAAGTAAAGCCGGAACTGCTTCTCGAGCAGACCGTAAATGCGCTTGACCTTCTGCTTCTCACGAAGCTGCACGCCGTAGCCGAGGACCTTCGAACGGCGACGTCCGTGCTGACCCGGCGCGTAGTTGCGGCGCTCGATCGCGCACTTGTCCTTGAAACAACGATCGCCCTTCAAAAACAGCTTCATGCCCTCGCGCCGGCAGAGCCGGCAGACCGGGTCGGAATAACGAGCCACTGTGCCTCCTCAGGTTTCGCACCCGCCCCACCATTGGAGCGTTGCGTGTACGGCGGCAGCTGCTCGCCGTACGGTGCTGCATCGATGCAACGCGCATCGACAAAATCAGATCGCGGATGGCAGAGGGCGGATGGCAGAGGAACCGCGGGCATTTTCTGCCCTCCGCCCTCTGCGCTCTGCTCTCTTGTTACACGCGGCGCCGCTTCGGAGGGCGGCAGCCGTTGTGCGGGATCGGGGTGACGTCCTTGATCGACTTGATGTCGAGACCGCTGGCCGCGAGCGCGCGGATCGCGGACTCGCGACCGGCACCGGGGCCCTTGACCTTCACGTCGACCGAACGGATGCCGTGCTCCTGCGCGAGCTGGGCGGCATTCTGCGCCGCGACCTGGGCCGCGAACGGAGTGCCCTTGCGCGAGCCTTTGAATCCGATGCGGCCCGCGCTGGACCACGCCAGGACGTTGCCGACCGGATCGGAGATCGCCACGATCGTGTTGTTGAAGGTCGCTGCGATCGACGCGACGCCGTGCGGAACGTTCTTCCGCTCCTTGCGCTTCGTACCGGCGCGACGCGCGCCCGCCTTGCTTGCTGCTGCTCCACCACGTGCTGTTGCCATTCGATTCGTTCCTTAGATCCTTCGCTGCGCTCAGGATGACGACCGCGTCGTCATTTCTTCGTAGCTTTTTTCTTGCCGGCGATGGCGCCCTTGCGGGGACCCTTGCGCGTGCGCGCGTTCGTGTGCGTGCGCTGTCCGCGAACCGGAAGGCCGCGGCGGTGGCGCATGCCGCGATAGCAGTTGATCTCCATCAAACGCTTGATGTCGAGACCGATGTCCTTGCGCAGATCACCCTCGACCTTGCCTTCGTCGGTGATGATCTGGCGGATCTTGCGCACGTCATCCTCGGAGAGGTCCTTCACGCGCAAGTCCTTGTTGACGCCCGCCTGCCCGAGAATCCGACTCGAGCGCGTGCGGCCGATGCCGTAGATGTACGTCAGGCCGACTTCGACCCGCTTGTTCAGTGGAAGATCCACACCCGCGATACGTGCCATTGTGTCTGTGCTCCTGAATTAACCCTGACGCTGCTTGTGCTTCGGATTCTCACAGATGATCCGAATCACGCCCTGACGGCGGACGACTTTGCACTTCGTGCAGATACGCTTGACTGACGAACGAACTTTCATTGGTTAGCTCACTTGTAACGATAGGTAATGCGCCCGCGCGTCAGATCGTACGGCGAGAGCTCGACCAGCACTTTGTCTCCCGGGAGGATTCGAATGAAGTGCTTGCGCATTTTTCCGGAGATGTGCGCAAGGACCTTGTGCTTGTTTTCCAGCTCGACCTGAAACATCGCATTCGGCAATGTCTCGAGGACCGTTCCGGTCACCTCAATCGCTTCTTCCTTCGACATGACTTCCTTTTCGGCGCGTGGTGCTGTCCGTTGAGGAGTTCTTCTGGCTCTAATCAAACAGCACCATATTTTTTATCCTTCACTTTCCCAATACCAGCGGACCGTTCGCGGTGACTGCCACCGAATTCTCGAAGTGCGCGGCGAGCGTTCCGTCCACCGTCCGCGCCGTCCAGCCATCGGCGTCGGTCCGCACGTCCTGGATCATTCCGTTCGAGCCGGCCCGCTCGATCCGGGAGCGAAGTTTCGCCCCGACCTCGCACAGCATCGGCTCGATTGCCAGAACCATCCCTTCCTTCAACTCGATGCCCCGACCCCGCTTCCCGAAGTTGTAGACCTGCGGCTCCTCGTGCATGCGGCGTCCGATCCCGTGTCCGACGAACGTCCGGATCACGTGAAAGCCGCGCGACTCGGCATGCTCCTGGACCGCCGCACCGATGTCGCCGATGTGCCGTCCGGGCCGCATCTCCTCGATTGCAAGCTCCAGGCATTCGCGCGTGGTCTGCATCAGCAGATCCGCCTTCGCCGAGACCCTGCCGACCGGCACCGTGATCGCCGCGTCGCCGACGAAACCCTCGAAAATCGAGCCGAAGTCGAGGCCGAGGATGTCGCCCTCCTGCAGCTTCGCCCGATTGGGGATTCCGTGGACGATCACGTCATTCACCGAGGCGCAGACGACCGCCGGATACGGCGGCAATCCCATCGGGGAGTAGCCGAGGAACGGCGATTTCGCGCCGCGCCTCGAGAGCTCCTCCTGCGCCATGGCGTTGAGCTGCGCGGTCGTGGCGGCGGGCTTCACCATCTCCCGCATCATCTCGAGAATCTCGACGACGATGCGGTTCGCCCGGTCCATGACCGCGATCTCAGCGCGGCTCTTGAGTGTCGGTCCCTTCATTTAAGAAGTCAGGGACTGTTCAATCCGTTCAAAGACCTCATCGACGGGACCTATCCCGTCGACCTCGCGTAAAACGCTTTTCGACCTGTAATACGTGGCGACCGGAAGCGTTTGCCGATGAAATGCTTCCAGACGCCTGCGCACGGCTTCCTCCGTATCGTCCGCACGTGCGATGACCTCGGCGCCACAGCGATCACAAACGCTGTCGTTCGCCGGTGGGTTGTTCTCGAGGTGGTAAATCGCCCCGCATTGCGCGCACGTCCGCCGCATGGTGATGCGCCGCACGATCGCATCGTCCGGGACGAGCAGTTGGAGAACCCGGAGGGCCTCTTTTCCATTCCCGACGAGTCCGTCGAGCTTCTCGGCCTGGACCAGCGTCCGCGGGAAACCGTCCAGAATGAAGCCTTTAGCGGCATCACCCTTCGCCAGACGGTCGTTGATGATGCCGATCATCAGGTCATCGGAAACGAGCGCGCCCGAGGCCATGATCGGCGCGGCCTGACGGCCGAGCTCGGTGCCCTCGGACACGGCCTCGCGGAGCATGTCCCCCGTCGAAATATGCGGAATGGCGAAGTGGCTCGCGAGCCGCTTCGCCTGCGTTCCCTTTCCGCTTCCCGGCGGGCCGATGAAGATGATCTTCACGTTGTGATTAGCCTCGGCGGCCGCGGAGGCGGCCCTTCTTCATGAAGCCGTCGTAGTGACGCATCACGAGCTGCGACTCGATCTGCTGCATCGTGTCCATCGCGACGCCGACGACGATCAGCAGCGACGTGCCGCCGAAGTAGAAGTTCAGACCCATGCCTTCCGTGAACCACAGCGGAAGCACGCGGTCGAGCCACGCGCCGACGCCGAACGGCAGCTGCGCGACGTGGATGCCGGCGATCAGAAACTCCGGGATGATGCAGACCAGCGCGAGGTACGACGCGCCGACGAACGTGATGCGCGTCAGCACGCGATCGATGTAGTCGGACGTGCGCTTGCCCGGACGGATGCCCGGGATGAAGCCGCCGTACTTGCGCATGTTGTCGGCCGTGTCGACCGGATTGAAGACGATCGACGTGTAGAAGTAGCCGAAGAAGATGATGCCGATGACCTGCAGCAGGTAGTAGAGCGGCTCGCCGACCTTGAGCTGATTGCCGATCGACGCCGCCCACGGCTGCTTGATCATCTGCGCGATCGTCTGCGGGATGACGAGGATCGACGAGGCGAAGATGACCGGAATGACGCCGGCGGTGTTGACGCGCAGCGGCAGGTAGGTGTTCGCGCCGCCGTAGACCTTGCGGCCGACGACGCGCTTCGCGTACTGCACCGGGATGCGGCGCTGGGCGCGCTCCATGAACACGACGAACGCCGTCACCGCGACCATGAACACCACGAGGAAGAGGATCGCGAAGATGCTGCGCTCACCCGTGCGGATGTCGCCGACCGTGGTGAGAACCGCGTTCGGCAAACCGACGACGATGCCGGCGAAGATGATCAGCGAGATGCCGTTGCCGATGCCGCGCTCGGAGATCTGCTCGCCGAGCCACATGATGAACGCGGTGCCGGTGGTCAGCGTGAGGATGGTCATGATCGGGAAACCGAGTCCCCACATCGAGTCCTGCACGTGAGCCGGGACGAGCGGCGCGCCGCCCGGAGCGGTCTGCGCGCGCAGCCAGAACGCGACGCCGAGCGACTGAACGATCGAGAGAACGATCGTGCCGTAGCGCGTGTACTGGTTGATCTTGCGGCGGCCCATCTCGCCCTCTTTGGAGAGCTTCTCGAGATACGGCCAGACCACGGTCAGCAGCTGAAGAATGATCGACGCGGAGATGTACGGCATGATCCCCAGCGCGAACACAGACAGACGGCGCAGCGCGCCGCCCGAGAAGAGATCGAGGAAGCCGAAGACACCGGAGTTGACCGCCTTGAAGAACTCCGACAGCGCCTGCGGATCAACGCCCGGCGTCGGAATGTGCGAGCCGAGGCGATAGACCGCGAGCAGGGCGAAAGTGAAGATCACGCGCTTGCGCAGGTCCTCGATCGACCAGATGTTGCGGACTGTGTCGACGACGTTAGGCACGTTACTGAATCTCCTGGCAGGATCCGCCTGCCTTCTCGATGGTCGCCTTTGCGGTCTTCGAGAACTTCGTGGCGGAGACGCTGAGCTTCTTGGAGAGCTCGCCATCGCCGAGGATCTTCACGCCGTCGTTCCGACCCTTGACGAGACCCGCGCTGCGCAGCGCCGCCTCGTCGACCGTCGCGCCGTTGTCGAAGCGCTCCAGATCGGAAACGTTCACGACCGCGTACTCTTTCTTGAAGATGTTGGTGAAGCCGCGCTTCGGGAGACGGCGATGCAGCGGCATCTGGCCGCCTTCGAAGCCGATCTGACGCGAAAAGCCGGACCGCGACTTCTGTCCCTTCTCGCCGCGACCGGCGGTCTTGCCGTGACCGGAGCCCGGCCCGCGGCCGACGCGCTTCTTGGCGTGACGCGAGCCCTTCTTCGGTTTCAGATTGTTGAGTTCCATGATTGACCTCTCAGTCGATTACTCGACGATCCGCACGAGGTGCGGAATCTTCGCGATCATGCCGCGCACTTCCGGCGTGTCCTTTCGCTCGGCGATGCGGTGCATCCTGCCGAGGCCGAGGGCCTTCAGCGTCTGGCGCATCTCACGCGGGCACGCGATGCCGCTGCGCACCTGCTGAATGCGAATCACCTTGCCATCCGAAGCCTTCGCCGCGCTCATGCCTCGGCCTCGCCTTCGTTGCCGCCGCGAAGCGACTTGTACTCGTCTTCGGTGCGGAGCTGCTTGAGCGCCTCGAACGTCGCCTTCACGACGTTGTGAGGATTGGCCGTGCCGAGCGACTTGGTGAGGATGTTCTGAATCCCCGCCGACTCGAGAATGGCGCGGACCGGACCGCCGGCGATGACGCCCGTACCTTCGGAGGCCGGCTTGAGCAGAACCTTGCCCGCGCCGTAGTGGCCGACGGCCGCATGCGGAATGGTCGTGCCGCTCATCGACACCGCGATCATGTTCTTCTTCGCGATCTCGATGCCCTTCTTGATGGCGGCCGGCACTTCCTTGGCCTTGCCGGATCCGTAGCCGACCTTGCCGGCGCCGTCACCGACGACGACCAGGGCGCTGAAGCTGAAGTTCTTGCCGCCCTTGACGACCTTGGTGACGCGATTGATGTGGACGACCTTGTCGATCATCCCGCTCTCGGAGCGCTCTTCGCGACGCTCTCCGCGAGGTCCGCCGCCACCCTGTCCCTGACGCTGCATTGGACGCTGCATGTGATCTCCTAGAATTCCAGTCCGTTCTCACGCGCCGCATCCGCGAGCGCCTTGATGTTGCCGTGGTACTGATAACCGCCGCGGTCGAAGACCACGCGCGTCACGCCTTTGTCTTTCGCCTTCTTCGCGATCAGCGCGCCGACGGCTTTCGCCGCGGCCGCATTCGAGCCCTTCGTGCTGGCATCCTTCTCGAGGCTGGACGCGGAGACGATGGTCTTGCCGGTCGAGTCGTCGATCACCTGCGCGTAGATGCTCTTCAGGCTGCGGAAGACGGCGAGGCGCGGACGCTCCGTCGTTCCCCTGACCTTGCCGCGGATTCGCTCGCGAATCCGCCCGCGTGCTGCCACTCTCTGTTTTGCGCGATCCATTTCTGTCGTCCTCTTCGCCGAGGTGTCATGCCCGGCGAACTAGCTTTTTTTACGTCGTCATCCTGAGCGAAGCGAAGGATCTCAATCGGCGAGATCCTTCGGCCTTTGGCCTCAGGATGACGCTGCGCGTCATTTACCCGCCGCCTTGCCGGCCTTGCGGCGAATGATCTCGTCGCTGTACTTGATGCCTTTGCCCTTGTACGGATCGGGCTCGCGCAGCGAACGAATTTCTGCTGCCGTCTGTCCGACCTTCTGGCGATCGATGCCGGTCACGGTGATGTGCCCGCTCTTGCCGTCGACGGTGATCTCGATGCCTTCCGGAATCGCGAACCTGATCGGGTGCGAGTAGCCGAGCTGGAACACCACTTCGCGGCCCTTCACCTCGGCGCGATAACCGACGCCGATGATGTCGAGCTCCTTCTTGAAGCCCTCGCTCACGCCGCGGACGTTGTTCGCCACGAGCGCGCGCATCAGGCCGTGGAAGGCGCGAGTCTTGTTCTCGTCATCCTTCCGCTCGAACTTGACGACGTTGTTCTCGATGTTGACCGAGATGCCGGTCACGAGCGGCGTCTTGAGGGAGCCCTTCGGCCCCTTCACGACGACGGCATTGCCGTCCTTCGTTGCCTCGACGCCTTTCGGCAGGGCGATCTCTTTTCTTCCGATACGGGACATGTCGGATCTCCTTACCAGACCTGACAGAGCACTTCGCCGCCCACGCCGCTTTTCGCGGCGTCGGCGCCCGAGAGAACGCCCTTCGAGGTCGAGACGATGGCGAGACCGAGACCGCCGAGAACCTTCGGCAGCTCTTCCTTTCCGCGGTAGACGCGGCGGCCCGGACGCGAAACGCGCTCGATGCCGTGGATTACGGGCTCGCCGTCATCCGAGTACTTGAGGTAGAGGCGCAGCGTGCCCTGGGGCTTGCTGTTGTCCTCGACCATCTTGTAATTGCTGATGAAGCCTTCGGACTTGAGGATCTTCGCGATCTCAACCTTGAGCTTCGACGTTGGCAGCTCGACGCGGTCGTGGCGTGCCTGGATTCCATTGCGGATGCGGGTCAGCATGTCCGCGATCGGGTCTGTCATCGACATTCGTAGTTCCTCCGTTTTGTCGGACGGGCCTGGGGCTACCAGCTCGCCTTCGTCACGCCCGGGATATAACCGCCGAGCGAGAGCTGACGGAAGCAGATGCGGCAGAGCTGGAACTTGCGCAGAAAACCGCGCGGACGTCCGCACTGCTTGCAGCGGTTGCGCTTGCGAACCGAGAACTTCGGCTTCCGCTCAGCCTTGACGATCATTGAGGTCTTTGCCATTGGTTCCTCGCTTACTTGTTCGCGCCGGCGAACGGCATCCCGAGCTCGCGAAGAAGGAAACGAGCCTGCTCGTCGGTCTTCGCGTTCGTGACGATGGTGATGTTCATGCCCCGCGACTTGTCGACCTTGCCGGCATCGATCTCCGGGAAGATCAGGTGGTCGCGAATGCCCAGGGTGTAGTTGCCGCGGCCGTCGAACGACTTCGTCGGAACGCCGCGAAAGTCGCGGACGCGCGGGAGAGCGATATTGATCAGACGGTCGAGGAACTCGTACATCTTGTCTCCGCGCAGGGTCACCATCGTGCCGATGGCCACACCCTCGCGCAGCTTGAATGCCGCGATCGACTTCTTTGCCTTGGTCGTCACCGGCTTCTGACCGGTGATGGTGGTCAGCTCGTCGACGGCCGTGTCGAGGACCTTCGCATTCGAGATCGCCTCGCCCACGCCCATGTTCACGACCACCTTCTCGATCTTCGGAACCGCCATCGGGTTCCTGATCTGAAACTCGTCCTGCAGCCTGCTGCGGACTTCCTTCTGATACCGCTCTTTTAGTCTCGATGCCATCGTGGTTCCTTCATGTGGCCCGGCGTTGTACGGGCCAGGTGATGTTTTTCGTCATCCTGAGCGAAGCGAAGGATCTCTTCGTCGAGATCCTTCGGCCTGCGGCCTCAGGATGACGCGGTCGCGTCATTTGCCCAGATCCGCATTGCATTTGCGGCAGTACCGCACCGCTTCGCCATCCGCGTTGCGATGCGAGCCGAGACGCGTCGCCTCGCTGCAGCTCGGGCACACCACCTGAAGCTTGGCGATGTTGACCGGCGACTCGCGCTCGAGGATGCCACCCTTGACGTTCTTTCCGGGATTCGGCTTCGTGTGCTTCTTTTTGAAGTTCACGCGCTCGACGATCGCCGTTCCCTTTCCCGCATTGACACGCAGGACTTTGCCCTTCTTACCGCGGTCCTTGCCGGAGAGAACGACGACCATGTCGCCCTTCTTCACGTGCGCCGTGCGCGGTTGATCTTCCTTCGGTTTGCTCTGACGTGCGTACATCGACATGGCGTGGTTCCTTTAGATGACTTCCGGCGCGAGCGAGATGATCTTCATGAACTTCCGCTCGCGAAGCTCGCGGGCCACCGGTCCGAACACGCGCGTGCCGACCGGCTCGCGCTGCTCGTTGATGAGAACGGCGGCGTTGTCGTCGAACTTGATGTACGAACCGTCGCGGCGGCGGTTCTCCTTCACCGTACGGACGATGACGGCCTTCACGACCGCACCCTTCTTGACCGTTCCGTCCGGCGATGCTTCCTTGACCGACGCCGTGATGACGTCGCCGAGGCTTGCATACTGGCCGGCCGTGGAGCCGCCGAGCATCTTGATGCAGGCGATCTTCTTCGCGCCGGTGTTGTCTGCGACCTGCAGAATCGTTCCCATCTGAATCATGGCTTCATCCTCTGATTACTGGATCCGTCGGCTGCGCTCAGGAGGCGCGCTCGATGACCTCGCGCACGTTCCACCGCTTGCGCTTCGACAGCGGGCGGGTCTCCTCGATGAGCACGCGATCGCCGACGTTGAGGTCGGTCTGTTCCGCGTGCGCGAGGAACTTGTTCGTGCGCTTGATGTACTTCTGATACATCCCGTGGCGGACGACGTTCTCGACGGCGACGACCACGGTCTTCTGCATCTTGTTCGAGACGATGACGCCGACCTTCGTGCTGCGGTGGCTCTTCGGCTTTTCGTCGGTTGTCTGGCTGTTGACCATTGCTTCTCCGGCTACGCGCGTGCGCGCTCGTTCAACAGCGTCTCGATCTGCGCGATCTCGCGGCGGACCTGACGCATCTTCATCGGGTTTTCCACGCGACCCGTCGCGCGCTGAAAGCGCAGCTTGAAGAGCTGTTCCTTCAGATCGCGCTCACGGGCGCGAAGCTCGTCGACGCTCTTGTCGCGAAGCGTGGTGATCGTCTTCCTGCTGGCCATCAGTCGCCGACCTCCGTCTGTGCGCGCGTGACGAAACGCGTTTTGATCGGAAGCTTCGAGCCGGCCAGACGGAACGCCTCTTCGGCGACCTCGCGCGTCACGCCCTCCATCTCGTAGAGGATGCGCGCCGGCTTGACCACACACACCCACTCCTCCGGAGCTCCCTTGCCCTTGCCCATGCGCGTCTCGAGCGGCTTCTTGGTAACCGGCTTGTCCGGGAACACCCGGATCCAGATCTTGCCGCCGCGCTTGACGTGACGGGTCATCGCGATACGAGCGGCCTCGATCTGGCGCGCCGTCACCCAGCCCGCTTCCAGCGCCTGCAGTCCGTAGTCGCCGAACGAGACCTTCGCTCCGCGCGTGGCCAGACCGCGGCGACGGCCGCGCTGCTGCTTTCTGAACTTCACTTTCTTCGGCATCAACATGATGTCGTTCTCCGATTTCCTGGGTCGAGGCTACTGGACGCGTTTCCGCGACCTCGCCTTGGCCATCTCGCCCTTGAACAGCCACACCTTCACGCCGATCGTTCCGTACGTCGTGTTGGCGGTGGCGACGCCGTAGTCGATGTCCGCCTTCAGCGTGTGCAGCGGCAGACGGCCGTCCTGAT
>Ga0075425_100003336_pt1 | contig 16324 bp, 15 predicted proteins | sample SoiMethybrSBSTD4_FD_75300 | JGI IMG/M metagenome (GOLD analysis project Ga0075425, IMG submission 75300) | Bulk soil microbial communities from a Populus tree surrounding site in Tennessee, USA - Soil MetaG P. TD hybrid SBSTD4 | ecosystem: Environmental > Terrestrial > Soil > Tree plantation... | reverse complement strand
ATTTGGTGTCGAGGTTGTTCGGAACATTGTTGGCCTTGTCGGCAAGCCCGTACGCTTTGTTGAAGATCACGCGATCTCCCTTGGCGACGAGCGCGACGCCGGAGAATCTGTCGTCCGCCGCAGCTTTCGCCACGTGGCGCTCGATCTCTTTGATGACATCGGGCTCGCTCATCTTAGTGGTGGCCCACGCGTCGGCTTTTTCGGCTTCGGGATCGGGGACGCGCCGGAAGCCCCAGCCGTCGAGCTTGGTCGGCTCATCTTTCTCGAGACGGGTCATGAACCGGGCCCAATGATTCCCTTTCTTTGTGCGAACCGTGGCGCTGACCTCGCCGCCGCCTCTTGAGGGCAGTATCTGCATCAACTCGAAGCCACCACCCTGCGCGTAGAGCCTTTGAAGATTCGTGACGTATTCCTCGGCTGAGTCCTCCTTGAGCGCGCGGCTCGACAGGTTTCCCTTAATGAAGCCTTCCATCGCAGCCTTATCCCCGCTGTTGATTACTTCAAGTAGTGCGCGCGCAAGCTTGCCTTCGGGCGTCGCTGGAAACTCGGCTTTAGCTCCCGCAGGTTGGCTCTGTTGATAAGCGATTGTTGCGGGCACGGCGACCAGGGCCGCAAACATTGCGATCGCGATTGCTCGCTTCAAGAACGTCAGCGTGGGTGTGTGTTTCATGGTTGTTTCTCCTAAGACGGTTCGTAGTTCGGCCTTCAGGCGGAAGTTCGTAGCACGGTTGTCAGGGCGACTAACATACAAACTTCCGCCTGAAGGCCGAACTACGAACTCTGTCCGTTTCAATTTATCCGCACAACCTATTAACGCCCCGCTTGGGAATTCGTTTGATGGATTGTGGTAATATCCGGCATTCACGTTATGAATCTGCAAGCGATCGATTTGAACCTTCTCGTTATTTTCGAAGCGCTGATGGAGGAACGTAATGTGACTCGTGCAGCGCGTCGGGTCGGGTTGAGCCAGCCGGCGATGAGCAATGCCCTGACGCGATTGCGCCGGACGTTTGACGATCCGCTGTTGGTGCGAACGCCGAGCGGAATGTCGCCAACGCCCGCCGCGCAAACGCTGATCGAGGCCGTCCGCGCGGCGCTCTCACACCTTCGCGCCGCGTTGGAAGAGAAGCCGGCTTTCAACCCGGCGGCATCCAGGCGCGCGTTTCACGTGCTCACCAGCGATTACGCCGAAATAGTCCTGTTCGCGCCGCTGGTAGGCAAGCTTCGCGAGCAGGCCGGCGGTGTCAGTATTCGCGTCCATCGGCCCCCGAATGTGTTTCAACCTCCATCACGCACGGCGCTCTCGGACTCGTTTGACCTGGCGATCGGATTTTTTCCGGACGCGTTGTCGCTCGATGCAAGCGTGAGGTCCGAGGTCCTATTCGAGGAGGACAACGTTTGCATCGCAAGCGCGAATCATCCGTCTATCAAATCCAGAATATCGATCCGGCAATACTCGGCTGCGCGGCACGCCGCGGTCTTTTACAAATCAGAAGGCCCCGGGGTAATCGACACGATTCTCGCTCAGAAGGGGCTGACACGCGAGCTAGCCGTTCTCGCGCCGCACTTCGCCAGCGTGCCCTTCATCGTGGCCGAATCAGACTTGATCGCGACAGTGCCCAGGCGGCTGGCAATGAGATTCAGCAAGGCATTGAAGCTTCAGGTGCTGCCGATTCCGTTCACGATACCGCCGTTTCGCTTGGCGATGCTGTGGCACGAGCGAGTTGAATCAGACCCGGCTCACGCGTGGCTGCGAGGACTGGTCGCCGAAACAGCGGGAAGCCTATCCAGGTAGACGCGTACTTATTTTCTATTTTCTATTTTCTATTTTCTATTTTCTATTTGTCATTGAAGAGAATTGTTAAATAGCAATATCAAATCGGATGGAACGAAATGAAAAATAGAAAATAGAAAATAGAAAATAAGTTCTATTCTGTGGTAGAAATACAGGAGACGAGCACACCATCGGGAGATTCTGCGATTGGCAATCAAGAGGAGCGCCTGGGAACTATGTTCCGTGTCCAACCCACTAACCACCCTGAGGTAAGCCGCTGGTGATCTCCGAGACCATTTCCCACTACCGCATTATCAAAGAGCTCGGGGCCGGCGGGATGGGAGAGGTTTATCTGGCGGAAGACACAAGGCTCGGGCGCCAGGTTGCGATCAAGCTTCTTCCGGCCTCCTATCAGTACGATCCCGAGCGGCGCACGAAGTTTCTTGCCGAAGCGCGAGCTACATCGGCGCTGCGCTCGCCGCACATCGCCGCCATCTACGACATCGGTGAGCACGAAGGCTCGATGTACATCGTGATGGAGTATGTCGAAGGTGAGCTGCTTGCGGAGAAGCTCAGGCGGGGGGCTCTTGAGATGCGTGATGCAATCGACGTCGCCGCGCAAATCGCTGACGCGCTCACAGAGGCCCACTCGCTCGGCATCGTGCACTGCGATGTGAAAGCGTCAAACTTGATCGTGAACGAGCGCGGCCTGGTGAAGTTGCTCGACTTCGGCATCGCCGCGGCTGCGGTTTCAAACGCGGCCGAAGTCGACGACCACACAAAGAAGGTCGGCCAGCAAACTGCTCTTGGGGTTGTGGGCGGAACGATTTCGTACATGTCGCCGGAACAGGCAATAGGCCGAGTCGTCGACAACCGGTCGGACATCTTCTCGCTCGGCATAGTGCTCTACGAAATGCTGACCGCGCGCTTGCCGTTCGACGGAGATACGCCGACGAAGACCATCGACAACATCATCCACGCGGAGCCGATGCCTCTCGCGCGTTTGAACTATGCCGTGACTCCCGATCTCGACCGCGTGGTGCGCAAGTGTCTGGAGAAGAACCGCGACCGGCGCTATCAGTCAGTGCGCGATTTGCTGATCGACTTGCGCAATCTGCAGCGCGACAGCGATTCCAGCTCGGCTCCCGCGACCGCCGGTATTGGCCGCCAAACCCAGGTCGTGGCAAGAACCCGGTCGCGGAAAACGATCGACTCGCTGGCGATCCTTCCGTTTGTTAATCAGAGCGGTGATTCTGATCTGGAGTATCTAAGCGACGGCGTCACCGAAGCGCTGATCAACAATCTGTCGCGGCTTACGAAGCTGCGAGTGATGGCCCGCAGCACGGTCTTTCGTTACAAGAGCCGCGAGGTGCAGGATGCTCAGCAGGTGGGGCACGAGCTGGGTGTGCGGGCGGTGCTGAACGGAAGACTGCTGAAGCGAGGCGACAGCTTGATCGTCAAACTCGAACTGGTCGACACAAACGATGGCTCTCACCTCTGGGGCGGCCAGTACACTCGAGAATTGTCGGACATGCTGACACTCGAACGGGAGATCTCAACCGAGATCTCCGAGCACCTGCGTTTGAAGCTCAACAGCGCGCAGAAAAAGAGTCTGACAAAGGGTATTACGGAAAACTCGGAAGCATATCAGCTCTATTTGAAGGGACGGTATCACTGGAACAAACGAACTGAAGAAGGCATCAAGAAGAGTATCGAATATTTTGAGCAGGCAATCGCACAGGATTCGAAGTTCGGTCTGGCTTACGCGGGGCTGGCAGATTCGTACAACCTGATGGCGAGCTACAGCACTAAGCCGCTTGCCACACCGTTCCTGCGCGCCAAGGCGACGGCGCTGAAGGCCTTAAGCCTGGATGACAAGCTCGCAGAAGCTCACGCCGCGTTGGCGGCAGTAAAGCTCTGGCGCGAGTTTGATTGGGAAGGAGCAGAACGTGGGTTCAGGAAAGCCATCGAGATGGATCCGAGTTATTCCACCGCTCACCTGTGGCTGGCGCTTTACCTCGCGGCGATGGACAGGATGGATGAGGGACTCTCAGAGGTTAGGCTGGCGCTGAAGCTGGACCCACTTTCACGCGTCATAAATCTGAACCTCTCCAGGATACTTCACTTCGCGCGGCAATTCGATGACGCGATCAAGCAGTGCAGAAAAACCATCGACATGTACCCCGACTATCTGATTGCGCATCGCCGTCTGGGAATGTCATACGGCGAGAAGGGGATGTTCGACGAAGCGGAGGCCGAGTTCAAGAAAGCGCTGGCCATCTCAGAGAACGAGAGCGAGACGATGTCCGCAAGAGCTTACGCCCATGCAGGAGCCGGACGGACAGAAGATGCGCGGAAGATTCTTGATCGGCTGACCGAGCTGGCGAAAAAGAGCTACGTGTCGCCCTACAGCCTCGCGAGAATTCACATTGGGCTTGACCAGATTGACGAAGCCTTCGAGTGCCTGGAAAAGACTCATCAAGAACGTCACGGCATTCTGACTTACCTGAAGGTCGAGCCGATTTTCGACCGGCTCCGATCAGACTCGCGATACAGCGAGTTGTTGCGGAAGATGGGGCTGTCGGCTTCTGCATAGATCAGCGGACGGCGCCAACAGCCCGCGTAGAATCTCTGGCTGCGCGACTGCGACGGTCAAACAAGCAGCCTGTACCCGTGCCGATCTTTTGATCGACAAGCGGTTATGATCTCGCTCCATCCGTGTGTTAAAACCCTCTAGGGCGTCTGCCCGAGTCTCGCGTTCACCACATAATATCATCGAGCGATTGGAGCGGCGCGCGCTCGGTGACACCTTCTGGCTGGCTGTCGAGATGTTCAGCGAATCCGTCAGCGGCTTTCAACTTTGCCGGGAACGTGAAGCGGCAGCGTTGTTCAACCTCTGACAACGTGACTTGAAAGACCTTGAACTCGTTCAATTCAAGCAACTCGAGCTGATCAAGGTTCTGAGTTAGTAGGAAGGCCCGGGCCTTCAACTTACCCGCCTCAACGAAGGCCAAGACCTTGAAGAACTCACGCGGGATCTTCACGCCACGAAAGACGCGATCATCGTTTTTGAATACCGGTCCTCCGAAGACACTTACGTGGAGATTATCCACGTCTACTTCCTCGAGGACCGCGTTCTCAAGTTTTCCCCAGATTCCGCCCAGCTTGCTTTGATTGAAGTTGTCCATCTGGGGCGTGATGTTGGTAAAGAAGAAGGAGTCCTTGTTGGCGCTGGCGGCCTCGTTGTCGCTGCCCCACACCAGATCGGCGCGGCGAGCGATATGCCCGCGGTCAAGTCGATTGCCCGCGTAAAGATCGTCACCTACCTGCGAGCCAACCGGAATACGCGGATCAAAATCGAACCTTAGCGACTTCCTGCTGAGGCTCTTTAGTCGTCCGCCGTCGATGTTCCAGGCGACCCAGAAAGCGAATCGGCGGGACTTGCTCAGAGCCAGCGAAAAATGCGTGTACGGGATGACCGCCGAGCCATTGAGCTTGAAAGCGTCATCGCCGTTGGCAGCTGAAAGCCTCGGCACTTTGACGATAATCCCGAGGAAGCCCGTGTCATAGCCTCGAGCGGCAATCGCCTGCGGCGCGGGCGCATCGACGGATATTTCGAGTTTTTCAAACACGGATTTTGCATAACAGGCAATCGCGTGGTCATTGGGATCGCCGGGCCCCTCGCCCGCAAAGTGGAGGCCAGCCATCACTTTCGACGGCTTGCCGTTGGCGGACTTGAGAAGCCAGAAAGACCCGGAATCGCCGCCAGTGCTGATCTGGCCGTCGGCGGCCGGATTGTCTTTATCGGGACCGATCTCGAATCCGCCTATTACCCGCTCGCCAACCGGAACGCCGTAGTCGATTTTGGTCATCGTATGGACTCGCGTGACTATGCCGTGCGTGACTCCTGTCGTTCGCCCACTCTTAATAAGCTTATCGCCCAACTGGGGTTCGCCGAGTTGTTCGGCTTTGACGGCGAGTTCGAGAATGTTCTGGTCGAAGTCTCGGTCCTCGATGCTGGCAATGGCACAATCTCCGGCCGCGCCGAGGTGCGACCGTACGAGCTTGCCAAGGTGATTCAGTTGGACCCGGTTGTCGTCGTGGGGACCGGGCTGAACGATCTCGTCACCTATATTGCCTTTCGGACCATGTAGTACGTGCCAATTGCTCAGTATGTACGGAGTACCCGCCTGCCGGTCAAACACGATGCCGCCGATGGTGCCGGCGGTTTGTTTCTTGTTTGCAACGCTAACGCCGGGCATGATCGGGTCAATACGCGTTTTGCGAGGGCCGCCACTACTTTCTGCCACAATCTTCATGTCGATGTTGAAGGTGCGTTGGAGGACATCGGTGGGAACTTCCACGCCATCGACGATGAAAGACTCGGGGATCTCCGTGGTATCGAGGGATTCGAGCAGTTCGGGAGCAGCCTTTCTGTCGACCGTGAATTGAATCGATATCTGATTCGTGGGTTTGCCATCTTTCCACTTATAGCCAATGCCGACCGATGAGATATTACTGTCACTAAGATACGCGACGCCCTCGGTGCGGACGAATTGCTTGAGTTTGTCCATTAAGTGCGCGGAAACCCGTTTTGATTTAGCCGGTCCGCGCTTGGCGACTCTCCGAGTAGCCATATTGCATTTCTCCTTTCCGAGAATCTAATTCAGTAACGCAAATGGATAATACGTACTTCCTCTAAACAGATAGACGCCGTTCGGACTCCTTCTTATCCAGTTCTTTTAATTCCTCTGCCCGATTGAGGCCACTCCTCTGCGCTGATGAGAACGAAAGTGAAGGGATTTCGCGGAGAGGCCCTGACCATGAGACAACGGGCGCGCCTCAGCCTGTCATTGGTATCGGCCGAGGGCCCTAGTGTGGCGGGGTATCTATGAACTCTAAATATTACTGAAGCCCACATTCCGGCGGGCTGTCATTCCGGCGGCTTTACCACGGGCTTTTGCTTTTGCGGCGTGTCATCATCACTGGCGTCGGCAGCGGCGTCATCCGCCCTAACCGAATTGTCCCCGGACTTGTTGTCGCTGTTTAGCGTTATGCCCATTATCTGAGGGTTGTTCATGAACTCGATCAGTCTTTCAGGGCTGAACTTCGTCTGGAGCACAACGGCGTCCTTCTGCTGAAGCGTGACGACGAGCAGCTTCACGTCTTCCTTCTCGCGCGCGATGTACACATACGACCACTGCTTCTCGCGCGGCGAACTGTACTGCACTAGCGGGGTCCACATGGGATCGATCTTGCTTTGAATGAAGGAATGGAACCGGCCGCCCTTCGGGCCCGGCGCCTCGGAATAGTCGAGGTCTTTCAGGAGGACTGCTTTGAAATTCTTGACGCCTGCCGGCTTGATGATTTTGACCGCGAACCTGGCAAGCATCATCGCTCCGAAGAAGCCTTGCTGCCTGGCGTGATAGTTTGACTTGATGTGCTTGACCACCGAGCTGAAGCTCTCATCGCCGGCTAATGAAGCGGCGGGCGCTAGCGTCAGCATCACTACTGTGATCGAAAGTCGAGTGAGCAATCTCTTTGAGGTAGTCATTGCTGGTTACTCCGTCGGTGGCTTCTCGCCGCGTATGAGCGTCGGTGGTTTCTTCTCGGGTCGCTTTCCAGTCTCGGTGGTCTGTTGTTCCTGCTGTTTTTCAGGCTCCGGGTTCTTATCCTTCTTTTTATCTGTGACTGTTACGCCCGGGATCTGCTCGAGGCCGAAGTTGGGGATCCCGAACTTTCCTTCGAGTTCCGAGAGCTTCGCAAGATCGATTGGGCCGACGATGTTTACAACCGTGAACGCCTTCGCTTCCGCTGCCAGCACAGCGAGACCTTTGATCACGCTGCCTTCGCTCATGATGACTACGTCGTAGTTGCCTTCGCGTTTGCTGCGAACATTGGCGACGTGTGCCCACCCCGGCGCATTCAATTGCGAGCGAATCGACTCGACATCCGCCATCGTGTATTCGCCTTCCTTCTCAAATTCAAATCGCTTAACGAATACGCCTTTCAAGCCCATAATGAGATCCTTGATCTTACCTTCATCGGGCGAGCGCTTCGGATTCAAGAACGAACCCGCCAGGTGCAGGAGCTGCTCGTTCACTGTCACGTCGATCACCTTGTCGGCCCGCTCGGCAAACTTGTCGAGAGGGCTCATATCTACTTTCGCCGGGTCCTGTGCGTAAGCGGGAGCCGCCGCGAAAACTGAGACGACCGAGCAAAGCGCGATCGTTCTCATTGATTTGGTAAAAAGCAATTTCATAAGTCCTCCGTTGGTACTATCGATTTCATTTCCTTGCTATGGTTTGAGGCCGTCGTCGTGGACCGCCTTCTGCGCATCGTTGAGCGCCGCGCTTGCAATGGAAAGCGCAAGCATCAACTTCTCCTTTGCGGCCTCGCCTTCAACCCTCAGCTCTCGCTCTTGTTGTTGTCGAGCCAGCGCGACGCGATGGTTCGGCGAGGGATAAACGACGCGCTTATGTAGGGTCGGCTTCGGGCTCATCACTTCTCGGCGATCTACATTTTGATCAGGACTAACCAGGTTTTTGTCGCCGTCTGTTTGAGGAGGCGGCGCTAGCGAAACCTTGCCGTCATCGTTGATCACGACCTTATGCAACCTGCTGTACTGAGCCGCGCCGATTGCCAGCAACAACGATGCGGTCACACCAATCGCAACCCATCGCAGTTTCGGCGGATCGAGCAACGTAGCGAGTCTGTGCCACCAGGGCGCTTTCGGCGCCGGCTGCTGAGCTGCTCGCTCGAGCAGGCGCGTGGTGAAATCAACGGACGGTTGCTCGCGTCTGAAGGCCTTTCGCAGTTCATCATCAAGACGGCTCATAATGTTACCTCCCCCAACGTGCGGCTCAATTTGTCTCTGAGACTCGAGAGCGAGCGCCGCAAGTGGCTCTTGACTGTGTTGAGCGGCATATCGAGCACGCTGGCTATTTCACCCGGATCGAGGTCCTCCTGGTAGCGAAGTATCACCACCAATCGGGCCTTCTCCGGCAGCGTGTCTACCACTCGTCGCAGCATCTCGGAAAGGAACAGATCATTCTCGGTTGCGTCGATCGACGGCTCCGGCACGTCTTCAAGGCTGACTTGCGGTCTGACCTTCAACCGCCGCGATTGATCGATGCAGCGATGGCTGGTGACCTTGCGCAACCAGAACACGAGGTGTTCGGGCGATTTGATCGAGCGGAGGTTCTGGTGCAGGTTCAGAAAGACCTCCTGAGCCAGTTCCTCTGCCAGCGACCGATCACGCAGGAAGTGGCACGCCATGCTGAAGACCATTCCCTGGTGTTGGCGAACGATCTCCTCGAAGGCGAACTGATCGCCTAGAGCGGACCGTTCGAGCCGATCATCAAGCCGGGCTGCCGTCCCCTTATCCAATGCGATTGTTCCTTCCCACCCCACCATACTCTAGTACGCAAGAGACTTAAGATCGAATGCAGCTCCTAAATGGAAAATGACAAATGGAAAATGGAAAATGGAAAATCCCTCTCAAGTCCCGATCATTTTCGATTTTCCATTTGTCATTTGTCATTCACGTATACCGAGATATGCTTCTGGCTGGCGGCGTTGAATTCCCCACGAGTCCAGCCGTCCCATCGGTGACGCAGCCGCAAACCGGCAAGCTGCGCCATAAGATCCAACTCGGACGGCCAGCAGTAACGAATCTCAACCGGATACAGCTTTACTTGATCGTTCCTGAGGACGATGAATTGGCCTTTGACCCTTTGGCGCGCTGGATCGTGCTGCGAAACCTGTATGCTCACGTGTTCGGTTGTTACCGCGTGGGCGCGCACCTCCTGTCCGCCCGTAAAGCGCTTCATATCGGGCACGAAAGCATCGATCACGAATGTCCCGTTCTCTGCGAGGTGAGCTGCGACGTTGCGGAAACATCGCACCTGCTCCTCCTGCGTCAGCAGCGCGAAGAAGGTGTTGAACACAACGAAGACCAGCGGGAACTCTCCTTCGACCTGGACGTCGGCGAAATTGCCCATCGTGACGGGTATCGATTCGCCTCCCGGCCTGGCTCGCAGCCTGGAGACCATCGCCTCAGAGGCGTCGATGCCGTGAACCTCGATACCTCGCGCCGCGAGCGGGAGCGCGACTCGTCCAGTACCGATTCCCAGTTCGAGAGCTCGCCCGCCTTGCGCGAGTTCGACAAGAACATCGATTGCGGGGTCCTCATAGCTTGCGAACCATTCGTCGTACACGTCAGCCAGATGATCACCGTATGTTGAAGCAATGTATTCGTTCATCGGTTTCTCGGTTGTTGTTTGTTTGAGTACCTGGGCGATCCGCCCGAACTTCCTACCGCAAGGGCATCGTATCATCAAGCGGAGGCAAAATGAGAGATCCAGGTGTAGCAGCGGTTTTAAGCTTCTTCATTCCGGGTGTAGGGCAGATCTACAACGGCAAGATACTTCGCGGAATCTTCTGGCTGATCGTCACGCCTGGAGTCTGGATTGGAACCGGGGGATTGTTCGGCTGGGTGTGTCACATCATTTCGGCGTTCACCGCGTATCGTTTCGCACGTCGGCATCCGGTGGCGTGATCCAATTGCGGACCTCTCCGATCATCTAAGCCTCGCGCCGCTGCCCAAGCTGTTTGCTAGCTTGCGAAGGTATGCTTCCAACGTCACTTTGACGGTTGGGTCTGTTTCCACCTTAAGGGCAAGACTCAACGACTCCCTGGCCTGCTGACCACCTATCTCGCCCAAGGCCACCGTTGCGTAGTAGCGCTCGGCGGGAGAAGCATTGCTTCTTAGTAGAGCTTCAGAAAGTTTAGGAACCGAGGGCTGTCCAATCAGTATGAGAGCGTCCGCTCCCGGACTACTCATCGACGAAGGATTGCCGCTAGACCAGCCTAGACGTTCGATAAGCAGATCAATCGCCTCGGTCGCCTTCAGCCTTCCAAAGACGTCGCATGTTGCTTCCCAAACACCATTCACCGCAGGATTCCGCAATGCGGCTGTCAAACACTTAACTAGTCTTGCCCTCTGACTACGAGACCGTGAGCCAATGGCTACCAATCGATTTCTAGCCGTGGCTCGCCTCCATTCCCGATCCATGTCAAGTATCGCGGGATCCTGACGTTAGTGAAGCCCTCTTACAAGCCGAATGATTTCTAGATCGCGTTGGTTTGATTTCGGTTGAGCGAAAGAGGATGACGTGTTCAACAGCGGTACTGCCGAGCAAACCATCAGAACGAGCAGTGTTTTCAGTGCTGAGTTCTCCATATTAGTCGCGACTACCTTGTTTTCGAATAGCAGAAACAGTCGCGAGGGTCTTCACTGACGTTCGGATGGATGATCCAGCGCCGCAATAGCCCCTCCTTTTGCATCCCAACCTTCTCCAGAACTCGCGCAGACGCCGTGTTCTCAACATCGCAAACGGCCCACACGCGGAAAATCCCGCCTGAACTCATCGCCCAGTCGACGAGAGCACCGACAGCCTCGGGCATGAATCCGTGACCCCACTGTGATCTTGCCAGCACGTAACCCAGGTCCGCTTTGTATTCGCCGATCCGAATCTCAACCATACCTGAAAGCTCACCGGACGCTTTTGGCGTCAACACCCAGGTAAACGCAGACCCACTATCCCAACCGGCCAGGCAACGTCTCAAATAATCGTATGTCTCGTCTATTTCTCTATGCGGACGCCAGGTCAGATATTTTGTCACTGCCGGGTCTTGAGCGTACTGCTCGAAGATCGCCTGCGCGTCTGCTATTAATGGAAGACGCAAACGCAGTCGCCGCGTCTCAAGGATTTCTGGAGGTCTCATTCCGACAATCGATTGCTTTTGGTACGGGCCAGGCGCCCATTCTGAGCGATGCTGGGCGAGTTGCACTTCGAATCTCGTTGTTCAACCGGACCGATGATTCAATTGACGACTCGGCGCTAGCTTTCCCTTCAAGCGCTCTTGATCTCACCGTTCTTCGCCATCCGAGCGATGTGATCCGCAGCTCTATACGCAAGCGCTTGAATCGTGCAGGTCGGCTGGCCGCGTCCCGATGTCACAAAGCTGCTCCCGTCGCAGATAAAGAGATTCGGCACATCGTGCGCCCGGTGATATTTGTTCACCACCGATCTCTTCGGATCGTTGCCCATTCGGCAAGTCCCCAGCAAATGAACCCCAAAAGTCGACTCCTCCACCGGACCCGCCCACTTCTTCTTTGCGCCCGCGGCGTCGAGCAACTCCATCCCCCGGTCTGAAAAGAATTTCATGATCTTGAGATCGTCGGGGTGATCTCTGTAAGTCACCCGCATCGCCGGCAGACCCCACGCGTCTTTCGCCTCCGGATCGAGCGAGATGCTGTTGTTTTCAACCGGCAGCGAAGTCGTATGGCCGAATGTGTACATCGACCGGGTGTAATACTGCTTGAGCGCCTTTTTATACTCCGCGCCCCAGCGCGGGATTTCACGCGGCAAACCTCCAAGCGCCCAACCCATCGGATAGACATCAAATCGGGTATCGATCCCGCCACCGCCATAAAACCCGCGCTTCGGATCCGAATCGTAAAAGTCGTGAACGATTCTCGTCACCGCCACGCTTTTGAATTCATTCAGCTCGTGCTCGAAGACTCCGCTCGCGAACCCGCCGCCGTTGAACATCAGATACTTGCCGACAACGCCGCTTGAGTTAGCGAGCCCATTCGGAAAGAGATTCGACTTGGAAATCAGAAGCAGCCTCGCCGTCTCGGCACCGTTGGCGCACAGCACCACAGCTTTGGCTCGTTGGAAAATCTCGGTCTTCTTCTCATCGAAGTATGTCACGCCCGTCACGCGGCCGGCGTTGTCGGTCTCGATCTTGCGAACGTAGCTACCCGAGCGGATCTCGCAATGGCCGGTCTTTTCCGCTTCTGGAATGACCGTCGCAAGCGTGCTCGACTTTGCTTTCATTTCGCAGCCGAAGCCTTCGCAGAAGCCGCAATGGGAACACGCGCTGCGCCCGCGATAAGGCTGAGAGATGATCGCCATTGGCGAAGGCTGCGGATGCCAGCCAAGCTTGCGAGCGCCGTTCGCCAACAGCGCCCCCGCGGACTTGATGGGCAACGGCGGCAGAGGATAAGGCTTTGAGCGCGGCGGATCGAACGGCCCGGGCTCTCCAGAGATTCCGAGGTCCCACTCGGCTTTGGTGTAATATGGCTCGAGCTCGGCGTACGTAATCGGCCAATCGTCGAAGCCAGTCCCCGAGATCGTCCCAAGCTTGCTCCGCTCTACGAAGTCGATTTCGTGAAACCGCCAATAGTTCGCCGTGAAGTGCGCAGTGCCTCCGCCTACCATTCGGCCGTAAAGGATCGCCGGCTGGACCTTTGCTTTCGACTTCGGGGTCTTGCGAAAGGTAGTGGGTTGCTTTTTCCAGTCGTTCGTCAGCGCTGACTGCCAGAACGTCTTTATCTCGTCGTGATCGAAGTCCTTCTCTTTCAAGTAAGGTCCTTGCTCGAGAACGACAACCTGGAATCCGGCGGCGGAGAGTTCCTTCGCGATAACCCCGCCGGCGGCCCCCGCTCCGATGACGACGAAGTCCACCTGCGTCTGAGTTTCAAACTTAGGCTGTTGCGTGTTCATAATCACGTCGCCTCTCTCAGTCCCCCGTCGCCGGTCACTGCGTTTCTTTGTACTCGCGATCGTAGTAACCGAACGGCGGCTTGAAGTAAAAGTCGTCCTGAAACCCGATCAGCTTCCACCCGGTCTTGTCGTAGTTGCCGCCATAAGAGGGATCGGCGAAGAAGCCCATGATCGTATGCGCACGGACCATCTCGAAGAATTCATTCTTCTCGAAGGCTTTAAGCACTTTGATCTGTTGTTCCGGGTTCAAGTCGGAGAACTTCGCCGAGTTCTTGAACATCTTCTTCTGCCTGGCTTGAAGCTCCTTCAGACCTTTGACGTAGAGAGGCTGCTTGTCTTTGTCGAACGTCGTTAGAGCGCGGTCGATGAAATAAATCACGCGCGCTTCACGAGCGCCCGGCGAGTCATCGGTCGGAATGATCTGCGCGGCGACGGCTTCCACCTCGGCGGCCTGTTCGGGAGATAGGAACTCGAGCTTGACTGGCGCGGTAGACTGAGTCGCGTGATGAGCGTGCTCCTGAGCGGCGACGATCTCGGGCAGCCGCAGTACGAGCCAGGCTGAACTCACTCCAGTGAGCGATTTGATCAAAAACATTCGCCGGGAATTGTCTTCGTCGTCCATAGGCTCGGCCCTCTACTAAACAACATTATGTAGCGGCTTGATCCCAGCCGCCGCGGTCACTGTGACGTGAACCTACTCGTTCTCATTGGCGGTGTCAATGAGCGCGATGTCCGACAAACTTCAGTTTGTCGCCGGCTATCGCAAGGGGCGCGACCCATCGCCCTCGACAAACTGAAGTTTGTCGGACGGGGAGCGAACTCCGTTAGATGTCTCGCCGCGAAAACAGAAAATACGAAATCGCGAAGCCGCATGCGGCGACGCCCGCCAGCACCCACAAGTTGTGCGCCGGAATCTGTTTGCCCATTACCAGATCGAGCGGGGCGTAATAGCGAAACGGAGACAGCCAGGCAATTGACTCCGCTGGTTGCCAGGCTCTGGCAACGTAGTCGAGGAGAAAGGTCGCCAGCGCTAATAATCCCACGACGGAGCCGGCAACGCTGCGTCGCCGCGCGCGAGAAGCCGCCGCCAGCGCGATGCCTCCCCAGCACACCATCAGCACACCCAGATTCAGCGCGAGGGAGCGAATGAGCTCGCCAGTCGGCCATTCGGCTCCACTGGGCGCCAGAAAGTGCAGCCCAGTCCATGTGCCCAGCATCATCATCAGCAATACAAACGCGGTGCACAACAGAAGCAGCGCGACCGATCGGGTGATCACCCAGTGACGCGCCAGCGGACGTGAGAGAATCAAGTCCATGAATTGGGTTTCGATCTCCGACGCGGGCTCGGTTCCGAGAGCTATCGTCAAACCAACCAGCGATCCCATCACCGCGATGTGAAAGTAGCCTACACAAACGATTCCACTGAAGGACATCAAACCAATGAAAGAAGGACCCATCAGATTCCTCATGAAGTCAGGGATAAGGGAACCTAATTGGTCAAAGCCGCTGGACCTCTGAATCGAACCCGCCACTAGAATCAGCACAACCTGGAACACAGACAGAAGTGTTCCCATCACCAGGACGAGCGTCCTCACTCTCTTGAGAGAATGTCGAAGTAGTGTGACAGCACCGTTCATTGACTCTCTTCGCGATAATACCTGGTCAACACATCCTCGAGCCGAGGCTCGTCAATCTCGATGTCCAGCACCGGTAGCCCGGAAAGATGTTCAGTCAGCCAGCCCAGCGGACCATGCACGCGCAAGCTCCACAGTCGGGGTTGAATCTCGACTATTTCGTATTTAGCCGGGAAATCGCCCGGCCGGTTGACATCTCTGTCGAACCAAACTCGCAAGCGTCGGGGAGCCAGCGCGCGAACGTCTTCAACCGTGGAAAGAAGCACCAGCTCGCCCTTCCGAAGCAGCCCGATCCGATCGCACACTCTTCCGACTTCAGAAAGGACGTGCGATGACATGAACACGGTGCGCCCTCTCGCCTTGGCCTCGGAGAGTAGCTCGTAGAAGGATTCCTGCATCAGCGGGTCCAGCCCTTCGGTGGGTTCGTCCAGGATCAGCAACGGAGGATCGCTCTGGAAAGCTTGAATGAGTCCGAGCTTGCGTTTCATCCCAGTGCTGTACTCGCGCAGTTTTCTTTTCAGCTCCGCCGCCGACAGTTCCAACCTCTTCACAAGCTGTTCGCGGTAGCTTTCAACCACCGGGCGAGTGCCGAGGCGGCCAAGAAAATCCAGCAACTCGCGTCCGGTCATATCGCGATAAAGACCCATCTCCCCGGGGAGGTATCCAACCGACGATCTAACTTCAAGGCCCTGCGATTGACAGTCCAGACCCATGATGCTTGCTCGTCCGGCGCTGGGTCGCAGCAGGTCGAGGAGAATTCGGATCGTTGTAGTCTTGCCGGCGCCGTTGAGGCCGAGAAACCCGAACACTTCACCCTCTTTGACTTCAAGCTTAAGGTCCTTTACGGCCGTCAATCTGCGATAGCGCTTTGAAATCCCATTGATTGAGATGCCTGATCGCGAAGTGGAAGCTGAAGGCTCGGAGTGAGGGTCCACAACCGGTATGCTACAAATCGAACAGATCGAGCGCAAGAAAGTTGAGGCGAGGTAGCTTTGGCAACCCCATCGGCTCCGAAGGTGAATAATGTTTTTTCGTTACGGAATCTACAATGGAGATTTAGGAGAAATATTGCTTCCTGCCTGAGCTAAGTGATAGTGTCGGGTGCGGGTAATCTGCAGTGCCTTTGAACTAGCAATCTACTTATAAGTTTGAAAGCTGGCTTTGGAATCCCTTAGAAAAAGAGGCATGCTAAAAATACTGATTTGGTGCCGAGAACATCTGAGACAAATCCTCTTCTTCCGACTTACTATGTGGGCCGTTGTTCTTTTTTCGTTGGGTTCAGTTCTTACTAAGGCGCTGGTCGGAAAACCCACTTCCGTTCCCTTTCATTAACTTCTCGG
>Ga0075425_100003334_pt1 | contig 16328 bp, 10 predicted proteins | sample SoiMethybrSBSTD4_FD_75300 | JGI IMG/M metagenome (GOLD analysis project Ga0075425, IMG submission 75300) | Bulk soil microbial communities from a Populus tree surrounding site in Tennessee, USA - Soil MetaG P. TD hybrid SBSTD4 | ecosystem: Environmental > Terrestrial > Soil > Tree plantation... | reverse complement strand
ATGAAATCAATCGCTTACCGCCGGTTGTTTCTCCTCATCGCTACTCTTTGGCTCTGCGGTTGCGAAACGCAGGCCGTGCGCGACAACCGGGAAATTCTTCGCCGCCAGGATGAGGAGATAGCTCAGCTCCGCGCCGAGAGTCAAAGGAGGCGCGAGGAAGTGGAGCGCCGACGGAGCGAACAGGAGGAATACGAGGCTTGTCGCCGTGCTTTCGTGAGCTTTGAGCAGGCGCAGGTCGCGAGCAACGCCCGCGCGGCCGAGTCTTATTACCGCGAGGGGCTGGCGCTTTGTCCGCGCGACGACGTCGCCCATTACGAGCTCGGGCGAATTCTCGCCGAAGGCGGCCGGTCGCGTGAGGCGCGGGAGGAATTCGAGGCGGCGCTCAAGGTTAATCCTGATTTCGCCGCTGCCCGCGAAGAACTGGAGAGCTTACCCATGCGGGGTGAAAAATGAAAACGGTCTTTTTCGCACTCCTGTGGCTCTTGTACGCCGCTCAAGCCTCGGCCGTGGACGAGAAAAAGCTCGTCGACATGACCTATCCCTTCTCCGAAGCGACGCAGCACTGGCCGACCGCGCATGGGTTCAAGCTCGACAAGCATACCGAAGGAATGACGCCGGACGGCCACTGGTACGCGGCTTACGATTACAGCTCGGCTGAGCACGTCGGCACGCACATGGACGCGCCGTTTCATTTCGCGCAGGGGAAATGGAAGGTCGACCAGGTGCCGCTGTCGAAGACGATCGGGCCCGCGATTGTCGTCGACGTAAGCGGAAAGGCCAAGGCGAGCGCCGACTATCGGCTCCAGGTGACGGACCTCCGCACCTGGGAGAAGCGCTACGGCAGGATCGCGCCGGGAACGATCGTCCTGCTCTACACCGGCTGGGGCAAATTCTGGCAGGACCGCAAGCGGTATTTCGGCAGCGACCAGCCGGGAGACACGGAAAATCTGCGCTTTCCCGGTTACTCCAAAGAGGCGGCGGAGTTTCTCGTGAACGAACGCAAGATCGCCGCCGCCGGGATCGACACCGCGAGCATCGACTACGGCGCGTCGCGCGACTTCATCGTGCACCAGGTCTTCGGCAAGGCGAACGTGCCGATTTTCGAGAATGTCGCTAATCTCGACAAGCTTCCCGCCAAAGGCGCGACGGTCTACGCGGCGCCGATGAAGATCGAGGGCGGCACCGGCGCGCCGCTCAGAATCTTCGCGCTGCTGCCTTAATCGGCTTCCGCCGCGACCACCGCCGCGTCGCTCGTCTCCGCCGGTCCGGCGGGGTCGGGAATGATCCCGCGCGCGATGAGGACCGGGAGCGCCGCTTCGCGAATCCGCGGCAAAAGCCGCGCAAACCACAACCCTGCAATCGCGCAGCAGAGCCCGCCCGCCGCGACTACGACCCGCGCGCTGAAGCGGTCGGCGAGCGTGCCGGCGAGCAGGCTTCCGAACGGCGCCATGCCGATCAGCATCATCGAGAAGAGACTCATCACGCGCCCGCGCATCCGCTCCGCGGCGAGCGACTGCAACACGGTGTTGGAAGCCGCGATCAAGACCATCCAGCAAAATCCGACTCCCAGCAGGATGACGAGCGAGACGGAAAAGGCCGGCGCGTAGCTGAAGGCGACGAGCCCGAGGCCGAAGCCGACGGTCGTCGCCACGATGATCCTGCCGATGCCGAGGAGTTCCTTGCGCCGGGCGAGAAAAAGCGCGCCCGTCAGAGCGCCGAGGCCGACCGCCCCCATCATCAGACCGAGCGCGTCGGCGCCGCCTTTGTGTACCTTGGCGGCGAAGACCGGCATCAGCGTGATGTAAGGCATGCCGAGCAGGCCGACCGCGCCGAGCAGCAGCAGGAGCGTGCGGATCGGCGCGTTGCGCCCGATGTAGCGAAGGCCTTCGACGAGCGAGCGCGCGATCGAAAGCGACGGCTTCGCGCGCCGCGCCGACTCGGAGACTTTCATCGCGAGGAGGGCCCAGAGGACTGCGAGGTAGCTGAGCGCATTGAGCAAAAAGCAAAAACCCTCGCCCAGCGCCGCGACGAGCACGCCGGCGAGCGCCGGGCCGACGATGCGCGCCGCGTTGATCATCGAGGAATTGAGCGCAATCGCGTTCGGGAGATCTTCCACGGCGACCAACCGATTGACGAGCGTCTGGCGCGCCGGCATGTCGAAGGCGTTGACGATGCCGAGCACCGCGCCGAGGATGAGCAGATGGTAAACCTCGACCCGGCCGCTGATCGTCAGCGCCGCGAGCAGCAGCGCCTGGAACAGCGCGAGCGACTGCGTCAGCAATAGAATGCGCCGGCAGGAATAGCGGTCGCTCACCACGCCGCCGATCGGGCTCAGCGCGAAGATCGGTATCTGCGAGGCGAAGCCGACGGCACCGAGGAGCGTCGCGGATCCCGTGAGGCGGTAGACGAGCCAGCTGAGCGCGACCTGCTGCATCCAGGTGCCGCACACCGACACGAGCTGTCCGGTGAGGTAGAGGCGGTAGTTGCGATGGCGCAGCGAGCGCACGAGCGCCGCGCCGAACGAGAGTTTAAACATGAAAAATTATAGCAGCTTATCGCCGGCGGACCGAACGGCCGTTGGCGCGGTGAACCATGCCGGCGGCGCGGTTCCGCAGCGAGCCGCCCCAGCCGGCGAATCTTTCTTTCCACGCCGCGATCCACCGCAGGTGTGCGACATCGTCGAAGAGCGAGTAGGCGACGGGTGTGATCAGCAGGGTGATTAGCAGCGAGAGCGCCTGGCCGCCGATGATAACCTTGGCCATCGAGGCGCGCGACGCGGCGCCGGGACCGCGGCCGAGCGCCATCGGCAGCATGCCGAAGATGAGCATCAGCGTGGTCATGAGGATCGGCCGCAAGCGGGCGTGGTTCGCTTCGATGATCGCCTGGTCGCGCTCCATGCCCTGCGCGCGCAGCGTATTGGTGTAGTCGATCTGCAGGATGCCGTTCTTCTTCACGATGCCGAAGAGCATGAACAGGCCGAACATCGCGTAGATGTCCATCGGCTGGCGCAGCAGGATGAGCGACAGCAAAGCGAAGGGAATCGTCAGCGGCAGCGCGAGCAGAATCGTGATCGGATGGAAAAAACTCTCGAACTGCGCCGCGAGCACCATATACATGAAGATGAAGCTGAGCCCGAAGGCGTAAATGAAGTTGGCTCCCGTCTCGGCCAGCACCTTGGCGCGGCCGGTGAAATCGGCGGTGTAGTTCTGCGGCAGATCGAGCTCGCGCACGAAACCCTGGATTTTTTGCACCGCCTCGCCGAGCGGCAAGGTCGGCAGGAGATTGGCGACGATCGTGACTTTGCGCTGGCGGTTGTAACGGTCGATCTCCGAGGGCCCCAAATCTTCCTTTAGATCGACCAGGTTGGCGATGCGCACGAGCTGGCCGTTCTTGCCGGGCACGGTGAGGTTCATGACCGCCTGAGTGTCGTCGCGCTTGCTCTTGATGGCGCGGATCCAGACGTCGTATTCCTCGCCTTCCTCTTTGTATTTCGACACCGGCTCGCCGCCGACGAAAGTCTGCAGCGTGTCGGCGACGTCTTCGATCTGGATGCCGAACTCCGAGGCCTTCTTGCGGTCGACCAGCGTCCGCAGCTCCGGCGTCCGCACGGACAACGTCGTGTCGATGTCGACGAGCCCCGGGATGTCGCGCATCCGCGCGATCAGTTTGTCCGTGTATTCCTGCAATTTCTCGAGACTCGGGCCGCGCAGATTGAACTCGAGATCGGTCTGGCGCACGCCGCCGCCGCTGAACGAGTTGACGCCCTGAACGCTCACACGCAGGTCGGGGTATTCCTGGAACATCTTGCGCGCGTCCGCCATCACCTCGAATTGCGTGAAGTCGCGCTGGGAGAGATCGACGAGGCGCACATAGATGTCCGCGAGCGTCACGTCGCCCTGTCCGGATTTGATGTTCCCGGTCGTGTCGCCGATCGTGGTCAGAATGTTCGTCACGCCGCGGAGCTTGCGAATGCGCTCTTCGAGCTCGCGCATCACGCGGTCGCTCTCGGCGAGCGTCAGGCCTCCGGGCGTCTGGACGATAACTTCGAACTCGCTCTGGTCGTCGGTTGGGATGAAATTTTTGCCGATTGCGGAAAACAGCGGGACGATCCAGAAAACCGTGAAGATGCCCGCGGCGACGACGACCCAGCGGTAGCGCAGCGACCAGCGCAGGATCCAGCCGTAGGATCGATCGATCCAGGAATAGAAGCGGCTTTCCTTCGAGGACTTGCCGGCGTGCTTGGGCTTCAAATAACGCGAGCTCAGCATCGGCGTTAGCGTGAAGGAGATGAGCAGCGAGACGGCGACGGAGAACGCCACCGTCGAGCCGAAGCTCGAAAAGAAGCGGCCGACGCGGCCGGCCATGAACGCGAGCGGAACGAAAATGACGATCAGCGAGAGCGTCGTCGCCATGACGGCGAGGGCGATTTCGCGCGTCGCCTTGGAGGCCGCGCTGCGCGGCGATTCGCCGCGCTCTTCGACGTGGCGGAAGATGTTTTCCAGCACGACGACGGCGTCGTCGATGACGATGCCGACCGAGAGAATCAACCCCAGCATGGTGATGTTGTTGAGCGTGAAGCCCATGATGCGCATCAACGTGAAAGTGGAAATGATCGACGCGGGAATCGCGACCGAGGCGATCACCGTGCTGCGCCAGTCGTGCATGAAGAGAAAGACGGTGAAGGCGACGAGCAGCGCGCCGAGGATCAAGTGGAGCTTGACCTCCTCGTAAGAGGCCTTGATGAAGCGCGACTGATCGACGATCACCTCGCTGCGGATATCCTGCGGCAGGACGCCGCGGAGCTGCGCGAGCCGCGCCTTGACGCGGTCGACGACCTCGACGGTATTGGTCCCCGACTGCTTTCGCACGATCAGCTGGACGGCGTTCTCGCCGTCGAGGCGCGCGAGGCTCCGCTGCTCGACGACGCCGTTTTCCGCCGCGCCGATGTCGCGGATCATGATCGGACGGCCCTGGAAATTGCCGACGATCAGATCGTTGAAATCCGCCGCGCTGCCGATGCGCCCCATCGTGCGCAGCACGAGCTCGCGCCGGCCCTGGTCGATGCGGCCGCCGGGAATCTCGATGTTCTGTCCCTGGACCGCGCGCTTGATCTGGGCGATGGAGAGATTGTAGGCGGCGAGGCGGTCGGGATCGACGTTGATGTTGACGGCGCGCTCCTGCCGCCCGACCATGATCACCTGGCCGACGCCGCGGAGCGATTCGATGTCCTCTTTGATCTGTTTGCGCGCGATCTCGCTCAGCTCGCGGAGGTTGCGCTTGCCCGACACGGCGATCTTCATCACCGGCATCGCGTCGACCTGGAACTTCTGGATCACCGGCGGATCGGTGCCGGTGGGCAGCTGCGAGAGAATCGTCGAGACCTTGTCCCTGACTTCCTGCGCGGCGACATCGCCGTTCTTCTCCAGGATGAACTGGACGGTAATGATGGAAATCCCGTCCTTGATCACCGCGCGCAGCTCGTCGATGCCGTCGATCGTGCTGATCGTATCCTCGATCGGCTTGGTGACGGCGGTCTCCATCTCCTCGACGCTCGAGCCTTTGAGCGTCGTCGTAACGGTGACGGTCGGAATATCGATGTTGGGATAGAGATCGACGCCGAGACCGCGGTAGGAAAAGATGCCGAGCACCACGAGCGCGGCGATCAGCATCGTGGCGAAAACCGGCCGTCGGATACAAATATCGGCGAGATTCATGGCTGCGGCGCTCCGTCGCGCGGCATGACCGGTCCGGTCACTTTGAGCTTCGTGCCGTTGTTCACGCGCGTCAGGCCGGAGATGATCACGAGCTCGCCCGGCCTGAGGCCGGAGGCGATCTCGACCTCGTTCGTGCCGACGCGGCCGGCGGTCTCGACGACGCGCTCGCGCGCGACGTTATTTTCCGCGACGAAGACCTTGCTTACGCCGGCGAACGAGACCACCGCCTGCTGCGGCACGGTGAGCGCGTTCGGATCGACCTTCGTCGTCACCGACGCATGAGCGAAAAACCCCGGCTTCAAGCGGCGGTCGGGATTTTCCACCAGCCCTTCGACGAGAAACGAGCGGCTCGTCACGTCGGAAGAGGGGCTGATGCGGCTGAGCTTGCCGCGGAAAATCTCGTTGGCGAACGAATCGACCCTGATCTCCACCGCCTGGTCGCCGTGGATGTCGGGCGCGAAGCGCTCGGGGATCATGCCGCGGAGCTTGAGCGGATTATCCTGCACGATCGTGAAAAACGGCGCGCCCACTTTCACGTATTCGCCCGCCGACACCGAGCGCTTGCTGATCGAGCCCGCCAGCGGCGCGACGATGACCGTGTCGCGCAGTTTCTTTCGCGCGGTGTCGAGCTGCGCCTCTTTGGAATAGGCCGCGGCGAGCGACGCGCGCGCCTCCTCGATGCTCGACTGATAATTGGCGCCGCTCATCTTCGCCCGGGTCTCCGCGGTGTCGTAGTCCTGCGCCGCGACGAGCTGCTTCTCATGGAGCGTTTTCATGCGCTTCAGCGCCAGCTGGGCGTCGTCGAGGTCGGCTTTCGCCCGAGTGACGAGCGACGTCTGCTTGACGTCGAAATCCTGCGGCGGCGTCTTGTCGAGGCCGAGCTTGGCGAGGTTCTCGCGCAGGTTGCTCTCCATTTGTCTGATGGCGTAGCGGAACTCGGCGTCGTCGATCCTGGCGAGCGTCTGGCCCCGCGCGACGCGGTCGCCGAGGTCGGACGCAAGCGAGGCGATCCTCCCGTCCAGCTCGCTCGAGACCGTCACCTCCTCGTTCGCGAACAGCGTCCCGACGAAATCGACCGAGCGCGCGACCTTCTGCGCGCGCACCGGCGTGACGGTGACCGCCAGCGGCGCCTCGGCCAGCGGCGCTTGATTCTTGGACGCGGCGGTGTCGCGGCCGCAGCCCGATAGGGCGAGCGCAGAGAACAGCGCCGCAAGGAGCGCATTGGCGACCCGGATTCTCATAGACTCACCCCGCTGCGCCGCGCGCGTGCTTTCGAACCAGCAGCCCGACGAACGCGAGCAGCTCCTCGATATCGCGCTCGAGCGTCTGCGCGCCCCGGCCCATCATGCGCCGCCCTGCGGCGCTGACGGTCATTTCGTTGATAAAGAAGGCGGCCTGCGCCGTATCCATGGAGCGGAAGATCCTCTTGCGCACGCCTTCGTCGAGGCATTGTCTCAGCCTTTCCTCGTGGCGATCGCGGTATTTGAACAGCCGCCGCGCGTGCTGTCCTCCGGGGCTGTCGCGAAGGAGGCGGCGGTCGAGCAGGAGCACGCGGATGAGATCCCTTTGCTCGTCCATGATCGCGAGCTGCGCGCGCAGCGTTTGCGCGAGCCGCTCCCAGGGCGGAGCGTCGGCGTCGACCTCCGCCGCGATGCGCTCGACCAGCTCGGAGGATATCTCTTCGACGGCCGCGAGGATGAGCTGCTCCTTGTTCGAGAAGTAGAGGTAGACCGCGCCCTTGGTGAGCCCCGCCTCGGCGCTCACGCGCTCCATCGTGACCGCGTCGAAGCCGCCCTGCGCGATCACCTTGCGCGTCGCCTCGAGCAGCGAGCGGGTACGGTAGCCGTTCAAAAGCTCCTTGCGACTCGTCTTTTTGGCGCTTGACTGAATCATGGTTTAGTATACTAAATAGGTGTTCAGTGTACCCACTCGCTAGTGGGATTGTCAAATACCCTTTGTGCTTTCCATAGGGGAAAAAAAAGGGTATAAACGCAGTCGGCTTACGAGGGATTATGGCCGGAAATAAAATCGCAACCGCTCTGCTTTCGGCTGTGGTGTTTTTTTGCGCGACTTCCGTTTCGCTGTTCGCCGCCGACGCTCCGGTTCCTCCTGCGCCCGTCGCTCCTCCTCCTATTCCTCCGACTGCGCCGGCGCCCGTCGTCGTTCCCGCTCCCGCCGCCGGCCCGGTGCTGACGCTCGATCAAGCGGTCGCCAACGGCCTCGACTATCATCCGAGCATCAAGCAGGCGTTCGAGAGAATCGGCGCGCAGGCGGCGGTCCTGCGGCAGCAGCTCGCCGCCTACTATCCGACGATCGCCTTGAACAGCCAATGGTCGCGCAGCAACCAGTCCGGCGGCAGCGGCGTCGCCTCGCATTCGAACGATTTCGTGCAAATCTCCCCGACGGCGACCATGATACTGTACAATTTCGGCAAGCGCGAAGGGACGGTGCAGTCGGCGCGCGATACGCTGGATGCCACCCGGTTCAATCTCAAGACCACCGCCGATACCGTCGTGCTCGGCGTCAAGCAGGCCTTCTACTCTTACCTCCAGGCGCGCGCGCTGGCGCGCGTCGCGGAAGAAACGGTGCGCGACCGCGACCTCATCGTGCAGCAGGCGCGCGCTTTCTTCGAGGTCGGCACGCGCGCGAAGATCGACGTCGCGCGCGCCGAGGCGAACCTGTATAACGCCCAGTCGGGCCTCATCGGGGCGCAAAATGCGATAAGAGTCGCATGGGTGACGCTGAAGAACGCGATGGGCTTGCCCGATCTGCCCGATAACGTCGTCGTTCCCGACCTGTCTACCGACCAGATTCAGAACTTCGCCACCGTCGCATTTCCGCTCTCGCTCGACCAGTCGCGCAAGCAGGCGTACGACGTACGTCCGGAGCTCAAAAGCTTCGACGCGCAGCTCCGCGCCCAGGACCAGACGATCGCAACCAACCGCCGGGGACATTTCCCTGATATTATACTCGACGCGAATGAGGCCTGGAGGCATGTAAGTAATGAAACAGTCACCAAGGTTAACCCGTCGCCCCCTCCGGCCACAAAGGACGACAACCTCCCCGTTTTTCCTCTGAGATCCAGTTTCAACGTCCGGCTCAGCATCAATATCCCCATCTTCGACGGCTTTCGTACGACTAATAGAGTAGAAGAGTCGGTCCGGACCTATTACGCGATCCGCGCGCAGGCCGATCAGCAGAAACAACAAGTTGCCTTAGAGGTCGAGCAAGGCTATGCTAATCTGTTGAGCGCGCAGGAGCGCATCAAATCCTTTAAAGCGGCGCAGGACGCGGCGAAGGAGAATTTAGACTTGGCCAATGGACGTTATCAAGTCGGTGTCGGGTCGATCATCGAGGTCACCGACGCCCAGCAGTTATACACCAGCGCGGAAGTCGACTACGTCAACTCGATCTACAATTATAAAGTCGCCGAGGCGCAGCTGTTGAAAGCGGTGGGCACGCCGTAGACCGACGCTCGCGCGTCGATCACGGGGAGAGAAATCATGAAGCGAATCGTCTGGCTGGCAGTTCTGGTGATCGCGATCGGCGCTTATGTGGGCTATGGCCAGATGACGAACGGCGCCGGCAAGAAACCGGAGCCCGGCCGCCGCGAGGGCCGCCCGCCCGTTCCCGTGACCGTCGTCGCCGCGGTGCAAAAGATCATGCCGGTGCAGGTCGAGGCGGTCGGCACCGTCGAGCCCTATTCCACCGTTTCGATCCGCTCGCAGGTGACCGGCGCGATCACTAAAGTCCATTTCAAAGAAGGCGACGACGTTAAGGAGGGGGACCTCCTCTTCACCGTCGACCCCCGGCCGTTCGAAGCGACGCTCAAGCAGGCCGAAGCCAATCTCGCGAAGGACGTGGCGGTCCTGGCGAACGCGCGCGAGCAGTCGCGCCGCTACGCCGAGCTCGTGAAAAAGCAGTACGTCTCCCAGGAACAGTACGACCAGATCAAAACCAACGCCGACGCCGTCGAGGCGACGGTGGAGGCGGACAAGGCGACGGTCGAAAACGCGAAGGTCCAGCTGAGCTATTGCCGGATCTACTCGCCCGTTACCGGACGCACCGGGAGCCTGCTCGTGAACGAGGGCAACGTGGTGCGCACCAACGACGCCACGCCTTTGGTGACGATCAACCAGATCAGCCCCATCTATGTGACCTTTACGATCCCCGAGCAGAATCTGCCCGAGGTCAAAAGACGTCTTGCCGCCGGCAAGCTCGGAGTGCAGGCCGTAGCTCCGGAGAACGAACAGCGGCCGGAGCAGGGCGACCTGAGCTTCATCGACAACACCGTCGACCGCACGACGGGAACGATCAAGCTCAAGGGCACCTTCCGGAATGCCGAGCGCCGCCTCTGGCCGGGTCAGTTCGTCAAGGCCGTGCTCAAGCTTACGGATCAGGACGCCATCGTCGTGCCTTCCGAGGCGGTGCAGACCGGGCAGCAGGGGCAGCACGTTTTCATCGTGCGCGGCGACTCGGCGGTCGACATTCGCCCGGTCGTGGTCAGCCGCTCGCTCAACGGCGAATCCGTCATCGAGCAGGGGCTCCAGCCGGGCGATCGCGTCGTCACGGATGGACAGTTTCTGTTGGGTCCCGGCACCCGAATTCAGATGAAGACGGCTAAAGACTCGGCGCAGGATCCGACCAAAGGCGGCGCGAAAGAGGGCGGCAGGCGCAAGAAAGAGACGGTGTCATGAACCTCACCGGATCATTCATCTACCGGCCCGTCATGACGACGCTGATCATGGCGGCCATTCTAATTTTCGGCGTCATGGCGTACCGCTCGCTGCCCGTCGCCGACATGCCGACGGTCGATTTCCCGACGCTCGTTGTCACCGCCAATCTCCCGGGCGGAAGCCCGGAGACGATGGCTTCCTCGGTGGCGACGCCGCTGGAGAAGCAGTTCTCAACCATTCCGGGCATCGAATCGATGAACTCGGTGAGCACGCTCGGGCGGACGCAGATCACGCTGCAATTCAACCTAAGCCGCAGCATCGACGCCGCCGCCCAGGATGTGCAGGCGCAGATCGCCCGCACGCTCCGCGACCTGCCGGCCAACATGCCCAATCCGCCGTCCTATCGAAAGACGAATCCGGCCGACGCCCCGGTGCTGCAGCTCGCATTGACCTCCGAGACGCTGCCGCTCTCGGCGGTCGACGAGATCGCGGAGAACGTCCTGGCGCAGCGCATCTCCATGGTGAGCGGCGTCTCGCAGGTCGATGTCTTCGGCGCGCAGAAATACGCCGTGCGCATCCAGGTCGACCCGAGCGCGCTCGCCTATCGCCAGATCGGCATCGACGAGGTTTTGTCCTCCGTCCAGCGCGGCAATGTCGACCTGCCGCTCGGCACGCTCGACGGCCCGCAGCGGACGCTCACGTTAAAATCCAACGGTCAGCTCGTCAAGGCCGAGGATTACCGGCCGATGGTGGTGACCTATCGCAACGGTTCGCCCGTGCGGCTCCAGGACGTCGGCAAGGTGCTCGACAGCGTCGAGAACGACAAGGTCGCCGCCTGGTATAACAGGAAGCCGTCGGTCGTTCTCGCGGTCAATCGCCAGCCCGGCGCCAACGTCGTCGAGGTCGTCGACGCGGTCAAGGCGATCCTGCCCGGCCTCCAAAACTACATTCCCCCTTCGGTCAAGCTGGAGATCTTCTTCGACCGCACGCGCTCGATCCGTGAATCGATCTGGGACGTCCAGTTCACCCTCGGGCTCACCGTCGCGCTGGTCGTGCTCGTGATCTTTCTCTTTCTCAGGAACCTCTCCGCGACGATCATCCCGAGCCTTGCGCTGCCGATGTCGATCATCGGCACGTTCGCCGTCATGTACCTGCTGGGCTACAGCATGAACAACCTCTCGCTGATGGCGCTCACGCTTTCCGTCGGCTTCGTCGTCGACGACGCCATCGTCGTGCTGGAGAATATCGTCCGGCATGTGGAGGAAGGGGAGAAGGTCTTCGACGCCGCCGTTCAAGGCGCGAAGGAGATCGCCTTTACGATCCTCTCGATGACCTTTTCACTCGTCGCCGCCTTCATCCCGGTCCTTTTCATGTCGGGCATGCTCGGCCGCCTCTTGCGCGAGTTCTCGGTCACGATTTGCGTCGCCATTCTGGTGTCGGGTCTCGTTTCGCTGAGCCTCACGCCGATGCTTTGCAGCCGATTTTTAAAGCCCGCCGCGACCGAGCGTCACGGCCGGATCTACGCGATCATCGGGCGCTTCTTCGATGTCATGCTCAAGGGGTACGACTGGACGCTGCAATGGGCGTTGAAGGCGCGCCTCGCCACGATCGCCATCTCGCTGGTTCTGCTCGTCGCCACGGGCGTCTTCTTCATGGTGATCCCGAAGGGATTCATCCCGAGCGAAGACACTAACCAGATCCTGATCAATACCGAGTCCGCCCAGGGGACTTCGTTCACCCAGATGGTGAAGCTGCAAAAGCAGCTGAACGAGATCGTCGCCGCGGACGAGAATGTGGACGGCTTCCGCTCGAGCGTCGGCGTCGGCGGCCAGTCACAGACCGGCAACGCGGGGCAGATCTTCATCCGGCTCAAACCCAAGGCCGAGCGCCCCCATCAGGACCGGCCGGTCGTCCTGCCGTACACGAGCTTGGTGCTGTTTCACACGCACGAGCCGCTGAGCGCCGACGAGATCATCCAGCAGCTCCGCCCTAAGCTTTCGACCGTGCCCGGGGTGCGCGTCTCGCTGCAAAACCCGCCGGTGATTCGACTCGAGGCGCGCCTTTCGCGGAGCCTCTATCAGTTCACGATGCTCGCGCCCGACTCCAAGGAGCTTTACCAGTACGCTCCGCTGCTCGAAGAGAAGATCCGCGCCAACGACAAGTTCCAGGACGTGAACACCGACTTGCAGCTCAAAAACCCGCAGCTCGAGATTCTCGTCGACCGCGACAAGGCCTCGACGATGGGAGCGACGCAGCAGGGGCTCTCGCCGCGCCAGATTCAGGACGCGTTTTACACCGCCTACGGCTCGCGGCAGATCTCGACGATCAACACGCCGACGAACCAGTATCAGGTCATTCTCGAGATCGATCCCAGGTTCGAGAACGATCCGTCGGTGCTGTCGATGCTCTACATCCGCTCGAACACCGGCAACAACACGGCGCAGGCGACGCTCGCCGCCGGCACCGCCCTGATCCCGCTGAACTCGGTCGCGAGCCTCAAGCAGAGCGTCGGGCCGCTGTCGGTCAACCACAGCGGGCAGCTGCCGTCGGTGACGATTTCTTTCAACCTGAGGCCCGGCGTCGCGCTCAGCGAGGGGTTGAAAACCATCGACGAACTCGCGCGCGAGACCCTGCCGCCGACGATCGCGACGGCGTTTCAGGGCACGGCGGAAAAATTCCAGTCCTCGCTCCGCAGCATGTGGTTCCTGCTGCTGATGGCGATCGTCGTCGTCTACCTAGTGCTCGGCATTCTCTACGAAAGCTTCATTCATCCGCTGACGATTCTTTCCGGTCTGCCGTCGGCGGGTCTGGGCGCCCTGCTGACGCTCATGGTGTTCGGCTTGGATTTGAACGTCTACGGCTTCGTCGGCATCATCATGCTGATCGGCATCGTCAAGAAGAACGCCATCATGATGATCGACTTCGCCGTCGAGGGGCAGCGCAACGAGGGCAAGACCGCCTACGAGGCGATCTATCAAGGATGTCTCGTCCGCTTCCGCCCGATCATGATGACGACCATGGCCGCGATCATGGGCGCGCTGCCGATCGCGCTCGGCCACGGCGCGGGCGCGGAATCGCGCCGGCCGCTCGGCCTGGCGGTCGTCGGCGGGCTGCTGGTCTCGCAGCTCCTCACGCTTTACATCACGCCCGTGGTTTATCTCTACTTCGAAGCCGGGGCGGAGAAGGCGCGCGCCTGGCGCCGCCGGCGGCGCGAACCGGCGCCTGCGCACGCGCCGGAGCCGGCGTGGCAGATGGGCACGCCGGCCGAAGGGCCGTCGCTCTGGCATTCGTTCAGAAAATTAGGCTTGCGGCGGAAATAAAAAAGTCGGCCTCTCCCCAGCGGGGAAAGGCCGACCACCCATTCGAGTTTCTCGTCAATAGGCAGGGGAATATTGCGTCGCTCTCTCAGACTTGAGAGTGCCGCGGCGCGTGTATGAATTTTTTGCGCGGCGAAGAATTTTGCCGCGGCGCGGCTACCAGCTGAACGGATTCAGCAGCTTGCCGACCTTGCCCAAATCCTCTCTGAGCTGATCGAAGAGGCCTTTATCCTCCGGGTCTTCCTCCTCGGCGGATTTCGCTTTTGCGGCGATTTTCGTTTCCGGCGCCTTCTCCTGCTGCCGCGGTCCTTTGACCGCGAGCTCTGGCAGGGTCGGAGCGGGAGCGGGCGGAGCCGGCGAAGCCGTCGCATCCGGCGGGGCGGCAGTCTTTTCCTTGTTGGAAATTTCCTGTTGCGGTAGGAAGAGCGGTCCCGTTTCCGTCGTCAGTCGGGGCTCGAGGACTTTTTCCGGCGGTGCCTTCGGCCGCGCCGTCACTACCGGTTTTTGTCCTTCGGGAAGCTGGAGTTTCGCTTCTTCGCCTTGCCCCGCATCGATCCCCTGGCGTTTCAATTTGCTGTCGATGCTCGACATCAGGGCATTGGCGTCCGGCAGCGCGCGCGCCCCGGACGTCGAGCTTGCGAGCGCTTTCTCGTCGATCGGCGTCTTCAGAATCGGGGCCGCCTCAGGCACCGGCGGCAAAGTGGGCGCGATCTTGCCTTTTTTGTCGAGCTTGCCGTCGACCGCGCTCAAGGTCGCCGCTTCGCTCGGAGCCGGCAGATTGGTCTCCACGATCGGCAGATCAGGCGCGGGCGGCGCCGGGTCGGCCGCGGACTTCCCGCCGTTCGCATCCCGCCGGTTAAGCGACTCATCGATCGTCCCGAACAGCTGCGTGGTTTGCGTCGATACTGACTTCGCCGGCGTTTTCGCGGTCTCTTTTTTCTCCGCCGCTTTCTCCGCAGCCTTCGCCGGCTGCGGCGAAGGCGATGAAAATGGATTGATCTTGTCCACCATGCGGCTGAGCATTCCCTTTTCGTCGCCGGGCTTTTCGTCGACGACCTCGGTCTTCGCGATGCGCGGCGCGTCTTTCGCCTTCTCTTCGCCCTCGGGTTTGTTCTGCGCGACAGCGGTCGCGCGGGGCTCTTGCTTCAAGAGCGCCGCGAGCGGATCTTGTTTCTCCTGCGCGATCTGGCTGAGCTGTGTGCGCGCGTTTTTCGCCAGCGGATCGTTGGGATAGTGCTGGGTCAGCGCCTCGAACGCGAGCGCGGCCTTGACGTTGTTTCTCTCCTGGCGATAGCTTTCGCCGAGTTGATAGAGCGCCTTGGGCGCGACGGATGTCGTGCGGTAACGCCGCAGGATGCCTTCGAAGCGGTCGCGCGCCGCCGGAAATTTCTTCTCCCGCATATAGTAGGAGGCGACGTCGAACTCGTGCTCGGCGAGATACTCCAGGCACTTGGCGAGCTTCTCCTTCGCCTTCGGCGCGAAGGGCGACTGCGGATAGTTGTTCACGACACGCTCGAAAAAGCCCTTGGCGATCTCGGTGGTTTTCTGATCGCGGTCGGCGGAGGAGAACTGGTCGAAGTGGGCCATGCCGGAGATATAGAGCGCGTAAGGGATGTTCTCGTTGTTCGGATGCATCGCCTCGAATTCTTTGAGCGTCTCCACCGCCTCGGTGTACTGCTTGTTCAGGTAATACGCTTCGCCGAGCTTGATCTCGGCGGAGACGAGCTCCGGCGCGAACGGATATTCGGAGCGGAGCTTTTGAAAGCGCTCGATCGCCGGAACGTATTTCTTGTTGCTGAGCATCTGAACGCCTTCAGTATATAAACTCTCGGCCGAGGCGTTTTCCTTGATCGACGGGGATGACCACGGAAGCGACGGCATCGGCGGCAGCGTGACGGAAGAACAGCCGGCAATGAGCAGAGCGGCGCCGGCAAGCAGCAGGCGGCTCCGTGAGGTGCGATCAGAAAGTACGATGCGTGCCGATTTGGCTATTTGTTCTTGGTGCATGGGATGGTTCACCTATCGATAAAAATTTTCGCTGTGTCTGAAAATGCGGCCATTCTATAAAGCGTGCGATTTCGAGTCAAGCCGCGCCGCCGATTCATTTCCCGTCCGCTTCCGTCACGCGAAAACTGACCTCCGCGCGGTTGGAACGAAACACGAACGGCCACACCGGTGGAAAAATGACGTAGGCGGTCGTCTCGAGGAAGGCATAAACCCGATCGCCCGGCGGGCCTTTATCGTCGTGGACGATGACCTTATACTCTCCCGGCGGCAGCTCCGGCACGCGAAACCGGAGGATTTTGTCTTCAATCCAGACGAGCTCCATGTCGGGAACGTCGCGCCGCTCCGGGCGGAGCCCCTGAAGCTTGAGCTGCGGATAGTCCATGACTTTTCCGCCTATCTCGACGCGCGGCCAACCGACCAAATTCTCCATCGAAAGGCTTACGATGGTGCCGGGCGCCCCGGCCATGGGCTCCATCTGAATGACCTTGGGGGCACAGCCCGCGCCAAGGCACACCAGTAAAAGCCAGGCTGCTATCAGACGCGCCGTCAGCGCACAAAAAGCACGCATTATTCCTCTTGAGGGGAACGAAAAACCAACCCAAAGCTTACCTCAG
>Ga0075425_100003333_pt1 | contig 16328 bp, 12 predicted proteins | sample SoiMethybrSBSTD4_FD_75300 | JGI IMG/M metagenome (GOLD analysis project Ga0075425, IMG submission 75300) | Bulk soil microbial communities from a Populus tree surrounding site in Tennessee, USA - Soil MetaG P. TD hybrid SBSTD4 | ecosystem: Environmental > Terrestrial > Soil > Tree plantation... | reverse complement strand
GTTAGTAACAAGGTAACAAAACTAGAATTTAAACCTCTTGATATCTCAAGTCATTGCAGAAAATTATTTGAAAAATGCATCTATAATCTCATAATGAGTGCGACTATTTTAGATGTGAATACATTTTGTAGAAATATAGGACTTGACAAAGAAAAGGATAAGGTAAAATTCATACAAGCAAGCTCAGACTTTCCACCAGAAAATAGACCAATATATCCACTAAACACGGCGTATCTAAATTATCAGAGTCTTCAGTCCAAGACTACACAACAAACAATTGCCAACGCTATAGACAAAATAATGTCAAAGCATAAAGATGAGAAAGGCATTATACATACTACATCATACGCTCAACTAGAGTTTATAGAAAAATTCCTTAGTCTGAAAAATAGACGAAGGCTGATATCTACTGAGCAAAAAGAGAGTTATAATAATAAGTTACGAGACCGGTCTAGATCTAGAGATCAAGTCCTAGTCGAACACTTTGAATCAACAAAACCAACTGTCTTAATTTCGCCTTCTTTACACACCGGCCTAGACCTAAAAGATGACTTTGCAAGGTTTCAGATATTAGTTAAAGTTCCATACCCAAGCAAAGGTGATAGGTGGACTGATACGAAACGACAACAAGACCCTAGTTGGTATAACTGGCAAACTGCCTTAAGACTTGTACAGACATGTGGGAGATCTATTAGGTCTCAAGACGACTGGGCTATAACTTATGTGTTGGACTCAGCATTCAGTCAATTTGTAAGAAATAATAGACTACCAAATTGGTTTATGGAGGCGGTACAAGGCGTAACATAATGAGTAGCATTAACCACTTGATGTGCTGCTTTAGTAATTTCGGCTAAGATTTGCTTGATGAATTAGTTATTGTTGATGCGATAACTCGTGCATTCGGGCAGCGATTAGCATCCTCATGTTTTAGTATTTGTTTGATTATACGGCATTCTTAATTCGATTGGTTTTGCACCTTTATTCGAATTTTGAGACAAGACTATCAGAGAAAGCCTTTACATGTTGATGTCCAAAATAATTGTTCACGATAGATTTCTTACTATTTTTTATTTGCGTGATTTAAACAGAGGGCTCAATGGATTAGCTGTATTATATAAATATTATTAGATAGTTCAGCTACTTCAAGTACATATGTCTTATAGCTTGATTTATGTTAAGTAATGCTATAATTGCTAAAATTCTAAACTAGAATATCTTCTCTGTTGTTATTGTTGCTCTTTATCTTCATACAATTTGTTGATAGTATCGGCAAATTTGATATCATATGTACTTATGCCGCCAAGGTCATGAGTCACCAATTCAATTTTTACACGATTATAAACATTAAACCACTCCGGATGATGATTCATCTTTTCTGCTTCCATAGCTACTTTTGTCATAAAACCGAATGCTTGAACGAAATTTTTAAACTGAAATTCTTTACTAATTTTTTCAGTTTCAGTAGTATTCCATCCTTTAATCTTAGTAACCTCAATTCCTATTTCATCTTGGGATAGCTTTCTATATTCTATTTTTTTTGAATCATGTGACATACTAATATCATTACTTACATATAATAATACTGAGAATAAATTATTATCGGAATGCAAGATCTATAACTAAAGATCTGTAGATGTCCAATTGAGTTAAAGACACAGTATACTATAAAACTAAGCGGGAACAATTAAGATATCACTAGTGATTCATTAATTGCACTAAACATTCCCTCACCGCATTGAATTCTATTGTTCACTAGGCTTTGCATATTTTGCACAAATATTCCAACAATCATGTGGTATAAAGCCTGTCGAGTACCATATTAATGGCGGATGGGGCCCTCCATACTGCTCCAAACCACAACAGCATACTTAACGTTTCAAATATCGGTGTTCATCAGAAGTCTGATGTCTGTCGCTAAATTAGTATATTCGTGCATTCATATTACATGAATAACTATTGTGTCAATATATGCTCCTTCCTGCTGCTGATAGGCGTTCCGACTGATTACTAATTTTCCCTTCCCGTTCGAATGATTTTCTAAACTCTTCATCCTGAGTTCACTGAACGGATTCATTTTCAAGATTTAATTTTTTGGCTATCTGTTTAATCCAACCCTTTTTGACAAGAATTTGTGGCTGTCTTTTCTGGAATCTCTAGTCTAGCCTGTGCAGTATTCTTGTTTGGTCCATCTCGTCAGTTCTCATAAGCCATAAATACTCAATATAACCATCTAACAAAGCTAGGCTACATAGAGAGTACAACCGATCGTTGCAGCTGGGCAGACGAACACATTTCCTCAGATGAAACTTTTTTCATCCCAAACCAAATGAAGCGATGAAAATGTAAACATTCACAAAACGTTAATTAACAAAACAATCAGAAGAGAGTGCTATGTCTATTGATAATGATAGGTGATGAATACTTCCTTTTTTAATTCTAAACGTTATCAGCGGCCTCTCTTTTTAACTTATATCCTCGTACTAGACTTCTATAACCGTGTAAAAGGAAATGAATACACTATCGCATTAAAGCATAAATATATTGATCCACTCAGTTATGTATTTGAAATAATGCCACCAAGATGACTTACATGAATTAGCTCTCAGTAGATAGCATATTGTTATTATTAGCGGGCCACGTTGCCGTACTATAGTAACTCTGAAATAAGACATAATACGTATTAATAATATGAGTAAAATAAGACTAGAAGTTCCATACAAGATCTTACAATCCAAAGACAATGAGAATATTACATTCTATCTTAGAGATTGCAAAATTGGAATGCAAGAATGTCTTAAAGATAAGTCTGTAGATGTAGTCGTTACCTCTCCACCTTACAATATAGGAATTGAGTATGGGAATGGAGCATATAATGATAAGAAACCTGAGAGCGAATATCTAGCCTGGATTGAAACTGTTGGCATGGAAATCAAGAGAGTGCTTAAAGATAATGGATCATTTTTTCTCAATATCGGAAGCACTCCAAAAAATCCATGGAAGGCTATGGATGTTGCGAATATTCTTAGGAAACACTTTGTACTTCAGAATGACATAGATTGGATAAAATCGATGTATGTTCCAAGAAAATATCTCGGTAAAGCGAATCGCAAAGTTATATTAGAAGACACAACCATAGGTCATAGTGATCCTGTTAGCAGCAATAGATTTCTTAGAATTAATCGTGAAAACATATTCCATTTTACGAAGACAGGTAACGTACAAATAGATAGATTGACAGTTGGCGCGCCATATCAAGATAAGTCCAATGTAGGTAGATATAGTGAGATTGATCTAACTGATGCAGGTAACACGTGGTTTATTCCACATGAAACAATTCAAAATAAATCCGAAAGGCCGCATCCTGCTACTTTCCCTGTCGAACTACCTCTAAAGTGCATAATGTTACATGGTTCTAATAATAGTAGCGTTACAACGAAACCGTTATGCATACTAGACCCATTTTGTGGTATAGGTTCTACTGCTGTTGCATGTAAGAAACTTGGAGTTGCTTTCGTCGGTTTTGATATAAATAAAGAGTACTTGGATGAAGCAATAGCAAGAGTTATGAAAGAATCAGTAGAATAAAGTCTAATTTTATCTAATCTATCTTGGTTGGACATCTACATGATATAATTTCAATTTAATTAGCCCCTCCTGTCATACTAGTGTAAGACCTCATCTCATATTCTTCCCTATTTAGGACAAAATTCAAGTTCAGAAACGCATATCTCATTGTTACAGCTTGAGCTCAAAGGCCTTAATTTCAGCTTGGAAGTATTCTTGAGGATAGCTCCCTAGTCCTTATTTCACAGTAGTTATTTTTCGTTAAACGTTTATACATTTTCGAAAGCTAATCTGATACATGCATGGTTGGAACGCGAATCTGGCCGCTTTGAAACGAGCCGGTTCCACACTTGCATTCTAGGGATTCTAGATACTATCAGGATAGAATTCTTGAACTAATGAGAAAATATGACTGAATCAGAAATTTAGCTTCAGCATATATTAATAATCTGGGGATTGTCTGACTGACTAGGTTCCAAAGGGACTTAATTTATAGCATAGTAATCCATTAATTAGTAATACTTAACATGGTTAAATCATATAACATACTTGACAATCGGAAGAGCCTATCCTATGTCTTTGCTGTCTTGCTAGTCATGCTTGCCGTGACCAGTATCGTAATTTTGCCATCCGATCTTGCGACTTCAAAAAAATCTAGACACCTTGGGGGTAATTTCACAACTGGCAGTAACGATCATAGCAGTGGAAGCAGCAGTAAAAGTAAAGGTAAAGGTCTGACCCAAATGCCATCTGAAGCAGCCGATTTTCCTGGTAAAGATCCAAATGCCGTCCAATTTCGTGTATTAAAGGCTGCTAAGAACTCTATAGGATGGTACCAGATAAATGGCGAAATAATTAACTTGAGTAATAAGGATCTCTGGTTTCCTAAGCCAATTGTACGACTATTTGACAAGGAAAACGGACCGATAGGTACTGTTACAAATGGATTAGTCATGACGAGTCAGATACCCCCACATCATTCAACAACATTTGAAGTTTCAATTAACCCTGATGACTTATTAGGAAAGCCAGTATCGTATAAGATATCGTTTACTGGAACCTTCCAATAGAAAATAAGTGTTTTGAACATGATACGTATACAGAATTTTGGAAAGTTCTTATTTTTAGTAATTCTATTGACTATTGCCATGATTACTGTCACTTCAATCTCTATAAATGTTACAATTTTTGCAAAGAAATCACAAATCCTTAAGCAACTACCATCCGAAGCAGCAGATTTTCCAAATAATGATGCAAGTGTATTGGAGGTTCATACCTTTAAATCCGTCCAAGATTCTGTGGGACAATATCATATAAGGGGGGAAGTAGTTAATTTGAGTAATAAGACATTATTATATCCAAAAGTATCTGCTATCTTATTTGATAAGAATGATTCACCTGTAGGTTCTGCCAAACCATGGTTTGTTAGTGGACTCAAACTAATACCAAGTGGCTCTGGAACATTTGATCTCGTAGTAGGTCAAAATGAACTATCAGCCAAACCTGCATCGTATAGGCTATCCTTTACTTATACTATCAAGTGAACATAAGAATCAAATTTAATTCGATCTTGATATCCAAATTATATGCTGCTGACAATAATCGCAGATTCTATAATCTTTCTTGCTTTCATGGATGTATCCACAAACATAACAATAGCGATTTACAACCGAATCGCTAGCAATTATCATTTCTAACCATGCAAGAGTCACTATATAGAAACAGCAAGGTCATTAGATTTCATGACTGCGCTAATAAAATCTTAATTCTTCCAATATTGTCTTGTCTTTAATATTCATAAAATAATTCACAACTTTATCCCTCCTACCTCTCTGTAATTGTTCGAACTTGGACGTATCATCGAAGGTCTCTTTATCAGACAAAATATAATTCAGTCCTTGTTCTAGCATCATGTCAAACATTTCTCGGTTTGTTAGTGCTTGATAAAGATCTAGTTTATCTTTTATCTGTATTTGGGAAGTATCTTTTCTAGCTACTGCAAGAGCAATTTCCACAGCGAAAGCCATGCTAGCCAATTCAAACAGATCTTCAACGTTAAATCTTGCACCCGATCCATTTCCTTTCTCATAAGGACATTCAAATCTGTTCGCTACACGACAAGGATACTGTATGGACTTTTTCTTGTTTTCATTTTCGTTCTGCTCCAATCCTTTAGCAACTACTAGTCTATTAATTCCAATGAATATTGGATCATCTCGATCAGGACTTAACAAGCAATGAAAACACTTTGATTTACCATAATTTGGATTTCTTTTATGTTCCATTAAATCCAAGTAATCAGAATACCATTTTCTTGTCTCGTCATCACTATCTTTTAGATCACTTTCTGTTAGAAACGTCCGAATATTGTCAAAATCATCAGGAAAATATTCTAATGGATAAGGAGATCCTCTAAGCTCAATCCAATCATTTAGTAGAATTATTTCTTTGCCTCTCCAGTGATTAGAATCGCTACCACTTACTGAATCTAATCTTTCAATCCTTTTGGATAGATTACTGATCGATCTCTCTAGATTCAATACTATTCAATTTTTCCTCTAACAACTTTATATGTATTATTGAAATGCCTTCTTTGAATAAGCAGATTTACTTTCTCTATATTCTATTATTATCACCTTTAAAGATGAGTTTGTCTTTTTGTAATTGAATAATACTCTCTATAATTCTTATTTATACCCATAATTGAATGAGACTCGTTCTTAAATAAAACCGATTATATTAAGTAGACAGGATACAGTAGGATGATAAAAAATAAATCAGAATACTGGAAATATACTACAAGAAAAATGCTTAGAACTAAGAGATGGATTTCAGTCGGCATAGTCTTGGCTTTGGTTCCGTTCATGATTAGTGGCTCTGCGGCGACAACAGCAGTTGTAAATTCACAAACAATTCAAGTATTGTCAAAATGCACCGATCCTACAGGTAAGAACTTGCAATGTATCTTGACTACTTCTAAGCTTCCACCTCAACCACACACATTATTGTGTCAAGAAAGTTCTGGTCAAATATTCAAATGCAATTACGTCGTAGAAACGTTAAAGAACGGATTACATGTAGTTGTTATGACAGTATACGTTCCTGCTAATTTCATTATAAAGGGCACAGAGAGCTTTCGAGTGGTCAAGGTAAGGGTATCTATCCATACGACATATGAATGTCAAGCAGATTACCATATTATCATTATTGCTGGCATACATCAATGTATACCTGATCATCCTAATCCATCCCCACCACCTACATGTCCAGTAGGCAATATGACATACTGTCCATCCCAGCCTGGGTGTGGTGACAATCTGGTTTTCAATAACTTTACTAACAAATGTGAGGAGAACGGGAACCCTCCACCACCACATTGTCCAGATGGTCTAGTTATGGACAACTTTACTAGCAAATGCATTAAGAATCCATACACAGCCCAATCTCCTGGCAATAACATTACAGGTAATTCCAGCGCCCTAACAGGTGGGCATTCAGGTAAGACTGGGGGTAATAATAATCTGACACAGGAGATTTTGCCTCTGTCACCGTCACCACCAACATCATCATGTCCTGACGGTTCACAACCTGATTCTAGCGGTAATTGTCCTAGCAATCAACCGTCACCAAATCCTCAGAATCCTAACGGCAATAACAATAATAATCCATCTTCCAATAGTCCTCCAACAGATAACAATCCACCACCACCTAGTAATCCTCATCCGAGCGGCAACGATAATAATAATGACAACAAAGGTGGAAATCCGTCTTCACCACCATCATCCGGTGATAATGACAAAAAAGATAATGGCGGTGGTAGCCGTGATTCAAGTAGTCATAAAGCGGACTAAGTTAATTATAAAATTCACTCTTATCGAGATTGTTAATTAATCTCTCTAGATTCAATATTATCTAATCTCTCCTCTAACGATTTTATATGCATAATTGATGGGCCTTCCTTAAACAAAGCAAATTTGGCTTCATTACATTCCCTTATCACTTTCAAAGCTAAAAGTTTGTCCTTTGGTGTTAGATTGCTATTGTTCTCACCTTTGAATATCTCCCAACCTTTTCTTCTAACTTCCTCTATCCCATCGATACACTGTTTGTAATAGTATGCCAAGTCAGACTTTGCTAAATCAAATATGAATCGCTGCGATAATTGTTTTAGTGATTTGATATCTCTACTAATAGTTGATTGATCTACTTTCAATTCCTGTGCTATTTCAGTCTCATTCATTGACTGTGCTAATAGAGTTGCAACCTTTCTGCGTCTGTCTTCGATTTTGAATTTATGTGTTACCAAGATTGCTTTATGCAAAATTCTATTAGTGAAGGTAATGTTTATGCATTTTGAGAAAACATAAAATAAGTATCCAACATACTATAATACACAGTCTGAATTATTAGTAAATCAACATCATTTAACAGATAAGGGCCTGAGATCAAAATGATTGCTTTGACAGTATAGAAGAAATGCAATATATTTAATATTAACGATGTTACTGGTTGTCTGTTTCTCTATTTGATTATATTATGCTTATTGCGTTTATTAGATAGACCTTCAGACTGGGTCTCGAGACCAGATATAGCAATGCAAACAACTATTCTAGACATAGCTGCAATGGTTTATGATGCGTGACTGACTTTCACCTTAGATCATATACCCTTGCATCTAAATTAAGACACAAGACACCCCCATTGTTGGGTAGAGTCCCATTCTGATAACGAATGCTAAATTTTCTTGGTTGAGAGTCAGATATAGACAGCCAATCCTGTTAGCAAATGGTTATTTAGATATGACATATAACCGCTTTTAGAAAAGCCTTCACAAGACTTAGTGATGACATCACATGTAAATTTGGTTTTGTGTATTCTGAGAACTAGAGCTAGCCTAAGGTAGTTAAATAGAGTTTTATTGTTATTGATCTGACTAGGACATTTTATTCAGGTTGTCTTATCTCGTTTTAATAGGTGCTCTCTGTACTACAGTGTTAGATGGATAATATGAGGGATCCTGAAGTAGCGAAGGATCTATGGTTGTCGGGTGAGATTGTTGGCTGACCAACCTTAACAAATCCAATAATGGAAAATAAGTTCTAGCATAATTAACTGCTGCCGGAATATCAGCCGCCTTGTCGATATAGTAACGAAAGTAATTTATCTCCGCATCCTCCAACAATTTGATCGATTTCAAGTAGTCTAGTTTCGTAAAAAAATCAAATAGTCTATCAAAGCTGTTTCTTACAACTCCATCTCCTATGTCAAACTGACCACGTGGCTTATCATGATCCTGCAAGGTTATGAGTAGTCTTTCTTTCGTATAAAACCCATATGGACCTCCTGTCGAGCCGGTTGATTTTATTGGAACGTCCTCCAATATCATTTTTGCGTAATACATTTCCGTCGATTCATCAAACTCCTTAATAAGAGGAAATACAACGTCCTTCTGTATGTCCTTCTTATACACTACTTGTCCCTGTCTATAACTCCGTATACCAATAATTGCAGTTACAATCACTCCTGCTGTGGCTGCAATAGCTGCCCATGGTACCACTGTTTCTGCATTGTAGGTAGTCTGATGTTGATCTCCCATCGGGATATTTGCTACTAATTTGTTTGTTTTACCGTCTATTATAGAAAGTGTGTTACCTTCGTTCCTACTTACATAGATTTTGTCTGTATTGGGATCTATAGCAATCGTGGTAGGGGACTTTTGTGCATAGACACTAAAAGTCATTATAAGAGATACAAATAAAACTCCAGTTATAGCAGTGAGAAAAAATTTCATATTAGGATGCGAATAGTCCAAAAATCGTCTGACAAATTCTCTTCAAGTAAATAGGTGTATGGAATGGTAAAATATCCGTTCATACCCCATCCAGATCCCCAAGAATTTCTTGCAATAAAGCGACTTTGTGAATCATCATAGCCAACTGCCAATACACAATGTCCTCCTTTCACATCCGGATGTTGGGAATGTGAAGCCGGCATACAGAGATGTCCTGTGTCTGTCGTTTCCATACTCTCAAAGTCATCATAGGCGGTGAATCCAAAAATGAAAGGGTAACCTGAGGCTAAACATCCTTTCATCTGACTTAAGTTCCTTGTAATCCGGGAGTATTCCACTGCTTTATACTTTGTCGCATCAGCATAGGCCTGTTGAGGAGGTTTTTGTGTAACCGAATCAATAGCATATGGCCATTCGGTTTCAGGACAGTCTCCCTCTGTAGCAAGACTTTTAATTGCATCTCTTATATGCGCACCAGCATCGATATCAACAGTACCAGCTAGTTCTCGTGCATTATAGTAATTAAAGAGCCTAGAAGGCATAAAACCTGGCACTTTATTTTTCAAGAGATCGAATTCTACTGCCCCCATAATTGCATTTACAACAGCTGTTCCAAGTTCTCCTTGATCATATACTGGGGGAAACTGAAATCTCAAATCAACCTTTGAAGGGAGAGACATAAGAACTGGCATCGGAGCTGCATAGAGAATATCTCTATAATCTGGTAAATCAGGAAGCCAACCATACCGCTTTATTCGTGACATTTAATTTCTAACCAAGGGAATATTTAATATAGTTTTAGTGGGCAGGCGAATTTATTCTAATTATCAATAACCGTCAAAATCAAGAATGTTAATACTCCACTACTTGATCGATTGATATCTCTAGGAAAGGTGCTGCTATATGTGCCCTAGCCATTTCATACATAACTTGATTAATCTCTATAGCTATCCTTTTTCTTCCAGCACCACAGTTTAACGTAGCCTTGATATTTGTGCCAGTTCCAGCCATCAAGTCCAATACTACATCGTCAGTGTCTGGGAATGTTAGTCTTGAAATGCTTTCTTCTGCTTCCTTTGTGGTCTGTTGCCATTTATGAAGATCTCTTTCTGGTCCTTGTGATAAGATAAATTGTATAATAAACCGTTTGTTTTCAGCTCAGGCCCATGTAATACCACAACAAATCTTTCTTCTTCCTTGAAATATGTAGATGTTGATCATGACTAAAAGGGGCTTTGGAGTTGTACTGATATATCTGTGTTATATATCAACCTTCTTTTTCAAAAATATTCATAATCTACGTTTCATTATTTGGACCTTAAACATAAACAGGAAGTCCATATTGATAATTGATGCCTAAAAACAGTTAGGGGATCACCCTTTTTCTTACCTAGAGTACCCTCTGTGTCAGGATCCATAATTTTGTTCTATAAGAATAATAAATGTCTACCTCAGTATATGGAACTGTTTACTAGAATAATGTTATGAAATGAATCCAGATGGCTAGTGTTGCATAAAAAAAGTGAAACATCACATCAAAGTTTAGTCAAAAAAGTTTGATAATCTCTATAGGTTTAGGCTGCATAAATTTATAAAACATTGTTAATTCATAGCAGCTAAAATAACTATCATTCTTTGTGAATAGATTCCAATCAAATCGAAGAAGGGCTTATGTACAAGGATATTCAAGCTATCAAAAGAGATCATATGAATGGAAATTCAAAAATTACAAAGAAAGAAGAGAGAGATCAGAAACCAGTTTTTAACTATGTCGTGTCTGAAGGCTCACAAGTTCTTTTGGATGCACGTGATTTTGTAAAGGATGTAGCCACAACTAATTCTATCAAGAATTATTCATGGAAACCACCCGTAGGTACGCATCTTAACATAGATTATAGTATTAAGAATGATAATTCTATTCTTTCATTTATCGCACCTTACGTTAAAGATAATGAAATCAATACTACGCTAAGTTTTAAATTAACAATTGCAAATAAGGATGAGGAAGAAAAAGAAGAAAACTCTCCATATAATGTAGATGTTGTTGTCAAACGAGTACATAGAGCTATAATATTTCAAGGAGGAGTTGCGCTTGGAGCGTATGAAGCAGGAGCGTATCGCGCTATAGTTGAAAAGCTCATTAAAAATGATGAAGATGGAGGAAGAAACATTCTAGCTGACGAAAAAAGACCTCTGTTTGATATTGTTGCAGGTACATCTATTGGCGCAATGAATGCCGCAATTGTCGTAAGTAGCGTCACAAAGAAGGATGGCAGAAGCACAGAAGATCCCGTAAAGTGGCAGGAGTCATCTGAAGAAGTTGTAGACTTTTGGAAGGCTCAACAACAGTTTCCTACTTATGCTGATTTTCTTGACATGAATCCATTCTATCATAATTGGTGGGATGTTTTCCATGATACCAGCAAAGTATTCAAACAATCATTTACTGAGTTAATGGAATCCTACTCGAACTTTATTAATCCGGATCTTAAGAAATGGTATGAAGATACAGTACCATATTGGTCTTTCTGGGAGCCTAGTTTTTTGAATGACTATATTGAAGATGGTTGGTATATACCAGCCACAGCGGAATCTGCAAGAAGATACTACTCTGCAAAGCAATTTCATAAATTAAGTCTAGGACCCTTGAATGTAGCTTCTGGAATTCGACCTTGGTCGTTAGGTGGCAAGTTCCTTGATTTTAGCGAACAATCAAATTGGATTCCTAGACCAGATAACAAACACTATGTCTTGTATTCCATTAAACGAACGTTAGAACAATTTGCACATTTTCCAATAAATACATCTATTGAGGAAAAACAACCAAGACTACTTTTAGTAACTGTTGATGTAAAAACAGGTGATGCTGTTACATTTGACAGTTATGTTAAGAAAGCAAAATATCATGATGATAGAAACACTGTATATAATCATGATGGTATCAGGGTTGAACATGCATTAGCAAGCGGAGCTTTTCCAGACTTTTTTGACTATCCAAAGTTTAAAGTGAATATGAAAGATGCTGGAAATAATATAATACATGAAGAGCACATATTTTGGGATGGTGGCTTTAGAAGCAATACACCACTAAGGGAGTTAGTACAAGTCCATCGAGATTATTGGCTATCCATAGCAAGGAAGAAACACAAAGCTGAACAAGATTATGAATACGAAAATGATGTTCCAGATCTAGAAGTCTATATAGCCGATTTATGGCCCTCTGAACTTAAGGAAGAGCCAATTTCTTTTGATCGTGACTTTACTCAGGATAGGCAATGGGATTTAATTCTAGGTGATAAAACAGACTATGATGAGCAAGTATCAAATGTAGTAACTGACTATATTGATTTGGCTAGACGCTTGAAAAATTTGGCAGAAAGAAGAGGTGTGCCCAAAGAGGAGATAAATCATGTACTTGATGGATTTGCAAGTAGTATTAATACAAAAGGAAAGACGAGAAAGTTTAAAGAACTTTTAGAAGGACGCTTTAGACTAACCAAAGTAGTACGTATTGATCGCAAAGACGATGGAAATGACGTTCATGATAAAGTATTCGATTACTCTTACAAGACAATAGCTGAGCTAATGACTGTGGGATACCAAGATGCATCAATGCAAATTGACTTGCAGCAAATGAAAGATGGAGTTATGAAATTATCCAAAATACATCAACACATTACATCTGAAAATGGAAACCAAATAGAAGGTATGCAAGAAAATCTTTATCAAATACAAGAAATGATGAAGAGGGAAAATGGCTATAATACAGTATTAAACAATCAGCTGAAGAACTTCATTAATGAAGTGGAACATATAAAATTAAATGGAAATGCGTTTTCGCTAACAAATGAAAAGATATCACTAATTGCTGCCTCAAAGCAATTACAACATACTCTTAAAAGTAGAAATGTTGTGTAACACCATTCTTATGAAACTAATGGTATTTAGAATTTAGCAATGATGATTGAACCCTTTGCCTCTAAGAATCGAAGTTGTAATTAGTCTGGGGAAATTGATCCTATAAATGACTATCAAATCTAGTCAGCGAGGAAAAGAGGATAGCGCGAGTAGGAATAGGTAATCCAGGTTTCTATATTTCCTTTGCCGGGGTTACATACTGCCAATAGATTGCTTAACTGGTCTTAACTTAGAAATGTCTCTTTATGACAAATGCACTGACAGGTAGGATATCCAATATCTGCATGTTTAACAGTACAGTTTTCGTGGTCACCCCTCTGACACCAAGGCGATATGCCAGATACATTACTCATAATAATTAATGTTCTTGTAACTATTTAAGAGAATTCACAATACTACATATTGACTGTTAAATTCCGACTTTACACATCACCAGATATAATCTGATTAGATGCTATATGCAAATAACAATCTGTTTTAGGAATTTGTCCATGCTCATATTGAGCCTTCACAGGTTCGTTAGTCCACAAGAACGATATAGTTATCTGGAAACATTCAGGTTATTGCTATAGCCTTCATGAGGCGGAATCCTCCCAGCCATCATTATTCTAAACTCAAATCAAATCAAATCAAAAAAAGAAAAGAAAAAGAAACAGGGGAAGTCAGTATAATATAAACTAGGATTTAGTGACTAGTCATGGTCGTAATCCTTTCGCCACTGGAAGCTCCTGCCTGGGCAGCAATACTATTCCTACCTTAAATCAATCCTAGTGGCGTTAGCAGTAGTGCTGATGATAGACTAGACACGGATGTAAATAGCAGCGGGTATAAGATGTCGGCCATGATTCCGAAACTATCTAGAGAAATTTCTTCTCCAATTACGAGTGGCAGCGCAGTACACAAAGACATATTCTAGCGACGGATTAGATTACAATTTGAATGCAATACTGTCTATTTCTATTTTTATTCTATATAATATGATACTAGTTTTAGCCATGGCTGCAACGACAATGGAAACAGCAGAACTAGGCGCATAGCAAACAACAATGTTAACAAAACAAAGATTACGGCTCACACCGCATATTAGTGAATCAAAGCTACTTAGTTAAGTAATGGCTACATTAATGTATAAAAGTAATTTCCCTTTTTACTTCTAAAGTCTATAATATGTTTTGGTTCATCCACAGGTTAATTTGGCGATGATTCTTTCGTTTTCTCGCTATTCGATGCTTTATTACCCTCTTGGTACGTCTCATTGCCAGTATTGTGATCTCTATTTGACGAGTTGCCTGTAGTCGATGAAGTTGAATGTGATAACGAGGATGTTTGTGATACTATACTACTATCAATATCAACCTTATCTGTAGGCTTTTTATCGAAGGTGAACCAAGAGTCTCTATCGGCATAATCGTCCTTAGCTAGACCTTCACCTAATCCTGATAAAATTCCAGAAGGTATCGGCTGCGATTTGCTGAAAAGGCTCGATAAACCCAACAAAGCGCCGATGCCGCCATGATGAACTCGTCGGCCAAAAATGTAGACTTTTCCTGGATTTTCCTGCGAATTCCAAGAAGATGTTATCAATTTGGCAACTGAAGAGCCCAGTTTAAATGCTTCTTTATCCTTATCTAGGGATTCGTTATGTATATTTGAGGAATCGTTAGTTTTCTCGGTCCGTTTCTTGGAATCGTTTCTAAAAAACATTCTATTATATCTACATAATTATATGACAGGATTAGATAATAAAGATTTGTTGTTAACTTCCGATCTATTAGCCTGACCCAGGATTTTGTAGGTGATATTGGGAGACCTAATAATGATTAATTGATTGACACACATACTGGCAGTGGACCTTTGGAAAATCCCAGCGATTGTTCCCTAGCTAGTGTGTGTTCTTTTAGTTCCTGGTGAGAATCGAACGTTTTACCGTAATCCTCGCACGTAAACGATGCAGATACTTCAGAGGTTGATTTCGTCTGATTTTTCGCCCTGATCTTTATAATTACTCATTGTATTATTCTTAATTGATCTTTAAGATACTTGATGACATTCTTTTAGTCAAATGTGTGCACTTCCAAATGCATAAAATGTCAGAAAATGTAGAAGACATGATATTTACACATCATTGTATGATAAGCAAACTAGATACTTTAACAATTGTAGTGTATAGAATGAGGTGCTAGGATATGGAAAGTCTCATGAATCATCAAAACAGTAGCGCTAATAGCGTAGACAATCGTACATACTACGACTGATCAGTTAGCACAGCGTAAAGAGGAAACAAATCATAGAAAAGGGAGTTCACAAACAGCAGCTGTGTTCAGACAAGAGACAAGACAAATGATAAAAGGATTGAATACATAGATGCACTAGCCTACAAAACTAGAACGGATACATCTAACCAAATGAGATATTAACCACGGTCTGGTGCCTAGCTATCTTAACCTTTAACAACTAGGCTACTAGAATTTTATAGGCGTTTGTGCTAGCATATTAGATATTACATATAGTTTTTGTTGTTGCTGTTCCATTATGACAGGACCGACTCAAACTTGTACTGTCAAACCCGCTATTCATATACTGGGTGTAATTTTTTATTAAGCATAAAGACCTTTAAATATGTACATTATGAGCAATGACGAGAACAAGGAGGAAGATCCAGAATTATCAAATTCTCAAGAATCTACTACTTCACTTCCATCTAAAGCATCAATAGAGAAAGACGGCGAGTTGACTACAAAAGAACCAGCTGAAGAAAAAAAGGTAGTAGTTGTAAAGCCATCAGAGGTTGAATATAAAGAAAATAATTCCTCAACCGGAGAACAAAATAAAGAAGTGGAAGGAGAAGGAGAACAATCAGTTACTGCCGCCAAAGCTAAAGAAGCAGGACAGTCATTTATAGAGACTATGAAGTCTTTAGGTAAAAAAGCAATGACAAAGGCAGAAGAGAAAACGAAGGAACTTAAGGATAAATCTATTGAAGCTACGGATATCGGTACACAGACAGACGCAAGAAACATTCAAGCTCTTGGAATACATACAGATAATGTAGTTT
>Ga0075425_100003331_pt1 | contig 16329 bp, 11 predicted proteins | sample SoiMethybrSBSTD4_FD_75300 | JGI IMG/M metagenome (GOLD analysis project Ga0075425, IMG submission 75300) | Bulk soil microbial communities from a Populus tree surrounding site in Tennessee, USA - Soil MetaG P. TD hybrid SBSTD4 | ecosystem: Environmental > Terrestrial > Soil > Tree plantation... | reverse complement strand
CGCTCTCGATCGTGAAGTCTGCGCCCAGCAATCCTCCCGGAGACGGAGGCAGATCGGGCATGTCTCCGCCGCGAACATATGAGTGTCCGATGGCGATCTCGGCGCCCATGTTGTCGAGAAGATAATTTAGATCGGCTCGATGATTCACATACGGAAGTAATTGACCGTACATTTCCTTCATCTTCGGCCAATCCGAGCCGTGAGTGTTCGGCACATAGAGGTAGTCGCGCTGGTTGCGCCAGCCTTCGTTGAAGATCTGTTTGAACTCCTCTTTCGGTTCGAGGTACATGCGCAACGTAGCATTCAATCGGCCCTGTCCGGCTGGCGGGGGATTCCGATCGGCATCGACGAGGAACAACGAAGGAGCAGGCGCGTTAGCTCCCTGGCCACCGCCTCTACCGCCGCCACCGAATCCGCCACCCGCTCGATAAACGAGTTTGTGGCCATCGGCGCTCACGCTGTAGGCTGTAACACCGGTTACAAAAGGAGCGGAACGACGGTCGCTCAATCGATATCGATGAAGCGTGCCGCCTCCTCCTCCAAAACCGCCGCCGCCACCTCGTCCACCACCTCCGGGACCCGCCTCGAGATAGTAGACCGTGCCCGCAACGCCGGCCTTGAGCTCAGAGTACTGGTGCTCGGGAATGCCCGGAACCGACACGATTCTATGCTGCAGACCATCAAAGTCGATTTGCACGGTTACTGGAGTTCGAGCCGGTCGCTGCGGCGCCTGGGTAGGTTCGGCATCGTTTGTAGATGAATCGGCTGCTGCGGCTGGCGCTCCGCCCCGACCGCCGCGGCCGCCGCCGGCACCACCGCCGCCAGGAAATGCTGGTGCGCTTCCGACGCCTTTGTCTTCATCGCTCTCAGGCAGAAGAGGGCTCGGCTCACCCTTCTTGAGCACCGCGCAATAAAGACCAAACGTTTCGTCGTGATCGTACGACGTCATATCGAGCCACTGCGATTTAAGCCCGAAGTCAGTCGACGCCAGGAACCATAGATACTTTCCACCCGCGTCGAACACCGGCCATACTGAATCGGCAAGACCGTCGGTGACCTGTTTTGTTTCGCCGGTTTCGACGTTGCTGATGTAGATCGCGTGATACATCGATCTGAGCCGACTCGCGTAAGCAACCCACTTCGAGTCCGGAGACCAAACCGGGTTGAGGGTCCGCTGCGGAACCATCCACGGATCGTTGCCAACAATCCTGGCCTTGCCTGATTCGACGTCCAGTACCCAGACGTGCAGGTTTGTATCGGAGTACATGATCTTCTTCGAATCAGGAGACCACGATGCGGTGTAGTAGTGAGTCGGGTGTTCGAGCTCGATCTCGCGGGCCGGGGCGATGCCGTCCTGCGTCTCGATCACCAGCTTGTATTCGCCCGACTTATCGCTGAAGTATGAAACGTACTTGCCGTCAGGCGACCACGCTGGATCTCGTTCAGCCGAACCGCTCGAATGTGTGAGATTCCTTACATCACCCTTTTCTGCGGGAATCGTAAAGATCTCGCCACGCGACTCGACCAGCACTCGTTTGCCGGTTGGCGACAGCGAGATATTGGACATCGTTCTCGAGACGTCTTCCCATCGAGGCATCATCCACGGAAAATCGCCTGCGGCAGTGATGTTTACGATGTGCTCTTTGCCGCTGCGCGGATCTAGCTCGTGGATGTATCCGGCTTGCTCAAACACCACCGCATTCGGGCTCGAATCGAGCGTCTTCACGTCGAAGTCAGAGAACTTGGTGACCTGGGTGAGTTTCTTTGACTTGGTGTCGAACGAAAAGACATTGGCCACGCCGTCTCGATCCGAAATAAAAAACACTGAATCACCGACCCACGCCGGATCCATGTCTTTCGAATCCGTCCACGGCGGCGAGACCAGCTCAAAGCTCTTAAGGTCGACAATCCAAATCGGACGGTTCTGACCTCCGCGGTAATTGCGGCGCTCTTCGTCCCAGGAGTTGTTCATCCGGTAGGCGATGCGCGAACCGTCCGAAGCGATCTTGCCCTGATAACCCCTGGGAAGCGACATCGGTTCCTCGACGCCACCGGTGGCGGGGACGGTCCAAAATCTAGGTGCGCCGCTTGGAGCCCAGGTCGCGCGTGAGGATGCGAACATCACCGACTTTCCATCGGGAGTCCAGCCCTGAGCGACATCGCTGCCGGGATGCCAGGTCAGTCGTTTCGGCTCACCGCCCTCGGCCGGAATGACATACACGTCGTTGTTTCCCGCGTACTCGCCGCTGAAGGCGATCCACTTTCCGTCGGGTGAGAAATGCGGGTTCATCGTCTGACCCTGAAAGCTGGTCAGACGACGAGCGTTTCCGCCGGAGCGCTCGACGATCCAGATATTGTTGGCGTACGCGAATGCAATGTGAGTCGCGCTCACCGTCGGCGATCGCAGTAAGCGAGTGCTCGTACCGTTGGCGGTTGCCACCCTGGTTGAAAAGAATGTTGTGAAAGCGGTCAGGACCAGACCGGCAAAGATAACGATGGTGGCATAGCGAAGGACACGGCGATCGTTACGCATAGACATGTTTCCGCCTCCCGACGAAAGTTTTTGGTTTTAGGATTGAGCAAGCTTGCACCACTGAAACAGGTGGCGGCCATGTCAATTCTGACCGCACCTGCTTTTCGCAAGCCGCTTATATGAACGTGTTACTGCGGCCTTATGGGAATCTGCTACTTCTTGCGCTTCTGCACGTCCGCGAGCATCTTCTCGGCAGCCGTGTTCTGGAAGTCGAGGTTCTGCGTGTTCAATTGAATCGCTTTCTTAAACTCATCCTCGGCTTTAGACCAATCTTTCTTGTTCTTCGATTGTGAATAGGTAATCCCAAGATTGAAGTGAGCCAACGCATTGTTGGAATCAAGCTTCGCCGCGCGCTCGATGTCTTTTACGCCATCCTTCTCACCCTTCATTACGCGCGACAACCCGAGCCCGGCGATAGCGGTGGCGTTGTTGGGCTCCAATGCAATGGCCTTCTGATACGCATCGATCGCTTCTTTGTATTTACCACTTGAATGGTAGGCGCTGCCGAGGGCGGTGTAAGCCGGGGCCCATTTGGGTTCCAGCTGAGTTGTCCGCAAGAGCGACGCCTCTGCGCCGGCGGCATCATTCGATGCGAGCAAGGTAATTCCCAACTGATAGCGTGCAGCGGCCAGCGATTCATCGAGCTTGAGCGCATTCTCGAATTCGGTCCGCGCCGCTGTGGGTCCGGTTACGTTGCCGGCGCCGTCGCCGCCCGCATCGGTTCGAGGAGCCGACTGCCAGGCGCGCAACGCGATCGCGCCTCTCAAGTAGGCCGCCTGCGCCAGAATTCTGCTGTCTTCCTTGTTTAACGCGAGCGCGTTTGTAGCGGCGTCCTGGGCTGCCGTGAGTTGCTCGCGAGTGACCGTTTTCCAGCTGGTCACACTTTGATTTATGGTCGGCGTGATTGTCTCGCCAAGCTTAGCGGCGAGCACACTTTTCAGCGTCGTGACCTCCGCGCGGTCGCCGTAGGTGGTCGTGAGTTTCTCGAGTAGCTCGTACGCATTGGGACTCGATGGACCCGCGAGTTTTCCTGACGCGATCAGACCGTTGAATTCTCGGATGTAGTCATCGAGCTTTGGTTCGAGCTTGAACACGAGCGTGGGAGACTCGGTTCCGGCCTCGAAGCCTTTCAGCATCGCGTTGTAACCATCCTTACGAACTTCGACGCTGTAGTGACCGAGTGGGAGCTTCTCAAATTGAAGCTTGCCTTCGGTGTTCGTTACTCCTCGATCCTCACCGTTCACCAGAACAGTGCTTCCCGGCGGAGTCGACAAGACAGTGAGAGTGACGGTCGGGGCAACAGGTTCCGTTTTAGTGGTCGGTTGTTTCTTAGGAGTAGTTGATTTCTTTTTGGGATCGGGACGTCCGGTCGGATCCTGGGCAGCGGCGAGAGTCGAGAGTGCCAAAACCAACAAAATCGCGACTGAAGTCCTGCGGGCAAAAGAGGCAAAAACTGAGCAATTGTGCACCATTCTTAGTACCTCGGTGCGTCATTATAGCGCAGGTTTTAAAAAGCAACCACAGGAGAAGGGGTCAGGAGTCAGGGGTCGGGGGTCAGGGTTTTTCTGGTTCACCCTGGCTTCTGACAGTAGGTCCGATAAGCCCTATTGGTTGAACCTCGGCGCTTCGTAGTAGAATCTGCTGTCCTGGGCAGCAGGCTTAGGAGGACCGACATGCCGGACATCAAAGTCTACACGACGTCGTGGAGCGCGGACTGCAATCAAGCAAAGCAGTTCCTCGACGACGAAGGCATATTCTACGATGAGGTCGACATCGAAGCGTCCGCCGCGGCCGCGCGTTTCGTTGAACAGGCGAACGGCGGAAAAAGAATCGTGCCCACGTTCGACATCGGTGGTACGGTCTTTAGCCTCAAACCATTCAACTGGAAAAAGCTTCAAAGCGAGCTCGAAAGGTTGGGTGTCGAAGAAGACTAGCCTTCCCTCCAGATTCCGCGCGAGCATCCGATGTCTCAACTGACCTTTATAGATCAACTCATGCAGCAGCGTCGCGCGGTCTCGGTGTCCGAACTCACGGCGCGCCTCAAAAACACGATCGAACACGAGTTTGTCGATCTCTACGTCGAAGGCGAAATATCCAATCTCCGAAGACACAGCTCTGGACACTGGTACTTCTCGCTCAAGGACAAAGGCGCGTCGCTTCGCTGTGCCAGCTTCAGAATGCAGAACCGCTTGATCCGTTTTGTTCCGGAAGATGGACTGCATGTCATCGCTCGCGGGCGATTGTCGGTCTACGAATCCCGCGGCGAGTATCAACTGGTTGTCGAGCACATGGAGCCGGTCGGCGCGGGGGCTCTGCAGCTGGCGCTCGAACAGCTGAAAAAGCGGCTTGCGGCGGCGGGTTTGTTTGCCGTCGAGCGAAAAAGACCGCTTCCGATTCTTCCGCGATGCATTGGAGTCGTGACCTCACCCAACGGAGCGGCCATTCGAGACATCTTAAGGGTTCTCAAACGGCGGAACGAGGCGGTTAGCGTATTGATTGCGCCGGTAAAGGTTCAGGGTGAGGGCGCCGCATCGGACATCGCTCGCGCGGTGAGAGTTTTGAGTGCACGGCAGGAAATCGATGCGATCATCGTCGGGCGTGGCGGAGGTTCGACGGAAGATCTTTCATCGTTCAACAACGAAGCAGTCGCTCGCTCGATTTACCAATCTCGCGTGCCGGTGATCTCGGCGGTCGGTCACGAAACGGATTTCACGATCGCCGATCTGGTAGCCGATATTCGAGCCTCCACGCCGTCTGCCGCAGCGCAACTCGTCGCTGCGGCGCGCGATGAAATGTGCGCGAGAATCAACGGTTTTGCAGAGGACATGAAGAAAGCGGTGCGATATCGATTGCTCGCGTTACGAGCGACGCTTTCGGATCTGGAATCGAGCCGGGCATTTCCACAGCTGGAATCGCGGCTGCGAACGTACTCGCAACGAGTTGATGATGCCGGATACACGATGGAATCCTCGTTGCGGGAAATCATCAGGACTCGCAGGGCGCAACACGCTTCGCTGGCGTTGAGATTGAGCGATGCTGATCTTCGACGGCGCGTCGTAGAGCAGCGAGCTGCGTTGTCCGCAATTGGAGTCAGGCTCAAGTCGGCGTTCAGAGTAACACTGGATCGCGACTTTGAACGCGTATCGCTCGCTGCGGGGAAGCTCGATTCACTGTCGCCGTTGGGCGTGCTTGCTCGTGGATATGCGATCGCGTTCGATTCTGGTGGTCGAATAATAAAGCGATCCACAGATATTAACTCGGGAGATCAATTGAAAGTTAGAGTTTCCGAAGGAGAAATCGACTGCACTAAGAACTAAGTAGGGACGGGAAACACCACCGACCTAGCGTCGGGGGGACATGACTAGCTGGCTAGAAACGTGCAGAAGGAGGCGCCCCCCACCGACCTCGCGTCGGTGGGGGCATGACTGGCTGGCTAGCAACCGCGCAGAAGGACGGCGCCCACCACCGACCTCGCGTCGGTGGGGGCATGACTAGCTGGCTAGACACGTGCAGAAGGAAAGCGCCAACCACCGACCTTGCGTCGGTGGGGACATGACTGGTTGGCTGAGCGAGCGCAGCCCGAACGTCGCGGCTTCTCGGCGACGTCGTGTTAGCCGACTAGTCATCGCTCCACCGACGCGAGGTCGGGTGTGGCGGTTTGTAGGTTTGGCCGTTTAGCCGACTAGTCATCGTTCCACCGACGCGAGGTCGGTGGTGGCGGTTTGTAGGTTTGGCCGTTTAGCTGACTAGTCATTTCACCACCGACACGAGGTCGGTGGTGACGGCAGCTGGGTCACTGTTTAAAATGAAAAACAACAAAGCTCCTTTTTTGATCCTGCTTATCGGCCTTGTTGCATCCTCTTGTTCGTCGAACTCCAGAAAAGTTTCGGCGGCGGAATCGAAGATTCGACCACCGGCGCGCGAAAACTGGAATCGGCGTCCGCTTTCAAACAGTTCGCTGATCAAGTCGCTCGTAGATTCGGCCATCGAGCAAAGCACTCAAACCGTCGAATACGATTCCTCTTACACTAAACTCGCATACCCAAACGGTGACGTGCCAATTAGCCGCGGAGTCTGCGCGGATGTCATCGTTAGAGCATTTCGATCCGCGGGAGTAGATCTGCAAAAAGAAGTTCACGAGGATATGACGCATCATTTTGCATCGTATCCTTCGAGGTGGGGAGCGCGAAGGCCCGATTCAAACATCGATCATCGACGCGTCCCTAACCTGATGACGCTGTTCGATCGACGAAAGTGGTCGGTTGCCATCACACGCAACAGAGCCGATTATTATCCCGGCGACGTTGTAGCCTGGGAGCTCGACAACAAGCTGCTGCATATCGGTCTGGTCACCGACGCAGTTTCCCATGATTCGCCGAACTATCTCGTCGCACACAACATCGGCTACGGTACAAAGATTGAAGATGCGCTGATGAGCTGGAAAATCATCGGGCACTACAGAATTTGGAAGTGAGATGACTGCAGAAAAGAATGTAGAAAAAAACTTTGAAACTTCGCTCGATGAGCTGGAGCAGATAGTGCGTCAGCTGGAGAGCGGTGACCTGCCTCTCGATCGATCTCTCGAGCTGTTCGAGCAGGGAGTTCGGCTGTCGCGCGAGTGCCAGAAACGTCTCGATGAGGCGGAGCGCAAAGTCGAAATCCTTCTTCGCGGGGATGATGGCAATTATCGCCCCGTTCCATTTGATGAACCCGCCGATGAATAAAAGTTAGGCAAACCCCGAAACTCTGCATCTAAGCCGATCTAAAATGACAGCCACGGAAAGTATTTCAAATTACTTATCGCGCCGCGCCGTCGAAGTAAATCGATGTCTCGATGATTTGCTTCCTTCAGAGAACACGCCGCCCGAGCAGCTTCATAAGGCAATGCGATATAGCATTCTTGGGGGAGGCAAGCGGCTGCGGCCGTCGCTGGTGCTCGCCTCCGGTGAAGCGATGGGAGCCAGTACCGAAACGCTGCTTCCGACCGCGTGCGCCATCGAAATGATTCATACATATTCGTTGATCCACGACGATCTGCCGGCGATGGACAACGATGATTTGCGTCGAGGCCGGCCGACGTGTCACAAAGCCTTCGGTGAGGCGGTCGCGATACTCACCGGCGACGCGCTTTTGACGATGGCCTTCCAGGTGTTGTCGGCAAATGCGCCAAATCGAAGTCCGGAGCGCCAGATCCGGGTGATTCAGGAGTTTGCCGCGGCGGCAGGCTCGAACAACGGAATGATTGGCGGTCAGATGGCCGACATCGAAAATCAAGGCAAGGTCGTCGGACATGATCTGCTCGAATACATTCATCGATCGAAAACCGGCGCGCTGATCACTGCCTCGGTGGTCGCCGGGGGAATTCTGGCGGGAGCCGACGACGATGAAGTCGCGCGATTGCGAAGCTACGGTCAATACATCGGGCTTGCGTTTCAGATTGCCGATGACATTCTGGACGTAACTTCGACAAGCGAGCAGCTTGGCAAAACCGCCGGAAAGGATCAGGCCGCGAACAAGGCTACGTATCCGGCGATCCACGGAATACCTGCCTCGGAAGCGCGAGCTCGCCAGCTCGTCGCCGACGCAGTAGATACGGTGCGATCGCTTGGGCGCGAAACCTCGGTGCTGGAAGAGATTGCCCGTTTCATCATTGCAAGAAGCTCATGAGGTCGCTATCTTTGTAGCGCCAGTTCAGGGCTAGCAAATATTTTCAGGAGACCGTCCTACTATGAAGTTGCTTTCACAGATAAATGATCCGTCGGACCTCAGACGTCTTCCGGTATCAAAACTACAGCCGCTCGCCGATGAGATTCGCGAATACATGATCGAGACCCTTTCGAAGATCGGCGGGCATACCGGAGCGAGTCTGGGTCCAGTCGAGTTGATCATCGCCCTTCACTATGCGCTTAACACGCCCAAGGACAAATTAGTGATCGATATCGGTCACCAGGCGTACGCGCATAAGATCATCTGCGGTCGGCGCGATCAATTCCCGACCATACGGCAATACAACGGTCTGAGCGGCTTCTTGAGACGCGAGGAATCCGACTATGACGTCTTCAATGCTGCGCACGCCGGCACGTCGATATCGGCGGCTCTGGGTATCGCCGCGGCGCGTGATCTAAATCACGAAGACTTCAACGTCGTCGCGTTTATCGGTGATGCCGGTCTCACGGCAGGAATGGCCCTGGAAGGCATCAACCAGGTAGGACATCTCAAGAAGCGGATGATCATCCTGCTCAACGATAACGAGATGTCGATCTCACCGAACGTCGGAGCGCTCTCCGGTTATCTGAATCGCATTCGCGGGGCGCGACCCTACAACGAGTTCAAACACGAAGTCGAAGAATGGCTGAAAGTCATTCCGGCCTTCGGCGAGTTGATGCTGTCGAGCGCGAAAGCAGTCAAGGATACGTTGGCTCGCGCATTCATTCCCGGTTCGTTGTGGGAGGAGCTCGGGCTTAAGTATCTCGGTCCGATCAACGGGCATGACATTCATTCCATTCTGCAGACGCTTGAAGAAGCAAAGTCAGAAGAGGGACCGGTCCTGATTCACGCGCTGACAGTCAAAGGCAAGGGCTACGAGCCGGCGGAACGAGACAAAGCGGCGTGGCACGGAACGTCTGCATTTGAGATCTCGACTGGCAAATTTATCAAGGAGCCGGCGACCGCCCCCGCTTACACTGCCGTGTTCGCTCAAGCAACCATCGACCTGATGAAAGAAGACGAGCGAATTGTGGCGATCACCGCGGCGATGCCCGACGGAACCGGGCTTAGCAAAGTGATGAAGGAGTTCCCGACTCGCACGTTTGACACCGCGATAGCCGAACAACACGCGGTGACTTTCGCGGCTGGCATGGCTACTGAGGGTTTGAAACCAATCGCGGCGATCTACTCGACGTTCCTGCAGCGCGCGTACGACCAGATATTCCACGACGTCGTGCTGATGAACCTCGATGTGACCTTTGCGCTTGACCGGGCAGGTGTCGCGGGGGCCGATGGACCGACGCATCACGGGCTGATGGACTTTGCATATCTGCGGCCGATGCCTGGGTTTGTAATCATGGCTCCAAAGGACGAAAACGAGCTTCGACATATGCTGAAGACCGCGGTCGAGTATCCGGGTCCGGCGTCGGTTCGTTATCCACGCGGCAGCGGCGTTGGCGTTCCGATGGATGAAAAGATCGAGGCGCTCGAAATCGGAAAAGCGGAGATTCTGCTCGAAGGTTCGGACGTTGCGATTCTTGGTATAGGCTCGGAAGTCGCCTATTGCCTGAAGGCCGCCGAGCGGCTTGCATCGGAAGGCTTAAAAGCGACCGTTGTAAACGCGCGGTTTGTGAAACCGCTGGACACCGAATTGATACTGGCGCTCGCTCGTTCGCACGGGACGATAGTGACTGCGGAAGATCACTATTTGAGCGGCGGATTTGGAAGCGCGGTAATGGAGCTGCTGGAAGAAAACCACCTGAATGAAGTGCGCGTGTTGCGTCTGGGATTCCCGGACCAGCTGATCGAGCACGCGAGTCAGAGTCTGTTGCTTGCGAAGTACGGACTTGATGCAGACGGGATTTACGCTCAGGTGAGAGACTTCGTGGCGAGCAAATTCAGCTTCGAACCGGTGTACCGATAAGAAGTTTAGGGTTTCGGGTTCAGGGTTCTGTTATCAAATAAGATTTTGATACCGAATCTTGAACTCAGGAACCCGACCCGCAAACTGGATCCGACCCTGAACTCTGAAACCCGACCGCGGCCCCGGTCAACTTGTCCTCTGAACCCGGAACTCTGAACCCTAAACTCGGAACCTTACCCCTGATCTACTCATCAAACAAATGCGTCGTGTGTTCGGTCACGCTTGGAGGCGCTTGAGTCGACCGGTCGTAGCTTGACGGCGCGGTTACCGGCTCTCGTTCCTCAACCGGGGCCGTGTTCTGACGCAACACCTGAGGCGGCTCCGGTAAAAGCCTTGGCGTAAATCGATCCGTCAGCGTGGCCATCGATTCCGCAAAAAATGCCGCGTAGATAATCTGCGCGAGCCCCTTCAGCACAGGAAGCAGCGCGATCATCCAGATCATTCTGACCAGCGGCTCGAGCCCTTGAACGTGACCGTTCGATGTCTCCTCTAACCGTCTGATCAAACCGTCATCAATCGCGTTCTGGCTGAAGTAGTAGAGAAAGACGCCCACGCCGCAGCCCCAAAACAAACTAATCAATCCGTTCTTGAGGCTGTGTTGCCATGAGTAGCCCATGTACTCCCGCGGCTTCGGAAGGTTCTGACGCCGAGCTTCCTCGCGAACCTGTCTCTTGAGATCTCGGGCGGCTCGAATTTTATCCTTGGCCTCCTCCGTTACTCCGCGATGGCCCACCCTCATGTGAGCGCCGCTGAAGCTCGTCTTCCAGCTCTCGGCAAACTCCTTGGCATTCCTGGCAAGAGCATCGACATCGATTCCGAACGGTTTGTCGCTGCCGCCAAGCGCGTTGTTGATCAGCTGAAGATTTGTTCCGCACGCTTTGCAGAATCGCTGGGCTTCCACCGATTCACTGCCGCATTTTGGACAAAACATTTCGCCTCCAAATCATCATCAAGCCCTGCAGTTCACAACCATCATCGCCCTGACGCACTTTCTTACCTGGTTGAGGCCTTGTCGCAGCATCAAACGAGAGGGCTGACCTTCCTAAGCGCAAAATTATACTCCGCGCTCTTTTCGTCTTCAAAAGCCCGCGATTTCAGATTCACTTAGTTTCCCTGTGGTGCGACGCGAGCGTTCAAAGAGTCTTCCGGATTCAAATCAGGGCCACAGGTCGTCTTCTGCCCGGACAACCCCAGGTGGTTTATACGGCAGATGTAGCCGCTTTGTTTGCGTATCGGGTAATCTTTCACTTAGCTGAAAGCGATGCCAAAGGAACGGATCGATAAATTAATGGTCGAGAGAGGGCTTGCGGATAGCCGCACGCGGGCTCAAGCCTTGATCCTTGCAGGTCAGGTGCTCGCCCGCGACCAGCGCATCGACAAGCCAGGGCATTTGCTGGATCCGTCGGTGGAGATTCGAATAAAGGGAGAGACACTTCGATACGCAAGCCGCGGAGGTTTGAAGTTGGAAGCCGCCCTGCGCGATTTCAAAATCGATCCTAAGGACAAGATTTGTATCGACGTTGGCGCGTCCACTGGCGGGTTCACCGATTGCCTCCTGCAACACGGAGCGCAGAAGGTTTGGGCCGTCGACGTGGGTCACAACCAGCTTGTCTGGCGTCTGCGCCAGGACTCTCGTGTGGTTTCTCTCGAAGGCCTGAACGCCCGCGAATTGAGTGCCGATCAATTCCCGCTTCGATTCGAGATTGCCACGGTCGATGTCTCTTTCATCTCGCTCGCATTGATACTTCCAGCGCTGTATCCCTGTTTGAACGATTCGGCCGATTGCGTGGTGCTGGTAAAGCCACAGTTTGAAGTTGGAAAAGGCGAGGTCGGCAGGGGCGGTATCGTCACCGACACCAGAAAGCATCGCGACGTCCTTCGAAAGATCAACAACGCGGCTCTAACGACCGGATTCAGCACGATGGGCTTGATCGAATCGCCGATCCTGGGCGCCGAAGGCAACCGCGAATTTCTGATGCATCTAAGAACGCGCAGCACGGAACCATCTGCGTTAAACCCAGGACACATCCAACTGCACTCCGGACTAAGTACTCAGCACTCAGCACTCATCACTCCCTTCGACGTCGAGGCTCAAATCGATCTGCTTGTCGGACCAAATGCGATGCTATAGATTAGTCGTCGCCAGATCATGCGTGCCACTTTCACCTACCTCATAGGACCTCAAAAGGGAGAACGAGCAGAATTCGACAGCGCCGGCATTTCGATCGGGCGAGCCGCCAACAACATGCTCTGTCTTGGGGATGGCGCGCGCCGAGTCTCGTCTCATCACGCCGAAGTTTTTCGTCGGGGCAATCAATACCTTCTACGCGATCTCGGTTCCACAAACGGCACGATGATCAACGGCCGCAGGGTGATGGTCAGCGAGTTAAACCCGGATGACATGATCGAATTCGGAGCGGGCGGTCCGTTGATGAGATTTGGCGTCTACCACCCCGAAGATCAAATCGAAACGATCAGCACAAAGATGCCGGGATTGGGACGCGATGGATCAACGGCAGACCTGCGAGACGCGGTCGCAAGCGAACCTCGGAGCGTCGCTGGTCCGAAGGCCAATGCGACGTTGATCGCGGCGATGGCGGCAGCGATGGTGCTCGGAGGTCTCGCGGGCATCTTCGGGTCATCGCGGTTCCGACCAAACGAATCCGACTCGATGAGCTACGCTGAGATCGCGGAGCAGAGCGGCCCTACAGTGGTGCTGCTTCGCGCGGAATTTGAGCTTCTGGATTCAAACGGCCAGGTCACTACCACCGAAGCGCGCACCGGTTCCGGGTTTATCGTGTCGAGCGATGGTCTGATTGTCACTAACCGGCATCTTGTTCGCGACTGGGAATACAGCTCGTCCAGCGGCTCCGGACGCATTACAAAAATCGAAGCGATCCTGCCGAGGCACATGGTCGAAGAAGCGGTGCCGGCAGAAGTCTACAAACTCGGTCCTGAGAAGGCGGCGGACGTGGCAATACTCAAACTCAGTCTCCCCGCCAAGCGATTCGTGCAGGGATTTGAAGGTGACACCTCGAATACAAATCCAGGCGACGAAGTGGTCGTTATCGGGTATCCTCTTGGGTTGGAATTATTGCAGTGGACGCGGGACACGACGGCAAATCCATCTTTGTCGACCGGCATCGTTAGCCGCGTCGGTCATGATTTTATTCAGTTGAATCTGCGCGCCTATCACGGCAACAGTGGAGGACCGGTCCTGAATCGAAAGGGTCAGGTGATCGGTATTCTTACTGCGAATCTTGGCAGCGCTCAGGACATCGCGTTGTGCACCCCGATCAGTGCCGCCCTCGCCCTCGTCAAAAACGAGATGGGATACAAAATCGATTCGCCGGCGGGCGTCCAGTTTCAATCTCTTCTTAAAAAACGTTGAAATACAGCCGGCAATCGCCGGCCGCCATGAAAGGACTCAATAGTGTCAAGCCAAACAAAAGCTCCAAAAACGTTCGAGAAATTTGAACCGCCGAAGCGTTTGCTCTTAGGGCCGGGACCGAGTCCGGTCGAAGATCGCGTTCTTGAGGCGATGGCAGCGCCCGTTCTGGGTCATCTCGATCCGCTCTTCCTGCGTTGTATGGACGACATCCAGGAAATGCTCAGGTACGTGTTTGAAACCAGCAATCGAGTGACCGTCCCCGTCTCGGCTACCGGGAGCGCCGGAATGGAAGCTGCACTGGTGAATATCATCGAACCCGGTGATGAAGTCATCGTCTGCATCCACGGCGTGTTCGGTGAACGCATGCTGGATATCGTCGAACGCGCCGGTGGCAAACCAATTGTGGTGCGAGCTGAATGGGGAACTCCGATTGCTCGTAAGGACATCGATGATGCGCTCAACTCTTCGAAAGCTCGCGCACTGGCGATCGTCCACGCAGAGACTTCCACCGGCGTGTTGCAGGATATGACCGGCTTAGGCGAACTGCTTCACAGCAAAGACGCGTTGCTGATCGTTGACGCCGTGACCTCGCTCGGCGGTCATTCGGTTGGCGTCGACCGCAACGGCATCGACGTCTGTTATTCAGGAACTCAAAAGTGTCTGGGCGCTCCTCCGGGGCTGGCGCCGGTCACTTTTTCCGAACGTGCGCTCGAGCGAATTCGCGCTCGGCGTTCCAAAGTTCAGAGCTGGTACCTCGACATCACGATGGTCGAGAAGTATTGGGGCAGCGATCGCACTTATCATCACACCGCGCCAATCTCGATGAACTACGCGTTGCGCGAGGCCCTGAGAATCGTATGTGACGAAGGTCTCGAAGAACGCTGGAAGCGGCACGAGCTCAATCATCGCCGCCTTGTGGCTGGCGTCAACGCGATGGGGCTCGCAATGAATGTCGCGCCGGAAAGCCGCTTGTGGAGTCTGAATGCCGTGCGCGTTCCTGAAGGAGTCGACGACTCGCGCATACGGAGTCGCCTGCTCAATGATTCGAATATCGAGATCGGTGGAGGCCTCGGGCCGCTGAAAGGTAAAATTTGGAGGATCGGTCTGATGGGTTCCGGCAGCAGTCGGGAAAACGTCCGACTGGTCCTCGACGGATTGCACAAGGCTCTCAAGGCCGAAGGCTTCGATTGTCCCTCCGGAATCGAAGCGGCGGAGGAGATTCAGTAGCTCTAACCCTCGGCGTCTTTGATGCTGGGTTGTTGAGGGCTTTGAGTTTCTATTTCCGTCCCCAGGATTCGGTAGAGACTAGCAAAGGAAGTAAAAACGGACGATCTGCAGCGTCGTCCGAACACCTTACGCGATAGCGGATTCGATCCGGAGTGCAAAATGAAAGAAGTATTCGACAGCCCACTCACAGACGAGGGAAGCGGGCCGAACGCGGTCACGCTCCCACCAACGTTGTTTCTCAGCCGCAAACTTCTTTTCAATCGCGAAACCAGCTGGGTTGAGTTTAATCGGCGCGTGCTCGAAGAAGCGCTCGATCAAACTCAACCCTTGCTGGAACGCGTAAAGTTCATATCGATTTTTTCTTCAAACCTCGATGAGTTTTTCATGATTCGAGTGTCTGGTTTGAAACAACAAATTGAGGAAGGTGTCACCGATCTCTCGCTTGATGGTCTAACGCCGATCGCACAGCTCAAGCTGATAAATGAACGGTTGCGCCCAATGGTCGAGAAGCAGGTATCTTGTTTCAAGGAGGATCTTCTACCTGCGCTTGCGACCCATGGGATCATTGTGACCTCCTATAGAGCGCTCGCGGATCGAGAACGACGTTCGATGAATCGGTATTTCATTGAAAATGTGTTCCCGGTGCTGACACCGCAGGCGGTCGATCCAAGCCACCCGTTTCCCTACATATCCAATCTCAGCTTGAACCTCGGAGTAATGATCGAGCCGAGCGGCGATGCCGAAGCTGGCGCCAACGGAGTCCCACCGCGATTCGCTCGCGTGAAAGTTCCGCCGCTAGTGCCGAGACTCGTGCCGGTCAGCGAGGGAAAGAACACCGAGTTTATCTTTCTCGAAGAGCTGATTGCCGCGAATATAGAAGTTCTGTTTCCTGGCATGCGAGTGAGTGAACTGCATCCTTTCAGAGTCACGCGCGATGCTGACATCGAGATTCGCGAGGATGAAGCAAACGATCTTTTGCAGGCGGTTGAACAGGAACTGAGAAAGCGAAGATTCGGAACGGCGGTGCGTCTCGAAGTTGCGACTTCGATGCCCGGCGAAATGGTGCGCTATCTTGCAAGCTCACTGAGATTGAGCGCCGACGATGTCTATGCGATTGATGGGCCGTTGAACATGCAGGATCTGATGCGCCTCTACAAGCTCGATCAGCCGCTGCTCAAGGATAAGTCGGTTGTACCGACGCTACCGAGTGCGTTCAAGAACGATGAATCGATGTTCGACGTCATCAAACGGCGCGACGTAATGGTGCATCATCCGTACAACTCGTTTTCTTCGGTGACCGATTTCATAAGCGCGGCCGCGAACGATCCGAGTGTTCTGGCAATCAAGATGACACTGTATCGAACCGGACCCGATTCGCCTGTTGTTAAGGCGCTGATGGAGGCCAGCGAAAAAGGGAAACAGGTTGCGGTGCTCGTGGAGCTCAAAGCGCGCTTTGATGAAGAGAGCAACATTGAGTGGGCGCGAAGACTTGAGCGAGTCGGCGTTCATGTCGTGTACGGACTGATTGGATTGAAGACGCACTGTAAG
>Ga0075425_100003329_pt1 | contig 16336 bp, 12 predicted proteins | sample SoiMethybrSBSTD4_FD_75300 | JGI IMG/M metagenome (GOLD analysis project Ga0075425, IMG submission 75300) | Bulk soil microbial communities from a Populus tree surrounding site in Tennessee, USA - Soil MetaG P. TD hybrid SBSTD4 | ecosystem: Environmental > Terrestrial > Soil > Tree plantation... | reverse complement strand
ACGAAAATGATGCGCTCCTTGAGCAGCCGCGAGGGCAGATCATAGCCGCGCTCCCCCCGGTTCGTTTGCTCAACGACCATGGGCCAGAAGGTGTTCGTGAGTGCCAAAACCGGATCGGACATGATCGCCCCTATCTGTTCCATTCCCGCCGCCCGCTGGGTGTGAGAGTGGGGTGGCAGGCCCCCGACTTCAAGCATGATCACGTTTGGCCCGGCTCTTGCCCGGTACGTGGAGCGTGATCGGGACCTTGATCGTGCTCTGGGCCGTGCTCTGGGCCGTGTTCTGGGCTGTGTTCTGGGCTGTGTTCTGGGCCGTGTTCTGGGCCGTGTTCTGGGCCGAGCCCTTGCCCGAGCTCCGGGGGCCGGACATGAGGATCATGGCCGGGAACTGCGTCGTGCGCATGATCGTGTGCATGATCGTGCGGGTGGTCATGGCCATGGTCGTGACCGTGGTCGTGGTCGTGGTCGTGGTCGTGGTCAACGGGCAGGAGCGCCTCATCATCATCGTCGGGTTTGAGCAGCTCCTCGACGGTTACCTTCCGATCGATGGGCTTGGCGTTCGAGAGGATGTGCTCGATCACTTTGTCCTCGAAGATTGGAGCCCGCAGCTCGAGCAGTGCCGTGGGGTTTTTCTCATAGTACTCGTAGACATGCTTCTCCTGGCCTGGATAGCGCCGCGCCTGCTCGATAAGCGCGCGGCGCAGCTCATCCTGGGCCACCTCGACCTTAGCCTTATCGCCGATCTCCCCGATCAAGAGGCCAAGGCGCACCCGCCGCTCGGCAATCTTGTGGTACTGGGCGCGCAGGGTCGCCTCGTCCTTACCCTCATCGACCAGGCTCCTCTTCGCCCGCTCGAGCCCTTGCTGCAACTGGTTCCAGATGGCATCGAACTCCGTCTTCACCAGCGTCTCCGGGAGCGCGAAGTCGTGCGCCGTGTCGAGCGCGTCGAGGATCTGGCGCTTTAGCTTCATGCGCGTGTGCATCATGTATTCGGCGGCAATGCGCGCGCCGACGAGCTCCCGCAACCTGGCAAGCGATTCCGCCCCCAGCGTCTTGGCGAACTCATCATCGAGCTCGGGCTTGATCGCCTTGGCTACTTCCTTGACTTTGACCGAGAAGACGGCGTCCTTGCCGGCCAACTGGGCCTGCGGATAGTCCTCAGGGAAGGTGGCGTTGATGGTGCGCTCCTCGCCGGCCTTGGCATCCATCAGGCCCTCGAGGAACCCCGGAATAAAGCGCGTCTCGCCCACGATCAACTGCACGTCCTCGCCCTTGCCGCCCGCGAACTCCTCCCCGCCGATGCGCCCCAGGAAATCGATGGTGAGCCGGTCTCCCGTCCCGGCCACCCGCTCCGACTCCGCCTCGTAACGGGTCGCCCGCTCGGCGAGGCTCGCCACGCCCTTGTCAATCGCCTCCTCTGTGACTTCTGCGATGGGGCGCTCAAGCTTGAGCGCAGCCAAATCGGTAACGACGATATCGGGGAGCGCCTCATAGGACACCGTGAAGGCGAGGTCGCCCTGCCCGGCTAACACGCGCTCCAGCTCGTCCTTGTCCTCGGTGAGACTGATGTTGGGCTGATGCGCGGCGCGCTCCTTGCGCTCCTCAATCGCCTTGCGGCTCGTCTCCTGGACCGTCTGCTGCAGCACTTCGGCCATCACGGATCGGCCGTAGAGCTTCTTTAAATGCGCAACCGGCACCTTGCCCTTGCGGAAGCCCCGGATCTGGACCTGGTCCTTGAACTCGTCGAGTTTGGTGGCGAAGCGCTCGCCAAGTTCGCCCTGGCCGATGACCACCTTGAGCTCACGCTTGAGACCGCTGATGGAGGACTCGCTGATCTGCATGATATCTGCCTCAATCGCCGCGTTTGCTCGGACCGGCCAGACCGCGCACCCTGCGGCACAACTTGCCCCACCCCTGCGCAACGTTAGCGTGGTGCGGGCGGAGGGACTCGAACCCCCACGACTTGCGTCACAGGAACCTAAATCCTGCGCGTCTGCCAGTTCCGCCACGCCCGCCGGCTTTGCAACGCCTAACTCCGCGGCCTTGCTGCAGCGGCGGCGAAGTCCACAGATCGACATTGCCACCGCGCGGCGATGGCCGGGCTTTCGGATCGGCTTGTAGCAGGATGGGGCGCAATTTCAAGCGAACCGGTGTCAGATCGAGAAGATCTGCCACCTGCTCCGACTGCGGGCAGGACAATGGTGGGAGCCCAACCGGAACCCGCCGCCGGGGTCTCGCGCGCACACGCCGCTACTTCTCTTTGCGGGCAAAGGCCAGTCGCTGGCCAACCCTCGAACTCGTGGGCTGCGTGATCCGTTAAGCAGCGCGCCAGAGCGAGCATTCCCTTGCGGGGTTTCACCCCGCTCTTTACGTTGGCGCTTGCGCAATCGGTTTTGGAAGGCGCAAAGGAGATCGGCTTTGCCTTTTGCCAACGGCGTGGCCGCCGCGGTCGGCCGCACACCCCTCATCAAGCTCAAACGCGCCTCCGAGGAGACCGGCTGCACCATCCTTGGCAAGGCAGAGTTCATGAACCCTGGCCAGTCCGTGAAGGATCGGGCTGCGCTCTTCATCATCCAGGATGCGGTGAAGCGCGGCGCGCTTGGCCCTGGCGGCACCGTGGTGGAGGGCACCGCCGGTAACACCGGCATCGGCCTCACCGTTGTTGGCAACGCCTTGGGTTATCGCTCCGTCATCGTCATTCCTGAGACCCAGAGCCAGGAAAAGAAGGATGCCTTGCGCCTTCTCGGCGCCCACCTCGTCGAGGTGCCGGCGCTGCCTTACAAGAACTCCGACAATTACGTGCACTATTCGCAGCGGCTGGCCGAGGCGCTCGCCAAAACGGAGCGCAATGGTGCCATCTGGGCCAATCAATGGGACAACACCGCCAACCGTCAGGCGCACATCGAGACCACGAGCGAAGAGATCTGGGCGGATACCGACGGCAAGGTGGACGGATTTGTATCGGCCGTTGGCTCGGGAGGAACGCTGGGCGGCGTCTCCGACGGCCTCAAGGCCAAACGCAAGTCAATCCAAATCGCACTGGCAGATGTCCCAGGGGCCGCTCTCTACAGCTACTACACGACCGGCGTGCTCAAGGCGCAAGGTAACTCCATCACCGAAGGAATCGGCCAAGGGCGCGTGACCAAGAATATCGAAGGCGCCGTGGTGGACCGCGCCTATTTCATCCCCGATGCGGAATCCGTGGCCGTCTGCTTTCAGCTCCTGATCGAGGAGGGGCTGTGCGTGGGCGGTTCCACCGGCGTCAACGTGGCCGGCGCCATTCGTCTCGCCAAGGAAATGGGACCAGGTCACACCATCGTCACGCTGCTCTGCGACTACGGCACGCGTTACCAGTCCAAGCTATTCAATCCAGTATTTCTCAAAGCGAAGAACTTGCCTTTGCCGGAATGGCTCCTCGCCGAGCGGCCGCCGTTACCGCGAATGTTTGTCAATGCCGAGAAGGCTTGAAGCGGAGACCCAGGGTGACCGAGCAATCGCAACCGGCGAAGCCCGCGGCCCGTCCCAGACGCGGGCAAGGGCTTCCTCCTGCTCCGTCCCCTAACCTTTCTCCGGCCCACCACCTGGCATCATGACCAAACAGCTCTATCGCGCCGATGCCTACCTTCGCGACTGTGAGGCGCGCGTGCTCGCCGTCAACGCGCGCGGCGGCATCGTGCTTGACCGCACCGTCTTCTACGCCGCAGCCGGCGGGCAGCCCGGCGACCGGGGTGTGCTCGAGGTCATGGGCGGGGACAGTTGTCCCATTGCCACCACCGTTTATGACGACGACAAGACCACCATCGTGCACGTGGCCCAAGAAGGAAGCATTCCCCCCGCGCCCGGCCAATTGGTGCGCGCGGTCATCGACTGGGACCTGCGTTCGCGCCTCATGCGCATGCACACGTGCTTGCATCTCTTGTGCGCTTTGGTGAAGTTTCCCGTCACCGGTGGTCAGGTCAATCCGGACGACAGCCGCCTCGACTTCGACATTGGGGACGCATCAGCCGTGGATAGGGACGTCCTCACCGCTGCTCTCAATGCGCTCATTGCCGCCGACCATCCGGTGACCGAGCGCTGGATCAGCGATGCGGAACTTGAAGCCAACCCTGGCTTGGTCCGCACCATGGCGGTGAAGCCGCCCTCAGGCACGGGCCGTGTACGCCTCGTCGTGATCGGCGAGAACGGGTCGGTCGACCTGCAGCCTTGCGGTGGCACGCACGTGAAGCGCACGGGTGAGATCGGGAAGGTTACGGTCACCAAGATCGAAAAAAAGGGCAAACTTAATCGCCGTATCCGCGTCTCGTTTGCATGAGAGCACAAATGGCCCCGCAGCCCCGGCAACGTGCGATCGCAGGAAAAGCCACGAACTGAAGAGAGGCAAGGCAATGGCCGACGATGCCCACAAATGGCTGGTCGAAACCGATTGGCTCGCGGGACGTCTCCACGCGCCGGGGCTCGTCGTACTCGATGGGTCCATGCATTTGCCCACCACCAACCGTAACGCCAGGACCGAATATTTGGCGCAGCATATCCCGGGCGCGATCTTCTTTGACATCGACGACATCGCCGACAAGTCTTCACCGCTCCCGCACATGCTGCCACCGCCGGAACTGTTCGCCAGCCGCATGAAGAAGATGGGCGTCGGCGATGGCATGCAGATCATCGCCTACGACAGCGAGGGCCTCTACTCGGCGGCGCGCGTGTGGTGGATGTTTCGCGCCATGGGGCATGAGGACGTACGCGTTCTCAATGGCGGCCTCAGAAAATGGACGGCGGAGGGTCGCTCGCTCGAGGACGGTGAGCCGCGGCGGCGCAGCGAGCGTCACTTCACGGCCATGCTCAATGCAGAGCTCGTGCGCGATGCAAGCGACGTGAAGGCGCTCATCACGAGCAAGGCAGCACAGATCGTCGATGCGCGTGCTGCCGCCCGCTTTGAAGGCGGCGCGCCTGAGCCCCGCGTCGGCCTGCGCTCGGGCCACATCCCGGGCTCGCGCAACGTCCCCTTCGCCTCCCTCCTCAACGCCGATGGCACGCTCAAGGCCGCCGCTGAGCTGGGATCCATTTTTGCTGCCGCCGGCGTAGCCGTGGGCAGACCCGTGGTGACCTCATGCGGGTCGGGCGTCACCGCCGGAGTCGTCGCGCTGGCACTTGCGATCCTCGGCCGTCCCGACGCCGCAGTCTACGACGGCTCATGGGCGGAGTGGGGCGCCGATCCGGCCCTGCCAATCGAGGTGGGCGCGGCCCCGTAGATTCTGCCTTCACGACAACACAGCAGCGCCGCACAGCGCGCTTTTCTGCCTTGGCAATGCCCGCTGTGGACGCGCGACCGCTCGGTGCCTCGCGGCGCACTGGCAGCCGGGCCCGATAGCCAACGCTCCTTTCACCTCGCCAAGGAGGCTAGCCGGTAATCCGCGGCGAGATCGGCTTGAAGATGCGCACACCCGCAAGGCCCAACAATCCCGCGGTCAGGCGTCCAGCGGGAACGATGGCGATGCCGCGGGCCTGTGAGGATCGGTCGAGACCAACACTCACAAGCCGCGTAACGGAGGCTGCCACCGACCCCGGCACATGGGCGTCGCCTTCGCTCACGAGCAAGTGTGCGTCGGGCGCCACCTCGGGCGTGCTGTCGATGCCCTCGAAGAGGTTGCGGTACCAGTTGGTGTGCTCGGCCTGCCACTCGCCCGTGGCAGCCGGACCGCCGCTGGCGCGGTACTCAGCGCATTGCAACACCGCAGCCGATATCACATCGTGCATGGCCAGCCAGGGTGACGGCGTCGGTGTTATGGCGCGAAAACGTTGGCTGGCACGGAAGCCGGGCACGGTGCGGATGAGCTTGGCGATATGTTGCAGATACCAAATATGCCAATCCGCCTCACGCGCCGGATTGCGAAACTCCATTTCCACCATGTAGAGCATGCGCAATGCCTCCTTAAGGGTGAGCGACCCTGAATGGGCGCGCGGCACTCACGGCGCCCGATCGTGGTTCACGCCAAGCCCTGCGCCTCGTGCTATCAGAGCGCATCTGGGCTGCCGCCCGTGCAGCCATCGCACTCGGACAGACAAGGGCGCAACTGGCTACACTGCGGTTTTTAGGAGCATCCCCAGCACATGCACAGCGTCGCAGGTTCGCCGTCACCAAGCGCCGACAGTCCGCTCGAGCGGATTGGGCGCATTGCCGACGTGATCGCACGGTCTGGTGCAGCAAACGAGGCACTCGGACGCTTGACACCCGAGGTGGTGGACAAGCTGCACGAGCAGAGGCTCTTCCGCCTGCTGCTGCCTAAGGCTTACGGCGGCGACGAGGTCGACCTCGTGACTTGGTTTCGCGCCATGGAAGCGCTCGCCAAGCTCGACGGCAGCACCGCCTGGTGCGTTGGCCAGATCAACGGCTGCGCCGCCACGGCGAGTGCGCTCGACCCGGCGGTCTCGCGCAAAATCTGGGGCGAGCCCCGCGCGGCACTGAGCTGGGGTCCGCCAATCCGCTCCCGCGCCGAACAAACGGACGGCGGCCATCGCCTTACCGGAGAATGGATGATGTCGAGCGGCAGCCGCCATGCGACCTGGATAGGCCTCATGGCGCCTTTGTTCGACAGGACCGGTGCCGCCCTTGAGCTGCCTGAGGGTACGACCGCCCGTATCTTCTTGGTGCCAGCCGGCGCCATCGAGTGGATCGAGAACTGGGACGTGCTCGGGCTCAGGGCCACCAACAGCGGCGGGTTTAAAGTGAAGAACCTGTTTGTTCCCGACGGTTTTTCGGTCAACCGCGAGCACCTGCGCGACGTGCGATTGCCCGGACCGCTCTATAAATTCCCGTTGAACGGCTATTTCTCAATCGGCTTTTCAGCCGTAGCTCTCGGCATCGCCCGCGCGATGCTAGATGCCTGCGTCTCACTCACCATGCAAAAGACACCGCGGCTCGCCAAGACGGCACTGCGCGACAGTCACCTTGTGCAGTTCCAGATCGGCGAGGCGGAGGCCAGGCTGCGCTCAGCCCGCACTTACGTTGCGGCAACGGCACGCCAGGTCTACGACGCGGTGGCTTCGTGCGGCAAGCTCGAACTCGCCCAGCGCATCGACACCCGCATGGCCACGACCTTCGCCATCCACGAAGCCAAGGCTGTCGCGGATACTGCCTGGGAGATCGCGGGTGCCAATGCCATCTTCGCCTCGACTGCTTTCGAGCGCCGCCTGCGCGATATCTCGACCCTGCTGCAACAAGCCCAGGGACGCAAATCGCACCTCCAGGACGCCGGGGCTTTCCTATTGGGCCTTGAGGCCAACCTCGCGTTCGCTTGACGGCATCTCGGCACCCACAAGCCGTGCTCACAGGTCCTTTCTGTCACTCATCGCAACTGAGTACGGCCAGATGCGTAAGGTTTTGACCTTGCCGAAGGCAACCCGTCAATCGTTCTGCGTGCGAAACTTAGATTCCAGTGCGTCCCAGGCCGGCTTTTGGACGACGCGCTGGCGCTCCTCGAAGGAGGTCATACGGTCGGCCACACCAGCAAGCGAACCCTCTTGCTTTAGTGTCGCCAGAACGTCGCCAACTGCCTTGACGGCAGCCTGCAGCGCGGCATTGGCGTAGAGCACCAACGAGAAGCCGAACTTCGCGAGCTCAATCCGCCCGGGATCAGGGGTCTTGCCACCAAACACAATGTTGGCGACCTGTGGTGCGGCGATCTCGCGCGGGATGCGCGCAAGCTCGGCGAGGTCGGACGGGGCCTCGACAAAGGCAACATCGGCGCCAGCCTCGATGTAGGCTTGAGCGCGCGCTATCGCGCGGTCTAGACCCTCGACCGCGCGCGCATCGCTGCGAGCGATAATTTGCAAGTCGTGGTCGCGGCGCGCATCGACCGCCGCTTTCACCTTTTGCACCATTTCATCGACCCCGATCACAGCTTTGCCGGCGAAATGGCCGCATTTCTTGGGAAATACCTGATCCTCGATCTGCAACCCAGCCGCGCCAGCGCGCTCTAGCACACGCACAGTGCGCACCACATTGACGGCGTTACCAAAACCCGTGTCGGCATCGACAACGAGCGGCAGCGCAACCGCATCCGTGATGGTGGCGACCACATTGGCGATCTCGGTCAAGGTGGTAAGTCCGATGTCGGGTGCGCCCACGTGCATATTGGCGATGCCGGCCCCCGTGACATAGACAACCTCAAAACCTAACTCCTCGATCAGGCGGGCGAACAGTGCGTTGGCAGCGCCAGGGGCCTGCACGGCCGCACGCCGCGCCACGATTTGCTTGAGCCGAGTGGTTGTGCGCATTTGGATCTCCCGTGATCCGACGGATCGTTGGGCAGTTTCATAGCGCCCTGCGGAGATGGTCACGCCTTTTTCCCGTCCGACCGCCGGCGGTTCAGCTTGCCCTGGACCCATCGACGCGCAACATTAATGTGCTCGCCTTTACCCGAACAGGTGCCAAACGCGGTGATGGCACGAGTCACGAGGAGCAGCGCGGTGCGCGCACGCGGCATAGCCATTGCGGTTACTCCGCTTCCCTACTGGTGGATCGCGCTCGTCACGGCCATCGCCCTCGTTGCCTCGGCGAGCGCATCAGCAGAGGTGGGGCAGCTGCGCATTTCGCGAGGGTTCGGAGTGCACTACCTGCCGCTCTACGTCATGGAGGAGAAGGCGCTCTTGCAGAAGCGAGCGCTCGCGGCTGGCCTCGACGGCGTTGAGGTGGAGTTCGTCCTTATCGACGGCGGCAATCACATTAATGATGCAGTCCTTGCGCGTTCCGTCGATATCGCCGCGACCGGCACCGGGGGCTTCCTCACCCTGTGGGCCAAGGCCAAGGGTAATCCAAACTTGGAGGTGATCGGCCTCGGCGGATCGGCGTCAGGAGGCATGACCATGACCACGCGCAACCCCGCCCTCAAATCGCTGCGCGACGTCACCGAGAAGGACCGTATAGCCCTGCCCGGCATCAAGACGTCGCTGGGCGCCGTCATCCTACAGATGGCCGTCGCCAAGGAGTTCGGCGACACAGAATACGCTCGCCTCGACCACCTTACCGTCAGCCTTCCCTACCCCGAGGCCGTGGCCGCCATGCTATCGGGCAAGAGCGAGATTACCGCGCATGTCGCCTCGGCGCCCTTCTCCTACATGGAGCTCGAGAACCCTGGCATCCACAAGGTCTTCAACTCGGTTGAACTCTTCGGCCACCTCACCACCATCATGGCGTTCACCACCCAGCAGTTTCGCACCGCCAATCCGAAGCTTGCAGCAAGCTTCGTGGCGGCGCTGCAGGAGGCTATCGAATTCATTGCAACAAACAGAACGCAGGCGGCACGGATCTATACCGAGACCGCCAAAGTGAAGCAGCCCGAGGCCGAAATCCTGCGCATCATCAATGATCCCGACATCCGCTTCACGCTGGTCCCTGCAGGTATCATGAGCTACGCCAATTTCATGCACCGGGTCGGCCTGCTCAAAGTCAAGCCAGAGAGCTGGAAGGACCTGTTCGCGAGTGAGTTGCACGGTTTGCCGGGCAGCTGAACTGACTGATCTCAGGAGGCCGCAAGGAGACCCCATGCCACAGAAGAAGTTGCCGGCCGTATTCATGCGCGGAGGAACGTCCAAGGCAGTGATCTTCCATGCTCGCGACCTACCGGCTGCGCGCGAAGAGTGGGATTCGATCTTCCTCTCCGTTATCGGCTCGCCTGACCCGAATATGCGCCAGCTCGACGGCATGGGCGGCGGGATCTCCTCGCTTTCCAAGGTGTGTGTCATCGGCCCACCAACCCACCCAGACGCGGACGTGGACTACACGTTCGCCCAGGTGCAGATCGATAAGGCCCGCGTGGACTACAACGGCAATTGCGGGAACATGTCGTCCGCCATCGGTCCCTTCGCTGTGGACGAAGGCCTCATGGCCAAGCCGAGGGGCGGCGAGGCCGTCGTGCGCATCCATAATACCAATACCCGCAAGATTATTGTGTCCCGCTTCGGCATGGACGGCGAGGAGGCTGCTGTTGCAGGCGATATGGCCATTGACGGCGTCGCCGGTACCGGCGCGCCCATCCGCCTCGAGTTCATCGAACCCGGCGGCGCCAAGAGTGGCAAACTCCTGCCGACCGGGAAGGCGGTCGATCAGCTTGAGGTCGCGGGCGGGGGCCCTGTGATGGCGAGCCTGATTGATGCCGCCAACCCCTGCGTGTTCGTCCCGGCCGTCGCGGTCGGTGCCACCGCCACCGAGCAGCCCGCCGAGATCGACAGCTGCCAGGAGCTCAAGGCAAAGCTCGAGGCCCTTCGCCGCGCGGCATCCATCGCCATGGGCATTGCGTCCGATCTCGACAAGGCCGCCAGCATCAGCGTGCCGCTCATAGCCCTCGTCGCACCACCAACGGCAATGGGTGTTCTGTCCGGCCGCAAGCTCGCAGCGGCCGACATGGATATCGCTGTGCGCATGATGTCCAACGGGCAAGCGCACCGCGCCACGCCACTAACGGGCGCGCTCTGCCTCGCCGTCGCGGCTCGCATCCCAGGCTCGATCCCCAACGAAATGGCGCGCCGATTGGCCCCAGGCGTCAGCCAAATCCGCATCGGCCACGCTTCGGGAGTCATTGTGGTCGATGCCGAGATCCACCAGCCAAAGGATGGTCATCCACACGCACGGTTCGCCGCCGTGTACCGCACCGCGCGCCGCCTGTTCGACGGCCGCATACACTACCGGTCAGAACGGTGAGCGCGGTAACACTTTACCGGCATTGCCCTGGACGCGCCCTTTAGGCGCATTGCACGCGGCGCATCGCCAGCGAACCCGGTTGCGATCCCGGCCCGCGTGTTCGCGGGAAGCGCCTGCTTGCTGCTGCGGTTGTCCGCCGGCATTGCTATGAGCTGGGAGCGCTGGTCTTAGCACTAGGTCCACTCCCCGGGAGGACCCATTGGATGCTGAAACGTTCCTGCCCCCCTTGCGTTGCCTGGCCGCGGGTCTCTTGGATGCGTGAGCGAGCGGCCCGTGAAGCGGACACTCAGGCGATGCGCAGGGCCGCGGCAAGCTCGGCTACGGCAATACTCTCAAGCGCCAGAATGGCATCGCGAATGCGCGTTGCCCTGGCGTGCGGGACCGCGAGCTCGGCTGCGGCGAAGAACTTTTCGGCAATGTCCTCGCCGCCGAGCGCCCGCGCGCCGGACCCATTGTTGATCGGGACATAAGCATCGTGCCGCCGACCGTCCGTGGTAACAAGGCTGACGCCGCCCGACATGTACGTGGGGAAACCGGTTCGGGGATCTGCCTCGACTAGGACCCGCGCTGCGAGTGCCCGCACCACGCGATCGTTGCGCGCCTCGGGCTCGAGCTCCATGAGACCCATCCGCCCCTTGAGCAAGCAGGTGGCGACAACGTACTGGGCACTGAACTTGGCATCGTAGTCGTTGTCAGGGGCGGCTTTCTTGGCTGCGGGTTCGGCCACGATCGGCAGCGTGTCCTTCGGTATGCGCACGCGCACCTCGGCAAGTCTCCCCGGCGTCGGCTGCAGCTCGCGATGCAGGTGAATGGCAGCCTCGGCAGCGCCATGGAGGAAGTGGCACACGGGGAAAGGTTTGATCGAGGTCTCTGTGAGCTCCCACGCGCTACCCATGCCAGCCGTGATGCGCGCCAAGTCCACTTCCGCAGCGTGCGACTGCAGATGCGTTTCGAACAGGCCGAAACGGCCCTCGTAGGCGCGCGACGGGCCGAAGAACCCGCCTCCTGCCAGCGTTGCGGCGGTGATGCCGGCAACGGCTGCCCAGCCCGGATGGAGGCGCTTGGTCCAAGCTCCCTCCTCCAGAAAGACCTGCACGCCACCCGCCGTAGACGCAGCGATGCCCTGCGCGCGCACGAGCGCATCGGCATCGAGACCAAGCAGACGCCCCGCCACCAGGGCTGAACTGAAATGCGCTATGACCCCGGTGGCGTGGAAACCCACGTGATGAAAACCGCCCTTGACGCTCGCGCCGATGCGGATGGCGCATTCCATGCCGGCGATGTACCCCGCTAGCATGTCCGCGCCGCTGGCACTGCGGGCTTCGGCCACCCCAAATGCCGTCGGCAGGCAGGCGACGGTCGGGTGAATGATGGCATTTAGGTGCGTGTCGTCGAAATCCAATCCGTGCAGCAAGACACCGTTGACGAGCGCCGCGTCACGGAGCGGCAAGCGCTGGCCGTGACCGATCACACTGCTTGTACCGCTGCCGCCCAATACCGTCGCCGCCGCCAAGGTGCGCTCCGCGAACGGATAACGCCCCGCCGCCAGTCCCACGCCAATGGCGTCGAGCATCAGTTGCAGCGCCCGCGCACGCACGGCAGCCGGCACGTCCGACAGGCGCAGGCCAGCCACGAACTCGGCCAGACCGCGGGAAGGTGGCGTTGCCGTACTTGCAGCGGCCTGGCGTGCCGCATTGGAGCCATCGCGTGAAGTCATGGCAGCATCCTCTCAGAGCGCTGGGCGCGCGCCCAGCGAATATAGAATAGAATGCGCCGCGGTACCGAGGACCTAGGGTCGGCCGGACCTAGGCCCGGGATCCAAGGGTCGGGATCCAAGGGTCGGGATCCAGGGGTCGGGATCCAAGCGTCAGAATCTGGGCGCCAGGATCTGGGCGCCAGGGTCTGGGCGCTGGGATCTGGGGCATGCAACCGAGGCGTAGCCTGGCTTCTTCGTTTCGGCGAGGACTTCGGTTGCCGAGGCACCATGTCGCCGCACGACAAAGGGGCAGTCCGCTTATGTCCGTGACATCGCAGCTCTGTGAGAAGATCACTGCCACCCGCTATGCCGATCTCGGCGCGCCCGCCACCGTGGCAGCGCGGCGGCTGGTGCTCGACGGTATCGCCATCGCTGTCGCTGGGTCCAAGGAGGACGCGATCCATATCCTCGCCGCGCATTTCAAGGAGCAAGGCGGTGTTCCACAAGCGACGGCAATCGGCAACGGCTTGCGGCTAAACACGGTCTCGGCGGCCGCGCTCAATGGTGCGGCCATGCACGTGCTCGACTTCGAGCCCATGTGGAGCCCGGCCAATCATGCACTTTCCACCACCCTCCCGGGCACGCTCGCTTTGGCCGAGGCGCGCGGTTCGAACGGTCGTGAACTTCTGACCGCACTCGTCAAGGGCGTCGAGATACAAGGCTGGATCCGGCAGTCCTCGGGCCAGTTCGAGGCGCGCACCACGCGATTCCATCCACCCGGTGCGGCGGGCCCCCTGGGATCCGCGGTCGCGGCAGGGCACCTCATCGGGCTTGACGCTGGCCAGCTCGCGCATGCCTTGGGCATCGCCGCATCGCGGGCCGGCGGCCTCCTTGCCAACGCCGGCACCATGACAAAATCAAGCCACTGTGGTCACGCCTCGGCCTTGGGTCTACAGTCGGCACTCCTCGCCGAGCGGGGCTTCACGGCAAATGTCGACGTGTTCGAGGCACCGCAGGGCTATGCGCCGGCTTTCTACGATGACCGGTTCACGGCGGAGGAGATGCTGGGCTTCGGTCACGCGCCCCTGCGCATCGTCGAGCCGGGCTACGCCATAAAGCTGTTCCCTAGCCAATTCGGCACCCATTTCGGTATCACCGCCGCGTTGGAATTACACCCTCAGATCCCCTCGGTCGCGGCCATTCGCCACGTGATCCTGACTGCGCCGGTCATGGCTTATGTCGACCGGCCACGGCCCCGGACCGGGCTCGATGGCAAGTTCTCGCTGCAATACACCGCCGCCGCCGCCCTGCTCGATGGCAAGGTCGGCATCCCTACGTTCACAGATCAGCGGCTCGCCGAGCCGGACATGCAGACGCTGCTCGGCAAATTCGAGGTCCGCTTGGACCCCACCATCCCCGGCCGCTTCGAAGAGATGCATGTCGAACTGTCTGTCGAGCTCGACAGCGGGCGCACCCTCAAGACGCGATGCGATGGGCCACGCGGCAAGTGGGGGACACCCCCAATCGGCGATGCCGAGCATCTCGTCAAGGTGCGTGACTGCCTGGCGACGCGGCTCCAGCCTGCTGGCGCCGAAAGTATCATCGAGCTCGCTCGAAACATCGATGATCTGGACGAGGCCGGCGTGCGGCGGCTCATGCAGCTGGCCGGCTGCTTCATCTGAAGGAAACGCGCCATGCAAGAGTACGACGTGATCGTCGTTGGTGCGGGCAACGCGGCCCTGTCCGCGGCTATATCGGCACACGAGAACGGGGCCAAGCGCATCCTGGTCCTGGAGAAGGCGCCGCGCGACATGCGCGGCGGTAACACGCACTGGGCTGGCGCAGTGCTGCGCATTGCCTTCGATAATCCTCACGAACTGGAGCCGCTGCTTCCCGGGATCGAGGAGCAGTACGAAAGCTTTTATCAGGGTATCACGCCCTACACGCGCAAGGACTACTTGGACGATCTCATGCGCGTGACCAGTGGGCGAACGGACCCCACGCTATCGCGCATCCTCGTCGACAACTCCAAGGACACCGTGTTCTGGATGCACGAGGTGGGCGGCGTCAAAATGGAGCCGGCAATTACCGTTGCCGGCGTCAAGAAAGGCAACATGGTCGTATGGCCGCGCGGGCTCGTGGTGCGAGCCGTGCACGAGGGGGTCGGCTTATCCCGCACATGGTTTGCTACGGTCGCCAAACGCGGGATCGAGGTTCGCTACGCGAGCGCCGCAACGGAACTGCTCCTCGACGCTCGCGGCCGCATCTGCGGCACCAAGGTGCGGGGGCCGCACGGGCTGGAGGCTATTCACGCCAAGGCGGTGGTGCTGGGCTGCGGCGGCTTCGAGGCCAATGTGCAGATGCGCACGCAGCACATCGGACCGCTTGTGGGCGCCGCCAAAGTGCGCGGCACGCCGTTCAACCAGGGCGACGGGTTGCGCATGGCGATCGCGATTGGCGCCATGCCGTGGGGGCAGTGGAGCGGTTGCCACGCAACACCCATCAGCGCGGATTGGGGCGACTTTGCGCCGCGCGAATATACCGACCGCTCCAACCGGTTAAGCTACATTTACGGGCTGATGATCAATCGCAAGGGACGCAGGTTCGTCGACGAGGGCGAGGACCAGAACCTCTACACCTATGCCAAGTTTGGCCGCGCCATTCTGGCGGAGACGGGTGCCAAGGGCTATCAGCTGTTCGACAGCAAGGTGCTGCACCTGCTCGAACCGCGCTACTCGACCTCGAAGCCCGTCGTGGCAGGATCGCTGAAGGAACTGTTGGCCCAGCTCGACATCGACGACAAGGAACAGGCCCTGCGAACCGTGGAAGAATTCAATGCAGCCCCTCGCACCAGCAAGGTCTTCGACCCGACCAAGAAGGACGGCCACGCCACGCGGGGGCTCGCCATCGATAAGACGAACTGGGCAGTCAAGCTCGACACTCCGCCCTACTTTGCCTACTCGGTAACCGGTGGCATTACCTTCACCTTCGGAGGACTCAAGATCAACGAGGATGCCCAGGTGATCGGCACGGATTGGCGGCCGCTGCCAGGCCTTTTTACGTGCGGCGAAATGGTGGGCGGACTATTCTATGACAACTATCCGGCCGGCACCGGCCTCGTATCGGGTGCCACCTTCGGGCGCATCGCTGGCCGCAACGCCGCCAAGCTCGCACAGGCGTCGGACTAGGCCGATCATGCCTCCGTCCGCACGCTTCCAAGGCCGATCGCGTGGCGCCTCGCGCCGCCAGCAATGGCAGGATCGCCCCAGGCAGGATTGGGCGAGCCCGGGGCGCCAGAAGTTTGCCTTGCGCCCAACAATCCATTGCCTGTCGGACACACGCTTGCCTTTGGTCTGCGGCGAGCTTTCAAATCTGGGTCAAGTTCAAGTTGGAGCAATCCCATGACGGCCGATGGAAGCCAGAGCAAGTCCCGACCCTCCCTCAACGCCGGCAATGGCGCGACTGAGGCAACGCTCGCCACGCGGTTGGCCCAAAAGATCTGCGCTTTCGCGCCCGAGGACATCACCGCACGAGCGCTGAACGAGGCGCGCACGGCCATCATCGACACGGTCGGCTGCGCCCTTGCCGGTGGCCCGGAGCCGTGTGTGCAAATCTTGCTCAAGACGCCCGGGATTGCCGATGCGTCGGGTCCGGCGCTTCTCTTTGGCACTAGCCGTCGCACCAGCGCGCTTGATGCGACCCTCATCAACGGCACCGCGTCACACGCCCTCGATTACGACGACGTCTCGGGCATCTTGGGCGGGCATCACTCGGCACCCGTGACCGCGCCCATCTTCGCGCTAGGAGAAGCGCTCAAGGTGTCCGGCCGCCGCGCCCTGGCCGCCTATATCATCGGGGTCGAGACCGAGGTGCGCCTGGCGCGCGCGGTGAACTTTTATCACTACGACAAGGGCTGGCACCCGACCGCGACGCTCGGCACGTTCG
>Ga0075425_100003328_pt1 | contig 16336 bp, 18 predicted proteins | sample SoiMethybrSBSTD4_FD_75300 | JGI IMG/M metagenome (GOLD analysis project Ga0075425, IMG submission 75300) | Bulk soil microbial communities from a Populus tree surrounding site in Tennessee, USA - Soil MetaG P. TD hybrid SBSTD4 | ecosystem: Environmental > Terrestrial > Soil > Tree plantation... | reverse complement strand
CGGCAACGGCGGCAGCGCACCGACGAGCGGAACGGTGACGGTGTCCGACCTTCTGCCGATCGCTCTCACCGCGACGGCGATGTCGGGCGCGGGATGGAGTTGCAATTACGTGTCGAGGGTGTGCACGCGGAGCGATGTGCTCGACGCGAACAGCGTCTATCCGCCGATCACTCTCACCGTGAGCGTCAACAGCGACGCTCCCGCGACGATCATCAATTCGGTCAACGTGAGCGGCGGCGGCGACTCCTACAGCGGCAACAACTCCGCGAGCGATTCCGTGGCGGTTCTGACCGCGCCGGCCTTTCTCGGGGCGACGGCCGCCTCATCGACGCAGGTGATTCTCACGTGGCAGCCGGTCGCGAATGCGACGAACTATCAGGTGCTGCGCAGCTCGAACAACGGACCGTTCAACGTCGTCGGCGCTCCTCTGCTCACGACGTTCGTCGACTCGTCGCTGACGCCGAACACGACGTATCTGTACCGCGTCCGCGCGGCCGACGCGGTGTCAGTCGGCGCGTTGAGCAACATCGACCTCGCCACGACGATGCTTTTCACCGACGACCCGATCACGACCGGCGCAACGCGGATCAAGGCGATTCACATCATGGAGCTGCGAACCGCGGTGAATGCTGTTCGCGCGGCCGCCAATCTCCCGCCCGCGACGTTCACCGATCCGTCGCTCACGGCAGGATCGCTGATGCGGCTGTCGCATCTCACGGAGCTGCGCACGGCGCTCGATCAGGCACGCGCGGCGCTCGGTCTCGTTCCCATGGCGTACACCGACCCGGTTCCCGCCATCGGTTACAGGGTGAAAGCCGCGCATATCCGCGAGATTCGCAATGGAGTGAAGTAACGTAATCGCGTGCGGATGATCCGCTTCGATGACTTCGAGCTCGATCGCGAAACGCTCGAGCTGCGACAAAACGGCGCGCTCGTGCGGCTGCAGCAGCAGCCCGCACGGGTGCTCGCGCTGCTCGTCGAAAACGCGGGCGAGCTCGTGTCGCGCGAGACGCTGCGCAAGGCGATCTGGGGCGACGACACGTTCGTCGACTTCGATCGCGGCATGAACTACTGCATCAGTCAGATTCGCACCGCCCTCGGCGACACGGCCGACGCGCCGCGCTACATCGAGACGCTGCGCGGCCGCGGCTATCGGTTCATCGGACGCACGGGCGCCGCTGCCGCGGTGAAGCCTCGCGTCGCCGCGCGCATCGCCATCGCCGCGGCGGCGATTCTTCTCTTCGTGCTCGCCGCGTTCGGCGCGTGGGAAAAAGTGCGGCACGAGCCGCGCTCCGCGATCGGCGTCGCTCCGCTCGTCGCGCCCGCAAACGAACGGCAGTGGGCCGACGCGATGCAGGCGCAGATCGTCAGCCGCCTCACGATCGCGTCGCGCGTTCCGGTCGTCGACCTCGCGCACGCGGACGCGAGCACGCGATGGCGCGTCGAGGGACGCGTCGATCGCAGCGTCGAGCAATATCGCGTGACGATGCTCCTGCGCGACACGCGCGACGGCTCGGTCGTCTGGTCCGACATCTTCGCCGGCTCGCCCGGCGACTGGGTCGATGCCCAGAGCGAGATGGCGCAGCGGATCACCGAGGTCATTCGCTATCGCATCGAAGGCCCGTCCGCCGGACCTCCGATGCGCCGCGCGAAGCTGCCGCACGATCGGAAGATGCTGCGGCAGGAGCAGTGAGCCGGCTGGAAGCCGGCGCTCCTTATGACACGGTGCGTGAAGACGGGCTAACGGAGCGCCGGCTTCCAGCCGGCCGTTCCGCCGGCTTCCAGCCGGCACTCCGTTAGCCCGTCTTCTTCCTCATCACGAAGAGACTCTTCCGATCCGGCATCCCCTCCGGCCGGATGAAATTGATCCCTCCGAAACGGATCTCGCCGCGCAGCGTGTCGCCGTCGCGAATGCCTTCGTGCATCAGCATCCCGCGCGGACGCATGCCGTTCATGGCGCCGAACGTCAGGCCGTCCTTCGTGACCTTCAGGTATTGCACCTCCTGCGTGAATTCGACGTTTGGTTCCGGCCGGTGGACGATCGTGCCGGCGACTTTCCCATCCTTCACCGCGAGCCGCAGCGTGAACCGATGTTTGTCCACTTCGTTGATCCACTGCTCGCCTTCCCACTCGCCCAGATAGTCGCGAACGTCGTCGGGAGAAGGGAAGGGAGTGGCGAGGAGACCTTCGACCGTCTCGGTCGGCGGCGGCTGTTTCTCGATCTCCGCGATCTTCGTGCGCAACTCCTTTGCGTCGCCCGGCTCGCCGTATCCGCTGACGAGCGTGTCGAACGTCGCGTGCGCCATCGCGCCGCGTCCTTCCATCAGCAGGTCATCGACGACGCGGCGCAGCAGCGGTGCGGGAGGAATCACCGGCGCGCCGTAGGCGACGGCGAGTTTTTCGTAAGGCGGCAGGATGCTCGTCGTCGGCGCGGTCTCCGGCACCGCGACGATGGAGTAGTCGCGGAACAGCTCGCGCAATCCGAGGTACGTGCCGACGAACTGCATCGAGGTGTGCGTCTCGTGCGTGAGCTTCTCGCGATACAGCAGCCATGACGGCGGCGCCGCGGCGGCGAGACTCTTCCACGCCTCGTCCGTCCATCCGAATCGCACGTCGATCGACGCGTATCGCACCGGCGCGCGATTCGCGCTCGCGCGCTGCATCAGCTTTTTCACGAGGAACGCATCGCCGAAGCGCGTCGGCCCATCGAGGGCGAGCGCGAAGCGAAAGGTCTCGCGCGTCGCGGCGGCCCACGTCACGAGAATCCCTCCGGACGACGTCCCGATCAGCGTGCGCGGCGCGCTCGTTCGAAACTGCGCATCGAGCGCGGGGAAGAGCTCCTTTTCGATGAAGTCGAGAAAGAGATCGCCGCCTTCATTCAGGCCGCTGCCGCTGATCGAGAGGCCGGGCGGCGTGAGGTCGTGGACGCGGCCCTCGAAGTCGTCGGTGTTCTCGATCGACACGACGACCGACTCCGGAATCTGACCTTCTTCTGCTAAAAAATCGCTCGCCGTGACGGCGTACCGCTGCATCCATTCGCCGTCGAACACGACGATCGTCGGATAGCGCCGGGACGGCGCGCTCTTGCCGAACGAGGCCGGCACGTGCACGAGGACGTGCCGCGTCTGCCCGAGGATCTTCGATTCGATCGAGAAGGGACGGCTGCCGCCGCCGATCTGATCGTGCACGGGGCGGGCGGGCTCGGGGAGGAGGGTGGCGGCGAGAACGAGCGCGAGGATCATGCGGTTACTTTCGCCAACATCGCCGTTTCCAACCATACGGCGCGTGTGAATTGGGGTGAGGGGAAGGTGAGTTCGCTTGACTCTCGGTCCCGACGTCCCCACACTACCCCGGCCGCCACATTAGCGGCGGCCTTGCCGCCTAATCCTCGGCGCCGAGGAACGGGGGAACCAAAATGACGGCTTGCCACCGTCCGGGGTGAACGAGACCAAAAGTCTCCAGGGCTTCCAGCCCGAACCCGACAGCTAACCTCGTAGGCAGCCGGAAGGCTCGGCCAGCAAACGCCGCGAAGACCTCGCGGCGTTTGTCATTTCCAGGGACGGATGGCTGACGGCGGATCGCGGATGGCCGAACCGCGACTCTTCCGCGATCCGCCATCTGCCCTCCGCCATCCATTCGGCCTTACACTACCGCCCGATTGACCGAGTTCAACGACTTCGAGCAGCGCATCGGCTACACCTTCCAGCGCCCCGAGCTCCTGCGCCGCGCTCTCACTCACAAGTCGTACTCGCACGAGTCGAAGGATTTCGACGTTCGTCACAACGAGACCTTCGAGTTCCTCGGCGACTCCGTCCTCGGCTTCGTCATCGGCGACGCGCTCTTCGCGCACTTTCCCGATCTCGATGAGGGCGCGCTCTCGAAGATGAAGGCGTACCTCGTCAGCGCGCCGACTCTCGCCGCGAAAGCGCGCCAGTACGGCATGGGCGATGTGATCCTTCTCGGCGTCGGCGAGGAGAAGACGGGCGGTCGGAAGAAGGACTCGCTGCTCGCGAATCTCTTCGAAGCCGTCGTCGCGGGGATCTATCTCGACGGCGGCATCGAGGCGGTTCGCCGCGTGATCGAGCGCGCCTTCCAGACCGAGATCCGCTCGATCGATCAGGACGATCTTCTCTTCCAGGACTACAAGACCGCGCTGCAGGAGCTCGCCCAGGGACGCGGGCTGCCGCTGCCGGATTACGCGGTCGTCGGCGAAGTCGGTCCCGATCACGACAAGACGTTCATCGTCGAGGTGAAGGTCGGCAGCCTCACGGCGCGCGGCGAAGGCTCGTCGAAGAAAGAGGCGCAGCAGCAGGCGGCCCGGCATGCGATGCGCGACTTCACAGGACGGTAGCTCTCGTCATCCTGAGCGCAGCGAAGGACCTCTCCTGCGCCGACAGTCCCGCAGCGGAGGTCCTTCGCCCCTTCGACTTCGCTCAGGGCAGGCGTCTACGCGGCTCAGGATGACGATTACGCTGATTCTGGTCGCCACGATCGCCCTTCCCCAGACGAAGCCCAGCGATCTCGATCGCGTGCGCGCCGACATCGCGCGTCTGCGCGGCCGTCTCGATGCCGTCCGGCAGCAGGCGAGGAGCGCGGAGCGCGAGCTCGAAGAGGTCAACCTCGAGCTCGACATCCACTCGCAGGAACTGCAGCTCGCGATCGAGACCGAGCAGCGCGTCGATGCGGAGCGGCAGGCGACCGAGGCGGAGATCGCCGTGCTCGGGACGCGCATCGCGAAGCAGAAGGACGAACTGAAGCATCGCCTCGGCGCGCTGTACCGCCTCGGCGGTTTGAGCTACCTGCGCATGCTGCTCGAGGTCGAGAACGAACGGAATCCGCTGCAGGCGATCTCGATGCTGAGCTGGCTCGTGTCGCGCGACTCACGCGCGGTGACGCGATTCCAGGAATCGCAGCGCCAGCTCGCCGCGCAGCAGATCGAGCTCGCGGCGCGCCTCAAGCAGTTGCACGAAACGCGTCTCGTCGTCGAGCAGCGGCGTCGCGAGATCGCGGCCTCGCACGCGCAGAAGCAGGCCGTTCTGGCGCGGCTGCGCACCGAAGAGAGCGGCTCCGAACATCAGCTCGTGGCGCTCGAAGAGAAGGCCCGGCGGCTCGAGCGGCTCGTGCAACTGCTCGCGAAACAGAAGCGCGGCGAGGTCGTTCCGGCGGGCGACATCACGTCGGTTCAGGGCGCGCTGCAGTGGCCGATCGACGGAAAAGTCATCGAACGTTTCGGCAAACAGATTAACCCGAAGTTTTCAACCGTCACGATGAACAACGGCCTGAAAATCGAAGCAGTTCCGGGCACCGCCGTCCATGCTGTCTTCCAGGGAACAGTTCTATTTTCGCAATGGTTCAAGGGCTATGGAAATCTGATCATTCTGGATCACGGGAATCGCATCTTCTCGCTTTACGGCAATCTGAAGGCACCGGTGGTCGCGGTCGGCCAGTCGATCACCACCGGCCAGACGATTGCAGGAGTCGGTGAGAGCGAGGACGCGCTTTCCGGATACCTTTACTTCGAGATCCGCGAAGACAACCATCCACAGGACCCACAGAAATGGCTGCGCTGATGACGAAACGACGAATTGTTTTTCTTTCTCTCTCGATGGCACTGCTGGTCCTCCTGCTCGCCGGTGCGCTGTTCGGCCAGGCGACGCAGAAGAGCAACCTCTACCGCTACCTGAGCATCTTTTCCGAGGTGTTCGACCTGGTGCGGAGCAACTACGTCGATCAGGTGTCGTCCGAGCAGCTGCTCGACGGCGCGTTCTCCGGCGTGACCGACGCCATCGACGAGTTCAGCTACTACGTCCCGCCGGCGCAGATGCCGTCGTACAAGAACTTTTCCGACGTCGATGACAACGGCGTCGGTCTCGTCGTGACGAAGCGCTTCGGATACGCGTTCGTCATCGCTCCGATTCCGGGATCGCCTGCCGCGAAGGCGGGCATCGAGCGCGGCGACTTCATCGAGAAGATCGACGGCCATCCGACGGTCAAGCTCGCGGTTTGGCAGATCCGCAATCTGCTGCGCTCGAACAAGCAGATGAAGCTGCAGATCCTGCGCGGAGGCCAGACCAAGCGCGACGAGTTCACCGTGCAGAGCGCGTCGTTCCATCCGCTCGCGATCACCTCCGACACGATCGGCGGCGTCGCGTACGTGAAGGTTCCGTACTTCGAGAAGGACACCGCCGCGCAGTTCCACGCGACGCTCGCCGACGCCCACAAGCGCGGCATCCGCAAGATGATCATCGACCTGCGCGGCAACGCCGCGGGCTCGGTCGACGAAGCGATTCAGGCGGCCGACGATCTGCTCACCAGCGGTTTGATCACCTCGATCGAAGGCCGCGAGGTCGAGTCGAAGAAGTGGCAGGCCGACCGCGACACCGCGTTCGACGGTGAAGTCGAAGTGCTCACCGATCCGTCGACGGCGGCCGGCGCGGAAGTGTTCGCCGCCGCGATCCACGGCAACAACCGAGGAAAGCTCGTCGGCGTGACGACGTACGGCAAGGCCATCCAGCAGCGTTTCATCCCGCTGCCGAGCGGCGGCGGCGTGCAGATGACCGTCGCGCATTACACGACCCCCGACCTCAAGCCGATCAAGGAGCAGGGCATCCGTCCCGACGTCGTCGTCGATCTGACCTCGCAAGCGATCGCCGATCCGAAGGACACCGCCGCGAAGAAGCAGAAAGAGGACCTCATCCTGAACAAGGCGCTGCAGCTGTTCGGCGCCGCGCCCGCGGAGAAGAAGGCGGCTTAATGCGGAGCGCCGGCTTCCAGCCGGCCGTTCCGCCGGCCTCTGGCCGGCTTGTCTTGCCGCCTGGAAGGCGGCGGACCGGCCGGCTGGAAGCCGGCGCTCCATTGCTCTCCCGCTACACTTGAACGCGCATGCAAGGACGGGCGGACGGGCCGCGCAACTCATTCCGATCGATCGCGATTCTGATGATCATCCCCGTCGGGGGGCTGATCATTTTTTTTCTCTGGAACTGGTTGCACGGCGGACGGCCATCGATCGAAACATCTCGCACGCCACCGGTCGCGGCGCGCACGACCACCACCACGCAGGCCTCGGTCATCGCGCCGTCGCCGAAGCCGCGTGAGACTCATCATCGCGACATCGTTCTGATCATCGACGACCTCGGCTTCGACGGTCAGCCGCTCGACGGCGTGATGGCGCTCGATCCGAACGTCAACTGCTCGATTCTTCCGAACGGCACGCGCGCGACCGAGTTCGCGAAGCGCCTGCACGCGCGCGGATTCGAGATCCTCTGCCATCTGCCCATGGAGCCGATCGGGCACGAGTGGCCCGGCCGCGATGCGATTCTCACGTCGATGTCGAGCGACGAGATCGCACGCGTGACGAAGGAGAACGTCGAGGCGGTGCCGTTCGCGCGCGGCATGAACAATCACATGGGCTCGCGCGCGACCACCGACCGCCGCGTCATGACCAGCGTTCTCGGCGCGCTGCCGCGGGGGATGTACTTCATCGACTCGCGGACGACCGGCGGCTCGATCGCGGCGACCGTCGCGCGCGAGATGAACGTCCAGACGGCGACGCGCAATGTCTTCCTCGACGACGACGCCAGCGAGCCCGCCGTGCGCAAGCAGTTCGCGGAGCTCGTCGCTGCGGCCGAGAAGCACGGCGAGGCGATCGGCATCGGCCATCCGCATCCGGTCACGATGCGCGTGTTGTCCGAGGAGATGCCGAAGCTGCGGGCGCGCGGATTCCGGTTCGTGCGGGCGAGCGAGGTCGTGCGGTAGGCGATGCTGCTCGCGCTGTTTCTCATCGATCTCGCCGCCGGTCTCTACTTCTTTCTGCCGCTGGTCGGACGCCGCAACGCGGGCGTGAAGTTCTATCGCCTCATTCTTCTGACGACCGGCGTCCTTGCGGCGTGCGCCGCGATCGCGCACGGGTTCGCGTTGCAACGCGAGCTCGCATGGGCCGACGTGGTCGTCGTCGCGTTGACGATCCTCTTCTGGTTCGTGCTTCGCTATCCGAAGCGGCTCGTGTTCCGCGCGTCGATTGCCCTGCTCGCAATCGCGTACCTCTACGCAACGATTCGCGCGTACGACGCGGCCGTACATCCATCGAATTTCGCGTGGAGTATCGCCGGCGCGCTCGCGTCGATCGCGCTTCTCGGCAGCGTCAATCTCGCGATGCTCCTCGGCCACTGGTATCTCGTCGTGCGCGGGATGGCGATCGATCCGCTGAAGCGCCTCACGCTCGCGACGCTCGCCGCGGCGATCGCACGCACGCTGCTCGTCGCGATCGTGCTCGTCGTCGTGCAGCCGATGCAGATGCGCGACATCTTCTTCTGGATGCGCGCCGGCTGGGGCCTCCTCGGCCCGCTCGCACTTTTCCCGATGGTGTGGGGAACGGTGCGCATCCGCTCGACGATGGCCGCGACGGGGATCCTTTACGTCGACGTGGTGGCCGTCGTCATCGGTGAGGTGCTGGGCGGGTGGCTCTCGGCCATCGCGCACGTGCCGATGTAATGGTCTGGACTGCGGCGACGCCAGTCGCCGCTCTCCATGCCGCGGCGCAAGCCGCGGCGGCTCGCGCCGCCGCGATGAGAGCGGTGGCTTGCGCCACCGCAGTCCAGACTTTCAGCGCTCGCGCGCGGCGCGCACCAGCGCCGCATTCGATTCCGCGCGCGTCCCGTCCCGCATCAGCAGCGTGTCCTCGAAGCCGATGCGCGCGCCGCAGCCGCGGCGATGTGCTTCGTCGAGCAGCGGCCATGCGGTGGCGTCGTAGCCGTGAAGCACGCGCGGCGCGTGGATGCCGTCGAGGATCTGCTCCATTGCGTCGACGTTGCGCAACGCGTCGTCGAGCGATTGCTCCTGCGGCTCGAGCAGGATGCGCACGCACGGAATGCCGCTGTCGACGAAACGTCGCGCGGCATCGGGCGCGGAGAGGCCCGCCTCGATCTCGACGCCCGCCGTGAACAGCATCCGCGCGACGTCGATCGCGCCTTCCTCGATGAAGTTGACCGACGCGAACTCCGGCATCTCCAGCCATTCGCCGACGACGCGCACGCGCTCTTCGGCATTCGGGATGATCCAGGCGCCGGTGCTGATGCCGACTTTCGCGGCGCGCACGACGTTCGCGACGTCATCCGCGTTCAACGATTCGCGGCCGTTCGCGCCGTACACATGCGCGTGAATCGCGTCGGCACCCGCGGCGAGACAGGCCGCCGCTTCGCTCGCGATCTGCGCGGGCGTCATCGCCACGCGCGCGCCGTTGATGCAGGCCTTGAGAAACACCGCTCATTGTACCCGCGACTCGCAGCGCCCGTCTTCTCTACGACAACGTTGTCTGATTGGCGACGATGGTCCGATTTCGACCTTCCTGCTTGGCGCGATAGAGCGCGTCGTCAGCACGGTGGATCATGAGGTCGATCGAGTCGTCGCCGGACATCAGCTCGGCAACTCCACTGCTGATCGTGATCGCCGCGGCACCAGGATCTGCAGGCGTCGCTTCGGCAGATACTTCCAGGCGAATGCGTTCCGCGACAATCGCCGCTTCGAGCGCGGCCGTCTGTGGGAAAAGGAGAATGAACTCATCGCCGCCGTAGCGAGCGAAGAGATCAACCTCGCGAAGATGATCGCGAACCATCGCTGCGATGCGACGCAACGCCTCGTCGCCGGCGTCATGACCGCCGGTATCGTTGATGCGCTTGAAATGGTCGATATCGAAGAGAACGACCGCCAGCGGCTGGTGATAGCGCTTCGCAACGGCAATCTCATGTGCCGCGAGCTCGAAGAAGTATCGCCTGTTGAACGCACCCGTTAAGTCATCGGTGCGAGCCAGCATGCGTTCGCGTGCGAACGTCTCTTCGAGCTCCTTCTCGATCTGTTTTCGAACGGTAATGTCCTGATTGACGATGATCGCCCCGGCGATCGCCCCGCTGTCGTCACGCAGCGGCATCGCCGAGTTGAGGATGATCTTGTTCGTCCCGTCGAAGCATTCGATCCGGATCTCTTCGTCAACCGCGGTCTCGCCGTTCCGGATCGCTCGTGCCGCGGCCCACTCCTCGGCAGCAATCGGTTCCCCACTGCTCAACCACCACCCCTTGTATTCGCCGAACTGCTCCGGGCCGACATACCGGGCACCGCCCCAGATGCGCTGCCCGGCAGCGTTCCCGTGCAGAATCCGTCCTGTGCGATCCATGACCCATATACCGACCGGCAATGTTTCGAGCACCTGCCGGAGCATGCGTTCCGTCTCGCGGAGCGAGTTCTCGCTTTGGCGGCGGAGCGTGATGTCTTCGTGTGCGACGACAAAGACCTCATCCGTACCTGGGGAGCGGGTCGCCCGAAGACAAAACCAGCGTTCCTGCGCCGGGGAATGGCAGGGGTATTCCATCAGGAACGAGTCGGCCTCGCCATGCATGACCGCGCGGAGACCATTGAGCGCGGCTTTTACAGTTCCATCCTGATCATTCGCGGCCGATCGTTCACAGGTTGCGAGATAGTCGATGCCGACATATGACGCCGAATCCTGCCCGCCGTTTTCGATCGCAAAACGCTTCCAGGCGTCGTTGACCGCGACGATGACGCCGCGCCCATCCAGCACGGCGATGTGCGCTGTGAGCGAGTTCAGCACGTCACCGGCGGAAGCCTCGAACATGGTGTCCCCCGGATCCGAATATACCGCGAGGAACGGCTGATTCCTGATGCGCTGAAACGTTTTCCCGTCTCCGGCATCGAAACACGCACATGAACATCAGCAGCGAGCATCGTGTGCGGCCGCGCGGCAGGAGAAGGTTGTCGCTCGCAGTCTGTGCGCTGGTAGTCATCGTCGCGGGAATCGTCGGGTGGCGTTGGATCGCGCTCGCGTGGTACGCCGCGACGTATCCCGTCACCGGTGCCGCTGATGCGGCCAACGTCGTGATCGACGGCTCGTTCGCATTCGTTTCCCTCGGAGATCGCGGACTCGAGGTCGTCGACACCGCGTCCGGGAGGGTGCTCGAGATCGTCCGTCCCCCAGCCGGGAGCGAGAGCGTGGACGATCTCGCCATCGCCGGCACTTTCCTCTTCGCTCTCGACGCGCGTCCTCCCGGCCATTTGAGTGTGTTCTCGCTCGCGACCGCGCCGACGCTGACGCTCGCGTCGAATCCCGTCGCGGTCGCGGTCGGACCGTTCTCGGGCGTCGCGGCCGGCGGTGGTCGCGTGATCGTCTCCGGCGGGACGTCGCTCATGTCTCTGCGCTCGTACGACTCCGAAGGAAAGCTCGGCCCCGTGCTCGCGGAGACCGATTGCGGCCGCGGGCAGCCGGACATCCTGATGAGTCCCGACGGGACCTGGGCCTTCGTCTCGACGCATCGATGGGGACCGTACTTCGGACTGACGAGCGTCCGAATCGCCGTTTCGCCACCATCCATGACGAAGGCCGGCAGCCTGAGTCTCGACACCTGGGGCTTCACCGCGGGTGGCGCGAAGCCGGCGAGCTTCCCGATCGAAACGGCGCTGGAGGGAGATGTTCTTTATGTGGCCACGGTGCGCGGACTAACCGTTGTCTCGATGTCCGTTCCGGAACGGCCTGCTCTTCTGGCCAGCCTCGATGTCGGCGTGAGGGGAGTGAACGTCGACGTTCGCAATCATCTCGCGGCAGTGGTGGGATCTTCGCCGCGACCGATGCTGGTCCTCGCCGATGTGAGATCTCCCGCTGCACCGCGCGTGATCCGCTCGATTCCGCTGCCCGACGGAAGCCGCCCGACCGGTGTGGCCATTGGCGCCGCGCAGGTCGTCGTGGCCGCCGGCAAACAAGGTGTTCTGCGATTCCCCCTGTGAAATGAGCCGCACGCTCATTGACGACGAACCACTGACGAAAAGGAAAGAAACAATGACAAGAACAGCTTCAAGATTGATTCGATCCCTCCTCGCGATCTCGGCGACACTCGTCCTCGTCTGGACCTGGGGCTGCAAAAAAGCCGAGGCTCCCGCGACCGATACCGCCGCGACCTCGGTCACGGAAACAACAGCGCAACCGGCGATGGCGGAAACCGCGCAGTATTCGGTGACCTTCACTCGCCTCTGGACCGACCAGACGTTCCCGTTCGAATATCCCGAGGCCGGTGTGCTCACCGGACCGCATTTCTCGGGGCTGATCGGCGCCACGCACGGCGACGGATACGCGATCTTCAAGGAAGGAACGCTTCCCACGCCGGGGCTCGAGAAGCTCTCGGAGGAGGGGAAGCACAGTCCGCTCGATCAGGAGATCAAAGATGCGATCGCCGCAGGCAAGGCCGGCGCGCTGTTCGAGACGGGACCGATCCGTGATGCTGCGAAGACCGAGACCGTGACGTTCATGGTCAGCAGCAAGTTCCCGATGGTTTCCGCCGTGGCGATGATTGCGCCGAGTCCCGACTGGTTTGCCGGCGTCGCCGACGTCAATCTGATGGAAGGTGGCCAGTGGGTGAGCAGCAAGAGCGTCGATCTCGCCGCTTACGATTCAGGCGGCGATGACGGGACGACCTACAAGGCCGACGACATGGACAACAACCCGAAGAAGCCGACGACAACGGCGTCGGCTGCCCACTTCGTCGTCAATGGGAACAGGCCGCCTGTGGGCCGGCTCGTGTTCACGAAGATGCAGTGAGGTGTTGCACGGCGCAAATAGAAACTGCGGCGGCTCGGGAGAGCCGCCGCAAATAGCTATCGTTGCGGCTCTTCGTAGAGTCCGAACTCGTTGCCGACAGGATCGGCAAAGGCGGCAAACGCTCCCATGCCCGGACCGATTTCGGTGCGTGGCGTGACGACCTTGCCGCCGGAGTTCTCGATGCGTTTCAGGGATTCGGTGATGCTGTCGACCATGATGTAGGTTCGGGTGCGTTCATCGGGCGTCCGATCGCTCTCTTTGACCCACGTTCCGCTCACGCATCCGGTGTCATCAAAAGCGAGGTTTCCGTCTCCGCGTTCCCGCACCTTCCAGCCGAAGATGTCCGAGTAGAAGCGCGCGGAATCCTCGGCACGATTGGCCGGAATTTCGAGGTAACAGATCTTTCCGTGCGGCATCGGGTGATCGTATCACCGGGCAGAGGAGGGTCAACTCCAGAAGACTCCCAGCGAATCCGTGACCACCGCCTGCAGGAGAATCCGAATGTCCGCGCTGGCCTTCACATTGGAGACCCGCTGCCAGCGCTTGTTCGCATCGAGCCAGTACAACGACCACTCGTTGCGAGCCTGCGAGTAACGAAACTTCGCTCGGGGCAGTGACGACCATTCGCCGGGTTTCATGAACCCCGGCCGCTGTTCGATCAGCAGCGCCGCGTTCGACTCGAACTGACAGGCATAGCGCAGCGGATCGGCACCGGGCAACGACGAATGCGCCGCGCAGAACTCGTTGAGTGCGGCTTCGGCGGCAGCCCTGACATCAGGAGGAATCGACATTGATCGCAAGTCTAACGCGTCGTCCGCGATCGTGTGTTACCGTTCGCGCGGAGGCTCGAAATGTCACGAATCAACGGAGAAAAGGCGCGCTCGGCGATCGCCAAAAAAAACCGGACGGCCCAACGTGAGAAGGCTCGCGTGCGACTCGCCGAGCTGAAGAAGGCAGCGGCGACCAGCTCGAAGGCGCAGAAGTAGAGCCCTCGCGTGGTCAGGTAGATGCTCGCATCGCCCGCTCCGACTAAGACAGGAGATAGACCACCGTGGTCTCGAGCTTCGCCGGATCGTCGGACCAGTCGCCGTAGATCTCCCAGGAGAAGCCGGCGAAGGTCCTGTCGTACGATTTCGCCCATTGATGGATCGCATTGTGAGTGCGGTGCAGCTGATCGTAGCCGCCTCGATGCACGGCGATGGCGGCCTCGCCGGCTGGAGTCGTCGCCTCGCTGACTTCTCCGGAAGAGCTGAAGCTTCGCGTCACTTCGACGCCGAAGTCCACATCCATGGCGTCTTCACGGCGAGCGGGATGGTGATAAAGAAAGATGTTATGCCCGTCCGTGCGCAGACCGGGCTGACTGCGAAGAAAGGCCCACACCTGGTCCAGAGCGGGCCGCCATGCCGAGGCGACGGCGCCAATGGGCACGTGACGGCGGACGGCGGCCAGTGTGCGTGGCTTGACGGTTTCAATCCGGACGTCGATTTCCATGTGCGTGAAACATTCTCCTGTAATTCAATCGATTCGATTCCGCGCTGGACGCATTTCATGGACAAGGACCGAGTCTCTTTCCAGTGAGGGTCGTTCCGTTCGAGCTCGATGATTCGTAGCGGTCGCCGTGATACGTGGTCGTCCCCACGACCTGCGTCGTTCCGCAGGCAATGGTCACAATCGTTCGATTTCCATCGACTTTGACGTCCTTGACGACGCATCGCCCTCGCGTGTTTTTTGCGGTCGATTGTTCGACATATTTTCGAAGTGTCGCGGCGTCGCCGTTCATGAACGTCGCTTCCTCGGGCGTAATGCAGTGTTTCGTCACGATCGGTTTCGCTGATCCCGACGTCAGTGTCGTCTGCCACTGCCCCGCGTGGACGCGGTCGGCAGCGATGAGGGTGGTTGCAGCCATCAACAGCGTCGCGAAACAAACCAGAATGAAAGGACCTTTTCTGTTCACACGAGCCTCCCTGCGTTCAGATGTTATCTCCGGAGCCGGTCGTTCGCACGTTCCTGCCTGGCGCGTGTCTTGCGGACTGGCCGTTCATGAACTGGTTAGTCTGGATGGGGATCGCCGTCGTCATCGCCGCGATCGCGGCCGTCACGGGCATCAAACCGAAGGGAACCCGACCGGTCGCTCACACGCGCATGATGGGGATGGGCCGGGTCGCTCTCGTGATCATCGCCGTCATTCTGGCGTACGTTGCGTTTCGTGCTCGCTCCGGCGGCTGACTCGTCATCGCGATGCTGCCACGCATCCTCCGCTGCGAATGAGCTGCGTGCTCTGTGTGCGCTCTATTGACAAAGACGTTTCCGCGTTCTCGTTGGTTTGCATGTTATCTCCGAAGCGTCGATAGATCGTTTTGGGGAGGTTTACCGTGCGCTCGACGAATCCCTGGCTTGCCATTTACTCCGGTGTCGTCACCGCGGCGTTATGCAGTGTCGTCCTCATCGCGGCGACGCCCCGCGTGAGGCACGCGCGGTTTGACGAAATCGACGTTCAGCGAATCAACGTCCGCGAGCCCGATGGAACTCTGCGGCTGGTCATCGCCAGTCACGCGAAGCTGCCGGGAATCATCGTCCGAGGGAAGGAGCGGCCGTTCGAGCGGCCACAGGCAGGGCTCCTGTTCTATAACGAGGAGGGCTCGGAGAACGGTGGCTTGATTTTCGGTGGCCGGAAAAACGCGAACGGCGAGGTGGTCGACTCCGGCGGGGCCATCTCGTTCGACAGGTACGACGGGAACCAGGAAGTCCAGCTGATCGGAGTTCACGACAAGGAAGACCGTTTCGCGGGACTGATCGTCTCCGATAGTCCGCCGAACGCACAGGGACACCGCCGGCTGTGGGCCGGCAAGACGGACGACGGCGCGGCGCGAGTGGACTTGCGTGATGCGAATGGGAAGAAGCGGATCGTCCTCGAGGTGCTGGCCGATGGCACCTCGAGCATCGTCTTCCTTGACGCGGACAGCAAGGTGACCCGTCGCCTCGAGCCGTGACCGATGAGCCGCCGGTAATCGCGGAATGAGCGCGGGCCTCGGGCCTCGCGGCCATTTACGGCCGATCGGCAGATTCAGGTCGAGTTAGCTGGCCAGTGGCGGTCGGCGCTAAAGCCACGAACCGAGGTTGCCGGGAGTACGGCGACATACGTGCGCGGGACAATCGCACGGAGTGCCTTGAGCGGGCATAACGTGAACCAAACCGTGCACTATGCCACCCTTCTGATCAAAACGTGACACGATGTGCCGCATGAGCCTGGGGTCGCGCTTTTCATATAGCGAAAACACCGCGTGGGCGACGTAGTCTGCCGCTTGAAGCAAACGATTCTCACGAGCGGCGGCGAAGTATGGCATGTCAGCAAGATTGTTGAGGACACCCCATTGTGTGCCGAGACTCCGAAATCCGTGCACCCACAGCTTTGCACGTTTCTGATAGTGGCTATCGGCGAAAACAAGAAGCCCTCTTTGCGGGTTGTTTTGTTCCTGATAGCACCGAGTTAGAAAAGTGTCGAAACGTTTTACAACCTGCTCCGTCGCGAGCTTCACAGCGTCTTCGCCGTAGACCTTTGCGTCCTTCTCGACCACCGCAGCAAACAGGACAACACCATTCTTATTTGAATTTTTTATCAGGAGCCCAAGTTCGTCCAGAACGGTTTCACGTTCGGCGACTTGAATGCCACGCCAGAAGCCCTTCCCTGACCGGATCGGCGAGGCATGGAACTCTATCGGCTGCGATGATGGCCAGTGCTTT
>Ga0075425_100003327_pt1 | contig 16338 bp, 15 predicted proteins | sample SoiMethybrSBSTD4_FD_75300 | JGI IMG/M metagenome (GOLD analysis project Ga0075425, IMG submission 75300) | Bulk soil microbial communities from a Populus tree surrounding site in Tennessee, USA - Soil MetaG P. TD hybrid SBSTD4 | ecosystem: Environmental > Terrestrial > Soil > Tree plantation... | reverse complement strand
CTCGCCGAGCTGTGCGCCCGTCGGGGCGCGTTGCTCGTGCTCGACGAGGCGCACGCGGTGCTCGGACCGGATCCCGACCTCACGGGGCGCGACGCGCTTCGCATCGGAACGCTGTCGAAGACCGTCGGCGCTCTCGGAGGCTTCGTCGCCGGGCCCGCTCACCTCACCGAGCTGATCGTGAACCGGGCGCGCTCGTACATCTTCACCACCGCTCTCTCCCCGGCGGATAGCGCCGCCGCTCTCGCCGCCGTCGGCGTCATCCGCTCCGCCGAAGGCGACGAGCTCACGGCGCGCCTGCGCGCGAACGTCGCCCGGCTCCAGCCCGGACACCCTTCGCCGATCGTCCCCGTCGTCTTCGGCGACGAGGCGCGAACCCTCTCCGCGGCCGCGGCGCTCCTCGAGCAGGGCATGCTCGTCCCGGCGATCCGGCCGCCGACGGTCGCGCCGGGGACCTCGCGCCTCCGGGTCGCGCTGTCGGCCGCGCACGCGCCGTCGCAGGTCGACGCGCTGGCGGCTGCGATCGCAGACCTGTGAAGCCGCGACCGGCGCGCCTCGTCTTCGTCGCCGGCACCGGTACCGCGGTGGGCAAGACGTGGACGGCGGCCGCCATGTTGACGCGACTGCGCAACGCCGGCCTGCGCGTCGCTGCCCGCAAACCCGCACAGTCGTTCGACGTTGGAGACGGGCCCACAGACGCCGACGTGCTCGCGCGCGCAACAGGTGAGCCGCCCCACACGGTCTGCCCGCCCCATCGCTGGTACGACCGGGCGCTCGCACCTCCGATGGCGGCTGACGCCATCGGTGCCCCACCCTTCACCGTCGGTGATCTCGTTCGCGAGCTGTGTTGGTCCGAAGGCGTCGACGTCGGCCTGGTCGAAGGCGCGGGCGGGCCGCGGTCACCGATCGCCGTCGACGGGGACAACGTGACGTTGGCATCGGCGATCGCACCCGACCTCGCGCTGGTGGTCGCCCGAGCCGACCTCGGCGCCGTCAACGCCGTGCGCATGTCGGTCGACGCCTTCGCGGGCGTACCCGTCGTCGTGGTGCTGAACGGGTACGAAGAAGACGACGTGGTCCACCGTGGAAATCGGGACTGGCTCCGCGATCGAGACGGCTACGACGTCGTCACCGGGCCCGAGACAGCCGCGGCACGAATCGTTCCCTAGGCGTTGGTTGTGCCTTCATCCAAGTCTCATCAGCTTTGGGGCAGACTTTCCGCCGTGGCGTCCGACCCGGGTGGAGGCGACGCGCCCACCGCCGCTGACCGCGGCATCGCCCTGACACTCGTGCTCGTCTCGGCGGGTGCGACGGCGCTCGTCACCGCCCGAAAGTTCTCCACTCCGAACCGAGCCGGGTTGCTTGCGCTCGCGTTCGCGGCCTTCGCGGTGGCACTCGGTGTCGGCCGATGGCGCCGGGCGCTCCGCATGCCCACCGTCGTCGTCCTCACCGCCGCGCTCCTGCTCGTCGGGGTCGCCCGCTGGCCCCGCGACTCGACCGACATCTGGTCCTACGCCGCGTACGGCCGCATGGTCAGCGCGTACGGCGCGAGCCCCTACCGCCACGTTCCAGTCGAGTTCTCGAACGACCGAGCGATCCGGCGGGTGAAGCCCATGTGGCAGAACACCAGCTCGGTCTACGGGCCGTTGTGGAACGGGATCTCGGCCGGAGTCGTCTCCGTCACGCACACGAACTCCCAGTCGACTCGGATGTGGTTCCAGTCGCTGGCGGCGCTCTCGGTGTTCCTCGCGGTGTTACTGATCGCTCGCCGGACGCGGAGCCCCGCTGCCGCTGCGTTGATCGGCCTGAACCCGCTCATCATCTACGACGTCGTGAACGGCGGGCACAACGACGCGCTCGTCGGCCTGGCACTCCTCGTCGGAGTGCTCTTCGCATCGCGAGAACGGTTCGCTCTCGCCGCGTTGGCGATCGCGCTGGGTGCCCTGGTCAAGCTGGTGGCGCTCCTCGGGCTCTTGGCGCTGATCGTGTGGATCCTGCGGAAGCGGGGTGTGCGCCCGGCGGCGATCGCGACGGGAGTCGGTGGCGGCGTCGTGGCCGTCGGTTACGCGCTGAGCGGCGGTCTCGACGCGCTCACACCTCTCCGAGATGCGCGGTTGCAGATGAGCCGCAACTCGATCTGGCTCCTCAGCAACTCGCAAGGGCGCACGAACCTGTTCGGGTTCGGACGCGTCCACTCGTTCTCGCACGACTTCCTGCAATCCGCGGCCACGCTGTCTGCGATCACCGTGATCCTGCTCGCCGCCGTGCTCGTGGCGGGGCACTTGCGCGACAAGACGCCCGCGCTCGTCGTCGGCGGCGCACTCGTCGCCTACCTGCTGGCCGGGACGTACGTGCTGCCCTGGTACGCGGCGTGGGCGCTCCCTGTGCTCGTGCTCGAGTGGCGCTCGACGATCACGCGACTCGTGCTTGCGTTCTCGGCGCTGTACCTCATCGCCTATCAGTACCGCCAGGGCGTCCCCCATTCGCTGACGTACAAGACCCTGTTCGCGTCGAACGTGGCTCTCGTCTTGTTCGAGGTGGCGATCATCGTCGCGCTGGTCGTCATGGTCGTGCGTCAACGTCGACCCCAACGCGAGCGCGTCGAGACGGCCGGCCCACCGACACCGGTGCCGGCCCGCCTCGACTGACGCTCAGCTGATCGTCAGCGCGCGGGAGCGGGGAACGTCGCTCCCGGCGCTTTTACCCGACGGGTATCAGACGTGAATGCCGAAGTTGAAGTTGATGATCGTGTTGTTGTCACCAACGATCGTGTTCGTCGAATTGTTGTTGCCCGTATTCGAGACGTGAACGTTCGTGATCGGCGCGTCCACCGGCGAGTTCTGGAACTGCATGCCGATGTCACCGAAGCCACGAGTATTCACCTGCGAGTCGCGGCCCGACTCGACGCTGGCGCACGTCGTGTCGCCGCTCCCGGATCCGCCGCTGCTTGCGCCGACTCCGGCGACGATGCCGCAGTGGTTCTGCCCACCGAGGTCCACCGAAGCCGGTTGCGCAGGTGCCGGCGCCGGATCGGCGACGGGCAGAGCGGTGACTTGTGGGTCAACCGCGGGTGCCTCGGGCGCCGCGGGTGCGTCCGGCGCTGCCGCGACGGCACTCCCGAAGAGCCCCGCCGACGCTCCGACGTTTCCGTTGATGAGCAGGTCTTGGTTCCCGATGATCGTGTTGTTCGAGTTGTTGTTCGCAAGGAAGTTTGAGACGTGAACATTCGAGATGGGTGCGCCGACCGGCGAGTTCTGGAACTGCATCCCGATGTCGCCGAAGCCGCGCGTGTTCACCTGCGAGTCGTTCCCGGACTCGACACTCACGCAACTCGCGTCACCGCTGCCGAAACCGCCGAGGGCGCCGATCCCGACGACGATGCCGCAGTGATTCTGCCCACCGAAGTCCACCGTCTGGGGATCAGCAAGGGACGTCGGCGCATTCGCACTGCCTGCAGGTCCTGGGACCAGCATCACTGCGAGCGCCGCGACGAGGAGGAACCAGCCGACGAGCAAGCCGTGCTGCACCCCCAGCCGTCCGACAACCGGAAGTTGCCAGAGCTTGTTGGTACGCATGATTTCGCCTTTCGATGCTCTGGGGGCACCCGCGATGCGAACACCCGCCCTGTATGTATCGGCGGGTAGTTTCAAGGAGCGATCAGCGCGCAGATAGGGCCGATCGGCCGCTCTGCGCGCGCGACGCACCACTATTCGCCCGTTTTCGGACATCCGGACGCGAAGAGCCGGCCGGCGACGGTGCCGGCCGGCTCCCCAACGCGCCGCCTGCTCGACTAGTCGGCGCCGGTGGTGGTCGGCGTTCGTGCCGGCTGCTCGACCAACCCGCCTCCGTTGCCCGACTGCTTCGCCGACGGGATGGGCGAGTAACCCTCGTACGCCGGCTCGGGGTGGTACGCCGGTGCCCCGTGCTCGTGGATGTCGAGACCCTCGATCTCGCCCTCCTCGGAGATGCGCAGGGTCCGTGTGAGCTTGACGAAGTACATCAGGACGAGCCCGGCGGCGAGCACGCAGAGTGTGATCATGGCGCTGCCCTTGATCTGGGCAAACAGCTGATCGGTGCCGCCTCCGAAGAGCAGGCCCTCCACTCTCCCGCCGGAGACGTCCGGGCCCTGCGGCCCGGGCAATCCGTAGTTGCCCACCGCGAAGAGCCCGAGGCTGAGCGTGCCCCAGATCCCGCAGGCGCCGTGCACTGCGAACGCTCCACACGGGTCGTCGACTCGTATCCATTCGGTGAAGTCGACCGCGAGCACCACGATGACTCCCGCGACGGCGCCGATGCACACCGCTCCGAACGGAGAGACCCAGTAGCACGGACACGTGATCGCGACGAGTCCGGCGAGGAGACCGTTGACACTGATCCCGGTGTCCCACTTCTTGGTCCGGAAGTAGATGTAGGCCATGGCGATCAGCGAGCCCGAACACGCGGCGAGTGTCGTGTTCGTTGCGATGCGGCCGATGCCCTCGAAGTCCATCGCCGAGAGCGTGCTTCCGGGGTTGAACCCGTACCAACCGAACCAGAGGATGATCCCGCCCAGGGCCGCGAGCGTCATGTTGTGGCCGGGTGGCATCCCGCCACCGTCGCGCTTGAAGACGCGGCCCAGCCTCGGCCCGAGCGCGATCGCACCCGTCAGCGCAAGCACACCGCCGACGGTGTGGACGACCGTCGACCCTGCGAAGTCACGGAACGGCGTCGGGGTCATCGTGCCGAGCACGCCACCGGGACCCCACACCCAGTGACCGAAGATCGGGTAGATGAATCCGCTGACGCCGATGCTGTAGATGAGGTCGCCCTTGAAGCCGGTGCGCCCGACCATCGCGCCCGAGACGATCGTGCTCGTCGTGTCCGCGAACGCGAATTGGAACAAGAAGAACGCGAGGAACGCGACGCCGGTGGTGCCGTAGGTGTGAGGGATGCCCTGGAGGAAGAAGTAGTGGTTACCGATCCAGCTGTTGCCCGGGCCGAACATGAACGCGAAGCCGATGGCCCAGAACAAGATCCCGCACATCGCGGTGTCGGCGATGCACTCGATCATGACGTTCGAGACTTCCCGGGTTCTGGCGAACCCGCCCTCGAGCATCATGAACCCCGCTTGCATGAAGAAGACGAGGAACGCCGTCGCGAGCACCCACGCCGTGTTCAGGGGACTCACGACGTCCTTGGCCCTGACGGCCTGGTCGTGGAGCGGAGAGGCGCCGGCGTGCGTGCTGAAGTACCAGGTGAACCCCCAGATCAAGGCGAAGATCAGCAGGAGGCCGATCATCTTGCCCGTGAGGTACGACCGGAAGTACTTGCGGGCCTCTGGTTTCCTGATGGTTGCGCACAGGTGATTAATCATGCGGCGCAGGCTAAGGACGCACCGTGACGCAGATGTATGGCCGCCGTTAACACGTTTCGACACAACCCTGACGTGTGTCTGACAGAGCCCGGGGGTCAGCGCAGGGCGTCGAGGAGCGCGCGTTCGACCTCCGGCAGCTCGCCGGCGTCGAGCTTCTTGCCGTCATCGGCAACGACGTAGAAGGTGTCCACCACCTCATGACCCATGGTCGACACCTTGGCGTGGCCAATGTCGAGATCGAGATCGGCGAGCGCCTGTGTGATACGGAACAACACTCCGATCCCGTCGGCGGTGCGCACCTCGACGATGGTCGCCGCCGACGCGCTGTCGTCCAGCACGACGCGCGACGCGGGTGGTTGAGCCGCGGTTGGTCGACGGAGACGCTCGTAGCGTTCGGCCCGTTCGCGTAAACGGGCGGCCATGGCAAGCCGCCCGCGCAGCGCGTCTCGCAAGTCGTCCCCGAAGCGGTCCCAGTCGGGTGGCGTTCCGAACACGCCGGCGATTTCGAACTCCGAGAGCGCCACTCCGGGCTCGGGGGAGCGAGCTCGCGCGGCACGGACGTCCTGGCCGTGCAGCCCGAGAACCCCGACGATCCGGCTGAAGAGGCGGGGCTCGTCGGGTGCCACCACGACGAGGTGGTGGTCCGCGCCGTCCACGAGCACACCGCCGGCGGCCCGCGCGACCAGCTCGGCGTCCCTTTCGGATCCGACATCGGGCGCCGGGTCGTGCACGCGCCCAGCGAGCACCGCTTCCACTTGCTCGACGAGCTGCTGAACCAACTCCGCCTTCCATGGCGTCCACGCCGTGTCACCGGTCGCCAGCGAGTCGGCCTCGGTCAGCGGGTCGAGCAACTCCAGGAGATCGGGAGAACCCACTGCCTGGGCCACGAATTTCGCCGTTGCGGGATCACCGAGGTCGCGGCTCGTCGCGACCGAGGGGAGCAACAGGTGGTGTCGCACCATGCCCACGAGGAGGTCGACGTCGGTCGGCTCGAATCCCATCCGCTTCCCGATGCTGCACATCAGCTCTACCCCGGCCTCGGTGTGGTCGCCGGGAAAGCCCTTGCCGAGGTCGTGCAGCCAGGCACCGACCAACAGCAGATCGGGGCGAGCGACTTGACGCGTGAACAACGAAGCATTGACTGCGCACTCGACGAGGTGCCGGTCGACCGTGAAGCGATGGAAGGCGTTGCGCTGCGGGCGGCTGCGAACCGCAGCCCATTCCGGGAGGACCCGGGTGAGGAGCTCGTACTGATCGAGCGTCTCGAAGACCGGGAGCAGAGCCGCGCCGGCGCCGAGCAACCCTACGAGCGCATCGCGGGCGGCCTTGGGCCACGGGTCGTCGAGCACCGGCGCTTCTTCCGCCAATCGACTCAGCGTGCTCGAGCCGAAGGGCGCGCCGTAGCGGGCCGCGGCGTCCGCGGCGCGAAGGAGGAGGCTCGCGTCGCCGGCCACGTCGGCAGTGGCGGTGACGGTGACCTCGCCCTCACGCAGGACCAGACCGTCGCCGAGCGGAACGTCATCGCGCGACCGCGAGCGGCCCGCGGGCCCCTCCATCCAGCCGTCGACAGCGCGCCACGCGCCCTCCAGATGCCAGGACACTGTTCGAGCCGCGGCGGCGACATCGCCCATCAGCCGATCGGCATCGCTTCGTTCGACGAGATGGGCGACATCGTCCTGCTCCTCGAGCAGCAGACGGTTATCGCGCTTCGCACTCACCCGCTGGAGCGCGACGCGCACGTCGAACAGCGTGGCCGCGGCGGCCTTAGCCCTCGGTGCCGCCTCGACGACGGGGGTCCCGGCAGCCAGCGCGTGGAGTAGCGAGACGTCACGAAGGCCCCCGCTGCCCTCCTTGAGATCCGGTTCGAGAGCGAACGCGACCGTTCCGAACTCGTCGTGACGCTCACGCACGCTCTCCCGCAGAGCCGGCAGCATTCGGCGTGCCCGTCGCTCCCACTGCTCTCGAGCGCGCCGGCAGAGCTCGTCGCCGAGCGCACGGTTGCCCGCAACGCACCGCGCGTCGAGCAAGCCGAGTGACACCTTGAGATTGCCGTCTGCCAGCGCCAGCGCCTCGCCAACGGTGCGAACGCTGTGATCGAGGCTGAAGCCTGCGTCCCAGATCGGATACCAGAGCGAGTCCGCCACGGTCGCGACATCTCGCGCCCGGTTGTGGACGAGAACGACGTCGAGATCGCTGGCCGGCGCGAGCTCTCGGCGGCCGTATCCCCCGACCGCCACGATGGCGAACTGCTCGCGGTCGGCGAGGAGCTGCGCTATCCACGCATCGACGAGCTCGGAGAGGGCGCGACCGAACGCAAAGCCCCGGACGCTGGTATCGCCGAGCAGGGTCTTGCGCTGCTCCCGGAGCACCGCAGGGGAGGGGTCAGATCGCCTCGTCGCCGATCTCTCCCGTTCGAACTCGCACGACCATCTCGAGTGGCTGAATCCAGACCTTACCGTCGCCGATCTTCCCCGTACGGGCCGCTTCGATGATCGTGTTGGCGACCTTCTCGGTCTCGCCGTTCTTCGTCACCACTTTGATCTCGACCTTGGGCAGGAAGTCGACGTTGTACTCGCCACCCCTATACACCTCGGTGTGGCCGCGTTGACGGCCATGGCCCTTGACCTCGGTGACAGTCATGCCCGACACGTCGAGGTCATGGAGCGCGGCGGTCACGGTTTCCAACTGGTGTGGCTTGATGACTGCGGTCACGAGCTTCATGAAACACCTCTCTTGGGTGATTGGGCCGGCTCAACATCTGGCGAGGTCACGACACGCGCTCGAGGATGTCGCGAACACGCCCGCTCCGGCGCCGAACCTAGAGAGGCGCTGTTACGGCACTACGTGGCGTCTGCGAACGGTTTCGCGCGTCTTCGTTACGGGACTCTGACATTGCCGCGACGGTCGAGTAGGCGCGGCCGAAGGCACTGCCCCGCAACGAGATGTTGCGGGGCAGTGCCTCGAGCCTTGGCGTCACAGCGCGTCCCGACCGGCCTCTCCCGTTCGGATCCGCATGAGGCTCTCGATCGGCTGGATCCAGAGCTTGCCGTCTCCGATCTTGCCGGTTCGCGCCGCGTCCATGATGGTGTTCGCCACCTTTTCGACGTCGGCGTCGTCGACCACCACCTCGAGGCGGACCTTCGGTAGATAGGCGACCTCGTACTCCGCGCCTCGGTAGACCTCGGTGTGGCCTCGCTGACGTCCGTGCCCGCGCACTTCGGACAGCGTGATCCCCGAGACGTCGAGCGCACGCAGCGCGTCGGTGACCGGTTCGAGCTTGAACGGCTTGATGATTGCGATAACGATTTTCACGAGCCCTCCCGTCAGGTGCGATCGCTGGTCACGGTCGAGGGCTCCACGGGATCGGGTTCCCCACCGAATTCGGGAGGCACTCCGGCGTGAGTCTCGGCCCGAAGCACGAAGTCCGGATAGCACACCTGGCCGAACTCGCCTTCGTCGGTCCCCGCGATCTCGACTTCGGGCGACACCCGGATCTTCACGAATCTCTTCACGACCATGAAGATCACGTACGTCACGCCGAAGGCCCAGACGAATCCCGCGCCGACGTCGATGATCTGCGCGCCGAGCTGACCGAGACCACCGCCGTGGAACAAGCCCGTCACGGACTGGTTGACCCCGTTCCATCCGACGGCCGGGGATGGATAGGTCCCGTCGGCGAACAGCCCCACAGACAGGACGCCCCAGAGCCCGCAGAATCCGTGCACGGAGATCGCGCCGCACGGGTCGTCGATCTTGGCTCGGTTGTCCAGGAACTGGACGCCGTAGACAACGACGAACCCGGCCACGATGCCGATGATCACGGCCGCGTACGGGGCCACGAAGGCACACGGTGCTGTGATCGCGACCAATCCTGCCAGCATGCCGTTACACGTCATCGAGATATCGGGCTTCCCCCACTTTGCATTCGTCCACGCCATCGCCACCACCGCGCCGGCGCACGCCGCAAGCAAGGTGTTGACGGCCACCACCGAGATCCGCAGGTCAGTGGCACCAAAAGTCGAGCCGGGGTTGAAGCCCATCCAGCCGAAGGTCAGCACCAGGGTCCCGATGACGACGTAACCCAGGTTGTGGCCTGGAAACGCGTTCGGTTTGCCGTCCTTCCCGTACTTCCCAATGCGCGGCCCGAGAATCATGGCCAACGCGAGAGCTATCCATCCTCCCGTCGCATGCACCACGCCTGAGCCGGCGAAGTCGACGGCGCCGTTGCCGAGGTTCAAGGAGGTTCCGAGCTGGGACAGCCATCCGCCGCCCCACATCCACATGCCGTACACCGGATAGATGAGCCCGGCCAGCATGATCTCGGCAATGATGAATCCAGCGAAGCTCACGCGCTCGGCGATCGCTCCGATGATGATGTAGCCGGCGGTCTCCATGAAGACAACCTGGAACAGGAAGAACGCGAGTACGCCGACGTCGTAGGTGTTCCCGGACTGGAGAAAGAAGCCGTGGAAGCCGATCACTCCGGAGCTCCCGTGGCCGAAGATTGCATCGAGGGGCGACGTTCCACCCAGGTTCGCGATTGGCGCAACGCCGCCGAACTGGAATGCAAAACCGACCGCGTAATAGACGAGCAACGCGATGACGAACGACGAGAGGTTCATCATCATCATGTGCCCGGCGTTTTTAGCTCGTGTGAGCCCGGTCACTAAGAAGGCAAACCCCACCTGCATGAACAGGACGAGGAAGCCGGTGATCAGCAACCACACGAAGTTGATGGAAATGGCCAGGTGGCCGGTCGCGTCCGCGAGCTTGTTCAAGCCCACTTGCGATGGCGCGACCTTTGCCGGTGCGCCGTTGTTGACCGCGTTGTCGGCCGCGACACCGGTCCTCACGCCACTCGGGTCGGCGTGGTGACTGAAGTGGGCCACCGCGAAGAGTGCGATGAGGGTCACCACGGTCATCGCGATGACTTTCTGGAATGTGTTCACAGGACGGATCCCCCCTCCCTGACCTGAACGGTCGTCCCGAGCAACGCGCCCGCCACGCTGAGCGCCGTTGCGTTCGCGGTCACGCCGGTCGGCGTGTGACTCCGCTTGATCTCGTCGCCGCTCGACGCGGCGCCGTCCGTCGCCATGGATTCCCCTCTCGTGTCACCTCGGTGTCAACCCGGCGCGCGTCGGCTGACGAGGCCGGACGAGGGGGAAGCTAAAGACAGATCAGGTCCGGAGGGTCTCTGAACAGTCACTGACCGGTTACAGAAACCTTGCAGCTCTCTGGCGTATATCTAACGCCGAGAACGGAAAAAACGCTGTGCCTGACGACTGTCTGTCGGAATAGTTAGGGTTCTTCGACGTCCTCGGCGTCGGCGATCCACCGGTATCCCAGGCCGGGTTCCGTGAAGATCAGGCGTGGTCGAGCGGCATCGTCGTGCAGCTTGCGGCGGAGCCGGAGGATCACGAAGCGCAGTCGCTGATGGCCGCTCGCGGGTCGGGAGTCCCAGGCTGCCTCGAGCAGCTCGTCGTGGCTCAGTAGCCGTCCCCGGTTGGCAACCAAGGTCTCGAGCAGTCGCATCTCAATGGGCCGGAGGCTGACGGGTTCGCCCCGCCAGGTGACCTGCCGGCGGGAAAGGTCGATCTCCACGTCCCCGGTCCGCACAACCGTCGATTCGGATCCGCGGTCGCTTGCACGTCTGAGATTCGCCCGGACTCGGGCGAGCAGCTCCTCGGGCTCGAATGGCTTGACGATGTAGTCGTCGGCACCCGCGTCGAGGGCGGCGACCTTGTCGGCCAGCGCGTCGCGGACCGTCATGATCACGACGGGCACCCTGGAGAAGGACCGAAGATGGTGCAGTGTCTCGAGGCCGTCGATGCCGGGCAACATCAAGTCCAAGAGGATGAGCTCGGGCTGATCCACCGATGCGACGACCAGTGCCTCTTCGCCGGTGGCCGTCTCCAACACATCGAAGTCCCCGGTGATCAAGCTTCCTCGGAGCGCGCGGCGTAGCGGGATGTCATCCTCCACCACCAAGACCCGGCTCATGCCTTCTCTTCACCTCCAACGGGGAGCACGAGCACGAACGTTGCCCCGCCTCCCGATGTCTCCTCGCACCAAACGCGCCCACCGTTGGCCTCGACGAGTGCGCGCACGATCGCCAGACCCAGACCGGTGCCTCGACCGGATTGGCCGCCGGCCGGGCGTACGAACTCTTCGAAGATCCGCTCCCTCTCCTCTGCGGCGACGCCCTGTCCGTGGTCCACCACCCGGAGCTGGACCGTTGCATCGACCCGACGCGCGCGAATTTCGATCGGGCTGTCCGCTCGGCCATGCACGACCGCGTTCTCGAGCAGGTTCGACACGACCCGTTCGAGCATCCCCGGGTCGACCCACAGCGGCGGGGTCCTGACGTCGACATCGAGCTCGATGTCTCGTGTGTTCCCGAGCGCGCCCAGTCGGTCAACCGCGGTTTGGACGAAGTCCGCGGCGCTGAGGGCGACCGGTTGGGGCGAGAGTCCATCTGCACGGATACGACTGATCTCGAGGACGTTCCGGACCAGCCTCTCGAGCCGGGCCGACTCGGCGTAGGCGAGCTCGAGCATCTCTCGTCGGCCGGCTGCGTCGAGTTGAGAACCCGGCATCAACAATGCTCCGGTGCTCGCCTTGATCGTCGCCAGCGGGGTACGCAGATCGTGGGTCATCGCAGTGAGAAACCCTGTCCGTGACCTGGTGATCTCGCCACGCATACGAAGCTCCCGCGACTCAGCATCGAGGCGTACTCGCTCCAGGACCGACGCGAGACTGCTGACCAGAGCCTCGATCGTGCTCGACTCGAATGACGAGAACCTCCGAGCGCGCTGGAGCACGAGCGATAGTCCCCGTGGCGACAGCGTCAAGGCAGTGGTACCGGCCACCTCAATCCCGACCTGAATGTGCCCGTAGATGGACTCGACCTTGCACGACGCCAGTTGGAAGAGCTCGACGAGCTCGCGGATCGCGGCTTCGAGCACCGGACCGGGATCGGCTCCGGTGGCCAACCTGTTCGCGAACCGCAACCGCAACTGCGCCTCTCGCTCGCCGACCTCCGAACGGCTGCGGAGCTCGTTGAGGCGAGCCACCGTCGTAGCGACGGCCGTCGCAATCGCCACAAACACGAGCAACGCGACGAGGTCATCGGTGCGATTCACCCCAAACGAATGAATCGGTGGCGTGAAGTAGTACACGAGCGCGCCAAAGCTCGTCGCTGCCGCGACCAGTCCAGGTGCGTAGCCGAGTACCGCCATGGCAAAGGTCACAAGCAAGAGGACCGACACGGCGACAGCAAGATCCGCGCCGAGCGACGCGAGAATGCTCGTGCTGACGGCGACGACGGCAGCCGCCGCTCCCACTCGCAAGATGGTGGCGGGCAGGTTCCCCCAACGCCTACCCGTTTGAGCAGCAGTCATGACGGAGCCTGTCAGCCCGAAGCAAGAGACCCGGTGTCCCCGCGGTGATGACGGTAGCGAGGGAAGCGAAGCCGGTTACGAACGGCCGGCGAGCGCACCGAAGTCACGGAACCGTCAGCGGACCAGGAAGACCTGCACCAGAGACCTTGTAGCGTCGTGCACAATCCGGCAGACCACCAACGGGTGTCATGGGTTCACAAGCGCAGTACACCAAACAGCGGGCCAGGATTCTCGAGACTGTGAATGACCGGCTGGGGCCCGGGGAGGTCGTCATTGCCGTTCTTCCGTTCGCGTCCACCCCCAAGCGACCGAAGGGTCCAGGGGGCAAAGTACGCGAGGGTATTTACACTTCGTACGGTCACTATCGCCCGCTCGTCGTGACCAGCCGTCGACTCTTTGTCATCAATGCCGGCCGCACACCGTTTCCGCGTGGTTTGCTCGCCGAGTTCCCCCTCGCCGACGTCCGTTTCGTAGATGTGGTCCCGGCGCGGTTCGGCCAGAGCCGAGTCCTCCTCGACCTCCCGGACCTCGGCACGGTGCCGTTCGACCTTGGTCGCTACGACGTCGCGGCGCTCTCCGAGTTGCGAGCCGCGGTGGGAGATCGGTAGCGCAGATTCGGTGGGCCGCCGGGGAATCGAACCCCGGACCATCGGATTAAAAGTCCGTTGCTCTGCCAACTGAGCTAGCGGCCCGGGCTCGATCGTATGACGCCCGCGTCGATCCTCCGCTCGTCACGTCGTCGTCGGGGTCTCGAAGGTGACGCCGCACTTGTCCTCGAGATACGTGAACAGTCTGGAGACGTCCTTGCCGGCCCGCTCGATGTCTCGGGCGAACCTCCTGACCGACTCCGCGCTCGTGACGTCGAGCTTGATGTTCCCGTTCGCGACCTTGTCGTAGAAGTTGCGGAGCCGTTTGAACGCGTTCTTCAACGTTCTCGGTGCTTCCTTTTGGAGCTGCTTGATCAGGTCGGCGAACCGCCGGTACGTGCTCTTGACGTCGGAGAAGCTCACGGTCGCGAGGTCGACGTTGCCCAGATCCTGGATCTCGCCCTGGAGCCGCTGGGCCGTCGCGCAGAACGACGACGACGACTGCGTGGCCGTCCCGATCGAGCCGGCCGACGCGAACTGGTATGTCCCCAGGGTCAGCGCCGAGACGAGGGCGCCCGCGACCACGGTGCGGATCGGGTGCATCTCTGTCCCCTGCCTGTCGAGACGCTTCGCACCATACTCACCGGACGGCGTGCGAATCGCCGCTGCTACGATGCAATGCTCCCGGTGGAGATCCGAGCCCCCATCGTCTAGCGGTCTAGGACGCCGCCCTTTCAAGGCGGTAGCGGGGATTCGAATTCCCCTGGGGGCACAGGCGCCGGCGGCGCGAACGTCGAGCGTCGGAATCATGGTCCTGTGGTGCAGTCTGGTTAGCACGCCGCCCTGTCAAGGCGGAGCTCGCGGGTTCAAATCCCGTCAGGACCGCCGGTGGGTCGCCAGCGCGGCCCGCCTCCCGGCCGGGTAGCTCAGTCGGCAGAGCACACGCCTGAAAAGCGTGGGGTCGACGGATCGACGCCGTCCCCGGCCACTACGACCCGACAGCAAACGACCCGGGCCTGCGCCCGGGTCGTTGCAAAAAGGGACAGCCGAAGTTAGACCTCGGAGCCTTCCTCGACTTGCTCCAGGAACCGCCGGATCTCCGATTCCCGGAAGCGCCGGTGGCCGCCGAGGGTCCGGATGGCCGAGATCTTTCCGGCCCGGGCCCAGCGGGTGACCGTCTTGGGGTTGACCCTGAACATCGCGGCGACCTCTGACGGGGTCAAAAGGGCCTCGTGCTCGGAACTCGCATCCATCGCCATCACTGGCTCCTCACTCTGTGCTCGCGTTCCCTACCCGTGTCCGCTTCGGAGCCTCGGCGTCCTGGAGGCCCCACTTGTGCGACCTACCCGATTTGTCCGTGTCCGAATCGTGCATTGAGGGTAGCCTGCGAAGTATCCAGGGGGGATAGCCCATCGGGACCAAATGTCCAGCGCGATGGGACTAGTTATTCGTCCCGATCTGTGCCCCCTCGGCCCCGCTCACCCCATCTGCGCACGCCCGCGGCCGGCGGTGATCTCGCCGACGACCCACGCCTCGTGGCCGGCGGACCGGACGGCCTCGAGGGCGGGGTTCGCGGCGTCGCCGGGCACGACCGCCAGCATCCCGAGCCCGAGGTTGAAGACCTCTTCCATCTCGGTGTCCGTCACGGCCCCCGCCGCCTGGACCTCGGCGAAGATCCGTGGTCGCTCCCACGCATTCCGGCGGACGACCGCATCGCAGTGGTCGGGGAGGACACGCGCGAGGTTCCCGGCGATCCCTCCCCCGGTGACGTGGGCGTATGCGTGCACGTCCACGTGGCGTCGCAGCTCGAGCATCGAGGGGGCGTAGACGACGCTCGGCCGCAGCAGCTCGTCGGCGAGCGAGTGGCGAGCGCCGGCCCATGCCGGGCCGTCGAGATCACGACCGTCGACGTCGAGCAGCGCGCCGCGGGCGAGCGAGTACCCGTTGCAACGCAGGCCCCCGCTGGCGAGCCCGACGATCGCGTCGCCGGGCTGCACGTCCGCGGGAAGGGCCCGTGACCGCTCGACCGCGCCGACGGCGAAACCAACGAGGTCGAACTCGCCGGGCTCCATGACCCCGCCGTGCTCGGACATCTCGCCGCCGAGCAGTGCACACCCCGCTCTACGGCACCCGTCGGCCACACCCCCGACGATCTCGTCGATCGTCTCGGGGACGAGCTTGCCGACCGAGATGTAGTCGAGGAAGAACAGCGGCTCGGCGCCGTTGGCGGCGACGTCGTCGACGGACATCGCCACGCAGTCGATCCCGATCGTTCCGTACCGGCCGGCGAGCTGGGCGACGACCGCCTTCGTGCCCACCCCGTCGGTGGACGCCACGAGCACCGGGTCGCCGAACCGGTCACCCGGGAATGCGAAGAGGCCGCCGAAACCACCGACGTCACCGATCACCTCGGGCCGGAACGTCGAGCGCACGTGCTCCTTGATCAGCTCGACGGCCTTCTCGCCGGCGGCGGTGTCGACGCCGGCGTCGGTGTACGTGAGCGGATCGCGCTTCGGGTCGCGCCGGGTCACGGCTCGATGCCGACGGACGCCTCGGATGCGGCGGCCGGCGAGCTGACCTTCTCCTCCTCGAGGGCGAGCTTGGTGTCGGCGTCCGGGACGGGGACGGGGTACTCGCCGCTGAGGCAGGCGGTGCAGAACGACTCGGGGCTCGACCCGGTGGCGGCGACGAGCCGGTCGAGCTCGAGATAGGCGAGGGAGTCCACCCCGAGGTACTCGCGGACCTCGCCGACCTGGAGGTCGGCGGCAAGGAGCTCGGGGCGGCGGCCGGTGTCCATGCCATAGAAACATGGCCACCGGTACGGCGGCGAGGTCACGCGCAAGTGCACCTCCGCCGCGCCCGCCTCGCGCAGCATTCGGGTGAGCGTGAGCTGCGTGGTGCCGCGGACGATGGAGTCGTCGACGACCACCAGGCGCTTCCCGGCGATGTTCTCCCGGATCGGGTTCAGCTTGAGCCGGACGCCGGCGGCGCGCGTCTCGGG
>Ga0075425_100003326_pt1 | contig 16344 bp, 13 predicted proteins | sample SoiMethybrSBSTD4_FD_75300 | JGI IMG/M metagenome (GOLD analysis project Ga0075425, IMG submission 75300) | Bulk soil microbial communities from a Populus tree surrounding site in Tennessee, USA - Soil MetaG P. TD hybrid SBSTD4 | ecosystem: Environmental > Terrestrial > Soil > Tree plantation... | reverse complement strand
TCCCGATCCCGAATCCCCGTCCGTTCAGGAACCGGCGGGCCAGCCGTGCGCGGCAACGTAGGCGTGCAGCTCGCGGTAGGCGGGCCGATCGAGCTTCATCGTGTCGATGATCAGCGACAGGAACTCGCGATTGCCGCGCAGCCCCGGAAACAGATCTCCCATCTGCATCTCGAAGTAGCCGAAGGAAGGGCGATCCTGTTCGGTGCCGCGCGTCCGCGCGCAGAGGTCGTCGAGCAGCGTGTAGAACGCGCGCGCCTGCGTTTCCGTCGCGCCGTACTGCTCGAGCACACGATCGAGCGGCTTCAGCGTCGAGAGCAGCCGCAGCACGAGCTCCTGCAGCGCTTCGACCTCGCGCAGCCGCGCATCGAGATCCGCGAGCGTCGGGGGACGAGAAGGATCCGTCAAGACGGAGTCAGTTGACGTCGGCGTGCCGGTCTTCGGCGATGAGCGAAATGCGGCTCACGGGACTGGTCAGGACGAACGTGCGTCCGAGGCTCAGCTCGAGCCGGAACCCGACGTGTATCGTGCGCAGTTTGAGGAAGCTGCCGCCGAGCGAACTGCCCGACAGACGGACGCGCGTGAACTCGGGAAAGAATTCTCCCCCGCGCACGAGCACTTCCGCGCTGTCGGTCGACAGCACGATGATTTCGTACAGGCTGTGCCGCGTGCGAACCGTCACCCGATCCATCGGCGCCAGCTGATTCAGATTGACGCCATTGGCCCATTCGAAGCCGTTCCACGCGCTGAGGAGCGCCGACGACGGCACCGCGGTGCGCTGCGTAACGTTCGAATCTGCGTTCATGGATGCGTCCGGGGTCTTGGGGTCCTGCCCAGCTGGGTCCATTCTCTCAAAGTCTGCAAGCCGTTTGCCAGAGATTTCTTCCTATGACACTCGATGACAGTGATAACACCCGAGCGTGTGGCGGGAGCGGTTGTACTCGTACGGCCTCGTGAAATCGTACGGCTCGCGGTGAAGCAGCCGCGCCATTCCCGGAACGACCGCTTCGCGCATGTACGCCGCGCGCGTCTGGCGGCCGGGATCCGCGGCGTACCCGTAAATCGCATTTCGCATCTGCGCGTCGAGTCCCCGGTTGTAGATCTCCCACCCGCGCTCCCGCAGATCCACCCGCGGCAGCGCGGGAACGGCCGGCATCGCCCATCCGCGCTCGTCGGCGTGCGGGCCGTGGCACGTCTCACACGTCACACGCTCGACGCCCCCTTTCAAAGGGCCGAGCGTCGCGCGTGCCCATGGCATCACTTCGCGCTGCATGAACGCGACGATCTCGGCGCGGCTTTTCCGCGCGCCGTTCGACGAGATGGCATCGTCGGACGCGTTCGGAATCGGCGCGGCGCGTCCCGGCAGGCTCATGATGGCCGCCGCGGCCGCGATCGTCAGGGGCATGGCGACGATGCTGGCGAGGGCTCCGCGGAAATCGCCGGCCGGCGCACGCGGTGTCCACGCGAGAGCTTTTCGGAGCGACTCGGGATCCGCGGCCGCGTGCGCATCGCCGGACAGGAGTTCCAGCAGCGCTGCGAGCTGCGTCGCCCTGCGGATGCCGGCGAGCACCAGCGTCGCCCTGCGCTGGCGCCTGCTGGAAACGGCGAGCGTCGACACGCCGAGCGCGCCTTCGATCGCCGATTCCGATCGCGCGACCTCGCCGATGTCTCCGAGCGCGAGCTCGAGCGCACACCGGCGATCCACGACGACGAGACGCACGTCGGTGAGGACGTACTCCTCGCCGCGCGCACGACGCGCAAGCGACAGCGGCCGCGCGCGCCACAGCACGCGCTCCCACGGCAGCGGAACGTCCTTCCGCATCCTCTTCTTCTTATGTCGGCTTCGTGAAGTTGACTTTCGGTGCCTGCTTCGCGTCCGGCGGCGCCTGGAAGAACGGATATTCCTTGAAGCCGAACATCTTCGCCGTCATGTTCGCCGGGAACTGACGCCGCTTGGTGTTGTACTCCTGCACCTTTTCGTTGTACCGCATCCTCGCGATCGACAGACGGTTCTCGGTGCCCGCGAGCTCGTCCATCAGGCGGTTGAACTGCTCGTTCGCCTTCAGCTGCGGATAGTTCTCGACGACGGCCAGCAGGCGGCCCAGCGCGGAGGTCTGCTGATTCGCCGCAGCGAATTTCTCTTCCGGCGACTGCGCCGCGAGCAGTCTCGAACGCGAGTCGGCGATGTCCTTGTAGACGCTCTCCTCGTGCTGCGCGAATCCTTTCGTCGTCTCGACGAGATTCGGGATCAGGTCGTTCCGGCGCTGGAGCTGATTGTCGATTTCCGACATCGCCGACTTGATGGCCTCTTCCTGGCCGACAAACGCGTTGTACGAGCAGCCGGGCAGCGTGAACGCGGCAACCGCGACGCCCAACAGCAGAGTTCTTCGAGTCATAGTCATAGCTTACGCTCCAAGGTTACCAGCTGGCGCCGCCGCCACCGCCGCCGCTGCGGCCGCCGCCGAATCCACCGAATCCGCCACCGAATCCGCCGCCCCCGCCGCCGAAGCCGCCGCCGAAGGGGCCGACGCCGCTCGACCATCCACTCCACGGCCCGCCGCCCCAGAATCGCGGGCCGCCACGGCCGCCGCCGATGCGCCCGATGATCATGAACGCGATGATCGCAAGCAGAATGACCCAGAACGGGATCGGCGTGCCCCCGCCACCGGTCGAGGGGCGCCGGACATTCGTGCGGGGCGCCTGGACGCCCTCGATCGAGATGTTGCGCCCCTGCGCGATACGGCCAACGACGCGCTCGGTGCCGGCGACGAGTCCCGGGCCGTACTGTCCCTGCCGGAACAGGGGCGCCATGTACTCGCGGCTCGTCTCGCCGGCGAAGCCGTCGGTGACGAACTGCTCGAGGTCGTAGCCGACTTCGATGCGGACCTTGCGCTCCTTCAACGCGAGGAGAATCAGCGCGCCGTTGTCCTTGCCCCTGGCGCCGATGCCGCGTCCGCCGTTCTCGAACATCTTGACGGCGTATTCCTCGATACCGCCGTACGGCGCGATGGTCGCCACCGTGGCGACGACGACGGTGTCGCCGCTCGCGGCCTGCAGCGCACGGATCACGCGGTCCATCTCTGCCGCGCTCGACGCGTCGACGACGCGGGCGAAGTCGTTGACCGGCTGCGTCAGCTGCGGAATGGCATCCGCGGCGACCGCGGACGCGGCAAGCGCGTGCGCGACGAGTGCCGAACGAAGGACGGCGAGCGACGCGCGGCGGATCATCGGGCCCAGCGGTCTACGTGCGCGACGAGCTGCTCCACGGCCTGGAGGTAAGGCGGGAACAGGTGGTCGGCCTCGGCGTTCGAGATCTCACGAACGCCGGCGAGCGCCGCCACCTCTACGAGGACACGTTCGGTCGCGGGCGTCGCGCGTGCGTCCAGACGGCGGACGCTGGACAGCAGCGCCGCAAGCGCCGGCGCTGAGTCGACGATCAGCACGGCCAGGGCGTCCGATCGGCCCCGCGTCTCCACGAATCCCTCACGAAGGTGCAGCAGATGTCCGCGCGCCTGTACTTCGACGGCGCGACGGAGGTCGGCGGAGTCGACCGCGAGGCCTTCGAAGGGACTGCTGCCGGCGACGACGACGTGGTCGGCGATGATCGCGCCGAATTCGAGAGGGAACGCGTCGAGCGACGCGGCGAACTCGAGGCGTCCGATGAAGAGCGGCGTTGCGAGACCGTCCCCGTGCCACGCGTCGATGCGGTCAGCGCACGCCCGCAGGTCTGCGCTCGACAGGCTGTCGACGATCGCGAGCGTGTGCGTCGCCGGCCGCGCGTGGCCGTGGGCGTGAGCATCCCGCGGTTCCGCCTTCGCGCTCTGCGCGTCAGACAAGCCGTACATCGTCAGCGACGACAGCCGCGGACCGAAGATGCCGCGCAGGTCGCGCTCGAGACGGCCGACCGACTCGGGAATGCTCATCTCTCCATTCTACGCAGGTCGCGGCTGAAACGTTCTGCGGCGCAGCGCATACAATGTCCCCGCATGCGTTTGCGTCAGATCAACGTCGGCTGCTTCGGCGGCGGCACGGGGCTGCCCAGCCTTCTCGGCGGACTGAAGAACAACCCCTGGCTCCACGTCAACGCCGTCGTGACGATGTTCGACAGCGGCGGCAGCTCCGGTCAGCTGCGCGACGAACTGGGCGTGCTGCCGCCCGGCGACATTCTCAAATGCGCGCTGGCGCTCGCGCGCAACACGCGCGAGGCGCGCCGCGTCCTGCTCGCGCGCCTGCCGCAGGTGGAGCACGCGCGCCTTGGCGGACACACCGGCGGCAACCTGCTGCTGTCGATGATGCAGCGCTACAGCGGCGACTTTCTCGACGCGATCGACGCGCTCCGCGCGCTTCTCGGGTGCCGCGGCCTCGTGTGGCCGGTGAGCGTGCAGCAGGCGTCGGTGTGCGCGGAGTACGGCGACGGGTCGTCGACGCGCGGTGAAGTGGAAGTCGACGCCGGGCAGACGTCGGGCCGCTTCGTCCGCAGGATCTGGCTCGAGCCGCCCGTGTCGATTCATCCCGCCGTCGCGAAAGCGATCGCGGAATTCGATGCCGTCATCATCGGACCCGGGAGCTTCTACACGAGCCTGATGCCGATCTTCCTCGTCCGCGGCGTCGCCGATGCGCTCGCGCAGATGAAAGGGCCGGTCATCCTGATCTCGAACCTCCTCACCGAAGGCCGGGGTATGCTCGGATTCACGGCCGCCGACGCCGTCGCCCGCATCGAGGAAGCCACGAAGCGGAAAGTCGACGTGGTGATCTCGAACATGCAGTGGCCGCGCGACGAGGTACTGACGCGTTACGCGGCGGAGCACAAGGAGCCACTGAAGCCGGGGACGCTGCCGGACCACTGCGAGCTGGTCGGCGGCGATTTCTGGACCCGCGACATCGCCCGGCACGATCGACTGCGGCTCGCGTACGCGCTCTGGAGCGTGCTGTCCCGACGCCTGCTCTAGTTCTCGATCCGGGGGCTCGCCCCCCGGAACCCCAGCGCCTGTGGCGCGCTCAGCGTTTAATCAGTTCCTCGACGCTGTACGCGCGGCCGCCTTTCATCACCCGCTTCACCTTACGCGCGTTGCGGATGTCGGCCAGCGGATCGCCGTCAACGAACACGAAGTCTGCGAGCTTTCCGACTTCGATCGTGCCCAGTTGATCCTCGAGCCCGAGGGCGCGAGCCGAGTTGATGGTCGCCATCTGAAGCGCCTGGAACGGCGTGAGCCCCGCGTGGACGAGACTTTCGAGCTCCGCGTGGAGTCCGAGGCCGTATGGGATTTGCGGCGATCCCGACGCGGCGACCAGCCGGAAGCCCGCATCGAACTTCCTTTTGAACGCGGCGTCGAGCGGACGCATTCGAATCTCGATGCCGGTCTGCGCGCCGCGGGTCGCGAGGTCCGTCAACTGGCTGACAACCGCGAGCGGATACAGGGCGAAGCGCGGATCGAACAGAAGTGATCGATCACCGCCGAGCCGGGCGTCGAAGCCGCCCCCGAGGGCGGTGAAATCCGCTGTCGCGACGCCGGACTTGACCATGATGTCGATCTCGTCGCGATAAACCGTTCTTCCGCCGCCGTTCGTCGTGGTGAACCAGACGCGTGCCAAAGGCAGCTGATCGATCAGGTCGGCCCCGAAAGCCGTGGCTGGCACGAATCTGGGCGAAGAGACCGGCGTGCCGTCTCGATGCGCCGCGGCGACTGCCGCCTTCAGATAGCGATCCGGCAGGCGCGCGCCTCCGGCGATGAAGTCCGCTCCGAGCATCGATGCACGTTCGAGCTCCTGCGCGAGTTGATCATCCGAGGCGATGAAGACGCCGCCGCCGTCGGATACGCGGACGCCTTCCAGCCGGTCGCCTGATGTGATCATCCGCGGGCCCGGCCGGCGGCCGGAAGCAACGGCTTCTTCCTCCGCCAGCGCCGCGTATGCACCGATGCCGGGAATCCGGACCGTCGTCACGCCGTAAGCGAGCAGGACGCGGCCGACACTGCCGCCGTAGGTGCGATCCACGGTCACGTGCATGTCGATCAGCCCCGGCATCACCGTTACATCGGCAGCGAGAACGACACGGCCGGCGTGCAGTTCGTCGCGATGGCCGCTGATCTCGCGGATGACGCCCGCGCGATCGACGACGATGTCGGTTTCTCCCCGGACGCCCTCGATGACGCCGTCGATCGCGTGGCCAGCGTGCACGACGACGCCGTCCTGCATGAGGTCCGGTGACCACTGCAGCACGATCGGAATCGGCTCGGGCACCCCGCCGTCCGTCGAAATGCGCCTGAACCCGGCCGCCGTCTGGTAGAGCAGGTGCCGAGTGTCACCTTCCCAGCTCGGCGACTCCGGAAGCTCGCCGCCGCCGCCGACGTACGGCGCGATCGCGGCGGGCGGACTCGTCGCGCCACCCATCATGTCGACGTTGACGTTCCACAGCTTCCCCTCGCCTGCGTAGGTCATGCGAGTGCCGTCGGGCGACCACACCGGTCCGGCGGATTCGCGGTTTCCCGCGGACCGCCCGGCGACGAGCGCCGTCGAGAACGCCGCCGACGGCTCGAGCCGGAACAACAGCAGCTGATTCAGTCCGTCGACGAATCGATCGGAAAACGGAAACAGCCCGCCCGCTGCGACGGTGTGGTTGTCGGACGACCACGTGGGCGCGCCGAGGGCGCCGCGGGCCACCGTCGACGGCACCGTGCCGCGATGCTGATCCTTCGCGAGGTCTACGACCTCGAGTCTGCGGTCGTCCACGACGTACGCGAGGTGGTTGCCGTCAGGCGACCACGCAGGCCGCGTGGCGGTCCCGCGCTCGTCGGTCACCTTCGTCTGTCCATGCGTGCTGAAGTCGTGCACCCAGATCTGCATGCGTCCGTCGCGATCGCTTGCAAAAGCGAGCCGCGCGCCGTCCGGCGACCACGCAGGATCGAGTTCGGCCGCCTCGTCGTTCGTGATGCGCGACGGCGCTCCCGCGATTGGCGGAGAAGTGGAGGAGAGCGGTGCGATCCAGACGTCGCCGAGGGCGACGAATGCGACCGCGCGTCCGTTCGGCGCGACGACGGGGTTGAGGATGCCGCGCGCGATTTGCGGTCCGCCCGGTTCCAGCGCTCGATGCGCGATCTCGTAGGTGTCGCGCCGAAGCGAAACGCGCGCCGCGAACGGAATCGTGCGCGCGCGGCCTGCGCCGATCGTGCGTCTCTTGATGACGCCGTCCGCCGTGTACAGGATTTCGTTCTCGGACAGCCACTGCGCGCGGAACGGAAAGACGTCTTCCTCCATGGGCCGCATGAAGCGTTCGACTCGACGGTCGATCCACATCTCGAGCCCGGTGATGTCGGTCTGCAGGATCCTCGTCCCGTCGGGACTCCAGGTCGCCGCGACCGGGTTGTTGACGGTCGGCTCGAGTTGCCGCGTGCGGCCGCTGGCGTCCACGGCCCGGATCGCTTCGAATACGCGCGGCGGATTCCCGCCGACGCGCTCGCGCCCGACAAACGCAATCTCGCGGTCGTCGGGCGCCCACGACGGCATCGTCGCGTCTTCGGTCGACACCTGGCCGACGTCGCCGTTCGCGACGATGAGGGTCCAGATCGTCGAGATGCCGCCCCAGCGGTCGGAGGAGAACGCGATGCGCTGGCCGTCGTGCGACCAGGCCGGCTCGCGATCGTCGAAGATGCCCGACGTCAACGCTCTCGGCGTCTGCGTCGCGCCGCCGTCGCGCCGCACTTCGTAGATGTGCCACGTCCCGTCGTCGCCGAATCCCTGGAAGGCGATCCGGTTGTTGTCCGGCGCCCACGTCGGTTGATGCGCGTCGAGCGTGTCGGGCGTGAGTCGCTGCGCTTCGCCGCCGCCGAACGGCAGCACCCAGATGGCGCCGACGAGATCGATGGCGATCCATTTGCGATCCGGCGACGCCGAGGCCGCCATCGCCGTGCCCTCGGTCAGCGCGAAGTCGACCTGGCGCGTCACCACCTGCGACTGCGCGCAGAGCACCGTGGCGGACAGCGCAGCACAGACTGCGGCCCGGGTCTTCATGGCTGATCGGGTGCGAAGACGCGGCCGCCTTTCATGACCATCCGCACTTTGCGCGCGTTGCGGATGTCGAGGAGCGGATCGCCGTCGACGAACACGAGGTCTGCGAGCTTGCCGGCCTGGATCGTGCCGAGCTGATCGTCGAGACCAAGAGCGCGGGCTGGATTGATCGTCGCCATTCGCAGCGCCTGCAGCGGAGTAAAGCCGGCGTGCACGAGGCCTTCGAGCTCGGCATGCAGCGCAAGGCCGTACGGCTCGCCGCGGCCCGACGCGACCAGCAGCCCGCCGCCGTCGACGATCGCCCGCAACGCCGCCTCGTACGCCTTCAGCCCGGCGTCGCCGCGCGGGTCGCGCGCGCGTTTGGCCAGATCGTTCAGAAACGCGGCCATCGGCGGCGGATACAGCCCGAGCCGTGCATCGAGAAGCAGCGACCGATCGTTACCCAGCCGCGTCTGGAAGCCGGGATCGCCGATGTCGGATCCCACGGCAAGCCCCGACTTCGCGAGGATGTCCACCACGTCGCGGTACACCAGGCCGCGATCGATCTCGCCCCGGTAGCCCGCACGCGTCGCCAGCGAGGCACGCTCGATGAAGTCCGCGCCGTACGCCGCCGCCGGAAAGAGCGCCGGTGCGGAAACCGCCGTTCCAGACGCGTGTGCCGCATCGAGAATACGTTTCTGAAACACGTTCGGGAGTCGCTGGCCCAGGGCGAGAAAGTCCGCGCCCAGGATCGCCGCGCGCTCCATTTCCTGGCCGAGCTGTTCGTCCGAGGTGATCGAGATGACACCGGATTCGGAGACCCGCAGGCCGTCCAGCCGCTCGCCCGACGCCAGAATGCGCGGACCGGGCCGTTTTCCGCTCGCAATCGCTTCGTCCTCGGCGATCGCAGCCATGGCATTGACGCCGGCGATTCTGATCGTCGTCACGCCGTACGAGAGCCAGGTGCGGCCGAAATTCGCGCCGTACGCGCGATCGAACGTCGCATGCATGTCGATGAGTCCGGGAATGACCGTCGCGCCCGTCGCGTCGATGACGCCGCCGTTGTGCGGGGGGCCCGTGTGGTCGGAGATCGAGCGAATGACGCCGTCCTCGATGACGATGTCCGATTCGTCGCGCGGCTCCGACGTGCCGTTGATGACATGGCTCACGTGCACGACCGTCCGCCGCGGCGCGGGAGCGGGCAGCCACGTCAGCCCGGCCAGATTGATCGTTTCGGGCACGCCGCCTTCGGGGACAATGCGCCGAAGACCCAAGGGTGTTTGATAGACGATGTGACGGGAGTCGGCTTCCCAGCTCGGCGACTCCGGCGCATCCGCGCCGGCGGGTAGCGCCGGCGCGATCGGGTTGGCCGCACCCGCCGCGTTCCCCGTCGTGTCGACACCGATGGTCCACAGCCGCCCTTCGCTGACGTACGTCATGCGCCAGCCGTCGGGCGACCATACCGGTCCGCTGTCCTCGCGGTTGCCGGACGAGTGCCCGGACGAGAGCGCCGTCGAAAACGCCCCCGGCGGATCGAGGCGGAGGAGCAGCAGCTGGTTCAGGCCGTCGGGATACCGATCGGAGAACGCGAACAGACTGCCGACGGCGACGGCATGGTTGTCGGGCGCCCAGGTCGGCCGCCCCAGCCGGCTTTGCACGATCGCGCGCGGCGCGACGACTCCGTGGACGTCGAGCAGGAGCGTGGCGCCGCTGACGGTGGTGTCGTTGACGACGAATGCGATGTGATTGTTGTCCGGCGACCACGCGACGCCCGTGTAGCTGGCCAGTCCGTCGGTGACCATCGTGTCCGAGCCGTCACGGAAGTCGTAAACGAAGATCTGCATCTGCCCGGTGCGATCGCTCGAGTACGCGAGCCGCGTGCCGTCCAGCGACCACGCCGGATCGAGCTCCGCGGCCGTGTCGTTCGTGAAGCGTCGCGCCACGCCGGTCGTCGCGTCGGCAATCCACAGATCGCCCAGCGCCACGAAGGCGATTCGCGTGCCGTCCGGCGAGACCGCCGGTGTCACGATCCCCGCGGCGTCCTGCGGGCCGACGGGCTCGAGCGGCCGATGGACCGCGCGGTACGTCGGCCGCTGGATCGAGATCTTCGCCGTGAACGGAATCGTCTGCGACTGCCCGGTGAGCCCGCGGCGTTTGATCTGTCCGTTGGCGGTGTAGATGATGTCGCCCTCGGGCGTCCAGTCGGGCCGGAACGGAAAGATGTTTTCCTCGCCGGGCCGGCCGAGGATCTGCATACGCAGGCCGCTGACCGATCCGACCGTCGTCAGCGTTCCGATTTGCAGGTTGCGGTTCTGGCCCACGAGCGCCAGCCGGGTGCCGTCGGGCCCCCACGCCACCGCCTCGACTCCCGATACGATCAGCTGCCGCACTTCCCCTGTCGCGTCGGTGGTGCACACGAACGTCGGCCGCTGCTGGATGGGCCGATTCGGTTCGATCGGCGGACGGCAGAGAAACGCGAGCGCGCGATCGTCGGGCGACCACGCGGGCATCCAGCCGTCGCGCGTTGCGACCTGCTGGACGAGGCCTGTCGCCACCACCAGGGTCCAGATCGTCGAGATGCCGCCGTACCGATCGGTTGAGAACGCGATGCGCTGACCGTCGTGCGACCAGACCGGTTCACGATCGTCGTGAATGCCTTTCGTCAGCGCCGCCGGCTGGCGCGAATCGCCGTCGTTGATCCGCACGACGTAGATGTGCCAGATGCCGTCGTCGCCGAATCCCTGGAATGCGATCCGCTGGCTGTCCGGCGCCCACGTCGGCAGGTGCGCCTCGATCGTGTCCGGGGTCAGGCGGCGCGCTTCGCCGCCGCGGTAGGGGAGGATCCAGATCGAGCCGAGCAAGTCGATCGCGATCCAGCGGTGATCGGGAGACGCGGCCGCGGCCATCGCGGAGCCCTCGCGGACGGTGACCTCGACCTGACGTGTGACGCCCGGCTCCTGTGCGGCGAGGACTGCGCCCGAAAGCGCGGTGCACAGAAGCAGTCGGGACTTCATTTCTTCTTTCGCGGCGTTGCCTTCTTCTTCGGTTTCGACGCGCGCGCGGCCGTTGTGGCCTTCGTGCCGCGTGATTCAGCGCTGGCGACCCTGGCTGCTTTCAGCGCCGCAGCCCTTTCGATGATTCGGGCCAGCATCGCGCCCGCGTCCCCGCCGGCTGCCGGGCGTCCCGCGCGATTGGTGATCCAGACCGCTGGCGTGTCTTCGGCGAGGATGTCCTCGAAATCGCCGTCGCTCTTCACGCTGCGCGGGGCGAAATCGGTGATGTCGACGTCGCCGGCCCAGTCATCGCGGTGCTTGATCAGGAGCCAGCTCCTGCCGTCGTTTCCGCTTCGCGCGCCGGGGAAGCGGCCGCTCGTCCGCACGAGCACCCACGATCCCTTGAGCTTGTAGCCGTCGAGCGTGAACTTCAGGTCGCCTTTCCTGAGCGCGGCGTCCACATCGTCCACTTGCGGCGTCCATGTGCCCTTGTCCCAGAGCATGACGATGCCCGCGCCGTACCCTTCGGGAATGACGCCTTCGAACTCGCCGTAGTCGAACGGGTGGTCCTCCGTCATCATGGCGAGCCGCTTCGTCGTCGGATCGAGCGACGGGCCTTTCGGCACCGCCCACGAGAGCAGCACGCCGTTGTGCTCGAGCCGGAAGTCGTAGTGCAGGTGGCTGGCGAGGTGCTTTTGCACGCAGAAGAACAGCGCGGGCCCTTCGGACTTCTTGACGAGGCCCTCCGGTTCCGGCGTTTTCTTGAAGTCGCGCTTGCGCTTGTATTCCTCGAGCGCCATGTCGGGACAGCTTACCGTGCGGGCACGGCGTCGAACAATTGCTCGCTCGGATACGCGCTTCGGATCGCCATGTGGCCTCCGGGCGCGTCAGCGTCGATCGCTCTGAGCTCGAACAAGCGGTTCATCGTCGCCGATTCGAGAATCTGAAAGTGGATTGCGCCGCCGCCATGCGATGCGATCGTCGGGTCGTTCGCGTAATCGGGAAGCGCGGCGTGAAAGGTGCCGTCCGATCCGATTTTGGCCTGAGTGATCTTGTGCCCGGCGATCAGGCAGTCGATCAGTTCGAAGAACCCGCAACTCCAGTTCGCATAGAAGCCGACGTCGACCGACAGCGCGTCGCGCTGGCTCTGTGTCAGACCGCGCACGCGACCGTAGAACGGCACGGTTCCGAGCGGCTTCAATTGCCGGCGAATTTCCCGGTTGCCGGGCGGCGGCAGCGCCTCGAACGACACGGTTTCGACCTGGTACGACGGACACTGAAGGTACGCCTTCAGCCGATCGACGGCGGCGCCCTGATGAACGGTGGGAATCTCGTAGTTGCCCGCAGCGAACGATCCGTATCCACCGAACGAGCCGATCAGGTAGTAACGCAGTTCGCACCGGTCGTCGGTCCGCGCCGGCTCCACGATGAGCCGGATCGGCTCGGACTGTTCTGCGAGTTGTCGCGGCGGTGCCAGCACTCCTGCGACGACGATCAGCGCGAGTCCGAGCTTCATCAGATTTGAGACTTGTGACTTGAAACTTGAGACTTGTTCTTAGTTCACGTCGCCCATCAGCTTCCTGATCGACGGCACGAGCACCATCAAAACCACGCCGGCGCCGAGGCCGAACGCGGCGACGGCGCCGAAGAGCGTCGGCAGCGACATCGAGCCGTAGAGCGACGAGATGCGGCCGCCGGTGAAGTTGCCGATCGAGATCGACAGATACCAGACGCCCATGATGAGGCCGCCGATGCGGGCGGGCGCGAGCTTTGTCATGGCGCTCATGCCGACCGGGCTCAGCGAGAGCTCGCCCCACGTGTGAAGCAGATATGTCGCGACCAGCCACCACGGGCTCACCTTCTCGCCGTTCGCCGCGAATATCGCGGCGACAGCGACGACCGCGAATCCCGCTCCGACGCACAAGAGTCCGATCGAGAACTTCGTCGGGCTCGACGGCTCGCTCGAGCCCATTGCGATCCAGACCCACGCGAAGATCGGCGCGAACGTGATGATGAAGAGCGGCTGCAGTGACTGGTAGTAGCTGCTCGGGAACGTCCACCCGGCGATTTGGGTCCGCGTCGCGCGGTCGCCGAAGAGATTCAACGTCGATCCCGCCTGCTCGAACTGCGACCAGAACAGCGTCGCCGCGATGAAGAGGATCGCGATCGCGTAGAGACGCCGGCGCTCGATTGGCTCCCACCCGGGCGTCAGGAGCAGCCAGCCGAAGAAGACGACCGTGCCGCCGAGCAGCGCCAGGCCGGCGGCGTCGGCGATCTGCTTCGCCGTCACCGGAATAACGCCGACGAACACCGCGAGGCCGATCGCCAGCAGCGCGCCGGCAACCATCGCCGCGGTCGTCTTCGTCTTCGCATCGACCGGCTGCGCCGGATGCACGCCCGCATCCCCAAGGTTGCGCGCGCCGAGGACGTACTGCACGAGGCCGAGCGACATCCCGATGCCGGCCGCGCCGAAGCCGGCGTGCCAGCTGACGCGCTGACCGAGATAACCGCACACGAGCGGCGCGATGAACGCGCCGAGGTTGATGCCCATGTAGAAGATCGAGAAGCCGGCGTCGCGGCGCTGATCCTCTTTCGTATACAGCTGTCCGACGATCACCGCGACGTTGCCCTTGAGCAGTCCCGTGCCCAGCACGATCAGCGTCAGGCCGAGATAGAACGTCGCCAGCGAGGGGATCGCCATGCTGAAGTGTCCGGCTGCGATCAGGATCCCGCCGAACAGCACCGCGCGCCGCGCGCCGACGAGCCGATCCGCAATCCAGCCGCCCGGCAGGCAGGCCATGTACACGCTCGACGTGTAGAGTCCGTAGATCGCGCCGGCGACGACCGTGTCGAATCCGAGTCCACCCTGCGCGGCCGGCGCCGTCATGAACAGGATCAGCAGCGCGCGCATTCCGTAATAACTGAACCGCTCCCACATCTCGGTGAAGAAGAGCGTCGACAGACCGCGCGGATGGCCGAAGAAGGAAGTGTCGTTCACGTCACGCGCAGTCTACACTGAGAGTCGGGTGAAGGCGGTTCTCGTCAGCACGTACGAAATGGGTCGGCAGCCTTTCGGCCTCGCGTCGCCGGCAGCGTGGCTGCGCGCGCGCGGCTGGGACGTCGCGTGCGTCGATGCGTCGAAAGACAAGCTGCGCGACGAGGTGCTGCAGGATGCGGACCTCGTTGGCTTTCACCTGCCGATGCACACCGCGACGCGCCTCGCCGCGCCGCTCATGCGGCGCGCGCGATCGGTGGCGAAGTCCGCGCGCATCTGCGCATACGGGCTCTACGCGCCGCTGAACGAGCAGTGGCTGAAGTCCATCGGCGCCGACGCGGTCTTCGGTGGCGAATTCGAAGAGGAACTGACAACGTGGGCAGACGCGTCGGACAGGTCAGACATGGCGCGTCCAACGGTCTCGGTTCCGCGAATCCAGTTTCTCGTTCCTGATCGGACAGGCCTTCCTTCGCTCTCGCGCTATGCGATGCTGCAGCTGCCAGACGGCACGCGCCGCACGGCGGGATACACGGAAGCCAGCCGCGGCTGCAAACATCTCTGCCGCCACTGTCCCGTCGTTCCCATCTACAACGGCCAGTTCCGCATCGTGCCGGTCGACGTCGTGCTGGCCGACATCTCCGTGCAGGTGAACGCGGGGGCGCAGCACATCAGCTTCGGCGATCCGGACTTCTTCAACGGTCCCACGCACGCGACGAAGATCGTGGACGTTCTTCACCGCGCGCATCCCGATGTCAGCTACGACGTGACGATCAAGGTGGAGCATCTGCTGCAGCATCGCGCCCTTCTGCCGCGGCTCAGGGAGACCGGCTGCGCGTTCGTCACGAGCGCCGTCGAGTCCGTGGACGATGCGGTGCTGGCGCGGCTCGACAAGGGCCATACGCGCGCGGATTTCGTCGAGGCGGTCGCTGCGTGCCGCGAAGCCGGCGTGACGCTGGCGCCGACCTTCGTCGCGTTTCATCCATGGCTGTCGCTCGCGGACTACTGCGACCTCCTCGATACGATCGAATCGCTGGACCTCGTCGATCACGTCGCGCCGATTCAGCTGGCGATCCGCCTGCTCCTGCCCGAAAGTTCGCGGCTGCTGACGCTCGCGGAGATGCGCGAACACGTTCGCGGTTTCGATCCCGTGACGCTGACGCATCGCTGGTCGCATCCCGACCCGCGTGTCGACGCGCTGCACGAAGACGTCACGCGCCTCGTCGGGACGAAGCTGTCCGCGAATCGCCGTGGGGCATTCGACGCGATTGCGAATCTCGCGCACGAACGGGCGGGCATCGCGCGTCCTGCGAGCCGGCCGAAGCGCGCTCGCGCGACGGTGCCGTACCTGAACGAGCCCTGGTACTGTTGAGCGGAGCCGAATCCGGAGCAGGTAGCTCTGGTCTGAAGTACGAAATGCGGAATGCGGATTGCGGAATGCGGAATGCGGATTGCGGAATTCATGCGGATTGCGGAATGGATAAGGTCACGCGCGTTCTCCTGCTCGCGACGACGACGGGGTATCAGACGCGCGCGTTTGGCGACGCTGCCGAACGGCTCGGCGTGGAGCTCGTCTTCGCCACCGACCGCTGCGACATGCTCGAGGACCCGTGGCAGGACGACGCGCTCGCGATCCGCTTTCATGATGAGGAACAGTCCGCCGCAGCCGTTGTCGACGCTGCGCGCGCACGGCCGATTGACGGGCTGCTCGTCGTCGGCGATCGACCGACTGTGATTGCTGCGCGCGTCGCGCGCGAGCTCGGGCTGCCGGGCCATTCGACCCAAGCCGCGGCAATCGCGAAGCACAAGCTCCGCACACGCGAGCGATTGCGCGACGCCGGTGTTCCGGTGCCATGGTTCTTCCCGCTTTCCCTTGATGCTCAGCCCTCAGTCCTGAGCCCTCAGCCCATCAGGTTTCCCTGCGTCGTGAAGCCGGTGGCGCTCTCCGGAAGCCGTGGGGTGATGCGTGCCGACGATCAGGCGTCGCTCGATGCGGCAGTCCACCGGCTGCGCGCGCTGCTGGCGTCACCCGACGTGCGCGCCGAACTGCGAAGCGGGGCGGAGGGGATCGTCGAAGGGTTTATTCCCGGACGCGAGTACGCGGTCGAGGCGTTGCTGCACCACGGGGCGCTGCACGTCCTCGCGATCTTCGACAAGCCCGATCCGCTCGACGGTCCTTTCTTCGAGGAATCGATCTATGTGACGCCCTCGCGCGCGGACGCTGAGACGCAGCGCGCCATCGTCAGCGCCGTCGCCGACGCCGCCCGAGCGATCGGACTTCATCACGGGCCGATCCACGCGGAATGCCGCGTGAACGATGGCGGCGTCTATGTGCTCGAAGTCGCGGCGCGGCCGATAGGCGGCCTCTGCGCCCGCGCG
>Ga0075425_100003325_pt1 | contig 16344 bp, 11 predicted proteins | sample SoiMethybrSBSTD4_FD_75300 | JGI IMG/M metagenome (GOLD analysis project Ga0075425, IMG submission 75300) | Bulk soil microbial communities from a Populus tree surrounding site in Tennessee, USA - Soil MetaG P. TD hybrid SBSTD4 | ecosystem: Environmental > Terrestrial > Soil > Tree plantation... | reverse complement strand
TCTGGGTAAACCCGGAATTGACGGGCGCCACCAAGCACCATGGATTTTGACCACAGTTCTGGCCCGCGTTCTCGGCAACAGAAAATACAGCCTATTCAATAGTTTCCAGTCCGACTCTCCCACGACATGCAGGACGACCCAAAGGCTGCGTTTGCAGAAACGGCAACCCCCGCATTTCTTGCCGGCGGTGGTGAGATGGGCGCGCGGATGCGCGCGTATAATTGGGCAAACACCCCTTCGGCGCCATCGAACGTTGGCCACAGAGCCTGCGGTCGGCGATCAGCATCTGTCTGAATTCCCGCTTTCCGATCGCGATCTACTGGGGTCCAGAGCTGGCGCTCCTCTATAACGACGCGTGGTCGCCAATTCCCGGCGACAAGCACCCATGGGCTTTGGGCCGACCTGGCCGCAAGGTGTGGCCGGAAATCTGGGATGCGATCGGTCCCCTCTATGCGCAGGTCCAATCAACGGGCGAGGGTGTGTGGCAGCAGGACCAACTGCTGCCTATGCACCGCCATGGCTACACCGAAGAATGCTACTTCAACTTCACCTTCAGCCCAATCCGGGGCGAGGACGGAAGCGTGGAGGGCATATTCAACGCCGTCATAGAGACGACTTTCCGCGTCATCGAAGAACGACGCACAAAAGTTCTGCGCGAACTGCTTGAGGAGACCGTCAAGGCGCAGACTGCGGTTGACGCCTGCACCCTCGCAGCCAAGGTATTGGGACGGGCCAGCTTGGATATCCCCTATTGCTTGATTTATGTGGTGGAGCAAGGCGGCGGTTCTGCCCGCCTCGCGGCGAGCGCGGGTTTCGCGCCAGGGGGCCGAGCCAGCCCAAACGAAATTCGCTTGCAGGACATGGACGCCGTTTGGCCTCTATGCACCGTGGCTACCAAGCAGCGTATAGAGCTTCTCGAGCGCGTCGACGAGAAGCTCGGTATTGCGTTCCCCGGCGGAGCGTGGCCCGAGCCTTCTCGCCATTGTTACGTCGTGCCCATTGCCGGTACAGCAACTGGCGGTGCTGCGGGCTTTCTCGTGGCGGGCATCAGCCCGAGGCGCCACGATGACGAAGAGTATCGTGCCTTCATCAGTCGCGCAGCCGCGCAAATTTCATCCGTTCTTTCCACTGTTCGGAGCTTTGAGGCCGAGCGCAAGCGGGCCGAGGCGCTCGCGCAAATCGATCGTGCCAAGACAATGTTCTTTTCGAATGTGAGCCACGAACTGCGAACGCCACTGACTCTTATGCTGGGTCCAATCGAAGACACTCTCAGCGAGGCAATGGAGCTTTCGCAGCGCCAGCGCGAGCGCCTTGACGTGGCGCATCGCAATGCGCAGCGCCTCCTCAAACTCGTGAACACCTTGCTGGATTTCACGCGCATCGAGGCGGGACGCGTGGACGCCCGCTACGAGCCCGTCGATCTGGTCGAGTTCACCCGTGATATCGAATTTCCGCTCCGCGATTGAGGGCACGGGTCTCAAGTTCAAAGTGAGCGGGGTCCCGCTGTCCCAGCCCGTCTATGTTGATCGCGAGATGTGGGAAAAGATCGTTCTCAATCTTCTGTCCAACGCATTCAAGTTCACGTTCGACGGTCGCATCGAGATCGCGGTTGAACCCACGGTAGATGGCAAAGCTGCCGTGCTCATCGTGCGCGACACCGGCGTCGGGGTACCGTCCCACGAGCTGCCACGCCTGTTCGAGCGCTTCCATCGGGTGGAAAATCAAAGAAGCCGCTCGTTCGAAGGCTCCGGCATTGGCCTCGCGCTGGTGTATGAGCTCGTGAAGCTTCATGGCGGCGACATCAAAGTGGAAAGCGAGGTCGACAAGGGGACGAACTTTTTCATCACCATCCCGTTCGGCTCCGCGCATCTCGAGATGGACAGGATCGGACCGGCACGCAAGTCCATCACCTCCTCCCTGCGCAGCGAAAGCTTCGTAGGCGAAGCGTTGCGGTGGATAACACAAGATGAAGACCACGCATTCCTGAGGACGGGTGCTGCCGAAACGACGGAGGGTCCGCTCGATGAGCGACTCACCCGGGCGCGCGTTCTCATCGCTGACGCCGACATGCGGGAGTATGTCGGGCGGCTCCTCGGCCGGATGTGGGATCTTGACCTAGTACCGGACGGTGAAGCCGCGCTCGCAACGATGCGCAAACGGCGGCCGGATCTAGTTATCACTGACATCATGATGCCTCGCCTCGACGGCTTCGGTCTCATTCGCGCTATTCGTGCCGAAGAAGGGTTGAGGGATCTACCGGTAATCATGCTGTCGGCACGAGCTGGCGAGGAGGCCCGCGTCGAAGGCCTTGAAGCTGGCGCCGACGACTACTTGACGAAGCCGTTTTCGGCGCGCGAGCCCGTTGCGCGCGTAACGTCTAACCTGAAACTTTCTTGTTTGCGACAGGAGGCAACGGACGCGATCCGCGCGGAATCGAAAAAGCTTGAAGTGCTGAACCGCACCGGTGCCGTTGTTGCGGCTGAGCTCGATGTCGACAAGATCGTCCAGATCGTGACCGATGCCTGCACGGAACTTATCGGCGCCCAGTTCGGCGCCTTCTTCTACAACGTCATCAATGACAAGGGCGAAAGCTACATGCTCTACGCCCTTTCAGGCGTGCCTCGCGAAAAGTTCGACCAGTTTCCTATGCCGCAACACGGCGGTGTTCGAGCCGACGTTCAAGGGAACGGGCGTGGTTCGCTCAGACGACATCCGCAAGGACCCCCGCTACGGCAAGAACGATCCGCATTACGGCATGCCGAAAGGCCACTTGCGCGTGTGCAGTTACCTTGCCGTCCCCGTGACGTCTCGATCCGGGGAGGTGCTTGGAGGCTTGTTCTTTGGACATGGTGAGCCCAGCAAGTTCGATAAGGACCACGAAGATTTGCTGGTCGGCATTGCCGGCCAGGCGGCGACGGCCATCGATAATGCGCGGCTCTATCGGGCGGCGGAACGTGAAATCGCCGAGCGCCGGCGGGCAGAAAGCGCATTGCAAACATTAAACGCCACTCTTGAGAGGCGTATTCTGGACGCTCTTGCCGAACAGGCTGAAACCGAGGCTAGGTTGCATCAGGCACAAAAGATGGAGGCCGTCGGTCGGCTCACGGGTGGAGTTGCCCACGACTTCAACAACCTCCTGCAGGTGATCAGCGGAAACTTGCAACTCCTTACCAAGGACGTGGCCGGGAGTGCGCGCGCCGAGCAGCGGGTGAGGAATGCACTCGCCGGCGTATCGCGCGGCTCGCAGCTCGCCTCCCAGTTGCTCGCATTCGGACGTCGCCAGCCGCTTGCGCCCAAGGTGATTAACGTGGGCCGCCTGATCCGGACCTGGGATGACATGCTCAAGCAGGCCCTCGGCGAGGCCATCGAGGTTGAGACCATCATTGCGGGCGGGTTGTGGAATACCATTGTCGACCCGGTGCAGGTTGAGACCGCCATTCTCAATCTTGCCATCAACGCGCGAGATGCCATGGAGGGCCGCGGCAAGCTCACGATCGAGGCCGGCAATGCGTCCATCGATGACGCATATGCGGCAAGACATGAGGATGTTAACCCAGGCCATTACCTCATGCTGGCGATCACCGACACCGGCTGCGGTATGCCAAGCGACGTATTGGCGCGCGTTTTCGAGCCCTTCTTCACCACCAAGCCAGAAGGCCAAGGTACTGGCCTCGGGCTCAGCATGGTGTTCGGGTTCGTGAAGCAGTCTGGCGGACATATCAAGATCTACAGCGAACCCGGGCAGGGAACCACTGTGAGGATCTATCTTCCCCGTACGCAGGAGAGGGAGGATCTCGCAGCCGATACGGAGACGGGACCAATAACCGGTGGGTCGGAAACCATTCTCGTCGTCGAGGATGACGAGGAGGTCCGACGGACGGCGGCTGATATCTTGGCCGACCTGGGATACCGGGTGCTCAAAGCCAAGGATGCCGATAGCGCTCTCGCCATCGTCGAAAGCGGCGTGCCCATCGATGTCCTGTTCACGGACGTGGTCATGCCCGGTTCGCTGCGCAGCCCCGAACTCGCGCGCAAGGCAAAGGAGCGCATTCCTGACATTGCCGTGCTATTCACATCGGGTTACACGGACAATGCGATCGTGCATGGCGGCAAGCTCGATCCCGGTGTGCATCTGCTGAGCAAGCCGTATTCACGCGAGGCGCTCGCCCGCAAGCTCAGGCACCTCATCAGGAACCAGCAGCAGCGTGGCGCGGTAAGCCGGATGAACACCAGAGCAGAACGCACGCTTTCTGCTGATCCGTTGCCTGGCAGGCTTCGAGTTCTGCTCGTTGAGGATGACGCACTTATTCGGGTGTCGACCTTCGATATGCTGGAAACTCTCGGCCACGATGTCAGTGAAGCCAGTAACGCGAACGATGCACTCGCGATGGTGCTCACTTCAAAGTTTGATGTGCTGCTAACCGACATTTCCCTGCCTGGCGTTTCAGGCAGCGAACTTGCAGTCCAAGCGGTCGCGTTAGCCCCATCCTTGAAGGTGATTTTTGCGACCGGATACGATCAGGTGCGTGGGTATGAGGCAACCGCCGTGTTGCTGCGAAAGCCGTTCACCGAGGAACACCTTGCAGTGGCTTTGCGGAACGCTATCGGTCTCTGAGGGAGGTATTCAGCACGCACTGTCAAACTGCTTCAGCTTGCCAAGCTTGCCTCTCGACCGTAATGCTCATCTATCGCTTGCGCGGCCAGCGCTTCGGCTTGCAGCACCAATGCCTTCATCACGGGAAAACGAAGCGGCAGCTAAGCTACCAGGCGCCAGACGGACGCCAAGCTAGCCCGGCCGGCATGCGCTTGCTTGATCCGCACGTAACTAACAGGCGCTTTTGGCATTTCGTTGCGCTGCGGCGATCTTGTCCGGTTACAGAATTACTTTGCGGTGACGTGAGGCCGGGAGCATGTGTGCTCATGACCCGGATGAGACCTCGGCGTGCGCCTTAATTACCTGCAGCATGTTTTGGTAGTTCGTGCAGAACGGGGGCGATGCGCCAGCATCTGCAATTACTGACGAACGGCTGTGTCAGCTGGTAGTTACGCCTAGCGACACGCCCCAAACGCCCAAGAGGCATTGGTTTATGGCAGCTATTGTGCAGCGCATTCTCGACGGCAAAAATAGGGTGCGCGCGCACTAATCCAGGTTAGTGCGCGTTCGAAGTGCGCAGGTATATTTTTGACAGCGTCAGACGGACCCTCGTGAGGGCCGCCTATGCTCGTCTGGTCAATCAAGACGCTGGTTGCGTGGTTCGACGTCCCGAGAGATTCGCTGCCGCCACGAAATAAATCCCGCTGCCTCAAGCGGCTCGCCGTTTGCCGTGACTGATGGGACACCAAAGCGCACAAACGAGGGGATATGATCGCGCCAAGAACCTTCATCGCGGCGTTGTCTCAGCGTGCGCAAGCCAACAATGGCGAGCCCGCAGCTGCGTTGGAGCTGGGTGACAATCTCTGGCGCGAACTGATCGAAACGATACCCGCTGCGATATACACGACCGACGCCGCCGGGCGGATCACCTTCTACAACGAAGCTGCCGCCACCTTGTGGGGATGCCGTCCTGAACTTGGCAAGAGCGAATTTTGTGGCTCTTGGAAACTCTACTGGCCCGACGGCACGCCTCTTCCGCACAATGAATGCCCCATGGCAATGGCGCTTACACAGAAGAAGCCAATCCGGGGTATCGAAGCGGTAGCCGAGCGTCCTGACGGCGTCCGTGTCCCGTTCATCCCCTTTCCGACACCTCTTTTCGATGTGTCCGGAGCGCTGACTGGTGCCGTCAACCTGCTGGTCGATATCAGCGAGCGCAAGCAGGCAGAGCAAGACGGCCGGCGGCTTGCAGCCATCGTCGACTCGTCCGAGGATGCCATCGTCAGCAGGGATCTCAGTGGCATTATCACAAGCTGGAATCCGGGCGCGGAGCGGTTATTCGGCTACGCTGCGGAAGAAATAATCGGCAAGTCCATCACGCTGCTCATTCCAGCTCAGCTTCAGCAGGAGGAAGCGACAATTCTTGAGCAGGTCACCAGCGGCCAACGCGTCGAGCATTTCGAGACGACCCGCGTCCGCAAGGACGGCACACCGGTGACGATCTCGCTCACGGTCTCCCCGGTCAGGAACGCGCAAGGGATGGTGGTCGGTGCATCAAAGATCGCGCGCGACGTAACCGAGCGCAAGAGGGCCGAGCAGACCCTCGCCGAGCGCAATCTACAGCTCGCAATCGCGGGACGTGCCGCGCTCGTGGGCAGCTACGTCTATGATGTCAAAAGGGGTACGATGCAAGTCTCACAGGGGTATGCAACTATCCACGGCTTACCCGAGGGGACTACTGAGACGACCATTGGCGAATGGCGAGCGAGAGTGCATCCTGAGGATCTTGCTCGGGCGGAGGGGCTTCGTGACCAAGCTTTTGCGGACCGGCAGAATGAGGACAATGCTGAGTACCGCATAGTCCTCTCAACCGGCGAGGTCCGATGGATCGAGAGACGCGGTTCTATTTCGTACGGTGAAGATGGGCATCCGGCGCGGGTAATCGGCGTCAACATCGACATCACTGAGCGCAAGCAAGCCGAGGAGCATCGCAATATCCTGAACCGCGAGCTTGATCATCGGGTAAAGAATGTGCTCGCGACGGTCGGTGCCATCATCTTGCAGTCACAGCACGCCAATGCGTCAACTGAGGACTTCGTGGCGTCGATCAATCACCGCATCAAGTCTTTGGCAAGCACCCACGAGATGTTGAGTCACAGCCGTTGGCATGGCGCGTCGCTGGTAGAGATCATCCGGAGTGAACTCGCACCCTATACCGCAGCCAATACGGATATCGGCGGCCCAAGCATAATACTTAGCTCAGATGCTGCTCAGGCAACTGCGATGGTGCTGCATGAGCTCGCAACCAACGCGGCAAAATATGGCGCCTTGTCCAAACACGGTGGCCAAGTATCAGTCCGCTGGTTTTGGCTGGCGAATGGAACTTTGCATCATTGGCTGGCCATCGAATGGCAAGAGATTGGCGGTCCCCCTGTCTCGGCCCCCAGTACTGCAGGGTATGGGACCAGTATCATTCGCGAACTTATCCCCTTTGAACTCGGGGGAACGGCCGATCTTACATTTGCTCCCAGCGGGCTCCGGTGTCGTTTGGAAGTCCCTCCTGAGTGTGTCAGCAGCGACCGTAGCCTCTCCACGCGATCGACGCCCGCTGCGACGCGGCCTCACGATCCTATCATCGCTACTCGCCCGCGCCGATGAGGTGATCGACTGGGCGCGTTACACATTGCTGCAGATGCTCAGGTCTCAATCTGGCACTAGTCGGAAAGTCTCTACGCCGCAATAACTTGGGCAGCTATGGAGGGCGCAGAGATGATCCGCAAGGTACCGCACTCCCCTATCCAGTCAATATGGCGATGGCCGTGGATGGCCACGACCCTTCGGCCTAGCGGTTGCAGCTGGCGTACGAACCAGCTGCCATTAATCAGTGCTGTTCCGATACGCTCCGAGAGTGCGCTACCCAGCTTCGGGTACTCCGTCTAAGCACCTGAGCCACCGTTAAGAGGACTTGGTTAGCGTCACGACCCCACGACCTTCTTGCGCATCGCGTAGCGCACGAGTTTCTCTGCCAAACAACGCACTTCCGTTTTCGCCTTCCGTGCAAGCCTGCGTTGTTGTCTGGTTTTCAACCAAAACCGCGGCTGCCATATCAGGTGTTACAACGAACTCCGCCGCCTTGCGCAGGAGCGGGCCTGCATCGATGCAGATAATTATTTGGAATGAAAGCACCGCGTTCAAGCGTCTAACCCTACCCCTAGGGTGTCATCTCCGCGCCATCGTCCGGACTATGGCTCGCCCAAAGGCTCAGGTCCTAACCTTAGGCGCTTCGGTGTTTTTACGGATGTTCGTGCAGATCGTCTTGGATCAAGCTCACACTACAGATAGTGCCGTGAGGAGGATATCCCATTGGCGTACGCTTCGATCGGCAACGCTGGGTTAGCGATCGGCACGAGTCGATGGGCGACCATTGCGCTCGGCGTCCTCCTAATTCTTGCGGGCCTATTTGTACTTGGAGACATCGTCGCTGTCACCGTGGTCAGCGCAATTCTGTTCGGCATCGCCCTTGTGGTGGCCGGGGTGTTTGAGGTCATACATTCATTCGCGGCCAGCCATTGGGGAGGATTCCTTCTGAGGCTCCTTGTCGGCGCGTTCTATATGATCGGTGGTGCGATACTAATCGCGAATCCCGTTGCAGCGTCAGAACTCATGACGCTCGCCTTTGCGGCAGCCTTGATCGCATCAGGCGCCGCCCGCATTTTCTTGGCCTTCGAGTACTGGGATAGGTTTGGGAGTTTGCTTCTCGCATCAGGCATCGTTGGCATTCTTGCGGGCCTTGTGATTTTGTTGAAATGGCCACTCAGTGGCTTATGGGTCTTGGGTCTGGTGGTTGGCATCGATCTTCTGCTGCACGGTGCTTGGTGGGTGATGTTCGGTCTGAGCCTTCGGCATCCGCTGACCGCGGTGCCAGCAGAACGAACGGTTAATGAGCATTAGAGCTGGAATGATTCGTGCTCATTCACCGCGAAACTCCAGCGTCTCTATGGAGTGTGCCGGTGCCACAAGTACAGTCGTGACGCGCGCGTGCAATCCTAATCGCACGTGGCGCCCCCTCGAGGGTTGGCGGCCTTCGCTTCCCGAACGCTGGTAATGTAGCCCGACTACATAAGGGAACCTGCAATCTGAATTGAGGGTAGACCCTGATGTTCAAGCTTATGCGTCGGCGTGAAGACGCTCGGGTTGACATGGGCCGGTTCGGATGCGGTGGCGAAAGCGGGGAAATTGGAGTCTGCTATGCCCAAACAGCCCCACCTTGATACCATCGTAGCCGGTGATCATATTTCGAAAGATCAGTTGCACGGTAGCGGCTACTCTTCCGTCGATAGGCGAATGGTTCTAACGGGAGCCGCGGCGGCCACGACTGAACTTATGTCGATGCCGGCTTCGGCGCTTGAACCGCCGACCGCCGATCTCGCCGCCGCTTTGGCGCGCTTGCGTTCCTCTGTCCCACCAAATTTTAACCGTGACTACGTCGAGCACGTGGTCATCCCGTTTTTCCTGACAAGCCTTTACGAAGGAGAACGGCCGGTCATGCCGATGATCAACGTCAACTTCAGCAAGAGCCGCAACGTTAGGCTTAGCAACAGCGGTTTCGGTACCGTGTTCAGTGTGGTCGACGGCAAGCCGCAGCCGGTCTGCGACTATGCCGGTTTCGCGCCCTTCGGTTTTGGCTACCGACGCTGGCCCCGGCGAGCAACTGACGATCAATGTGTTCGAGGATTTTCTACGCAAGGTTTGGCGCGACAAGATCGTTTTCCGCAAGCTCAATCTGGCCAATCCTGGCCGGGTCCCGATCGGGCCGAACACAGTGATCGAGGACGATATTGGCTTTGCCAATCCGGCATGAGTACCCGATGGCGGTGCACCGGGAGTCAGTGGCGCTTGCTGGCCTGAAGACCGTAATGACTAACCTTCAGTTGGTAGAGACCTGGTCGGCCGACCTTTCATGAAGCCCGGACGTCCCCCAGAGCCACTATTCGAACGAGGAACGCGTGATGTCCGCTGCACAATCTTCTAGACCTCAAATCACAGGCGAAGCTCAGAAATCATTGCGCCCTGTTTCCGATCGGGCCACGGTACTGGTCGATCTCGCCCTGCAGGGAGGCGGCTCGCACGGAGCCTTCACTTGGGGCGTGCTCGATCGCCTGCTCGAAGAGCCCTGGCTCGAGATTGACGCAATTTCCGGCACCTCCGCTGGTGCCATGAATGCAGCCGTTCTGATAGACGGCTGGGCCGAAGGCGGACGTGCGGGTGCGCGGACAGCCCTCGATGCCTACTGGGAGCGAATTGCGCAAGCGGCCGTGCATAGTCCGCTGCAGCGAACACCCTTCGACCGATTGGCAGGACGTTGGACGCTTGACTCCTCGCCGGTGTTCATCAGCTTTGACCTCCTGTCACGCCTATATTCGCCGTACGACCTCAATCCATTCGGCCTCAATCCGTTGCGAACCGTTCTAGACGCCAGCATCGATTTCCGCCGGTTGGCGCAGTCGCCCATCAAACTATTCATTACTGCGACGAATGTCCGTACCGGTCGCGGTCATATATTTCGTAATGCCGAGATCTCCCCCGACGTGCTGCTCGCCTCGGCCTGTCTGCCGACGTTGTTCCAGGCTGTAGAAATCGACGGAGAGGTATATTGGGACGGTGGCTATGCTGGAAATCCCACCATCACGCCGCTCGTGCGCGAGAGCAACGCGCAGGATACGATCCTGGTCCAGATCAATCCACGCGAGCGGCCCGGAACGCCGCGGTCGGCGAGCGAAATCCTTAACCGTCTCAATGAGGTGTCCTTCAATTCCTCGCTGATGAAGGAACTTCGCATGATTGCGCTTCTTCGCGAAGTAGCGGACCCGGGAAGGGGCGAGGGTGCCCGGTGGGCAGGAATGCGCACGCACCGTATCATGAGCGAAATGCTGGCTGATCTTGGCTATTCGTCGAAGATGAACGCCGAACGAGAGTTTCTATGGATGCTCCGTGCCGAGGGGCGGCAAGCCGCAAGTGCGTTCCTTGAAGAGCATTCCGACCATCTCGGGCAGCGCTCGACCGCTGATTTCGACATGCTCTTGGCTGAGTGTTGAATTGTCCGGATTCTCGGCGTCGTAGTTAATTTGGTGCTCCTGACTATCGAGACCGTGGTCGAGACCGTGCGCTCTGCCACGGAGTCGCCGGCCCAGAACAAGAAGCTTGCTCGCAAAACCGAAGTGGCGAAGTCCTTGCCCATGGTCTTGGCGACGAGCAGCGCCTAACCCCGGTCCTCCTCAACCTCGTCGGCAACGCCATCAAGTTCTCCGACACGGGCGAGGTGTGCGTGACCGCCAGGGCGGTCAACGGCCACTTCTACGTCAGCGTGACTAATACGGCCAGGCATTCCCACCGAACATCAGACCCTCATCTTCGAACAGTTCCATCAAGTCGACAGCTCAAACACCAAGGCCAAGGGAGCACCGGCCTCGGGCTCGCCATCGCCAAGCAGATTGCGCCGAGCGTGACTCGAGCGGCAGTCCTTCGGGAGCCCGCAATGACCTCCGGAATCGGTCAGTTCGCCGTCATCCAATCCGTGGCACCGTCGATCGGCATTGAGGTGAGCCCCATCAATCTGCGCGACGTGCAGGAGATCGAGCGCGCTGTCGCGACCTTCACTGCACGTCTGGCGAGCGGTGGACTAGTCGTGACGGCGAGCCCGTTGTCACTCTTTCACCGCTAATGATCATCGCACTCGCTCGTCACAAGCTGGCGCACTTCGTTCGCCCCTGCTTTCGAAAGGCTCAAAGATCGCGCTCAGGCGCTTTACGTCTGCGTCGAACCGCTCGTGAATACCAATCGAGTTCGTATCAATAATTTGGCGTTAAGTGCGCGACTGCCAACGGTGTATGCTGTCCGTGAATACGTCGAAGCGGACGGCCTGATGTCCTATGGGTCGAATCTCGCCCACCAGTGGCGGCGCGCCGCTGAGTTTGTCGATAAGATTTTGCGTGGAATGAAGCCGACCGACATTCCGGTGGAGCAACCCACGAAATTCGAGCTCATGATTAATCTCAAGACCGCGAAGGCGCTCGGCCTCACCGTACCGCCCACGGTGCTCGCCCGTGCCGACGAGATCATTGAGTAGCACCCTTCCGCTCTCATGCGTTGCTGCAGATGCTCAGGGCCGTTTATGGCACTTTGGTTGAGTGCGACTGAGCCCTGCGATGCAGGTCTGCTTCTGCGGGTAGACCGGGAGTGGCTCGGGGGGCAGCGCCGGGCGCAGTTCTCGTCGGAGGTTGACCCAGGCGGAGCTCGATTCCACAAACCACAATGAAAGCATCCGCTGAGCGCCGACGCTGCACCAATGAACGTCACGAACCGTGAGAAGTCTCAACGGGACGCCCGGTGGCGTACCGGGCTGCGCTGCACCACCCCAAAGTCGGCAGAATGTGTGCCGCCACTGGCAAGCTTTTCCGCCACGCCTAAACCCCGCCGCAAAATCTCGCGGATCGCGGCAGCACGACTTGGCATGCGATGCCTGAAGCGAAAGTCATCCAGTGCGACAAGCTCTTCTCCCGACAGCATTATCTGTAAGCGTTCCGCTCGCTGTCTCTTTGCTTGCGCCATTTGTGCCACGTCTCCTCTGGCCGCCAACATAGCAATTCTCTTACAAGCAATCAATAGCTTATTTGTGGTAGTGGTAGACATTGCCGCAACGTAAGCTACTTACTAACATATTGACTTACCCGTTAAAGGGGTACATCCTTGCCAGTGCGAAAGAGAAGCCTCCATGCGGGATGACCTTCAGCGGCGCTGCGACTGTCGATGACGAACCGTCGTCGCAGTCTAAGGTCGCCTGAAGATACGCAGAGCATCCAAGTGATCGTGGAAGGTGACGCCGTGGGTACACCGTTTGGCGAGTCTCGTCCCAACCAACCTGCACCAGCGCCGCCAACCTCAACCGCTACATCGCACGCAAGAACAGATCGAGGAGGGCGAGTGGGGTATCCGGAACCTGAGGGTTGCGACCGGCGGCAGCGGAACGCTGGCATGACACCGGAGCATGCCATGGTAGACATTGACAGCAAAAACTTTCGTGTTCCGTCAGGTGAACTGTCGTTTCTCGCTGGCGGCGGCGAGATGGCCGAACGTATTCGCACTTTCGACTGGTCGAAGACGTCGATCGGCGTGCCGCAAAGTTGGCCGCAAAGTCTCAAAACCGCGGTGAGCATCTGTCTCGGCTCTCGCTACCCAATTGTCATCTGGTGGGGTAAAGGGGCCCTGACTCAGTTTTACAACGATGCCTATATTTCCTTTCTGGGTGCCACCAAGCATCCCGGCGCCCTTGGTCAATCGGCGCGGGAGTGCTGGAGCGAGATTTGGCACATCATCGATCCCATGCTCGAGGGCGTCTTTGCGACCGGCGAGGCCACGTGGTCGGAGGACTTCCTCTATGTCATCGCTCGCAAACTGCCGCGTGAGGAAGGCTATTTCACATTCTCCTACAGCCCCATTCGCGACGACTCCGGCGGCATCGGCGGGATCTTCTGCGCCTGCTACGAGACCACGGCCCGTGTGATTGGGGAGCGGCGGCTGCGGACCCTCCGCGACTTGGGTCGAACGGTAATGGAGACCAAGTCAGCAGAGGAAGCATGCCAGGTCACGGCCAGGACCCTGACGGGAAATCCCGCCGACATCCCCTTTGCCCTAATCTACCTGGTCGACACCAACGGCCAGCAGGCACGCCTGGTCGCTACGACCGGGTTGGCGGCTGAGAGTAGTGCTGTCCTCGATTGGATTGAGCTTAGTAAGGAAGCCGACCAGCCAACGGCGTGGCCACTTTACCGTCCCTTCGACACTGCCGCTGTGGAGCTCGTATCCGATCTCCCCGCCCGCTTTGGGCCGCTTCCAGGAGGCCTGTGGCCCGAATCTCCCGAAGCCGCGCTCATTCTGCCCCTCGCCGCCCCAGGTGAGACCCGACCAATCGGCTTCCTCATCGCCGGCCTTAGCCCCCGACGGGTCGCGGACGCCGACTACCGCGGCTTCGTCGACCTGATCGCCAATCAACTTGCCACTGCCATCTCCAATGCCCGCGCTTACGAAGCGGAAAGGCGTCGAGCCGAGGCGTTGGCCGAGATCGATCGTGCTAAAACCGCCTTCTTTGCCAACGTCAGCCACGAGTTCCGTACCCCGCTCACCCTGATCCACGGTCCCCTGCGGGACACATTGACCACACCGGGATTGCCAGCAGAGGTGTATGAACGGCTCGATGTGGCACGGCGTAACAGCCAGCGCCTGCTCAAGCTGGTTAACACTCTGCTCGACTTTTCCCGGATCGAGGCTGGGCGCGCCGAAGCCGTATACGAACCGGTGGATCTCGCAACGTTCACGGCCGAGCTCGCTGGCGTGTTTCGCTCGGCCATTGAACGCGCCGGGATGACGCTGGTCGTTGATTGCCCCCCGCTCCCTGGACTGATCTACATCGATCGGGAGATGTGGGAGAAGATCGTCTTCAACCTGCTCTCCAACGCCTTCAAGTTCACGTTCGAAGGCACCATCACAGTATCCATGCGCCACACCGGGGACGCCGTCGAGGTCACCGTCTCGGATACGGGTAGAGGCATTCCGGCCGACGAGCTTCCGCGCGTATTCGAGCGCTTCCACCAGGTCAAAGAGGCGCGTGGGCGCAGTTATGAGGGCTCCGGCATCGGCCTCGCCCTTGTTCAAGAACTCGTCAAGCTGCATGGCGGCAGCATGCATGTCACAAGCGAAGTAGACCAGGGCAGCGTTTTCACGGCGCGCATTCCGACCGGCAACGCCCACCTGCCAGCCGACAGAATTGGCGCGGCGCGCACGCTGCCATCTACCAGCCTGCGAGGGGAAGTGTATCTCGAAGAGGCGCTGCAATGGCTCCCTCATGACCCTCGCGCTTCGACGCTACAAGTTTCAGCTGAGCGGTCTCCGGCTCTCCAGGGCTCGCGCATACTGTTGGCCGACGACAACGCGGACATGCGCGAATATCTGCGACGCTTGCTTACGCAAAGTGGCTGTGAGGTTCTCGCCGTCGACGACGGTGAGGCGGCGCTCAGAACATCGCGTGAAATGCCCTTCGATCTCGTGTTAACCGACGTAATGATGCCAAAGCTGGATGGTTTCAAAGTTCTCGCGGCTCTCCGGCAGTCCGAGCGCACTCAATCTACCCCGGTCATACTCCTCTCTGCGCGCGCCGGTGAAGAGGCGCGCGCAGAAGGCATGGCAGCCGGAGCCGACGATTACCTCGTGAAACCATTTTCGGCGGGCGAGCTCCTTGCGCGGGTGGAAGCGCACGTTAAGCTCGCGCGCCTGCGGCGGGAGGAGCAGCAACGCGTGGCGACTGACCTGGACGCCATGACGCGCCTACGCGATCTCGCCGAGCTGTGCGCCGCAGCAGACATGCGGTCGGAACAACCTCTTGAGGCGGTCCTCGACACCGCGATTGCCCTTGTCGGAGCGGATAGAGGAAACATCGAGCTCGTTGATGGCGACTCCGGAGCGCTCCGGATCGCTGTGCACCGCGGCTTCGACGAGCGCTTCTTGGGTTTCTTTACCCGCGTTAACGCCGGAGCTCCCGCCGTGTCCGGTGCTGCCCTGCAAGCGAAGGGGCGCATGATCGTCGAAGACGTGACGCAAAGCGCTATTTTTGCCGGGCAAGCGTCACTGCAGGTCCTGCTCGACGCCGATGTGCGCGCGGTGCAGTCGACGCCGCTTATCTCGAGCAGCGGGCGCGGTTTTGGCATGATTTCCACGCACTTTAGGGTGCCGCACCGGCCGAGCGAGCGCGATTTGCGTTTCTTAGATCTGGTGGCGCGCCAGGCGGCGGATTATCTCGAGCGCATGGAAGCCGAAGCCGAGCAGGCGCAGCTTGCCGCGATCGTCGACTCGGCGTCCGATGCGATCATCGCCAAGACGCTCGAGGGCATCGTCACGAGCTGGAACGCGGCGGCCGAGCGACTGTACGGCTATGCCGCGCAGGAGATGATAGGCCAATCGATCCGACTGCTGATTCCGGCCGATCGACAACACGAGGAGGACATGATCCTGCAGCGGATCACCGCGGGCGAGCGCATAGAGCACTATGACACCGTGCGCGTTGCCAAGGATGGTCGCACGATCGATGTATCGCTCACGATTTCACCGGTGCGTGACATCGGCGGCCAAATCATCGGCGCATCGAAGATCTCCCGCGACATCACAGAGCGCAAGCGTACGGAGACCCTCTTGCGTCGACAAGCGGACCTACTCAATCAGTCGCACGATGCCATCTTTGTGTGGAAGGTTCCCGGCGGCATCACCTATTGGAACCGGGGCGCCGAGGAACTCTATGGCTACACGCGGGAGGAAGCGATCGGCCGTGTCAGCCATGAACTGCTTCGCACCCGAGCGGACGTGCCGGTGACCGAGATCGAGGCGCAGATCACTACCGCAGGTAGCTGGCGCGGCGAACTCAAGCACACCACCCGCGATGGTCGCACGGTAATTGTCGAGAGTAGACATGACCGGGTAATCTATGATGGGGAGACGTATGCGCTCGAGACTAACCGCGACATGACCGAGATGAAGGCGCGGCAGGAACGGATTCAGCTGCTCATGCACGAGCTCAACCACCGCAGCAAGAACGTCCTGAGCTTGGTGCAGTCGATTGCCCGACAAACCTCAGGTTCGAACCACGAGGATTACATCACGCGCTTCTCGCAGCGCCTGCAAGCACTCGCAGCCAATCAAGACTTGCT
>Ga0075425_100003324_pt1 | contig 16344 bp, 12 predicted proteins | sample SoiMethybrSBSTD4_FD_75300 | JGI IMG/M metagenome (GOLD analysis project Ga0075425, IMG submission 75300) | Bulk soil microbial communities from a Populus tree surrounding site in Tennessee, USA - Soil MetaG P. TD hybrid SBSTD4 | ecosystem: Environmental > Terrestrial > Soil > Tree plantation... | reverse complement strand
CCAAACGCCGCCTTATAAAACTCCAGCGCCTTCACCCCATTCCGTACCGACAGCATCGGTGCAATCGAAGTCTTCACCGCAGCTTTCGCGCTCTTTGTTCCTTCGCTCATGCGAACCTCCAGCTTTCAGATTCGCGGGAGTTTACCACCGCCACGCGGCCGCCTGTGTCAACATTGCGTTCCCCCGCCGAGCAGCTATTGCCCGGTTGTCCCCGTTTAAATACGTTCGCTCTATCGCTGCGCTATCGGCATCCGCTACGCTGTGCCTGTGTTGCTTCCCTTCCGCCGTTTAGCTCATTTAACAGAGGACCAGCCCGAGATCACAGATCTCATCGTCTCGCACGACCCAGGGACGCTGGAACGTCTTCCGGTCCGCAAAGAGTCGGTTCTCGATACATTCGGGAGCTTCCAAAATCGTCAGGCCATGGCCGCCGTTCGCGCAATCCCAGACCACAACGGTTTCCTGGATCGCGTAGCTGTCGATCGTCTTCTGCTCACCGTCCATTGGGAAATGCAGCGCCTCGCAGAAGAATTCTTCCACGGTCACCGCGTTTCCGAACTCTTGGGCACTGTAATCTCCGCTCTGCGAGCGCAAGGTTTTCAAGGTCCCGTACGCGTGGTCGATGTCGGCTGCGGCATCGGCTATGTCATTCGCTGGTTGGCCGCGCGCACCACACTTCCGTCGCAAGAAATCGAACTCGCCGGTGTGGACCTGAACTCCACTCTCATCCGCGAAGCGGCTCGTCTCGCTGCTGCGGAGAATCTTCCCTGCCGTTTTCTGCATGGCGACGCGTTTTCCTCCGCGCATGCCGCGCACATCTATCTTTCCACCGGCTTCGTGCACCACTTTCGCGCCGGCGCCCTCGACCAACTGCTAGGGCGTCATGACCTGCCGGACACCGCGGCCTTCCTTCACTATGACTTTCGCCCCTGGCGCCTCGCACCGTATGGTTCCTGGTTCTTTCACGCCCTCCGCATGCGCACCGCAATCGCCCGCCACGATGGCGTTCTCTCCACGGTTCGCGCCTACAGCGGCGATTCCCTCATTCGCGCGTCGCGCACTGCACTTCCATCTTTTTCTTCGGGAATTTATGGAGCCAACATCTGGGGCACCCCGCTCCCCCGCGTTTTTCACACTTTGTTGGGCCTGCGCCGCAACCTCTTGCCAGTTTTTAGAAATTTTCTTGGGGCGCGCGCCGGCAGATTGGGCGAAATGTTATGACCCTGCTGATTCTCTATCTGCTGGCCAGTCTTGACGGATTGCTGTGCGGCTGCCGCACCGCGATGGGCCGCTGCCCGCTCATCCGCCTTCGGCCCTACTACGTTGCAGCACTTTTACGGGGGTTCTTGGCCGCTCAGGTCGCCAGCCTGATTGCGATCATCGCGCTGGTTCTCGTGTTCCTGCTCACAGCGCACCGCGGCGAACTCCGCGGTGATCTGGAGATCGCTGCCCGCCGCATGCTATGGATCTTTCTCCCGTATGCCGCAACCGTTTTGTCTTCGCTCGCCCTGCGCTTGCTATCATCGACCGACATTCGCAGCGCCAGCAGCGTTTTCCTGCTCGGCCCACTGACCGCCATCCGCCCGGTACTCATGACCGCCGGCGTTCTCTTCGGAATCTACTCCGCGCGCCTCTGGGAAACTCGCCTCCTCGGCCTCATCGTCCTCGCCCTCATGCTCGCCGTAGAACTCGTCCTCAATCGCCTCTGTTCCCGCCGCCAGTCCCTGCAGATTCAGACCCTCGTTTAATCAGCGAGCTCCAGCGCCTTCACCCCATTCCGCGCCGACCATCGGCGCTATAGCCATCTTCAAATTTGATATATCGGCCTCCTCACGTAGCGCCACCCTTTAGGGTGGCATCTTTTCTTCTGCGAGCCGCCCTTGCTCCCACCAACGCAACACGCGCAGCGCCCGCAACGTGTTCCACCGGCTCGGTTCACCAACCGACTCGCTGCAAGCCACGCCCAGCGCCTCGTCATACGCGCGATCAAGGAGCCACCGACCGTCCGCCTGCCGCTTACTCTCAACCAAACGCACGGCCTCGCCCATGCGCGCGTCCGGCCCAACACCGTTTTCGACACCAGAGCTCCTGAAATAATCGAGCGCACGCAAAACGTCGTAATGGTAGCGGGGAGGAAAGGCAAGCTCCAGGAACTCCGGATTGGCGACCTCACCGGTAGACCGACGCCGGAAGAGGCCCCGCTCGAGCAGGTACTCCTCACCGCGCCTTCGCGCAACGGTAACCTCCGGCGCTGAGCCGACGGCACGCTCGTACTCAAGCAGTCCCTCCAGCACACAGATCGTCGTGTGGTAAGACGAGCGCGCACTGTTCGGCGCTTCGCAGTTCCAACCGCCGTCATCAAGTTGCTCGGCCACCAGACGTCGCGCCAGGCTGTCCGTCGCGTGCCCGAAGTACGCCCCCAGCGCCAGCACGCCCCCGTTGATGCACGGCTCCACTTCGCCCTCAAAAAACCGGTTCCCGCCGGTTTCCTCTGGACGCAAGTTCCAGCAACCGCCGTTATCGTTCCACCGCAAGCTTGTCTCGAGCCTTGCCACTGCCCGCGTGATGGCAGCGTCAGTGCGATCCACACCAGTCGCCCGCAACAGCTGCAACGTGAAAAGCGTGGTCAACCAGGCTGGAGCATTAGCCCGGCGCCACGAGCCGTCCGCTTCCTGGCGAGCAAGAATTTCAGCGCCCAGCCCTTCGCGCGCGACGCGCACGCGCTCCTTAGCGACGGCCCCTGGCGAAGCGTCAGTTAGATCGTGCAGCGCCTGCCAGCGTATCGACGGCTCCGACTGCAGCAGCCAACCAATTGCGTTCACAAGGGTGTCCTCGCCGCTATCTTACCTCGGCCCCGTCTCCGGCCTTGACCACACGTTTCGGCGCGCTCTATGATTCGTTCTCGTTCCCCGTGGGGCACATCGGCTTCTTGGCCGAAAGGGCTAGGCCCACCCGCTGAAACCTCAGCAGGAGTGCGCCTATGCCGACCATCGAAACCTACCGCAAACAAGCCAAACAACTTCTTCGCTGGCATCGCGAAAAAAACTATTCCATGGGTGAGTGGGTGCGTAAGCTCGAACGCTTTCGGTCCTTCACCGACAACCAAGTATTAGCTCTCAAGCTCACTCTGACCCTCGCGCAGGAGATCGTCGCCGTGGATGCCGGATATGCGACTTGGGCCGAACTGAAATCGGCATCCGCCGGAGCCGGCAAGACTCCGCGGAATCGTTCCGGCCCGCCGTTGTTAAAGAAGGTCATACCGATCCTGCTCGTGCGCAATGTTCCGGCATGCGCCGCCTTCTTCGAGCAGAAGCTCGGTTTCAAGATCGACTTCCTTCATGGCCTTCCCCCTTTTTATGGCGCGGTATCACGAGATGGTGTCCGTCTGCATTTGCGTTTTGTTAGACAGCCGCGTTTCGCAGAGATTGCTTCGGCGGAAACCTCTCTGATCTGCGCTTCCATCGAAGTGTCGAACGTCCACGCACTATTCGAAGAGTTCAAGGGACGCGGCGTTGAGTTCGTGCAAACCCTCAGCAAACATCCCTGGGGCGGAACCGATTTTCACGTCCGGGATCCTGACGGCAACGTCATTTCCTTTGTCACCTACGGACTAGCGGCAGGTTAACGGCCAGAGCAGCCGTTCCCTACTCCGCGTCAAGGAAACTGGGAATTCCGCCGCAGACGGAACGTTTCCCGTGCAGATGTCCGGGCATTACGTCTCTCGATCTCTAGGAGCGGTAGGAGTCCGACTTGGGAAACGGAGCGAGGTAGCCAGCTGCATTGTGTCAACGCGAAAACCGCCCTGCTCAACCAGTGCGGGAATGTTGCGAGTCACATGGCAAGCTTGGAAGGCCCACGTGAAAAAAAGGCTCCGTGCGCACGGAACACGCCGTCACCGCGCCTCCAGCCTCACCCGAATCCCGTTCCGCGGCCGCATCGTGATCGACGCCAGCGGCGTCACTTGATGACCTGGAACCAGCGCAAACCGGAACTTCTGCCCCACCGTCGCCAGCACTACGCTGGCTTCCATCAGCGCGAAGGTGTTCCCGATGCACTGCCTCGGCCCGCCGCCAAACGGGAAATACGCGAACCGCGGCAGCTGCTTCGCCAGGCCGCTTTCCCAGCGCTCCGGCCGGAACTCCAGGGGCGCATCAAACCATCGCGTGTCGCGATGCACCACCCACTGCGCAAAGGCCACGCCGTAGCCCGGATGCACCGGATAGCTGGCGATTTCGTGTTCCTCCGCCGCCAGCCGCGCCATGCCCCACGCCGTGGGATACAGCCGCAGCGATTCCGTCAGCAGGTGTCCCAGATACGGCAGCTTCGGCAAATCCTCCACCATTGGCGCTTGCCCGCGCAGCACTCCGTCGAGCTCCTCATGAAATTTCCTTTCCGCTATGGGATTTTGCGCCAGCAGCCACCACGTCCAGGAAAGCGTATTCGCCGTCGTCTCGTGCCCGGCCAGAAACAGCGTAATCGTCTCGTCGCGCAATTGCCGGTCGCTCATCCGCGTGCCGTCTTCGTCCTGCACCTGCAGCAGCGTGGAGAGTAAGTCTCCGCGGTCCAGTCCCGCGCCGTCGCGACCGCCCGCGCGCCGCTCCGCGATAATCCGGTAAATCACTTTTTCCAGCCGGCGCACGCCCAGCTTCGCGCGCAAATTCCGCGGCGTCGGCACCCACAGTGGGACAAGCACCGTGCGCCCGAAATTCGCGGCAATTTCCAGCAGAATGTCCAGCGTCTCGCCGACCTCTTTGGCGTCGCGCGTCACGTCCGCATCAAATAAAGTTTTGCCGACAATGCGCAGCGCCAGGTTCATCATTTCTTCGTGTACGTCGCGCTCTTCGCCGCTGCGCCACGTAGCCAGCATCTGTTCCGTGTATTCCGCCATCGTCGCGGCGTATGCGGCGATGCGCTCGCGGTGAAACGCCGGCTGCGAAAGGCGCCTCTGCCGCAGCCAGAAATCGCCTTCACTGGTCAGCAGCCCTTCGCCAAAAAGATATTTGTTCGATTGCAGGATGCGGCCCTTGTGATAAAGCCGCGCCTTATTCACTAGCACGTCTTCGATCAGGTCGGGATGGTTGATGAACAGCGACCGGAAATTCCCGATGCGCATGCCGCAAACATCGCCGTACTTTTGCGCCAGTTCAGTGAAGTAGTCGAGCGGATTCTTCTGCATGGCGCCGAACAGCGCGCGCAGCAAATTGGGCGGCGGCCCCGGAGGAAACTTTTCGGCGCCTCGCCGCGCCGTCACCACGGAAGAACTCATGCAGAAATGCTAGAGAACACCGGGTGTGCGGTCAACACGGCTAACGTAACGCACTGTGTTGCACTGGGTGGCGCAGGCATTCTTGCCGGTACTCCGGCAGAGCGGTCTGGCATGTCGCAAAGCTTGTCATTCCGAGCGGAGCGCGAAATCCGCTTTTTCCTTTTCTCACCGAACACCGGGCACTGAACACGAAGAACAATCAAGCCTCTCGCGCACGCAACGCACAAATCCGAAACGCCGATCGTTCTATGTCTACGGCAATCCGCGAAAATCCCGCCAGCGTCAACCGCCCAAACGTCGACGCCGGAGCCACCGGCACAAACGTGCTCTTGTAGTGACCCACGCGATGCAGCCAGCCGTCGCGAATCTCAAACGCAAAAAACATCCCGCCCGGCCGCAGCACGCGATGAAATTCCTGGAACGCGCAATCCTGCTGCTCGCGCGAACGCAGATGATGCAGCACCAGCACCGCCACGACGGACGAAAAAGAATGATCCGGAAACGGCAAAGCCGCCGCATCGCCGCGCACCACGGTTACCCGCGCGCCTTTGTCCTTGTACTTTTCCGCCAGCCGCGCCACAAAGCCCGGATCGTATTCCAGGCTGGTCACCCGCCCCGCGCGTCGCAATAATTCTTCGGTCGTCGCGCCTGGGCCTGCGCCCACTTCCAGCACGTGGTCGCCCAAGGGGTACCCGGACACAATCCATGGCAGCAGCTTTCGTTCGGTGACAAGTCGCCACAGAGAAGATGCGCAAAACCAGTTTTCAAAGCGATTCATAAAAGGAAGCCAGTCTGGCGAGGTTACCCCTTACTTTAGACCCGCCAGCTACGGGAAGGAAAGCCGAAAATTTCGATTCTGTGAATCCGAATCTTGTGAAATTAACGTAACAATTGGCCGATTCGCTTGACGGCAGAGGCAAACTGGTCGGCATTGTACGCCGACGGATTTTCCAGCTGTTGGAATAATCCGTTGATGGCGTTGCGCACTTCAGCGGCATTTGCCGGGTTGGCTTGCTTGCTGTACGCGATGTACAGCGAATCCAGCGCCATGGTGGCCTGCTCGGCGGCGCGCTCGTCGGCGAGGGCGATCGCATCCGCATCCTGCGTGATGCCTTGCAGGGAACGCAGCGCCGTCGCGGAGTCGTAGGACATTGTAGCGAGGCGCTCCGCAAACCGTTGTGCTACAGGTGCAGCGGAAGTTGCGGCCGACGCAACTGCAGCGCGATCCGGATTGAGCTTGCTCATCTCATGCGCGACAGCAGCAAGCCGCTGATCCAGTTCCTGCGCCGCAGTCGGATCCACCTGACGCGCCAGGACGCGGAACACCACGTACCGCGATCCGTTCCACGCAGGATCGCCGGGGCGGCGTCCAGCATAGCCATGCTCCTGCCGCCAACTCTCCTTCGCCGGGCCGAGGGAGTGGTGGCAGGCGAAACACGAAAGCTCGGCGTACTCCGGCCATGCGTCGCCTTTGTCGGAGCGTTCGTTTTTGGCGCGCCAGGTGAGGCGATCCATCGCGGCGCGCAACTGTACGGCTTGGCCGGCGCTCCAATCACGCACTGCGGTCCAGTTGCTGTCGCCGTCGGGCCCAGGGGCGGGCTTGCCGGGAGCAGACTCGCGCGGCTGCTTCCAGTGCCGCGGCATCACGGCGGAGAAAGAATCGAGTTCAAAGAAAAGATCGGGATGGCCGGCAGCGATCATTTCGTGATCGACAAATTTCTCTTTGGTGCCCAAATGGCAGGTCAAACATTTTTCGGTGCGATGGATGACGTCGCGCGTGTCGGCCATGCCGAGTTTGAGCGACGCTGCATGCTTTTCCGGTGATTCACGCTGGGTGTGCTGGCCGAGCCAGGCTTGCGCCGGGCCATGGCAATTTTCGCAGCTCACACCTTCCGTAATTTCAAACGGGCGGCCGCGCTGCTCCGGCGTGGTATAGAGCGCGTGGCACACCAGGCACTTGGCTGACTCTTCCGCTTTGGTGCCGAGCTTGAGGATGTGGGCCATGCGCTCGCCGACGTCGCCAGTGAGCGCCTGGTAAGCGCGGGCGTGCTTATCTTTCAGAATCCAGGTGCTGTACTCGTTCTGAAAAATGCGGCTTTCTACAACGGGCTTGACGCTACCGTGGCACGCGGTAGCAGCACAGGAGCCCGGCCCGACGTACTTCGCTTCGGTTACTAACGGTTTTGTATTCTGCGCTGCGAGGCTGATTGTAAATACGGTGCACACGCCGCAGAGAACCAGCGTAAAAGGCAAAACACGCTGGGCGGCGGATAGCATCGCGGAGAAAAGAGAATTTTTTCGCATGAACGCGTTACGGCGTGCTTCGCTTATATCGTCGGACGAAGGACGAAGTCAACGACGGCGAAGGGCGATGTGCACAAATTGAACGCACGCACAGCAGGCAATGCTTTACAGTGCGGCGAACGCTGATTAGTATGCAATGGAGTTTGCACTCCGACCATTTTCAACTCAGGGTTTGTAAACCAAACCTTGAAACCCTGCTCGTTCATGCGAGAAGCCACACTGTGATTTTTGACGACCTGCGGGCCATCCAGCTGCGCCACGGCTTTCTGCCCAAAGCGGAGCTGGAAGCGCTGTCGTCGCGCACGCAGACGCCCCTCTATCAGATTCACAGCGTAGCCAGTTTTTATCCACATTTTCATCTAGTACCGCCCGCGCACGCGGAAGTGCGCGTGTGTGCCGACATGAGCTGCCACCTGAACGGCGCGGGCGAGCTGCGCGGGGAGTTGGAGCGGCGATTTGTGAACACGCGGCACGGCGAAGTGGAGATTCGCGATGTGTCGTGCCTGGGGAGATGCGATCACGCTCCCGCGATCGCGGTGAACGACCACATCTTCAGCGGAGTGAACGCGGAGCACGGAGAGTCGCTAGTTCGTGCGGCACTGCGCGGCGAGGAGCTGCATGACGGTCATCCACAACAAGCGCGAGTGGCTTGTGCCTCGGATCCTTATCCGGATGCGGAGAAATATGGCGCACTGCGCGCGGTGATCGCAGCGAAAGATTGGGATGGAGTGCTGGCACGTCTGAAGGAAGCGGAGCTGCGCGGGATGGGAGGCGCGGGATTTCCGACATCGATGAAGTGGGATCTAGTGCGCAAGCAAGCGGTGGCAGAGAAATACATCGTGTGCAACGCGGATGAGAGCGAGCCGGGAACAATCAAGGATCGCTTCATCATGACCCACCTGCCGCATTTGCTGGTGGAAGGAATGATTCTGGCGGGGCTGGTGACCGGAGCGAAGCAAGGGATTTTGTACATTCGCCACGAATATCATTTGCAGGAAGAGATTTTGGGAGAAGAGATTCGCCGGGCGTATCGCGCTGGCCTGCTGGGGAAGAATATTTTAGGCAGCGGGCTGGAATTTGAGTTGCGGGTGTTTGTGAGTCCGGGTGGATATATTTGCGGAGAGGAGAGCGCGCTGATCGAAGCGATTGAAGGACATCGCGCCGAGCCGCGGAACAAGCCGCCGTTTCCGGGAGTGGTTGGTTTGTGGCAGAAGCCGACGGTGATCAACAACGTCGAGACGTTCATCAATGTGCCGCAGATTCTGGCGCGCGGAGTGGAGTGGTACAAAGCGGCGGGGCGGAACGGTTCGCGCGGGCTGAAATTCGTGGGAGTAAGCGGACATTGCGCCAGGCCCGGGATTTACGAAGTGCCGCTGGGAATCACGATGCGGGAGGTGCTGTTTGATTATGCCGGAGGAGTGCGTGGCGCACAGGCATTGAAGGCGTTTGCGCCGTCGGGGCCTTCCTCGGGATATTTGCCGGCGACGATGGCGGATGTACGACTGGACTTCAAGGCTTTGGCGGAAGCGGGATCGATGCTGGGTTCGGGCGCGATCGTGGTGTGCGACGACAGCACTTGCATGCTGGACATGGCGCTGAACGCGGTGCGGTTTTATCGCAATGAGTCGTGTGGGAAATGTGTGCCGTGCCGAGTTGGTTCGCAGAAGATGGTGGATTTGCTGGCGCGGTGGACGCAGGGCGGACTACCCGACGCGGCGTATCGCGCGGACCTGGCGCTGCTGGAGGAGTTGTCACTGGCGATGAGCCAGACTTCGATTTGCGGGCTGGGGCAGATTGTGCCGGCTCCAGTGCAGTCGGTGTTGAAACATTTTCGCGCGGAAGTGGATGCGCATGTGTTGCAGGGGAAGTGTGTAAGTGGGATCTGCTTTACAGCGGCGGCGCGGGCGGGTGAAGTGAATCGAGTGGGGATTAGGCCATGAGGAATATCGAAGTTGCGGGCAGCGATCCGCGCTCGGAATGACCAATAAGGATTCATGAGTACGCCAAATACAGTTGCGGGAATGGTTGACTTCACGATTGATGGGAAGGCGGTGCGGGTGCCGGAGGGCACGACCGTGTTTGATGCGGCGCGGATGGAAGGGATTGCCATTCCGACGCTGTGTCACCTGCAGAATGAAACGCCGGTGGGAGTTTGCCGGCTCTGCGTGGTGGACACCGGCGCGCGAGTCTTAGCGGCGTCGTGTGTGCGGCCGGTTGAGCCGGGACTGAAGGTGACGACGAATTCCGAAAAAGTGCTGGCGGCGCGGAAGACGTTGCTCGAACTACTGATGGCGGATCATCCTTCGCCTTGCACGCGGCAGAAGAATTCGGGCGATTGCGAACTGGAGATGCTGGCGTCAGGAGCCGGAGTGAAGGAGCCGCGATTTGCGCGGCGGACGGTTTCGCGCGGACAGGACCATTCTTCCCTGTCCATCGCGGTGGATCATGACGCATGCATTTTGTGCGACCGCTGCATACGCGGCTGCGACGAAGTGCGCAGCAATTTTGTGCTGGGGCGGATGGGCAAGGGCTATGCGGCGGACATTGCGTTTGACTTGAATTCGCCAATGGGCGACTCGACGTGCATTTCATGCGGAGAGTGCATGGTGTCGTGCCCGACGGGAGCGCTGACAAACAAGAGTGTTGTGGGCACGGCGATTTCCAGCGGCGTGGGCGCGGAGGGATTTGAAGCGGAAGAGTTGCTGAAGATTCCGGTGTTTCAGGGAGTGAGCGGAACGTTTCTGGAGTTGAATCGCGGAGCGATTGTTAGACGGAGGTTCCGCAAAGGCGAATTGATCTGCAAGGAAGGCGAGTTTGGCTCCACGGCGTTTTACATTCTGCAAGGCCAAGCCCAGGTTTCGCTTTCTTCGCCGATCGCGCACGTTAAAACGCAAGGCGGAGCGCAGGGATTTTTCAAACGGCTTACGAGCACGCTGGCGCCGCGGGAATCGGACAAACGGGACGAGGAAGCGCGCGACCGGACGATTCCGATTGATGCTTCGGTGGATTTGAACTACGAAAATCCGGTGGCGGAACTGGGGCCGGGAGATTTGTTTGGCGAAATGACCTGCATGAATTTTTATCCGCGCTCGGCGACGGTGCGGGCGGAGTCCGACGTGGTGGCGTACGAAATGCTGCGCAACGTGCTGGACATCATGCTGAAGAACAAGACGTTTCGCGCGCAAGTGGACCAGAACTACCGGAAGCGGGCGCTGGAGAATCATTTGCGCGGCGTTCCGATGTTCGCGGATTTGTCGCCGGACTTTATCGAACATTTGAAACAGAGCGTGGAGCTGCTGCGGTTTCTACCGGGGCAGGCGATCGCGAAACAGGGCGACGCGGCGGACAGTTTTTACCTGGTACGGATCGGATTCGTGAAGATTTCGGAAAACTATCCGGGCGGAGAGCTGGTGCTGGCGTATCTGTCGCGCGGAGATTATTTCGGGGAGATTGGATTGCTGGGCGGCGGAGTGCGCACGGCGACCTGTACGGCGCTGGACCACGTGGAAGTGGTGCGAGTTTCGGGCGACGACTTCCGGCAGATGGTGGAGCGGTTTCCGAATGTGCGGCGTGGGCTGGAAGCAGTAGCGGAAGAGCGGCGGGCGGCGAATGCGCAGCGCATGCAGATGACGCACAGCGTGCCGATTGACCAGTTTTTGTCGCAAGGTTTGATGGAAGCACAGAGCCTGCTGGTGCTGGATCTGCAAAAGTGCACGCGGTGCGACGCGTGCGTGAATGCGTGCGCTGACGCGCATGATGGCGTGACGCGGCTAGTCCGCGATGGACTGCGGTTCGATCAGTATCTGGTGGCGACCAGTTGCCGGCAGTGCCGGGATCCGCTGTGCATGGTGGGATGCCCGGTGGGCTCGATTCGTAGGCGGAATTCACTGGAAGTGATTATCGAGGATTGGTGCATCGGCTGCGGGCTGTGCGCGCGGAATTGCCCTTACGGAAATATCAACCTGCATCCGTTTGAGGTGCTGGCGGAAGATCCCGAGCACGCGGGGCGAAAAAAGGCAATGGTGAAGCAGAAGGCGACTTCGTGCGATTTGTGCACGCATTTGAAGGAACCGAGCTGCGTGTATGCGTGTCCGCATGATGCGGCGCACCGGGTGGATCCGAAGAAGTTCTTTGCGGAGATTGTGGAGGCGGGGCAGGTAGGCTCGTAAGTTTGCGGCTGCAAGTGAAGGCTTGCGGCGGTTGTCCGTCGTTCGTTCTCGGTATTGCGTAAGAGAAGAGGGCTATCGAAGCGCGAATCGATGTAATTTTCCGCAGGGAGGCCACCTGAAGGTAGCCATTACATGCTGCTAGATAAAACTCAACGCGGGTGGGCGATCGGGTCGCTGGGCATTTTGGCGGCGGCGCTGGCGATTTATGTGCCGTATGCGCTGATTGTGCCGGGCGGGCCGCGTGGTGGCAGCACAGTTGGCCTGATCTTCGGCGCGGTGGGATGGGGGTTCATGTTGTATGCGGCGGCGCTCGGGGCGCGCAAACGAGTGCCAACGTGGCGGCTGGGACGAGCCAAATCGTGGATGCGCGGACATTTGTGGCTGGGATTGCTGGCGCTACCGCTAATTTTGTTTCATGGCGGATTTCATTTTGGCGGGACGCTGACGCGGGTGTTGATGTGGCTGCTAATCATCACGGTGGCGAGCGGAGTGTATGGAGCCCTGCTGCAAAATGCGATTCCGAAGAAGATGACATCGGAGCTGCCGTTGGAAACGATTTACGACGAGATCGGACATGTGCGCGGGCTGCTGCGAGAAGAAGCCGATCGCAAGGTGGAAGCCCTGTGCGGCCAGTTGGGATTCGCTCGAGACGATGAGACCGACGGACAACGCGCAGGAGGATTTACAGCGCTGCGGCCGATTGCGGCGAGCGCGGCGCCGCTGCGAACCTCCGCGGCAGTGAGCGCGGGTGCGAGCGCAGCGGTGGCGCCGGCTGCGGAGATTATTTTGTTGAGCGAGACGGAAAGCGCGCCGCTGCGGACATTTTACGTGCAAGAGATGCGGCTATTCCTGGAGAGTCCGAAAAAACGCGGGCAGCGGCTGGCGGATGGAGCGCGGGCTGCGAGCGTGTTTGCCAATTTGCGGACGGTATTGCCGGTGGCGGCACAGGGAACGGTGGCGGATCTGGAGGATATTTGCGATGAAGCGCGGCAATTGTTGCGGCAGGAGCAGATGCACCGGTGGATGCACGGGTGGCTGCTGCTGCATATTCCACTTTCGCTGGCGCTGATTTTACTGGGGGCGGTGCATGCGGTGATGGCGTTGCGGTGGTGAATGGCGAGGACGAGAACAACCAAGGCGGTTGCGCAGCGGATCGACCTGAATTATTTCAAAAGGCCGACGCCGTTTAAGCGCGCGAAGTTGTGGCTGGCGATTTTGGCGCCGGCGTTAGCGCTGGTGTGGATCGGGTGGCACTTTTTTGGCGGGGACCAACGTGTTTATTCGAGTGGGCGGCTGAGCGGGGCGCACGCGGTGCTGGAGAGGCAATGCGCAGCTTGCCATGTGCGAGAAGCGCGCGGATTTTCGGCGAAAGCGGCGGATGCGGCGTGCCTGGCTTGCCATGACGGGCCGGAACACCATCCAATTAGCCCGGAACGACGCCACGCTCAGGGAGACACAGAGCTCAGATGTGCCGAATGTCATGTGGAACATCGGGTAGAGGTCCATCTTGCGGGTGCGAGCGGACAAGCCTGCGCTCGATGCCATGGCGACTCGCGCGCGGGGACTGCTTCGACGAAATTCGGTTGGCGCATCAGGGCCCTGGACGACGGGCATCAGGAGTTTCGAGCGCTGCGAGTTGCTGATGGAGTTGTGCCGCGCGATCCGGGAACGGTCAAGCTGAATCATGCGGTGCACATGCGGAGTATCCGGCGCGGGCCAACGGGACCGATGGTGCAACTAGAGTGCAGCGATTGCCACCGGACTTCGCTGTCGGGCGAGGCGCAGTGGAAGTATGGCGATGCGAATTATGCAGCGGCTATGGTTTCGTATACGGCAGCGGAGTCATTTGAACCGGGCGGTTCGCGCGGCTTGCCGAGGAAACAGCCATGGAGCGACCGGCAATTGATGGCGCCGGTGAAATTTGCGAATGCGTGCGCGGGCTGCCATTTGCTGACCTTCGACAAGAGGTTTGAAGAAGGCGTGCCTCACGACCGGCTGGAAGTAGTGCATGCGTTTTTGGTAAGGAAATTTACGGAGTATGTTGCGGCGCATCCTGGGGATTTGCGCGAAGTGCAGGAGCCGGGGCGGAGTTTGACTGGGCGCGAGGCTGGCCCGCAGGCGCGGACTGTCTCGGCAACGCAGTGGGTAGCGGAGCGAGTGGCGAGCTCCGAAGAGCTGTTGTGGCACAAGACGTGTTCGCAGTGTCATGCGATGACGGCGACGACTTTGCAGGATGCGGGGATTGCGCGGTGGGATGCGGCGCGCGGCGCGCGGGGGACGGCTGGCGCCACAGGTGCGTCGGGAGTTGCGCGAGCTGAAGCGAAGCTTCCCTTGATTGCGGGCGGGCACGTAAAACTTCAATGGCTGCCGCAGGCGCGGTTCGATCACGATGCGCATACGGGATTTGCGTGTGCGGGGTGCCATCTGAATGCGTTAAAGAGTACGGAGACGTGGGAGATTTTGATTCCGGGGATTGCGGTTTGCCAGACGTGCCATAAGCCGGGACCTGGGTATGCAAACGCGCAGTGTTCGGAGTGCCACACGTATCACGACTGGTCGAAGAGGAAAGAAGTGAAGCCGACGTTTGTGATGCCGGGGTTGAAAACCGGCGGAAACTAGCCAGCGGAAAAACCACAAAGAAAGCCCCACCCTCAAACTACGAGGGTGGGGCACCAGCAAGAAAAAAGAATTAGGGAGGAGCGTTCAACGGATCAAACTTCCCTAGATGGGGCGCAGCATGGCGCGCTCCTTACGAAGACAACGTAGTGAAGAATCAGGCGCGCTGGACTAGCGCCATCATTTCCGGTGTATAGCGTTCGCCGACAATTTGGAATTCGGCGAGCTTGGTGGAGATTTTCTTCAAGTCGTCGGCGGTCAACGTGACGTTGAGCGTGCCCATGTTGTCTTCGAGATAGCGGACGCGCTTGGTGCCGGGGATGGGCACCATGCCTTCGCCCTGCGCCAGAATCCAGGCCAGCGCGAGTTGAGCCGGAGTAATTCCCTTTTCGGCGGCAAGTTCTTTCACCGCGGCGGCGAGCTTCAAGTTGGCCTGCAGAGCTTCTTCCTGAAAACGCGGGTAATTGGTGCGGCGCCAGTCGGAGGCGTGGAGGTCGTCTAATTTTTGGATTGCGCCCGTTAGGAATCCGCGGCCGAGCGGACTGTAAGGAACGAATGTGATGCCGAGTTCGCGGCAGGCGGCGAGGACGCCGTTGGATTCAACGTCTCGAGTCCAGAGCGAGTATTCGCTTTGCAGCGCCGCGATGGGGTGAACTTTTGCGGCGCGGCGAAGAGTGTCGGGGCCAGCTTCGGAGAGTCCGAGGGTGCGGACTTTGCCGGCTTTGACGAGCTCGGCCATGGCGCCGAAGGTGTCTTCGATGGGGACGTTGGGATCGACACGGTGCTGGTAATAAAGATCGATGATGTCGATACCGAGGCGCTTGAGGCTGCCCTCGACGGCGCGGCGAATGTTGGCTGGAGAGCTGTCTACGCCGCGGCGCGTGCCATCGGGATCGATGCGGAAACCGAATTTGGTGGCGACGACAACGCGATCGCGTGGAACTTCGCGGAGGAATTTTCCGATGAGCTCTTCGTTCTTGAAGGGGCCGTAGATTTCGGCGGTGTCCAGGAAGTTGCCGCCGAGTTCGAGATAGCGATGAAGTACGCGGAGGGACTCGCCTTCATCGGCAGGGCCGTAGGCGAAGGACATGCCCATACAGCCGAGGCCGAGCGCGGAGACTGCGGGACCGTTCATGCCAAGCTTTCTGGTTTGCATCTGCTACTCCATTCGGGTGGATTCGTTCGATGAGATGCACGGCGTGGAGAGTCGGCTACAGGGCTTGCGCACAATTTCGACTTGGCGATTCGAAGTGAGATAGATTGATGCTCTCTTCGAACAATGGCCAGCACAGATCCAATCTTTCCGGGCACCAAAGAGGGCGGCTACAACAGCGAAAACAAAAGGGAAAGCGCGCGGAGGCGTCCGCTGCAAGCGCTGTGGCAGATTGTCACGCACGTGGACCGCAGCAAGTTCAACGTGGCGCAGGCGCTGCGGAATACGTTAGGCGTGGTGGCGCCGCTGATTGCCGGACAAATGATGGGAATGCCGCGCGGCGGGTTGGCGATGGCCAGTGGCGCGCTGAACGTTTCGTATTCGGACGGAAGCGATCCCTACGAAAAGCGCGCGAAGCGGATGCTGGCGTCAGCGGTATGGTGTTCGGTTGCGGTGCTCCTGGGCGGGTTGACGGCGCACAGCAATGTGGTGTCAGTCGCAATGGCTACGGCGTGGGCGTTCATCGCGGGAATGCTGGTGGCGCTGGGAACGACGGCGGCGGATGTCGGCGTGATCAGCACGGTGGTGCTGGTGATTTACGCGGCGCAACCGCTGACGCCGCGGCAAGCTGTGGAAGCGGCAGGGCTAGCGCTGTGCGGCGGGTTACTGCAGATTTTGCTGTCGATTGCGCTGTGGCCGGTGCGGCGATACGAGCCGGAGAGGCGATCGCTGTCGGCGCTGTATGCGGGACTGGCGGGGATTGCGACGCATCCGTCGGAGGCAACGTCGGCACCGCTAGGAACGCGAGAGATTGCGCAGGCGCATGAGGCGCTGTC
>Ga0075425_100003323_pt1 | contig 16345 bp, 13 predicted proteins | sample SoiMethybrSBSTD4_FD_75300 | JGI IMG/M metagenome (GOLD analysis project Ga0075425, IMG submission 75300) | Bulk soil microbial communities from a Populus tree surrounding site in Tennessee, USA - Soil MetaG P. TD hybrid SBSTD4 | ecosystem: Environmental > Terrestrial > Soil > Tree plantation... | reverse complement strand
CGAGTACGCTCGGCTGCTCGATTCCTACGATAACAGCTTCCGCAACATCGCGGAAGGCGAAGTCGTCAAGGGAACGGTTCTCAAGGTGACCCCGTCGGAAGTGATCGTCGACGTCGGCTACAAATCGGAAGGGATCATCGCCGTCGACGAATTCCTCGACGAGGCCGGCGAGGTCACAGTACAGCCCGGCGACATCGTCGACGTGCTGCTCGAGCGGACGGAAGATCGCGACGGCTACGTCGTCCTCTCCCGCGAAAAAGCCGAGAAGATGAAGATTTGGGACGAGGTCGAGAAGGCCTATGCGGAACGCAAGGTCGTCATCGGCCGCGTCATCGAGCGGATCAAGGGCGGGCTCGCGGTGGACATCGGCGTCCGCGCGTTCCTGCCGGGGTCGCAGATCGACGTCCGTCCCGTCCGGAACCTCGACGCGCTGCGCGGCCAGGAGCTGCGCATGCGCGTCATCAAGGTCAACAAGAAGCGCGGCAACATCGTGCTCTCGCGCAAGGCGCTGCTCGAGGAAGAGAACGCCGAGAAGAAGAAGCACACCCTGGAGACGCTCGCCGAGGGCAAGGTCCTCAAGGGCGTGGTCAAGAACATCACCGATTACGGGGCGTTCATCGATCTCGGCGGCATCGACGGCCTGCTGCACATCACCGACATGTCCTGGGGCCGCGTCGGCCACCCGTCAGAGCTGTTCAAGGTGAACGACGAAATCGACGTGATCGTGCTCAAGTACGATCCGGCGACCGAGCGCGTCTCGCTCGGCCACAAGCAGCTGATCACCGACCCGTGGGCGAACGTGATGGACCGCTATCCGGTCGGCGCGCGCATGGGCGGCAAGGTGGTGAGCCTCACCGACTACGGCGCGTTCATCGAGCTCGAAGCGGGCGTCGAAGGGCTGATCCACGTCAGCGAGATGTCGTGGAGCAAGCGCGTCAAGCACCCGTCGAAGATCCTCAACGTTGGCGACAGCGTCGACGCGATGGTGCTCGGCGTCGATCCGACGGCGCGGCGGATTTCGCTCGGCTTGAAGCAGGTCGAGAGCAACCCGTGGCACGACCTCGCCGACAAGTACCCGGTCGGTTCGAAGATCCAGGGCAAGGTCCGCAACCTCACCGAGTTCGGCGCGTTCGTCGAAGTCGAAGAGGAGATCGACGGCCTGATCCACATCTCGGACATGTCGTGGAGCAAGCGGATCAAACATCCGTCGGAAGTGCTGAAGAAGGGCGACGTCGTCGAGGCGATGGTGCTCAACATCGACGCCGAGAACCAGCGGCTGTCGCTCGGCCTGAAGCAGCTCGCCACCGACATCTGGGACGATTTCTTCTCGCGCCACCACGTTGGCGACACGATCGAGGGGAAGGTCGTGCGGATGACGAACTTCGGCGCGTTTGTCGAACTCGACGAGGGCATCGAGGGGCTGATTCACGTCTCGGAGTTCGACGATTCGCATCACGCGGGCAAGGACGAGAAGATCACGTTGACGGTGGGCGAGACCTACCCGATGAAGATCATCAAGCTCGCGCCGGCGGAGCGGAAGATCGGCCTCTCGATTCGCGCGCTCAAGAGCGACGAGTTCCGCGCCGACTGGGAAAGCTACCAGGAGAGCGCGGGTGACGGCACGGCGACGCTCGGAGATCACTTCCGGAACCGGTGATTGGGGATTAGGGATTGGGGATTGGGGTGACTGGTGAACGGGCGGATTGGTGAAGAGGCTAATCCCCAACCACCAATCCCCAATCCCCACAAGGATCCAGCTATGACGAATGGCAGCATGACCAAGGCGGAGCTCGTCGAGGAAGTTTCGCGCGTGTCCGATCTCACGAAGAAGCACTCCGAGGTAATCGTCGACACCGTGTTCCGGAGCATCATCGAGGCGCTGCACCGCGGCGAGAAAATCGAGCTGCGCGGGTTCGGCAGTTTCCGGCTGCGCAAGCGCGAGCCGCGGAAGGGCCGCAATCCGAAGACCGGCGACAAGGTGGACGTGCCGCCGAAGAAAGTGCCGTACTTCAAGCCGGGCAAAGAGCTGAAAGAGCTGATCAACAAAGAGTCCACGCCGTCGGTCAATACGCCGGCAAATGGAACGATCCCGCCCGACGCGCTTGCTGTGTAGAGAAGGGGCTGGAGGCTGGGGGCTAGCTGTCGGAGCGCGAAGGCTTTAGCCGAGCGACCAGCCCGCCCCGAGCCCCGAGCCCCGACCCGCGACAGATGGAACGCTTGTGGGCCCCCTGGAGACTCGCGTACGTGACCAGCGCGAGCGGCGAACCGGCCGGCTGCATCTTCTGCAACATCACCGATCCCGGCCGCAGCGATCTGATCGTCGCGCGCGGCCGCCTCTCGTTCGTCATCCTCAATCTCTATCCCTATAACAACGGCCACCTGATGGTGGTGCCCAACCGGCACGTGCCGAACCTGGCGTCGATGGAGCCGGCGGAACTTGCCGAGCTGATGCAGCTGACGCGACGCGCGGAGATGGCGCTCGACGAGGCCTACAAGCCGCAGGGCATCAACGTCGGGATCAATCTCGGCCGCCCGGCCGGCGCCGGCGTCGCCGATCATCTGCACGTGCATCTCGTGCCGCGCTGGAACGGCGACACCAACTTCATGACCGTTGTCGGCAACGTGCGCGTGGTGCCGGAAGCGCTCGACGCCACCAAGGCGAAGCTCGAGCCGATCTTCGCGCGCCTCGCGGCGCGCGAAGGGGATTAGGGATTGGGGATTCGCGATTGGGGGATCGGTCACCGGTCACCAATCACCCCAATCCCCAATCCCCAATCCCCAACCCCCAATTCCCGACAGCGACAGTATGCTAGACGCCGATGATTCTCGAGCTCACGCCTGACCAGGCGGCATTCCAGAAAGACATCGAAAGCTTCGCGCGCGAGGTGGTGGCGCTGCGCGCGGCTGGGATCGACAAGTCGGGGGAGTTCCCGACCGACGTCATGCACGCGGCGGCGCAGCACGGGCTGCTCGGGGTGACGGTCCCGAAGCAGTGGGGCGGCGCCGGGCGCGACTACGTGAGTTACGCGCTGGCGATCGAAACCATTGCGCGCGCCAGCGCGACCGTCGCGGTCTCGCTGTCGGTCACCAACTCGCTCGTCGCCGAAGTGATCGCTCACGCCGGCCGCGATTTGCAGCGCGAGCGCTGGCTGCGGCCGCTGGCGAGCGGCGAGGCAATCGGCGCGTTCGCGCTCTCGGAGCCCGACGCCGGCACAGACGCCGCCAACCAGAAGACCAAGGCGGTGAAGGCCGGCGGCGGCTATCACATCACCGGACAGAAAGTGTGGGTCGCGAACGCCGAGGAAGCCAAGGTGGTGATCGTGTTCGCCTGCACGCGCCCGGGGCTGCGCGGCCAGGGCGTCACCGCGTTCCTCGTGCCGATGGACACGCCGGGGATCCGGCGCACGGCCCGCGCCGATTCACTCGGCGTGCGCGGCCTCGGGTGCATGGATCTCGATCTCGATATCACGGTGAGCGACGATCAGGTGCTCGGCCACGTCGACCAGGGATTCCGCCTGGCGATGTGGGCGCTGCAAGGCGGGCGTGTGGCGATCGCCGCGCAGGCGCTGGGCATCGGCCAGGCGGCGCTGGACGAGGCCATCGCCTACGCAAAGCAGCGCGAGCAGTTCGGCCAGCCGATCGCGAACTACCAGGCGATTCAGTGGATGCTCGCCGACATGGCCACCGAACTCGCCGCGGCGCGCATGCTGACGCTGAAGGCCGCGGCCGCGAAAGATACGCAGGAGAAAAGCGCGTTCGAGGCGTCGATGGCCAAGCTGGCCGCCTCCGAAGCGGCGCACAAAGCGGCGGACAAGGCGATGCAGATTCTCGCCTCGGCCGGATATCGCCGCGGTTCCGTGGTCGAGCGGCTCTTTCGCGACGTCCGCGCGACGGAAATTTACCAGGGGACTTCCGAGGCGCAGCGGATGATAATTGCCGCCAACGTGCTCGCCAACGCGTAGCCACACCGCACCGATGCTTCGGACACCTGCCCGGTCCGTATGCTGACGCGACGCGAGCTGCTTGCACGCTCCGTGCAGGCCGGCGCCGCCGGTCTCGTCGGCCGCCTGTCGATCGCCGAACTGGGCGCGCGCGCCGCGCAGACAGCTGACGGCCGTCCGCTCGCGCCGGCGTTCGAAGCGCTCGACGCGTTTGTCGACACCTACCTGCGCACGATGGATGCACCCGGCCTCACCCTGGCGCTTGCTGATCGCGGCGGCGTGCTCCGCGTCACCACCTACGGCTTCAGCGATCGCGAGCGTCGAGCCGCGGTCCACCGGGATCAGCTCTTCGAGATTGGCTCGATCACGAAGTCGTTCGTTGCGTTCGCCATTCTTCAACTCGTCGACGAAGGCCGTCTCGATCTCCATCGTCCAGTCGCCGAGCTGATGCCGTGGCTGAAGGTCGAGTCGCGCTTCGCGCCGATCACGCTCCATCACCTGTTGACGCATACCTCCGGCCTGCCCCCGGCGCTCAGCTTTCGGCTCTCGGATCCTGCCGCGAAGCTGCGCGTCCGTTACGCGCCCGGCGAGCACTTCGTGTACTGCAACCTCGGATTCGAGGCGCTCGGGTTCCTTTTGTCGCAGGTCGAGCGGCAACCGTTCGCGGCGGTGATTCGCAGCCGGATTCTCCAGCCACTCGGGATGATGGCAACCGACCCGATTATCTCGGGTGACACGCGCCTCCGGGAAACGCGCAGCTACAACCCGTGGCTCGACGATCGGCCGTTCGCCGTCGGCAGCGCGTTGAAGCCGGCGCCGCCGCTGGTCATGGACAGCGCCGCCGGCTGCATCGCGTCGAGCGCCGCCGACATGGGCCGCTACGTGCGGATGATCGCCAGCGGCGGGGCGGTCGACGGTCGGCGCCTCATCTCCGAGCGCAGCTTTGCGTTGATGACCTCGCCGCATATCAAAGCGGAGGAGTTCGGGCCCGGCGCGTCGTACGGGTACGGCCTCGCGATCGATCGTCTCGACGGCCGGAAGCGGGCGCGGCACACCGGGGGAATGGTGTCGTTTGCGTCGGCGCTGCAGGTGGATCTCGAGCGCGGCGTCGGCGCCTTCGCATCAATCAACGCGATGCAGGGGTTCCGGCCGAACCCGGTCGCCGAGTATGGCATCTCGGTGGTTGGCGCCGCGGCGCGTGGGGAGCCGCTGCCTTCGGCGCCGGCCGTCGCGTCCCCGGCGACGGTGACGAACGCCGGCGATTTCGCCGGCACTTTCACGGCGCCAGACGGCGCCGCGATGCGGTTCGTCGCCGAAGGCCCGTCGCTCTTCTACGTCGACGGCTCGAAAAAGGTGCCGGTCGATTCGGTCGGCGAATCGCTGGTGATTCGCGATCCAGGCCTCGGGCTGTGGGCGCTGAATTTTCAGCGCAAGGACGGACCGTCGACGCCCGTAACCGATCTCATCCATGGCAGCCGCTGGTACGCGGGCGACCGCTATACCGGTTCGCGCGAGTTCACGTATCCGCCGGCGTGGAAAGCGTTCGTCGGCCACTATCACAACGACAGTCCATGGCACGGCAGCATCCGCGTCGTGCAGGCCAAAGGTGCCCTCTGGCTCGACGGTGTGATGCCGCTGGCTGCCGACGGGAACGAAGCGTTCTGGTTGAACGACCCGCCGTATAATCCCGCTCGACTGGAATTTCTCACGCCGATCGACGGACAGTGCACGCTGGCCAAGCTTTCGGGAGTCGACTTCTGGAGAGTGGCGGCCGACTGAGAGAGTCTCAGCCGCTCGCGCGACAGGCGCGCGAAACGCGTTGGAGGATGCCGTGACAAAGATCAATCGCCGGCAGTTCGTCCAGACGACTGGCGCCGCGGCCGCGGCCGCAGCTGTCCCCACCGCAGTGTTCGGCCAGGCGCCCACGATGATGACGCCCAAGAGCGTGAAACCCTGCGTCGTCGCCTCCTCGAACGGCAATCGATCGAAGGACGAGCAGGGCGTCACCTGCGTCGCGAAGGCGTTCAAGATGATGACCGAGGGCGCCGACGTCCTCGACGCGCTGGTCGCCGGCGTTGCCATCGTCGAGCTCGATCCGACCCAGACCGGCGTCGGCTGGAGCGGTTTGCCGAACGCCGAAGGCGTCGTGCAGCTCGACGCGTCGTGCATGCACGGTCCGAAGAAGCGCGCCGGTGCGGTGGCGGCGATCGAGGGCGTGCGCGCGCCGGCGCGGATCGCGCAACTCGTCGCCGACGAAACCGATCATCACCTGCTGGTCGGCAAAGGGGCGCAGGATTTCGCCCGCGCGATGGGCGTCACGATCGAGGAAGGCCTGATCAACGAGACCGCGCGCAAACAGTGGCTGGAGTGGAAGCGCCGCACCGACCCGCTGCACTATCTCAGCCCGAAAGAGCGCGCCCAGGCCTGGTACGACGCCGGCATTCAGATGGTTCGCGAGGGGCTGATCGACGGCGAGCATTTCTGGGGCACGATCAACTGCGACGGCGTCAACGCGAAGGGCGAGATCTGCGGCGTGACGACGACCAGCGGGTTGGCGTGGAAGATTCCGGGCCGGGCCGGTGACTCGCCGATCCTCGGCGCCGGGCTCTATGTCGACGGCGACGTCGGCGCCGCCGGATCGACCGGCCGCGGCGAGTCGAATCTCTACAACCTGTCGTCGTTCCTGATCGTGGAGGAGATGCGGCGCGGCGCGCACCCCAAGGACGCGGCGATGACGGCGCTGAAACGCGTCGCCAAGAACACGATCGAGAAGCGGCTGCTCAACTCGAAAGGCCAGCCGAACTTCGGGTTGAGCTTCTACTGCCTGAACGCGAAAGGCGAGTACGCGGGCGTGGCGATGTACGAGTCCACGTATGCGGTCTGCACCGAGAATGGTCCGCAAACGCTCAAGACCGACGCGCTGTTTGCCGGTAAGGCGACAGACTGACAACTCGCCCGCGGCTCATGTAGCGCAGGCCTTCAGGCCTGCCGAACGGCCGCGGGCAGCTCTGAAGGGCTGCGCTACAAAACTGGGAAGGGTCCGATGAAAAAACTGAATCGCCGTGAATTTGTTCAGACGACAACTGCCGCGGCCGCTGCGGCCGCCGCCGTCCCGAAAACGCTGTTCGGCCAGGCGCCGACCGTGATGACGCCGAAGAGCGTGAAGCCGGTCGTCATCGCGTCGAGCAACGGCAACAAGTTCAAGAACGGCGGGTCGCAGACCTGCGTCGAGAAGGCCTTCCAGATGATCACGGGCGGGTCGGACGTGCTCGACGCGCTGATCGCCGGCGTCAACATCGTCGAGCTCGATCCGACCGACGACAGCGTTGGCTACGGCGGGCTGCCGAACGCCGAAGGCATCGTGCAGCTGGACTCCTGCTGCATGCACGGCCCGAAGAAACGCGCCGGCGGCGTCGCCGAGATCGAAGGCGTGCGCACGCCGTCGAAAGTGGCGCAACTGGTGATGGACGAGACCGATCACCATCTGCTCGTCGGCAAGGGCGCGCAGGACTTCGCGCGCGGCATGGGCTTCAAGATCGAAGACGATCTCAACACCGAGAACTCGCGCAAGAAGTGGCTCGAGTGGAAGCGTCGTACCGACCCGCTGCACTATCTCTCGCCGAAAGATCGCCAGCAGGCCTATCACCAGGTCGCGAGGGAAATGATCGCCGAAGGCTGGATCGATCCGGATCACTACTACGGCACGATCAACTGCGACGGCATCAACGCCAAGGGTGAGATCTGCGGCGTGACGACGACCAGCGGCCTGGCGTGGAAGATTCCGGGTCGCGCCGGCGACTCGCCGATCCTGGGCGCCGGACTCTATGTCGACGGCGATGTCGGCGCCGCCGGTTCCACCGGCCGCGGCGAGGCGAATCTCTACAACCTGTCGTCGTTCATGATCGTCGAGGAGATGCGCCGCGGTGCGCACCCGAAGGATGCGGCGATCACGGTTCTCAAGCGCATCGCCAAGAACACGATCGAGAAACGGCTGCTCAACGGCAAGGGGCAGCCGAACTTTGGCTTGAACTTCTACGTGCTGAACGCGAAGGGCGAACATGCCGGCGTGGCGATGTACGAGTCGACCTACGCGGTGTGCACCGAAAACGGTCCGCAGACTGTCAAGACCGACGCGCTTTATTCCGGCAACGCGACCGATTGAACCGCACCGCGGAAGAAAGGAGGACGAGCATGAATGTCCTGATCGTCAGCTTCAACCTCAAGGATGTCGACGAAGCGCAGTACGCGCGGATGTGCGACGCGGTCGCACCAGCGTTCGCGGCCGTGCCCGGATTGGCCAGCACGCTGTGGATCAAGAACTCCGATACCGGCACCTATGGCGGCGTCCACATCTTCGAGAGCCGCGACGCGTTGAACCGATTCCAGGAGACCGACCTGTTTCGTTCGCTCGCGGTTAACAAGAATCTTACGAACATCACCGCCGACGACTTCGAGGTGCTCGAGGCGCCGACGCGCGTCACCGGCCGGATCCTCGCCGCCGTCGCCTCCTGATCGGGCAGCGGCCGGCGGCATCATGCTGCTGCCGGCCGACTCGGCCTTCGACTTGTCACATCCCGCCCACACTTTTGCGACACCTGGTCGGTCTGAACACTCATGACGGCCAGACGCGATGCCAGCGCCGCCGAGGAGTGTGTATGAAGATTCGATCCGTGATCGCTGCGATCATCATCGTCGGGCTCGCCGGGTTGGCGGGCGCGTGCGGAAATTCGAGTACTGCCGCGAGTTCAGTGTCGTCGGTGGCCGTCACCGGTGTGACGCCGTCGGTCGGCCTGACCTCGCAGTTCACGGCGACCGCGACGCTGTCGAGCGGTACCACACAGGACGTCACCAGCCAGGCGAGCTGGTCGTCGTCGAACACGGCGGCAGCGACCGTATCGGGTACCGGCGTCGTCACCGCAATCGGCAGCGGCAGCGCCGTGATCACCGCGACCTACTCGAGCGTGGTCGGCACCGACGCCATCACGGTCCCCTGACCCGCGAAAAGTTAGAAGTGAGAAGTGAGAAGTGAGAAGTTAGAAGTACGGACTCTTGGGCGATCTCAGCGTGTGATGATCCCCTTCATCTTGCGTCCCATCTCGAAGGCTGGGGATCGGGACCACCATTTTGCTGAGACTGTCCGAGAGTCCGTACTTCTAACTTTTGAACGTCTCACTTCTTACTTCCGGCGGCGAAGCCGACGGCCGCGAAGGCGAAGCGGGTGGCGTCCGTTGGCAGGTTGGTCCAGGCGAAGGCAGTACGGGGACGGAAGATGTACACGTCGCCCTGCTGGTATTGCTCCGGCGTCTGGCCGTAGCCGTACTTCCGGGTCGAGTCCTCGGCCAGCCGCTTCGCGAGCGCCGCATCCGGCCGCTCGGCTCGCGCCTCGCCGTGCAGGATGACGACGTCCGATGCGCTTTCGAGGTGGACGCACACCGACGGGTTCGCCGCGAGGTTCCGCTGTCGGCGTGTCTGCGGGCTGCCGCCGAAGTACAGCCGATCATCGATCCACAGCCCGTCAACCGGCGTCGCGTGCGGATGCCCATCGGGACCCGTCGTGGAGATCCAGTAGTGCATCGCCTTTGCCAAGCGGTCGGCGACGTGCGACCACGGCAGCAGTCCTTTCGCGTGCGACGCGACGCCGTACTCAGGTGGAAAACGGGGACGGCTGGCCTGTGGACCGCCGCCGTCGCCGCGGGCCCGTCTGGTCATGACTCCTCGAGCAGGAAGGGGAACGCGACGCCTCCTCTAGCGCGCGATGCCTTTCGTCTTGAAATCGCCGACCGCGGCCTTCGACGACTCGCCTTTCGGAATGGTGAGCGACCGCCACGCCGGGCCGGCGAAATGGCGGGCGAGGTAGACGATTTGGCCGACGTGATACGCGGTGTGGGTGACCGATCGATTCAGCGCCTCGGCGACGAGGAACGCTTCGCCGCGGATGGTCACGGTTCGGGTCAGATCGGCAGGCGTCAGCGTGTCGAGCTCGCGGAGCAGGATCGTCCAGCCGTTGTCCCACCACTCCATCACCTGCGCGCGCGACGCGGGGCCGGACAGTTCGAACTCGCTGTCGCGGTGCCGATCCGGCTTTTCACCGTCGCTGGTCAGGAAATCGCGAAATCGCGACCGCAGGTTGCCGCCGATGTGCTTGACGACGACGGCGATGCTGTTCGAGTTGGTGTCGAGCTCGGTGTGCAGCGCTTCGTCCGGCGTCTGTGCGAGCGCCTTCTCGCCGAGCGCCTTGTAGTTGCGGAACATGCTCGCGATGCTGGCAAGGTAAGCGGACCCGAGGTCGTCGGCCGCAGCGCTCATCTGTCCTCCGTCAGTCTCACTACTTACTTTTCGAGCAGCTGCTTCGCGATCGTTTGCAGCTGCAGGTTCGAGGTGCCTTCGTAAATCTGGCCGATCTTCGCGTCGCGGAACAGCTTCTCGACCGGATAGTCCTTGACGAAGCCGTTGCCGCCGAACAGGTTCACGGCGAGCGACGCCGCGCGCTCGGCGACTTCGGACGAGAAGATCTTGCACATCGCCGCTTCGGTGAGAAATGGCTGGCGTGCATCGCGCAGGCGTGCCGCGTTGTAGACGAGCAGGCGCGCCGCCTCGAGCTCGGTCGCCGCGCGCGCGATCTGATGCTGTACGGCCTGGAACTCGTTGATGGCTTTACCGAACTGCTTCCGTTCGCGCGTGTAGGCGATGGTGTGATCGATCGCGCCCTGCGCGAGGCCGATCATCTGGGCGCCGATCCCGATGCGGCCTTCGTTCAACGTCTCGATCGCGACCTTGTAGCCCTTGCCCACCTCGCCGAGCACGTTGGCGCGCGGCACGCGGCACTCCTCGAACAGCAGTTCGCACGTGCTGCTGGCGCGGATCCCGAGCTTGTCTTCTTTCTTTCCGACGGTAAAGCCGGCAACGCCGCGTTCGACGAGGAAAGCCGTGATCCCGCGATACCCCGCCTCCGGGTTGACGTTCGCGAAGACGACGAACAGACCCGCTTCGTTACCGTTGGTGATCCACAGCTTGCGGCCGCTGATCACCCACTCGCCGTCGCGCTCCACGGCCCGTGTCGCCATCGCGAATGCGTCGCTGCCCGAGCCGGCCTCCGACAGGGCGTAGGCGCCAATCGTGTTCGCCGCCATCTTCGGCAGGTAGCGACGCTTGACGTCGTCGCTGCCCCAGCGCAGCAGCGCGTTGACGACCAGCGTGTTCTGGACGTCGACGAGCACGCCGATCGACGGATCGACACGCGACAGCGCTTCGACGGCGAGCACCGAATGAAAGAAGCTGGCGCCGCCGCCGCCGAACGCGTCGGGGATCTCGATGCCCATGACGCCGAGATCGAACAGTTTCTCGACGAGCGCCGGCACGATCTTCGCGTGCTCGTCCATCTCGCGGACCAGCGGACGGACCTCGCGGTGGGCGAACTCGTAGACGCTGTCGCGGAACAACCGTTCGTCTTCCGACAGCGTCGTCAGCGCTTGTGCGGCGGTTTCACTGTGCTGGGTCGTCACGTTGCTCTCCAGAGCCGATGTTAACATTGCGAAGATGTTGATGGAGCGCGAAGCCTTCAGGCGAGCGGCGAACTGATGAAGGCGTCCACGGCATGCGTCGTCGCTATTTCGACCGTCGGCGTTCTGGCACAGCAGCCGGCGCCGACACAACAGCCGCCGGTCTTTCGCGGCGGGACGACGCTCGTGCAGGTGGACGCGATCGTTACCGACGGCAGCGGCGAACCGATCGTCGATCTCGCGGCCGCCGACTTCGACGTGTCCGACGACGGGCGCAAGGTCCCGATCAACAGCGTCCGCTTTCTCGGCGCCGCCGCCTACGCCGGGGACGCGACGCTGGCGCCGATTCGCACGCACGAGGACGAGGAGCGCGAGGCCTCGCGCGACGACGTGCGCGTCTACGCGATCTTCCTCGACGACTATCACGTGCAGCGGCTGGGCGAGTTGCGGGTGATCGAGCCGCTGCTGGCGTTCGTGCAGCAGTTGCCGCCAACTGACCTGGTCGCCGTCTACTATCCGCTCGACTCGATGACCGACGTGCATTTCTCGCGCGACCGCGAGCCGGTGCTGAAAGCGATCCGCGCTTTCAAGGGGCGCCGCGGCGACTATCAGCCGACGCGGCCGGTGGAGGAAGAGCACCTGCGCTACCCGCAGAACATCGAGCGGATCCGCCGCCAGATCACGATGTCGGCGCTCGAAGGGCTGGCGACGCATCTCGGCGGCATCAAGCAGGGACGGAAGACGGTGGTGTTCGTCAGCGAAGGCTTCACTGAACCGATCGACGAGCTGCGCGACGTCTACCAGGCCGCGAACCGGGCCAACGTGGCCTTCTACCCGATCGATCCGCGCGGCATGACGGTCGGGTCGAACCGGCGCACGACCGCGGGACAGATGATGAACTTCGCGGTCAGCGATCGAGACATGCTCGAGTCGCTGGCGCTCGAAACCGGCGGCCGCGCGATCGTCGAGCGCAACGACATCCGCGGCGAGGTGCGCCGCATCGTGCGCGACGCGAGCGCGTACTATCTGATCGCGTACGAATCGCCGCATCCCGACGACGGCAAGTTTCATCGGGTCGGTGTGACGGTGAATCGGCCGCGCGCCACCGTGTTCGCGCGGACCGGTTACTGGAACCCGAAGCGCGGTGTCACGAGCGAAGCCGCCCCGTCGCTGGCGCCGGTCGTGGCCGCCGAGGTGCAGCAGGCGCTCAAGGCGCTTGCCGACTCGCTTCGGCCGAACGCCGACGAGCCGACCGAATCGCGCCGCCACGTCCTGATGCCAGAGGCGCCCGCGCCCGCGACCGCGTCGCCGCTGCTCGCGCTCCCCACCCTCCGCCTGATGCACGGCCGCCTCGCGGCCGACATACCGGCCCGTCGGGAATTCCGCCGCACGGACACGCTCCTCATCCGGGCGGCGACCAACGGCGCTGTGGATGTTTCCGCCCGCCTGCTGAACCATACCGGCCAGCCGCTGACCGCGCTGCCCGTTACCCGCACCGCGGACGGGTGCGAGCTCACGCTGGCGCTCGGCAGCCTCGCCGCCGCCGATTACGTCGTCGAAATTGCCGCACGCGATCAGGCGAAGACGGCGCAGCAGTTCGTCGCGTTCCGCCTCGTCGCGCGCTAACATTAGATATGACCAGCCGGATACGTACGGTGCTTTCCGCTTCGGTCGGGCTCCTGCTCATCCTCGCCGCCGATGAGCCGCGCCTCGTGCTTTCCGCGAGCGCCGGCGGAGCAGCGCAGGGACAACAGCAACAGCCGCAACAGCCAAATCAGCAACAGCCGCAGCAGCAACAGCCGCCTGCGCCGGCGCCGGCCGACGCGAGTCAGCCACCGGTGTTCCGCAGCGGCATCAATTTCGTCCGCGTCGACGTCATCCTCACCGATAAAGCGGGCAACCCGATCGCCGACCTCCAGCCGTCGGACTTCGACATCACCGAAGACAACAAGCCGCAGAAGATCGAAACCTTCAAGTTCATCAAGCTCGATGGCGGCGTCGCAGCGTCGATCAACGAACCAGTTCGCGAGATCCGCACCGACTACGACGAAGAGAACGAAGCGGCGCGCGACGACGTGCGGCTCTTCGCGGTGTTCCTCGACGACTATCACGTGCGCCGCGGCTCGAGCCTGTCGGTGCGCAAACAACTCGCGACCTTCGTCGAGAACAACCTCGGGCCGTCGGACATGATCGGCGTCATGTACCCGCTCGAGTCGACCGCGTCGGTGCGGATGACGCGCAACCATTCCGCGGTGACGCGCGGCCTGCAGCAGTTCCTCGGCCGCAAGTTCGAGTACGAGCCGAAGAACCAGTACGAGGAAAGCTACGCGCACTATCCGACCGAGATCGTCGAGAAGATTCGCAATCAGGTGTCGCTGTCGGCGCTGAAGGCGTTGATCGTGCACATGGGATCGTTGAAAGAAGGGCGGAAGGCGCTGATCCTGGTGAGCGAGGGCTACACCAGCCTCGTTCCGCCGCAGATGCGCAACGCCGACGCGCAGATGCCCGGCCTCGGCAACCCGGCCTACGGGAACCCGAACGCCGGCACGAACGATCCGATGGAAGATCGCGCGAATTGGCTCGCCGGCCTCGACATGGACTCCGACCTCCGCGACGTCTACGACATGGCGAACAAGAACAACGTCGCGATCTATGCCGTCGATCCGCGCGGCCTGCCGGGGTTCGAGTTCGACATCAACGAAGGCATCAACATCCAGACGGACTCGAAGTACCTCTCGTCGACGATGGACACGCTGCGCGTGCTCGCCGAGAACACCGACGGCCGCGCCATCGTCAACCGCAACGACCTCGCGGTCGGCATGAAGCAGATCACCCGTGATCAGAGTGCTTATTACCTGATCGGCTACAACTCGTCGCAGGCGCCGTCGGACGGCAAGTTCCACGAGATCAAGGTCCGCGTCAAGCGGCCGGGCGTCCAGGTGCGGGCGCGCAAAGGTTACTGGGCGCTCAACGCCGAGCAGACGGCGCGTGCGATGGCGCCGCCGAAAGCGGCGGTGCCGAAGCCGGTCGAAGCGGCGATCAATTCGGCGATCGCGCGGCCGTCGCGTGCGAGCGTCGTGCGGACCTGGATCGGCACGTCGCGCGGTGAGAACGGCAAGACGCGCGTCACCTTCGTGTGGGAACCGCTGCCGAAGGCGCCGGGCGACCATCCCGACGGCCGCGAGGAACCGGCGCGGGTCTCGTTGATGGCGCTCGGCACCGACGGATCGCTCGTGTTCCGCGGCCGCGTCCCCGACGTCGCCGTCGCGTCGACGTCGCCAGCTGCCGGCGTCGCGGCGGCCAACGCCTCCGGATCGGCGGCGCGGGGCGCACAGCGCGTCGTCTTCGACGCGAAGCCCGGCAAAGTGCAGTTGCGCGTGTCGGTGGAGGGGTCGTCGTCGCAGGTCCTCGACAGCGAGATGCGCGAGCTCACGGTTCCCGATTTGACGGCGCCGCAGCCGACGCTGGGCACGCCGATCGTCCTCCGCGCGCGGACGCTTCCCGAGTTGAACAAGCTGAAGGCGGATCCCGACGCGATCCCGACGGCATCCCGCGAATTCAGCCGGACCGATCGGCTCGTGGTCCGCGTGCCGGTCTACGGACCTGGCGGCACGACGCCGCCGCTCAAGGTGCACATCCTCAATCGCGGCGGCAGCGCGATGAACGAGCTGCCGGTTACGCCGAGCGCCAAGCCGGGAGAGCAGCAGATCGACCTGGGCGTGTCGTCGCTGCCGCCCGGCGAGTACGTGCTCGAAATCAAGACCGGCGACCAGGACGGCGACGCGAAGGAGCTCGTCGGGTTCAGGATCACAGGGTAGCAGATGCGGCCGGCGCTCTTCGTCCTGATGGCGGCGGCGTTGTCGGCCGCGCCCGTCGACAGCCAGACCGCAGCGGCGCCCCCGTCGCCGGCGGTCCCGGCGCCGCGGCTGATCACGATCGACGTCGTCGCTGGAGACGCGCGTGGCCGCGCCGTCGAGGATCTGAAACCGTCGGATTTCGAACTCCGCGAGGACGCAACGCCGCTCCCGCTCGAATCGGTCCGGCTCGTGCGGCCGCGACCGAGCGAGCAGGGGAACCTCACGCCGGCGAGCGATCGGCAACCGGGCGCGATTCGTACGGCGGCCGATGAACGGCTGGCGGCGTCCAGCGACGACGCGCGCCTGTTTGCGATTTTCCTCGACGACTACCACGTCGAAAGCGGCGCCAACACCGACCGCGTGCGTCGGTCGCTGCTCGACTTCCTCGACCACGACGTTGCGGCGGGCGATCTGCTGGTCGTGGTCCGGCCGCTCGATTCGCTGCTCGCCATCCGGATGGCGCGCGATCGCGCTGCCGCCCGCGCGGCGATCGAAAGCTTCACCGGCCGCAAAGGGGACTACGAACCGCGCAACACCTACGAACGCGACTTCATCGCCAGCACGCCCGCGGGCATCGACAGCGCGCGCAACCAGGTGGCCCTGTCGGCGATCAACGCGCTCGCCGTGCACCTCGGCAGCCTGTCGGACCGGCGCAAGACGTTGATCGTCGCGAGCGAAGGTGTCGGCCGAGTCGAGCACCGCCGCGGCCAGGAGTATCTGCCGACGCTCGACACGATTCTTCGCTCGGCGAACCGATCGAACGTTTCGATCTACCCGTTTGATCCCCGCGAGCGGCAGACCGACGGCGGTACCGACGAGTCGCTCAAGCGTCTCGCGGGCGAGACCGACGGCGAGCTGATCCTCGGCGACGCCGCCGCGCTGCGCCGCGCCGCGGGCACGCCGGCGCCGTACTACTTGCTGTCGTTCCGAACGCCGCACGGCGACGATGGATTGTTTCGGCCGCTAACGGTGCGGGTAAAGCGACCGGGGGTTCGCGTCCACGCGCGTCGAGGCTACTGGACGGCGTCGCCCGACGAGGCGCTGCGCA
>Ga0075425_100003322_pt1 | contig 16350 bp, 20 predicted proteins | sample SoiMethybrSBSTD4_FD_75300 | JGI IMG/M metagenome (GOLD analysis project Ga0075425, IMG submission 75300) | Bulk soil microbial communities from a Populus tree surrounding site in Tennessee, USA - Soil MetaG P. TD hybrid SBSTD4 | ecosystem: Environmental > Terrestrial > Soil > Tree plantation... | reverse complement strand
GGGATCGCCGCCGTCTGGTTGCTGTCGGCGCCGGCGGTGTCGATATAGCCGTACCAGCTGCGCGCGGCCTGGACCCCGCCGCCGCGGATGTTCGGCGTCGCATTGTCGCCGAGCTGGAACGCCGTCGGCGGCAGCAGGAGGTCGACCGCGGCGCCCGCGTCCGCCCAGACCGGCCGATAGATGCGGGTGAGGATCGTGCAATCCATCGGGCCCCAGAAGACGGGCACCGTGAGATTATCGGCCGCGCGCGTGACCACGCCGGCGCCTGGCGTCTTGATCGGGCTCGAGGCGATGGCCACATCCTTCTCGAACTGGCCGCGCCAGACGTAGATCCCGCTCGCGCCATCGCCGACGAAGATGATCCCGAGGTCGCCCGTCGCGCCGCCGATCCAGGCCGAGGGCGTCGAGCCGCCGGCCTTCGCGTCGAACGACATCGTGATCCGATAGAACCCGTTCTTCAGGAGGCCGGAGACCGAGATGTCGTGCGAGGCGTCGATCGTGCCCTTCGCCCCGGTCGCAAGGTTCACATACGAGAACTTCGCGACCCCGTCCTTGGGGAAGCTGCGGATCACCGCCCAGGTCCGCTCTTTCTTCGCCGCATGCCACGTGACCGACTGCCGCGTGTTGTCGGTCGCGGCGGGGAAGTTCTGCCCGACGATGTGCGAAGTATTGGCGACGTTCTCGACCGTGTGGCAGGCCGTGTTCCCGCCGTCCGGGTCTGGATCCCCGCCGATCACGCTCGTCAGGCCGTTCGAGAGCCAGGCAGCATTCGTCTGATCGTCGCTGAATTGCCAGCGATTGGCGCCGGGTCCCTCGAGGAGCGGCCCGCAGTAGGGCAGGCCGGCGAAATCGAGGAGGCCGGCGAGGGCGGGGGGGTATTCGATCCGCAGCTTGTCGGCCGCGGCGGTCCGGATCGACAGATCGCGATCGATGAACGTGGCGACGGGAGTGACGCCATCGGCGCGTCCAAACGTTTCCTTGACCTCGACGTAGCCGCGGCCGGCGCCCATCGCGGCGAGGAAGCCGGTGCGATGCAGCGTGCGGCCGCCCACGCGCAGCAGGATGTCTCTCGGAAGGACCTCGGTCATATCATCCGCTCCACGAACTGCACCGCGCCCTGCGGATAGATCCAATTCGCGCCCGCCTCGCGCGGGAGCCCGAGCTCGGTGCCGCCGGCGCGATCGGCGAGCAGCGCGCGATCGGCCTGGTCCTCGTCGAAGATGATCCACGTCGGCCGGCTGCGGCCGAACAGCACGTGGAGATGGAAGCGCGCGATCTCATATTCGTGCCAGTCCGCCATCTTCAGGCGGATCGAGCCCTGGCGCGGATAGGCGGTGCGCCCGCGCCCGCGGCCGCCCGAGGGCAGCAGCGTCTCCTCGGCGAGGAAGAGATCGTTGTCGGGATCCGTCGGCCGGTAGAGATGCGCCGGCGAATAGCTGAGCCCGCACCAGAGGCCGACGATCTGCGGCTTGATCCCGACGCCGAGCGCCGGCACGTAGAGCCGCACGTAATTGGCGGTCCGCGCCGGATGCCGCCAGAGCCACTCGCCTTTCTCCGTCAGCACGCCATAGGCGTCATCGAGGGAGCCGGTGCCGCTCGCCGGCGGGATGATCACGCCGCCCGGCACGAGGTCGGTCCAGTTCGCGTCGACCGCATCGCCGATGTCAGAGATCTGCGGCTTCACGATCTTGCCGGCGAAATTGTGGCCCTTATCGAGCGCCCACATGTTGAAACCGCGCACGCGATCGAAGGCCGCGCGCACCCACCAGGGATCGTTCGCCGTGGTCGCGGTGGCGAAGTTGAGCCCCGAGCGCCGGCCATTCGCGACGAGCGCCGCCTCATGGCCGACCGGCTCCTCGTCGGCCGAGATGACATGCCCGGGATACTGCGTCAGGCTGAAAACGTTGTCGCCGAAGAAGACGGGGCGATCCATGTCAGCGGCCCACCAGGAAGACCGGCACGCGCCGCACGCCGTCGGTGCGGCCGCGCTCGCCGAGCGTGTAGATCACGCGATCCACGATCTCGCCTGTCGTCGGCGACTGCACGAGCAGCTCGATCCGCTGCGGCCCGCTCGGGATCCCCTTCAGCTGCTCGAGCGCCGCCTGGCTGTAGCGGTCGATCGTGACGCCCTTGCTCTCGCCCGCCAAGGCAATTGTGCCGATGCCGCTGATCACCGCGCCGGCGAGCTGGCCGCCGGGGATCAGGCTGACGATCCCGCCGATGCCGGCGAGGATGCCGCCGGCCGAGCCGCCCGAGATGACCGCCGCGATCGCGCCCGAGACCGCCGTCACGATCGACGCCGCCAGCAGCTCGCTGCCCTTCTTCGCCTTCTTCATGTCCTCGGTGAGCTGCTTCACCCCTTCGTCGAACTGCGCGACGGTGATCTCGCCTTGATCGAGCGAGGTCTGCAGGGCGACCAGGCCGAGATTGAAGACCTGCTGCGGCGACTGCGCGCGCGTGAGAATCGCACGCGTCAGTTCGAGCTGCTTGTTGTAATAGCCCTGCTCGGCGGTGGCCTGGGCGGCGACGCGCGCGGTGTTCGCCGCGACCGCCGCGCCCGGGCCCGTGCCGAACGCCGGCGCCTGGAACGGCGTCGGCCGAAATAGCGCGAGATGCGAGCCGGCATCGGGACGGGTATCGGGCCGATTGGCCGCGAACTGGAGTTCGACCGCCTGCTGGAGGAGCGGCCCGAACTTCTCGGCCGCCTTCGCGCCGCCCGCGGCGATCCGCGCCTGCAGCTCGCTGATAAGCGCCGCGAGCGCCGGCACGTCGGCCGTGGCGAATCGCGTCTTGTAGCCCTCGAGGAACTCATTGGCCGCATCCTCGCCGGCCTTCTTGTGCTCTTTGGCGGCGGCCGGCGTGAGCTGCGCGACGACCTTCTCGGCGGTCGTCACGGCCGCTCGCGCTTCATCGAGCGCGATGCGATCGGTCCGGCCGCGCCCGACGAGCCGGCCTTCCCGCACCAGGTCGGCATGATGCTCGAGCTCGGCCAATCGGTCGCGCGCGTTCGAGAGCTCGTTCTTCGCCTCGTTGAGCTTGTCCTGCTCGGGCACCCGCGCAGCGACGGTCTCGTGCAGCTTGTCGAGAAACTTCTGATGCGACTCGGTCGCCTCGCGCGCGTCCTTCGTGACGAGCTGGTAGCCCGCGGCGATCACGGCGAGGCCTGCGGCGACGGTCAGCGTCACCATGCCGCCCGTGCCGAAGAGGAGCAGGGCGTTGGCGAGATGGCCGACCGGCCCACTCGTGCCCGTCGCCTCGAACGCGAGCACGCTCATCGCGCGCTGCACGTGGCTGAGCCCGCGGCCTGCCTCCTCCGACTGCGTCGCGACCTTCTTCGCCTGCTCGCCGAACCCTTGGAAGGCGACCGTGCCCTGGCCGGTGGTGCGCGCGAAGTTGCCCATGACGGCCGCGCCGGCGGAGCTCGTCTGATTGAGCGTCCGCTGCGCGGCCGACAGCCCGACGAGCTGCGCGCGCGCCTGCTCGGGGACGCGCGCGTTCTCCTGCTCCCAGCGTAGGCGGAAGATCGCGTCGCCGCCCGGGGCGGTCATGCCTCGTCCAGTCCCACGATCAGCCGCTTCGGCTCGGCCGACGCACGCACGATCCCGAACGCCACCTGGCGCAGATGGTCGTGGACCTGCATGCGCTCGCCGACGCTCTCATCGCCCGTCAGGCCGGCCAGGGCAAAGCTCGGCCCCACGATCGCGGCGTAGAGCTGGCGCGCGGTGAAGCGCGCCGTCGCCACGACGCCGGCGAGGAACTTGGGCCACGAGATGTCGTCGACGGGACCGAACGTCGCCTCGTATTCCCAGACCAGATCCATCAGGTCGCGCTCGGGCTGCTGGACGACGTCGCCGGCGGCGGCAGCTTCGCGTTCTGCGGGGCTTGGTCCCGCTGCTCGAGCAGCTGAACCATCCAGCCAGGCAGCGACCGGCGGTGGGAGAAAAAAGAGTAGACCACGAAGTCGAGGAACTCGCCGAGCGTCAGGTCATTGCAGACGGACATGTCCTCGGGATCCGTCTTGGCCTCGAGCTCGTCGACGATGACGGCCAGCGTCTCGGTATAGCCATTGCCCGCGCCGCCCTGCTGGTAGCGCTCGAGCAGATCCTGCCAGCGCAGCGCGTCGCGGAAGAAGAGAGGCTTCCGGGCGACGAACGTCTTGCCCGTCGGCAGCGGGACCCGGATGCCGACGAACGACTCGACGGCGGTCGGGCTGATGCGTTTCGCTTTGGCAGCGGACATGCGTGTTCCGATCGGAGGCCTGCGGTGTGGTGGGTGGGCGCCCCGCTGAGGGAGGCGCCCGGTTAGGCGGATCTGCCGGCGCGGGGCGTGCTATGCCCCGCGGGCCGGGTTAGTCGCTCGTGAGCGTCGGGGTGGCGACGCGCATGAGGTAGCGGAGGTCCCAATCGGCCATCTTCTGGCTCTCGGCCGGATCGGGGGTCTGCACAAACGCGTTCGGGATGTTTCCCTTCAGCCGGTTGAACTGCGTGCCGCCGAGCGTCCAGGCGATCACGCGGCTCGTCGGCGGCGGCGCCGAATCGGCGAACGGATCGTAGGTCGCGAGCGGCGGCTTGCGGGCGGTGAGCGTGAAGAACGGATTGCACTCGCCCCAATCGAACTCGCCCAGGCCGTCGGCGTTGTTCCCATCCTCGGAGAGCTGGATGTCGGCGTTCTGGACGAACATCGCTTTGCTGATCGCCGGCGCCCACCCGCCCACGGTGAGCGTGAGACCGACGGTCGCGAGCGGCGCCGTCGCATCGTAGCCGAACCCACCCGGAAGCGCCTGCGTGGTCGGGTTGCCGCCGAGGCGACCCAGCATGCGGAAGCGCACGATGCCCAGCCGGCCCGGCGAGAGATCCCAGCTGAGCGTCCCGCGGCAGCCGAGCGCCTTCACGAGCAGCCCGCCGCCATAGAGGTAGCAGGTCGAGGACGCATGCGCGTTCGCCGCCAGCGTGTAATCGAACTTCAGCGCGCCGTCGACCTGGGTCCAGCCGCAGGCCTGCAGCAGCGGATCCGATTCGATGACGGCATCGGCGCCGGCGCCGCGCGTCTGCCAGGCGATCGTCGCGTCGACGTAGCGGCCGCGCGGGCCCCCTGGCGCGGGGCCGAAGATCGTGCCGCTCGCCGCGTCTTCGTTCGTGTTGGGCCAGTTCTCGATGATCCGGAAGCTCGACCAGACGCGCTCGGAGATCCGGAGCGCGTCGGTACCGACGGCCGGCGCGGCGTCCACGCCGTAGCCGCCGCCCTCGACCTTCGCGGTCACGCCATCGAGGCGTACTGGTTCCCAGGTCATCGCTTACTCCTTCGGCTCGGGCAGGCCCAGCCGATGCCAGTCCGGCTCGGGTTTCGGCTTCGTATGCGTGCCATCCTCGGCGATCTGCCCGCCCGACGTCGGCTCGGGCGTGTACTCCTTCTTCCGCTCGAGCGGCTGCGCGGGAGCGTCTGTCGGCGCCGAGGACTTCGGCTTGGGGCTCACGTCAGCCCCGTATCCTCTTCTTGCACCGGGAAGTGGATCCGAAATCGGCCCTCGTAGGTATCCTGGCCGAAGCTGCCGAGCGGGAACTGCTCGATGCGAATCGAGAAGTCGCCCTCGCCCGAGCCGTAGACGCCCGAGCCGGCCGTCGCGGCGATCTGATCGATCCGATGCAGCAGCTCCTCGGCCGCGAGCCGCATCTGGCGCTTCAGGACCAGCGCGTCGGTGCCGCGCGCGAAGTAATCGGCGACCAGGGTGTGCACGTGGTCGCGGATCCCCGCGTTGCGCTTGGCGTGCGTCAGCGCCTGGTCCCAGTCGAGGCCGAGGCCCGGCAACGCATTCTGCTCGATCGGCGCGAAGTCCTCGGCCGAGGCCCCGGAGTAGAGATTGATCGTCGCGTCGATCCCCCCGACGGTCGGCAGCACGGCGATGCCCTTGACGGCTGCGAGCGCGCCGAGCTCGGCCGCATAGTTCGCGACCAGCACGGGGCCGACGGCTTCGATCGCGTCGTAGATCACGGCCGGCCCTCGAGGCGGCGGAGCCGCGGCTGCTTGCTGTGTGCAGACGAGTGCAACGAGGGCGGCGAGCACCAGCGGCGCCCGCGGGGATGACCGTGTCTCCATACCAACCTCCCGATCGAGTGAACCCTCATGCGGCCCCACTCAGTCCGAGCCGCGCCATCATCACCGCGCGAATCGCTCCCGGCTCCACGCCCTGCAGCCAGAGCCGCAGCGGCTGGAAGGCGATCTCGCGCTGCTGAAACGCGCCCTGGAACGCCACGATCGGCCGCCGGCGATGGAGCGGCCCGGCCCGCCGATCGCGTGAGCCCCAGTCAAGGCCCTCGGCCGTGACGACGCGCACGTGCTCGGCCGAGCCCTGGCGAAAGCTCCCGCGCAGCCGGCCGGTCCAGACGAGGATCGGCCCCTGCGGGCCGGCGCCTGCGGTGGGCGGCAGCCGGTAATAGCCGCGGCGCTCGAGCCGGAGCACCGTGGTCGAGTACTTGAGCAGCGGCCAGGGCGTCCCGGCCTTGGCGCCCTGCGTCTGGAACTGCGCAGCGACCCAGAGCTCGAGCAGATCCGCGATGACCTCGAAGGCCGGCCGCAGATCGCGCGCGCGCTCCTCGAGCCCGGAGATCTGGTCGTCGATCTCCCGTAATCCCTCGAGCGTGACGCTGACGCGAACCGGCATCGACCACCTCCTGCGAGACGAAAGCCGCGCACCCGATTGGTCTGCCGCACCTTCGGCACCCATGGCATCTGCGTCGGGCTCGGCACCGAGCTCGGCGACGTCGACCAGTTGAACGCGATGAACTTCAGGGCCGCGTTCACTTGATCGGGACTTCTTCCCAGGCGAACCCGCCGAACCCCGTGACGGCGGTCAGCGCCGCGATCGCCACCCAGCCGCCGGGCGGGACGACGATCAGGCCGCTGACGTCGTGCCAGACCATCGGCGAGGCGGGCAGCGCGGCCGCCGTGAAGCCGCCCATCAGCGGCAGCACGTAGCCGGGATTGACCGTCGTCGCGGAGGAGTCGGCCTTCATCGTCGACGGCGCACCGATACCCAGCAGGGTGTTCTGGATGCCCGGCGCGGCGAGCGGCGTGGTGTGGACGACGTTCGCGATCGCCGAGTACCCGCCCTGCATGTGAATCGAGGCGATCGCCGCGGGCGCCACCGTCAGCGCAAAGCCGTAGCCGAGGATCTCGGCGTTGAACTTGTTGCCGAGCGGATTCGAGATGCAGAGACCTGTGTACACGGTGGCGAGCCCGACCGTCAGCGCCTGCGCGGCGACGTTGTGCGCCACGAATAGCGAGCCGCGGCGGGCGGCCTCGGCATAGCGGCCGTGCGCATCCGTGACGACCTGCGCGCCGGTGACGGTCGCGCGGAATGGCGTGCCCGTGCCGTCGCCCTGCAGAACTGGACCGATACGCATCAGACTCAGGTCGGACATGGCGCTCCCTTACCAGGGCGACAGCACGCCGACCGCCGGCGCGCTATAAGTGCCGAAGAGACTGCCCCACGGGGCGAAGTTGTCGGACTCGCTCGCCGTGGCGACGCGCAGCCGGCCTTCGCCCGTCAGCGACAGCATCCGCACCGTGTTGTCGACATAGGACTCGACCGTATCGCTGACGCGCGCGAGGAGGGCGAGCGCCGAGAGCACGGCCGCGCTGTCGTCACCCGGCGCGTGGCCGATCGGCCGTACCGCCATTCCGTATTCGCTCGGCGCCGGCGGGACGTTCTTGACCTTCGCGATCCCCGCGGGATCGAGCGGATCCGCGATGTTGTCGCGCTCGCGCTGAACCGTCTGGCCCGCGACGACGAGCTCGGAGCTGTCGAGCTTCTGCCCGGTGGGCAGCGTGATCGTTTGATCAGCCACGGCTCACTCGAGATCCGGCAAGTCGTCGATCCCCGCCACGAATGTGATGTCGTAGTCCGCGGGATTGGCGAAGCTGGCGCCGACGTCCGAGGCGCCCTTCTCGCGCAGCAGCCGGGCGAGCGTGAGAAAGCGCGCGGAGGCATTGTCCTTCACCGGGCCGACGCTCGTGATCGCGATCTCCGACTCGGCGGCGAACTTCGCGGCCACGATCTCGGCACACTCCGCGGCGGCGAGATAGAGCGCCGGCACGTTGGTGTCGGGATCGACGGTCCCATTGGCGAAGCCGCGCCGCGTGAGCTGCCAATCGATCTCCTCGTCCTGGAGTAGGCGTTTGTCGGTCTTCGTGTCGTGAAGCAGCGAGCGCACCGTATCGCGCGCCTTCACCCCGACGTCGGCGAAGTTGAACGTCCACGTCACGGCTTACTTCGCTTTCGACGTCTTCTTCGCCTTCGGCTTCGACGTCTTCTTCGGCGCCGACGTCGTCGGGGCACCGCCTTCAGGCGCAGCGGCCGGCGCCGGCGTCTCGGCCTCGCGCTGCGCCTTCTTGAACGCCTTCACCGCGGCCGGATCCGCCGGCTCGTGGTCGGCGAGCTCGCCCTCGGCGAAGGCCTCGTGCGTGCTGTCATCGACCGGGACGGTGCCGCGGCCTTCGCTCACCCAGCCCAGGCCGAGCAGCGACGGGCTCAGCTCCGCCGCGGGGAACGCCTCGCCGGTGTGGATGTGGCCACCCCCAGCCCGGAGCCGATCGCGGCGCGCGACGAATCGCTTCTCCATCGTGTCGTCCTTTCGCAGAAACGGCCCGACCCATTGGGGCCGGGCCGCTCCGCTTCGCTTGAGTACCGCGGTCAGTTAGCTGACGGCGGCGGTGAAGAACTGCCCGAGATCGGCCGCGACCTTCCGGATATCGAAGGCCATCTCGCCCTCGACGCGGTGCGGCACGGCGATCTGCGGAATCTCGAAGTCCTTGATCCGGCCGCCGAACGCGTTCGCGCCGAGCAGCCCCGCCCAGCTGAACGTGTAGTAGGCCGACGGCGCCCGCAGGCTCGGCCGCGGGTTCAGGTAGGCGAGCAGCGCCACCTTGCCGACGATGTAGGCGAACGTGTCCGCCACGCCTTCCGCCGACGTCGTCGCGGTCCCGCCGGCGACGAGCACGCGCGGGATCTCGAGCACGCCGTGCGCCGTGAGGTTCGCGAAGAGGCACTTCGCCAGGGCGACGAGATCCGGCACCGCGCCGGCCGTCGTGTACTGGAAGGCCTGCACGATCTCGGCGTTGAGCAGCAGGCCGCGCAGCACGAACGGCGAGAGGACCAGCGCGTTCGGCCAGAAGCCGGTGCGCTGGTGGATGTTCACCGTCTGCAGCGTGAGATCCTCGCGCGGCGTCGCGCCCGACTGATCCCACTGCTTGAACTGGTTCGCGCCCGGCGCGCCCGGCACGCCCGTCTGGTCGGTGCCGCCCCAGACGCCGGTCGTCATCAGGCCCGCCGCGAAGACCTTCTCGCGGATCAGCATCAGCTTCTGCGTGACATCGGAAAGGGCGTCGTCGACCGGATCGCCGGCCGCTTGCTGCGCCTGCAGATCCTCGTCGACGTCCTTGTGGTAGGCGTACTTGATGCAGCTGTACGCGCCCTGCGTGATCTTGAAGCCCTGGCCGAGCGACTCGGTCGCGGGGCCGCGCCGGGCATCATCCGGATTGATCCGGAAGAGGTCGCCGCGATCGTAGATGTTGAACTGGCCGGCGATCGCCTTGACCGGCACCTCGGCGCCCGAGGCCGCCTGGAACAGCGAGGCGTCCTGGAAGTAGGCGACCGACAGATCGGTCAGCTCGGTCGAGACGTGCACCGTGCTCGTGTCGGGGTCCGCTTTCTGGAACCGCGTCCAGTCGCCGATGTCGGGCGTGGCGGTGTTCCGGCTGCGGCTCTTCTGCAGCCCCTCGAGGAAGGCGAGCGCGAACTCCTGATCCTGTTTGGACAGGTTCTTGAGCCGCGAGTCTTCCATCAGCGAGTCGGGTGTCAGCAGCGCTTTCATCTCGATCCCTCGTTCCGAAGGAAGGCCGGCTTAGGCGTCGGCCGTCGGCGCGATGCCGCCCGGGACGACGAACATCGTGGTGATCTCGTTGACCGCACCGGAGGCGCGCCGCAGGAAGCCGGCGACGTTTGAGGCGTTGCCCGAGGCCGCCACCAGGCGCGAGGCCGCTTTGGCGAGCCCCGCGGCGTCGGTGGCGATCTGGTTCGGCGTCGCGATCGCGGCCGAGGCCACGATCTTCGTGACGCCCATGATCCGGACCACGGCCGTCTCGCCGTTGTTCGGCTTGTTCTGCAGGACGCCATAGGGGCGCTCGCCGGCGGCGGAACAGAGGATGACGTTCCCGTTCGCATCGAGCTTCACGAACTTGTACTGATGGGTCCGGAGGTCGGCCGCCGCCTTCAGCGAGTCATCGACCTTATTGGCGCCTTGTTCACCGGCCATGTCTCAGCTCCTCGTCGATGGGGATCAGGCGGCCGCGCGCTCGGCGCGCTCGGCTTTGACGATCGCGGTGAGCAGCCCCGGATTGGAGCGATAGAGCTCCTGTTTGGTCCGCGCCTCCTCGAGCTTCGAGATCGGCCGGCGGCCGAGGACCTCCTCGACCTTCTTCGCGACCAGGTGCTGCAGCGCCGCCGCGCCGCTCGTCGGCTCCTCAGCCTCGGGCGAGCCGAAGGCTTTCGTCAGGCCGATCCGCTCGGCTGCCTTCACGACGCGCTGGTGCGCGATCTCGAGCGCCGAGACCTCGGCCTCCGAGATCTTCTCGACGTCGATCTCGTAGCCGGCCGACTTGAGGACCTTGGCGCGCTTCTGCAGCGCGACCTTGGCGGCCTCGTCGTTGTGCTTCTGGAGCTCTTCGATCTTGTCGAGGAGCGGCTTCGTGGCCTTCGCGATCACGGCCTCGATGCCTTTGCTCAGGGCGTTGTCGTCGGTGCCCTCGTCCTCGTCCTTGTCGGTGGGGTCGGCCTTCGTGACTTTGGGCTTCGGCGCCGGCGTATCGGTGAGCTCGATGCCGATCGCCTTCGCGAACTCGGCGAGCTTCTCATCGGAGATCTCGCCTTCGACCTGCGTGGCGATCCGCTTCTTGAACTCAGCCTTGGTCAGCTTCATGGTCTCCGGCTCCTCGGGCGGATGCCCTGTCTTCGATTTGAAGAGGGCGAAGGGCCGGTGATTGGCGGGCGAGCCGACGAGGTGCACACCGCTGACATCGACATCCAAGAGCCGGTTCATGCGTGCTCCGCGTGGGCGGAAAAGAAAACGGGCCCGGGGATCCGCTGGGGATCCTCGGGCCCGCGCCATTCACCTGGCCTCGGCCGTTACATGGACGCGAATATGTGGAGAACGATTCGGGCGCGCAAGTGCAGACGTCTGGAACTGCTCCCCCTCGCGCCGATCGTGCGCGAGATCACGCCTCTCCGCGAAGGACGGGGAGCATCAGTTCTTCAGGAGATCGCCGATCTGCACGACGACGAAGTTCTTGCACTTGGGACATTTGTAGTCGGAGATCGGCGTCGTCCGCTCGAGCCGCGTGAGCGGCCGGCCGACCGCCGCGGCGAGCTCGGCGAGCCGCTCGAGCACCGCGCTGCCCTGGGTGAAGATCTTCATCGAGGGCCGCCAGTGGCAGAAGGGGCACTTTGGGAAGCTCCGCTTGTCCGTCGCCGCCGGCGTCGACACCGCAGAAGCCGTCACGCGGCGACGCGCCGCCCGAAGCCCTCGAAGCTCCAACCCGTGTATTGCCCGCTCTTCACGCCTTTCCAGAGCTCGTCGTCCTTGGCGCGCGCGACCATCACCCAGGTCCCGCTCTTCACGAGCTGCGTGCCGAGCTTGAAGTCTACGGGCGCGATGTAGTTCTCGACGATCGGCAGCTGTGTCCGGGCGACGCTGTACTCGTGATCGACGCCCGTGTCGCCCTGGAGCAGGGCATACCGCTCGGCGAAGCCGTGGCAGGCCTTCTCGATCTCGGCCTTCGTCATCGCGTCACCATGCGCATCGGCGACGTCGGGCTCATAGACCACGCCGTAGATCAGCCGCTTCTCGGTGTCGACCTTCACGATCGGCACCTGCTTCGTCACCGCGATGCGGTCGCCCGTGGCGACGATCTTCTCGGCGCCGTCGGCAATCGCCTCGACGCCCTTCACGAGCTCCGTGGCCTCGGCGTCCTGACCGAAGAACGTCACGATGCCCTCGAGGATCTTCCGGATCGCGCCCTTCTGCTCGCTGGACTTCTGGGCCTGCTCGATCGCCGCGCAGTACGCGTTCGGGTCGCTCTTGTCCTGATTGTCGGCCACGCAGGCCGCGAAGGTCGGGTATTTGCCGACGGGCATTAGAGCCTCCGGGGAAAGGGCGGCACCGCGCCATCCGGCGCCACGACGATCGCTGGGCCGGCCGCCTTGTTCAGGATCGCGAGCTCGCCCGGGAGCTGCTGGCGATAGACGACGTCGCGCATCATCTCGAGCATGGCGTACATGATCGAGCGGTTGTGCACGAGCGCCGGCGGCGTGACGTGCGCCTCGAAGGCGCCGCTGTCCATGTCCATCTGCATGCGGATCTCGACGACGCGCCGCGGCGCCTCCGGCTTGCCGCCGTTCGGCCCGGGCGCCGGCTGATCCATCAGCGCCACGATCCCGTCCTCGATCGCCTTCCGGTTATCGCCCATCGTCTCTCCAGATCTCGAGTAGGCACCGGCAGCCCACGTGCGCCGGTGGTGCGTCGTACTGCTCGCCGTCGACCACGAACTGCTCGTCGATCGGGATCCGCGCGTTGTTGTCGAGCTGCCGGCAGACGCCCAGCGGATTGCCGCCATCGACGCGGAGGTCGCGCGCGCTGACCCACTGCTTCACGATCACGCCGCCGCCGGCGTCGACCGCTTTACCGCGCGCGAGCACGAGCTGGTTCGTGTAGGTCACCGCCTCATGGCGCGCGATCGTCTGCGCGCGCTGCTCGAGCAGCCGATCGGCGTGCTCCTGGGCGCGCAGCATCGCGGTCCCGGGTCCCGCGCCCTGCTCGATGACGCGCCGGAACGTGTTCGCCACGCGCTGCGTCTGCAGCGCCGTCAGGCCGGTCGCGCGCGCGATCGCCTGCAGGACCTGGGGCGTGGGCCCGAGCCGGACCAGTTCCGCGAGCTGCTGGCGGACCGCGGCGAGCTGCGCCGGCGAGAGGTCGCGGATCAGCCGGCCGATCTGCTGGCGCGCGAGCTCCTCGGCCGTGCGGAAGGCGACGTCGCTGATCGGCTGCGGATCCGCGCGCGTGAGGCGGACCGGCGCGAGCAGCGCGTGCACCATCTGCTCGGTCCGCGCCGCCCACCGCTGCAGGACCGACGGCTCGAGATGCGGCGGCCGGTTCATGGCGTTGGCGATGCGCAGATCCTCCGCGCGCAGCAGCTGCTGGACCTCCTGGAGCGCGGCATGCACGACGGCGATGAGGCGTTGTTCGCGCTCGGCCATGATGCGGCGAATCTCGAAGCGGCCGATCAGCGGCCGCGGCGCGATCGCGGTCGTCACGTGACGGGATGCACCGCAGCGTTGTCCGTGCCGGCCGCCGCCTGGTCCGCGGCGTTCGGCTTCCCGGCGCCGGCCTGCGCCGTCTCGTCGGTGCCGGCCACCGTCCCGCCGGGATCGATGGCTGCCGTGTTCACCGACTGCGGCGCACCGATCAGCTCGCGGGCCCACTCCTCGAGCACCGGATCCGGCGTGATCGCCCCGCCCGTCAGCGCCTGCATCAGGAACTGGCCGATCGCGCCGATGTCCGACTTGTCGATGTCGCCGTGGACGAACTTCGGGAGCTTCGCGTTGGCGAACTGCGGATTGAAGACCTGGTAGACGCGCGCCTGCTTGTGGCCCATCAGCTCGCCGATGATGTCGAGCCAGGCGTTGATCGCGCGCTCGTAGAAGCTGACCTTCACCTTGCCGACGGCCTGCGTGCCAACCTGGTCCTGGCCCAGCATGATCCACTCGGCGAGCAGGCCCAGGGCGATCTCTTTGTTGAGCAGCGCCCAGAGCGCCTCGAGCTCCAGCTGCCGGCGGCCGCCCGACGACATCAGCTCGAGCTTGTAGCCCGACGACTCGGTGGTGCCCGGCTTGGTCGAGCTCGGCAGCACGAGGCCTTCGCGCTGATCGCGCTCGAACTCCTGGACGAGCTGCACAGCCTGCGCGAGCGCCGCCTTCTGATCGGGGCTCGCGCCCTTCGACAGGATTTCTGCGGGCACTTCGTACTTCGCGACGCCGGTGAAGTCGCGCCGCAGTCCCACCTTCACAATGCGCCGCAGCTCCTGCTTGTCGGTCCAGGGCAGGAAGGCGTTCCGGATCAGCGAGCGCCCCTCGGGCCGGCCGCTCGCCGGGTGCGTGCGGAAGTGGATCAGCTTCCAGCCCGGGATCGCGATCGGCCCGAGCGAGCGAGAGAGTGGGGGATTGCGCATCGAGTTGGAGACCATGACGCGCTGCCAGACCTGATTCACGCGGCCCGTTTGGTCGTCGACGTCCCAGCCATAGACCGAGCGCTGCTCGCGCGGCGAGAAGTCGGCCCAGTGGAATCCATCGACGTCGCGGCGGAAGAGCACCTCATGGAGCGAGAAGCCCCATGCGAGAGCATCGGCGAACGAGGCGACCGTCGAGGTGAAGCCCGTCTCGAGCTCGTCGATGTCCTCGCCCAGGCGATCGGCGAGCCGCTTATCGATGTCGGCCTCGCCGCCCGGCTCGACCGTCCAGGAGGCGCCGCGGAGCGTCAGCGCCGTGCGCTCGAGCGTGCCGGCGATGACGGGATCGAGCAGCATGCGATCGATCGTGCGCTCGGCGTTGCGGCCCATGAGCTGCTGCACGAGCGGATCGTCGATGAACATCGAGCTGGTGCGGTTGCGGTAGGCCGCATAGCCCATCGTGTCGAGCGCGTAGCTGGGCGTCTCGGGCGCCGGCGGCGCGGTCATCGCCGGGTTCGACGGCTGCGCTTTCACGACGCTTGCGCGCTTGGTCATGTGGCCTTCACGGGAAACATCAGGCCTTGCCGCAACCCAGTGGGGGAGGGATGGACGATCAGCCAGGACACCGTGAACGGTAGGGCGCCGCGCGCGACCTGGTAGGCACGCTCGGCGCGCTCGAACTGCTCGAGCCGCCGCCGCTCTCGCTCATCGAACGGGAATCCCGGGCGGGGACTGGGCGGGAGCCGTGCCTCGTGGATGGTGCTCACAGCCGCTCGGGCGGAATGTCGTGACGCATCGCATCTCCCGGAAACAGAAAGCGGGCCCCGCCGCGACGTCTGTCGCAGTAGGGCCCGCGCCATTCCCCTGGCCTTGGCCGTCGGCGCACAATATACGTCATCGCCCGCGGCTCAGCACGGGGATCTCGATGTCGGTGATCGCCTCGTACTCGACGATCAGCTCCGTGTAACCCCACACCTTCGCGTCAAGCCGGTTCGGCGACGGCATGCCCTGGTCCGGCTCCCACGTGCAGAGCTCGTCCTCGAGCGGCGGGAAGTCGCCGCAGTGATGATCACGGCCCTGCTCGGCGAGCGCCGCGATCGGCTCGGCGCGCACCGCTTTCCCGCGCGTCGCGGTCACGGCCTTGAAGGGCACGTCGCGGCCGCCCGGCACCGTGCGGATCGTGTTCTCGACCATCTCGCCGCCGTAGTTCACCTCGCCGACGATCGTGTCGGCGTGCCAGTCGCGAAACGCCTCGAGCACCGTCTTGCCCCAGACCGCCGGCGTCGCCTTGCAGCTGCGATCGTCGAGCGTGAAGCCGTGCCGCACGCCGTCGATGCGCTTGACCCCGCAGACGACGATGCCGCACTCTCCGGCCTTCCGGCTCTTCGAGCTGCCCGGCGGATCCACGGCCACGACGATGCGATCGAGCGCCGGCGCCGGGCCGCGGTGACGGTGGTCGGCGATCCATTGCCGTTTCCATCGCGCGCCCGGCATCTCGTCGAGCAGCCGGCCGTAGATCTCCTGCGCGCCCGTCGCCGTCCCCTCGAAGCGGCTGAGCACTTTGCTGAACCAGCGCGGGTCGAGGTTGTCGCGGTTCTCATAGCTCGAGCCGGTGATGACGCGCGTATCCTTATCGCGGACGAGCTCCTTCAGGATGGCGAGCGGCTTCGGTGTGGTGGTGATGCAGATCCGCGGCGTCGAGACCTTCGCCTCGCGCATGCCGAACAGCAGGTTCTCGAGCACGAGCTCGGGCCGCTTGTACTTCGCGAACTCGTCCGCCCAGGCCGTGTCGCCGGAGAAGCCGCGCAGCTGGTCCGGTTTTTCGGCCGAGAATACGGTCGCATGCGATCCGTTGGGCCAGACGAGCGAGCGGGTGGAGGGGAAGTAGAGCGGCCGGAACCAGGGCGGCGACAGCTTCAGGATGGAGCTCGGCGCCTTCTCGACCTGGTAGTCGCGCACGTCCGCCGGCGTCGCACCGATCAGCGCGATCCAGCGCTGCTTGTTGCCCTCGACCGCGCGCTGAATCACCCACTCGGCCCCCGAGCGCGTCTTGCCGAACCCGCGCCCGGTCATCAG
>Ga0075425_100003321_pt1 | contig 16354 bp, 11 predicted proteins | sample SoiMethybrSBSTD4_FD_75300 | JGI IMG/M metagenome (GOLD analysis project Ga0075425, IMG submission 75300) | Bulk soil microbial communities from a Populus tree surrounding site in Tennessee, USA - Soil MetaG P. TD hybrid SBSTD4 | ecosystem: Environmental > Terrestrial > Soil > Tree plantation... | reverse complement strand
CTGCGGTGCGAGCTCCCGGGCATGCGCCAAGTAGCCGAGGGCGCCGGTGAAGTCGCGCTGTTTGTAGGCAACGCGCGCCAGCGAAAGAAGCAGCGGGAGGCTCGCGGACGCTCGCTTCTGAAAAGCCTCCTCCAGGGTTCCGCGGGCGCGCTGCAGATCTCCTGTTTGTTCGTAAAGCAGGCCAAGTTGCTCGATGGTATCGGCCGAGGCCAGCCCTCGTTGTTGCAATCCCAAAAGCAGCCGCGTGGCCCGGGCCTCGTTGTGCTGCGTGAAGAGCATCGGCAGAATCGTCACGATGTCGCCTTCAGCTAGCTCGGCATGAGCGAGCAATTGTGCGATGTCTCCTTCCACTTGTCTCTCGTTCTTCAAGCCCGCGTGATCCACAAGCCGGAGAGAAAGAATCTGCGGACGCTGCTGTGCGTCGCCGGTAAGTCGTGAGAGCAGCGTTAGCGAACGCTGATAAAAAGCCGTCGCGCCCAGCAAGAATGCGCATTGATAGACGGCTTCGCTGTGGGAGGGATCCAGCTTCAGTATCTGCTCGTAAACAGCGATGCCCTTGTGGGCAGCTTCGGGGTCCCGATTTCGATTCTCCTGGTAGAGCCGGCCCAGGTTGAGCAAGATCTCAACCGAGCCTCGAGCGGCAGCCGTCGCTTTTCGAAAGTTGACTTCAGCGTTTTGATAGTCCCCCAGTTGCGCCTGCACGACACCCAGGAGATTCAGCGCTTCCGCGTTCCCGGGGGAGTTCCGGAGGATTTCCTCTAATCGAGCGCTGGCACTGGTCAGGTCTCCGTTCACGATCAATGCGCGGGCTTCATCGAGGTTGGCTGGTGCGAGGGCCTGGAATGCCGAAAGAGATCCTGTGGCCAAAAGCACTACGCCGGCCCAGCTCGGCCACGTATTCCGCAGCCTGAACATGTGACCCACGTGCCGACTGAAAGTTGCAAGGAAGCGCGCGAGGCGCCCGGAATCGCCACAGCTCAATGAATCGATACTTGGTGCGACGGAGAAGGCTTTCATCTCTGGGCAACCCACAAGATCGCTTGTCGCACCAGGGTTTGATAATCCTGGCTCTGGTAGGCAGAGGGACCGTGGCCGAGTTCAATGAAGACGACGCGCGACTTCTTGTACTTATGGCTCCAGCCAATCACATGTTCGCTGGTGTCGTTATCCGTAGTCAAGAGAACGTGCACCTTCGGATCCACCCAGTAGTGGTTGTACGTTTCATCCTCGATCTCGAAGTCATGGAGGCCTTTCGTGATCGGATCAGAAGCATCGGCAATATGCACACGAACCTGTTCTCCGTGTTTGTAGGTCGAAGTCGGGGATGGCCCCGGCACAACTTGCTCTTTTGAAGAAGCCCGCCCACCTACAATGTTGCGGTATTCAGGCCATGTGGTGTCGTAGGACCATAGTGAATGGTGCAGGAATACCATGCCCTTCCCTTGCTGCAAGAGTTGTTCCATTCCCCTCCACTGAGGTTCCTTCTCCTGGTGCATGTCATAAAAGACAATGGCATCAAAATCTCGCGCACCTTTTGGGTTTAGCTTCTCCTCGGCGCCGGCCCCAAAGGCTGCGTGCATGAAGGAAACTCCTTTGATTTGCCGGAACATGTCAAAGAAAGCGGCTTCTTCGAAGCCATGACCGCCGGTGACGACCAAAATGTGCACCTCGCCCGCTGTCTCTGTCTTTGTGGAGAGAGGTAAAAATGCCGCGAACCCCAGCCATGCTAAAACAAGGCCGAAATGAACCACCTGCCGGGAGAAGAGAGACAAGAGCTTCATGCTCACCCTGAAAGGCTCATAAGAGCCCCGAGTATGCCGCGCAACGCAGTCGCGGTCCAGAGCTGTTGGTCTTTAATGTTGTTGACCTTTGAGCCCGAAAGAATACACACGAGAACTATGATCGACGGCATAGACCCGACCATCAGCGAGCGCCAACCCACTAAAGTGAACCCAACTCTTCATGGCACTTCCGCTTTTGTATAGCAGCTTTCCGGTCTTCGCATCCAGCGCGTACAACTCGGCTGCTTGAGTACCCATGCCTCTTTCCTCTGTGGTCAGGAGGTTCTTTTTCCATTCCTCTTTGCTCTTGTAGTGGAGGAGGCCCTGAACGTGTTGCTGCTGAGGATTCTCTCCGGTCGCGAGAGCAAAGAGAACTCCATTGGCGACAACGGGAGGGTCTGGAAGATTGAGATCGGGAGAAATCCAGGCAGGTTGCAGCGCAGGCTCATGAGTCTTCTCGTCGCGAATAATTTTGAACGCCATGATGCACCCGTGCGGGACGTCACCGTTCGTCGTGGCGAATCGCGGAGCGTTTTTCGAAACCGCCCCCCAAATCGTGACGTAAATAAATTTCTCTTTCGTCTTGGCGTCGCTCCAAACCGCCGGTGCACCCCACATGCCTTTTTGCTCGAGCGCCTTGTCGTCATTCGCAAGAGGTGAAGTGATCGCGAGAGGCGTGTGGTGATCCTTGCCACCCAGAGAATTTGCATTCAGCAGGTACAGTACAGATTCTTTCCCTCCACCTGCGATCAGGTCGTCCTCCCCGTCGGTAAACGCGACCACGCCTCCCGATGGCATGTCCAGATCGAGCTTATTGATCTCCTTGAAGTTCAAAGGAGTGTAGTAATCGATGAGCTGAAGCGTGTCCAGCGATGTGGCCAGGAAGCTGCTGCCGTAATCGCCAACCGCGGGATCGAAGTTTCCGTCACCGGTCGGAGTATAAAGACGTTTGTTCCGGTCGATAACGACTCCGCCTCTCGCCCACATGCCCGCGCCGCCACCACGCCGCACCAATAGTTCGTGCGTGACGTGACGCATGGGATCTTTCACGTCCATGGCGTAGATGCCGGAACGATCTCCACCACAGCCCTGCGATGTTGAGGTGTAGATCACGCCGTCGTATGAATTCAAACTCCATGCTTTTGCGAACGCCGGAATCAACTGGAAGGGTCCGAATTTCGGGATTCCGGATGCCAGATCAAGACCGTACAATTTGCCATCCCGTGCGATCGTGAAAATAATGTTGCGAGTTTTGTCAATGACGGGAGTCGCATTCACGGCGTTCGGACAGAGATAGAAGCTGTCGTCATCGGGCAAGACGGCTGAGTCAAAGGTTCGTGTCCAAAGAATCTTGCCGTCCTGAGCATCGATAGCAAAGAAAGTGTCCGACGAGCCCGCGACGTACACCAAGGTCTTTGTGCCTTGCGGTGTCGTGACGTTGTTCGCAACCACTGGCGCGGTCAACGAGTTCAACGCGAGCGGAACATTTTCCACTTGGGTCGACCACTTCAATTCCAGATTACCGGCGTTTTCGGGAGAAAAGGTGTTGTCCTCGACCGAACCGGAACGTTGAGGATCGCCGCCGAAGGTCGGCCAGTCGACCGCCACTAGGTTTGCAGAAAGCAGAGATAGCAAGATCACGCCGCACGACAATCCCCAATAAATGTTCGTCCTCTTCATCCCTACACGCCCCCAAGTTGGTCTATGCTCCGACAATCAGTCGGGTGAGAGCCAACGGAAAGCATCTACGAACCCGGCCATAGAACACAGCCTTCTAAGTTAATGTGCCCGACTTTGTTAGCACAACATCTGTCAAAACAACACCTGCAAGCCGAGCTGAATGTTCCTCGGATTAGAAACAGATCCAGTCCACTGACCGAACGTCGGGCTGGCAACATCGGTATCAAATGCCTGCTGGCCACTGTAGTAGCCAGAAGCTGTCAGGATGTGCCAATTGAATACGTTGAAGAATTCCGCCCGGAACTGTACACCTGTTCTTTCGGTGATACGCGTATTTTTCACCACGCTGAAATCTTCATTGTGGTAACCGGCTCCACGCAAGTTCGAAACCCGGTCGCCACGACCGAAGTAAAAATTGAACGTGCTGGGATCCTCGAAAGCCGAGAGATTAAAAAGCGGCCCCTTGTTCGGATCGTAGTGTGCTGGGTCCTGCAGGAACGGCTTCATTCCTGGAATTATCGCGGGAATGCAGGCGACCTGGAACTGCTGGGGAACATTACAGGTGCTCGAGCGGAAATAGAACGGCGTTCCCGATGTAGCTTTAAAGATGCTGACGATCTGCCAGCCACCGATCAAGCGGTCCAGCGCTCCAGCTCCACCCAGGAATCTCTTCCCCCTGCCAAACGGCAATTCATACGACAAGGCGAAAGACAGACTCTGAGGTGTGTCCATGACAGAGATCGCCTTGTTTCGATAAGCCTGGAAGGGGGAGATCACGCCCTGGAGGCTGCCTTGGAACATTCCGGACTGGGTACTCTCCGCATCGGTAAGCAACTTGGACAGAGTATAAGAGGTCAGAAACCACAGGCCATGAGACACACGCTGTTCGACTTTCACCTGGAGAGAATGGTACGAGGAACTGCCTTTGTTCTCGTTCAAACCAAGAATTCCGCCGCAATACTGCGGATACGGAGACAATGCCTGGGCTACCGAAGGAGCACAGGCTTGCATCTGCTGAGCCCATCCGGGATATGGAGCCGGTACTCCGTCGACGGACGTGTCGCCCGGCGCGAATTCGTCGAACAACTGTTGGCCCATGGCGAGATACTTGAGATCCAACGCGTTTATCGGATCCACGTTGGAAGGTAGCCTGGTTCCTTTACTTCCGACGTAGGATGCACTGACCGAGATATTGTTTTTCAATTGATGTTCCAGCGTCAGATTCCATTGCTGGGTGTAGGGGCGGCGGTTCGAATCGAAGGCGCGGTAGAGCGGCGCGTTTTGGCCGTTGAGAAATGTGCTGTCGATGAAAGGCGGAACCTGAAATTGCTGCGGCAGTCCGTTCTGCAGAAGAAAGGCTGGAGTCAGCCCGCCATTCGTGCTGCTGAATGAAGGCGTGAAATTGAAGCCGTCCAGTGCGATTCCGCTACCCCATCCCGGATAAAAGGCCTGGTTCACGAAGATACCGTAACCGGCCCGCACCACGGAGTTCGCCCCCAAGGCATAGGCAACACCAAGACGCGGCGCGTAACCGCCGTACCAGGTATTCTCTGGATGATTTCTGGGGAAACCGGCCGCGCCGTAACTCACGCCGGGGCTTCCTGATCCGGCAAAAGCAAGTGTTCCCAGCAAACCGTTGGCGCCTGGATTGGGTTGAAGTGGATTGAAGAAAGAAGAGCGATTGTATTTCTCGGTGGCGGGAGTACCTAAATCCCACCGGAGACCATAGTCGATACTCAGCTTGCTTGTGGCCTTCCACGTGTCTCCTGCGAATACCGCCCAGTACGAGCCTCGAGCATAGATGGTCGGCACAGTATTAAAGGTGGCGTCGCCGTTATCCACAGCGCCTAAAAGGAAACTGGCGATCGCATTGCCGCTGTTGATTCCGAGCAGACCGGTTTCCGTGTCGGCGAACAAGAACGTGCCGGAGCCGTTGTAGTTGTTCGTTAGGTTGTTCTGCAATTTGCGGATCTCGCCACCAAACTTGAAGAGATGCCGGCCGTGAGTCCAGGCCAGGACGTCATTCACGACCGTGGTAGGACGCGACTCGTGATGGATATCAAAAGCTCCCATCGACTGAAAGCCGTCAGAGAAAACGATGGAGGGCGGCTGCGCGTGGGAAGCGACACCCGGAATTTGGGGCAACTGGTCGGCAAAATCAGCGTCCACCGCCCTTTCACTGCCACGCATATTCATGTAGCCAAGCGTCGCGTTGTTGACCAACCTGGTGTTAAAAGTATGGTCCCAATTGATGCGGCTCGACCATGGGCCAATCTCACCGCCGTCAGGAAGCAGGAAAATGTCACTGCTGATGATTCGGGGTAGATTCGAGACGTTGGCAAAGACCGTGTTGTGGTAGTGCAGAGTGAGTGCGAAGTGGTCCTTCGTTCCCAGATAGTCATCAAAACGAAAATCAAAATTCTGCTTGTGATCCGTTCCCGCGCCTGCGATCTCGGGAATCGGAACAGGGGAAACATAGTTGTTCAACGGGCCGGAAAAACTGGGAGTCGGAAGATGTTGCAGCCACTGGGTGGCCAGCGAGTTTTGCAGCCGTGGGTCCGTCGGGCAGATCACGTTCGGAGTGTTTCCATCGCACCCCATAAACTGGTCCCGCAAAAATGGCGTATTGCCGGGTCCGACGTCTTGAGTTGGATCATATGCAGGATTGGGTCGAGTGGTATCGGGATCGTAGATGGGAATCAGGGCGCCGTTCGCGTCGCGCCAATCGGTGAAATCCCCTTGTCGTTCCTGCATCGATGGAATACTCAGAATGGGAAACTTGTTGCCGCCGCGAATCGTATATCGCTCGATATTGAGAAAGAAGAAAGCTTTATTGTGTGCCGACCAGATTCCCGGAATCCGGACGGGCCCGCCGAGACTTCCTCCAAATTGATTTTCCAGGTCCTGGGGCCGGTCGGGTACGCCCCACTGACGCGCGTTTAGAACCGTGTTGCGGAAAAACTCCCGCAAGTCTCCGTGAAACTTTTCGGTGCCGGATTTCGTGACCAGATTGATCACTCCGGAGTCGCTCGAACCGTATTGCGGGCTGTAGTTCGAGATGAGCACGTTGACTTCGCTGATCGCTTCCGGAGAAAGAGGATAGTCGCCATGGATGGCATTCATTCCGCTTTGGCCCATGATGCCTTCCTGCATGGAAGCTCCATCCAGTGTGGCCTCCCCGCCCAATTGCATGCCACCGTTGATTCGGGAGTTGAACGGATCACCGGTCGAGCCCGTGCTCACGCCGGGTAACAGAACGACGAATGCCGCCGCAGAGCGCGAAGTGCCGGCGACCTCAAGCGGAAGCTGCTTCAAGACGTCCGGAGTGATGGTTCCCTGCAGGGTCGAATCTTCGAAGTTGAGCGTCGGCGCGGTTGCTTCGACCTCGATGGTCTGCTTCATTTGCCCGACCTGTAACGTCATGTTGACCGTCACACGTTCGTTGATGTTGAGCACAATGCCTTTTTGCACTGAAGTCTGGAACCCTTGCGCCGTAATTTCGAGATCGTAAACACTGCGCTGCAAATTTCCGAAACGATAGAGACCGTTGGAGTCGCTGGTTACGCTTGCGACCGCCCCCGTCATGGTGGAGGTCAGGGTGCAGTTGGCGTTGGGGACAACGGCGCCACTAGCATCCGTCACCGTTCCGTTGATCGATCCATTGACATTCTGGCTTTTCGCACCACAAGCGAAAAGGAGGCACACGACGAGGTACGCCCACCACCGGGTTGATTTCACGTTATCGCCCCCTCTCAAACAGCTTCAGGCCGTCATCCTGTTATTATAGGTGAGCCATAGGTATCAGTGGGCTGGCTTCCTTGTCAAGATAAATCACTAGAATCCTATACGTTTAACTGGCTTTTATCGCCGCTGTGGAGGATTTTTGACCGCCTGAAAAAGCCGTAATCACGTGATAGGATGACAGCAATGTTCGATGTACGAGGTCTGCCGCGATGAGGTTCGATCGACTTGGGGATAGCGCAGAGCCACATACCGCACCCGCTGTCCGATACACCTCGCGCAAATTCCCGGCAGTCATCCTGGCGGTCGTTCTCGGCTCGGTAGGCACGGCGGCTTCGGGCCAGTCTTCCTCGAGTCTCTCCGAAGAGAAATTGAACAACACGGCGCTCCTTCCATCTTTATCTGACCCCAGCATCCGCGAGGAAATTGAACGGCGCGACTATCTCCGCGCAGAGCGCGATCTGCTCGACAAGGTCCATCAGCACCCGGAATCGGCCGAGTACCTGGATCTGCTTGGCGGAGTTCTTTTCCTGGATGGTAAGTATCTGGACTCTGCAATTGCGTATAAGAAGGAAGAAGCTCTGAAACCGCTGGGTGCACCGAGCCGGTTTCAACTAGCGATGGCATACCTTATTCTCGGACATCGCGACTGGGCCCGTCCCGAGCTGGAAAAACTGGCTCGCGAAACGCCGGGTGAAGCCTTGTATCCCTACTGGTTGTCCCGTCTGGACTACGACGCGCAGCTGTTTCAACGGGCAGCCGCAGAGGCTAATGAGTCGATCAAAATAAATCCGCGCATGGCGAGGGCCCACGACAATTTAGGGCTCTGCTATGAGGCTCTCGGGCGGTTTGAAGCTGCCGAAAAAGAATACGAAGAGGCTGCGAACCTGGAGCGCAAGGAGGCTCAGCCATCACCTTGGCCTGATGTGAACCGGGCCACCTTGCTTTTGAAACTCGGGCGGCTCGACGAAGTGGGCGCCATTCTGAGGGAAGCTTTGCGGTTCGATCCGAAGTTTCCGCAGGCGCATTACCAGCTCGGGCTGCTGTTTGAAAAGCAGGCGAACAATCAGGAGGCGATCAAGGAACTCCGGCAGGCTTCTGAACTGGATCCTTCTTTTGATCAGCCTTTCTATGCGTTGGGAAGAATCTACCACCGGACGGGCGAGAAAGAGAAAGCCGAGCTGGCCTATGCGGAGTTCCGCCGACTGAAGAAAAAGAAGTCCGAAAAGACGGCTGTCATTCATTAAATTTATACCCGCTGGCATGGGTGCGGCCGTGTGGGAACCTAGAACAAGATGTATTCAACGTCATTCTAAAGATGAGAGGTCGTAGCGGAGGTTAGCCATCGATGGAAGAGATCGTTCAGTTGGATGATTCCGGTGTAATCGAACTGGATAGTCCAATCCCTTACTATCACCAGCTTTATCGTTATATAGAAAAGAAGATTGCCACAAAGGAATGGCGTCCTGGGCAGCTATTCCCGAGTGAAGAAGAACTTTGTGCGCGCTTGGATGTGAGCCGGACCGTGGTGCGCCAGGCTTTCGCCGAACTGCGCAGCAACGGAATGGTCTTGAAAAGAAGCGGAAAACGGACGACCATCAGTTCACCGAGATATTCCGGCGACTTGATGCAGGACCTGCGCGGGTTTTATGAAGATGCGCAGAGGCACGGACAGGTTCCTACAACCCGGGTGCTGGACCTGAAGGTAGTTCAGGCCGACGCCAGCATCGCAGAGGCCTTGAAAATCGGAGAAGGCGAAGAAGTGATTCTACTCAATCGCCTGCGCTCGCTCGATGGCCAGCCTTGCGTGATTGTGGTCACCTACATTCCGTACAAGCTTTGTCCAGCCTTGGTGAACGAAGATTTGAGCGATTGTTCCCTCTACGCGTTGCTCGCCTCGAAGTATGGGTTATCGGTCGCTACGGGACATCGTACGATCCAGGCAACACGTGCGACTCGAGAAGACGCCAAGCTGATGGGCATCAAGGCAGGAAGCCCGACCTTACTCTTGAAAAGCATCGGTTTGTTACCGGATGGGACGCCTTTAGAATACTTTATTGCAAGACATCGCGGCGATCGCAGCGTCTTCTCGGTCCGCCTAGCGCGTCCGGGAAGTGGAAGCTGACAACTTTCACTCCAAAGGAGTGCCGTCGAGCCAGCTCTGTACCACCGTCTGTTTGCTGGCATCGAGACTCAGCTAACTGTCACGGCAGAGGCCCGAATTACGAGCCGCCGGTGCAGAAGCGACGCTAGCATTCGATGGCACGGGTGTCAGCCATCGTGGGCCGATGCACCCAAGAAGGCGGACGTGCTGACGTTTCCTTGCTGGCGAGAGGTCGGCGAAGTTGATGCCTGGATCCCCAAAAATACCAGCGGCGACGACTATTGGCATGTCAGCGGCCTGCCCGCTGGGAAGCATTCCGTCCGAATCGTGGTCCGGTCCGACGCCGACGCCAGATCAACGGGTAAGAAGATACAGATTGTGCGGGCCGTCGTTTACGGACCATCAGGCGGCGTTACGAGCCGCAATCAGTCCCCGGATAAACTTCAGGTTCCGGCGCATGTCGGCCTCGACTGAAACAGGGCAGTCGGTTTCGAGTTGAGCCCACCCGTCGAAGCCGACGTCGGCCAGGGCGTCAACCACCGCTTTGAAGTCGATCTGCCCGTCACCCAGATAGTGAGGGTTGTCCTTCAGGTGGACCTCGCAGATACGGGCGCCACCCAGCCAGCGGATCTCCTCCACCACGTCGAAACCGTTCTTGGTCGAGTTGCCCACGTCGTAGTAAGTAAGGACGGCGGGGGACTTGGTCCGATCCGCGATCCGCACGTTGTCCCGTGCCGAGATCGTGTCCTCGAGGCCAAGGATGACGCCTGCCTTCTCGGCAGTCGGGGCGATCTCCTTGAGGATGTCGCCAACTCTATCCATCTCTGCCGTGGTGTCCAGCGCGCCCTTGCCAAAAAACGGCAGGAGCACTACTCGCACACCCATAGCCCTCGCGATCGGGACTGAATCGGCCACCCAGCGTTGGCCGAGAGGGTCCAACTTCAGGTAGTTGCGATGCAGGATTTCGAGGCACAGGGATTCGATCGGCAGGCCCACCCGCTTCGACTCGTCCAGATACATCCTCTGCGAAGCGGGATCGGAAAGCGGAAGCTTGTCCGTCCCCTTGCCGATGCTGACCTGCACGCCGTCGAAGCCCAGCTCCTTGGCCAGGGCGATCGACTCAATCTTGCCTTCCTGTTTCAAGTTCCAGTCAGTGACCCCAACCCTGAACTTGACGCCGGCCTCCTTAGGAGACGCGAGGAGGCCAGTGGTCGCTAGGGCAACCGAGGCGCGGACACCTGTGCCGATGAAGTCACGTCGAGTGATCGTTAGCATGTTCAGACCCTTTGGGCAGTACGTGAACCATAAATTTCATCTTCGCCTTCTTGGGAACGATATGCGATGTATTTGTCATTCTGTTGGCAATCCCGCTGCCAGCTGTGACCTGGACAGTCGAGATTTTCGATTTTGGCTTCGAGAATGAAGGCATTGTATTCCAGTTTCGCTTCATTCACGTCGTGACCGGCGTAAAGACCGCATAGAAAGAAGCTCATCCGAGCGTCTGTCACGATCCGGGTGAAAGACCCCGGTCAAGTTGCTTCGCGCAAAATCAATCTCGCCCGCAATCAGGATTCATTTCAAGAATTCCTTGTCCGCGATTGTGGGTCTAATTGGGCCGGTAGCGTTGGCCGCAATTCGCAGGCGGTCGGCTGCCCCGGCCGCGTTCGATCACGGAGCCTTGGGCGCCAGGCCCAGGCCGAAGCTTAGTTGGGCAATGCAAAAGCGATAACGCTGCTGTCCGTGATTGGATCATCGATGTCCGACCCACCCGCGGAAGTGATCACGACGTACTGCTTACCGTCCTTCGCCTGATAAGTGGCAGGGACAGCATGCGCAGCAGCCCCAAGCTTTACGCTCCAGAGTTCAGCTCCAGTTTTCGCGTCAAACGCACGAAAGCGTGAATCGTCAGTTGCGCCTATGAACACGAGACCGCTAGCTGTAGCGATCGAACCGCCGAGATTCGGTCTACCTGTATTCTGCTTGCCCTGCGGCAAGGAATCTGTAATTCCAAGCGGAACCTGCCAGGCGATCTTGCCGGTCTTGACATTGATGGCCAGTAGTTGACCCCACGGCGGTTGCTGGCAGGGAAGCCTGAGTTCAGCATTCCAGAACCGTCCCGTGACTGGGCCGAACCCATATGGCATTCCGGCGGGTTCCGATCTGGGGACAAGTGATTCCAGCTGACCCAGGTCTTGTGTATTGACAAACAAGAGACCGAGCGCAGGGTTGAATGAGGCCCCTCCCCAGTTTGGACCGCCGACAGAACCGGGAAAGCTGACGAGGGTCCTCTGGTAAGGCACGGCGGTGTAGATGGGGCCAAACACCATGTTGTTCTTGGCTACGAAATCGCGGCAGAAAACTTCGTGTTCAGGCCTGACGGTGGCGATGTCCTGCATGGTGAAGTTCTGCCGAGCTAGTGGCGGGGTCACCACTGGGAATGGCTGTGTCAGCGAGGCTACTTCACCCGGTACATCGCTCTTCGGTACGGGACGTTCTTCAATCGGGTAAATAGGCTTCCCTGTCACACGATTGAAAAAGAACGCCATGCCATTCTTAGATACGATGGCCACGGCCGGTATCCTCTTGAACCTGTGCTTGATCTCTAGAAGAACGGGGGCAGACTCCAGGTCATAATCCCAGATGTCGTGGTGTACGATCTGAAAGTGCCATAGCTCCTTCCCGGTATTGGCATCCGCGGCGACCAGAGTGGTGCCGAACAAATTATCCCCCTTGCGATCGCCGCCGTATCGATCCCACGAAGGGGCGCCGAATGGCATATACACGATGCCGCGGGCCTCATCCACCGTGAGAAAACCCCACACATTCACACCAGTACGATTCTTCCATCCATCGTCGAGCCATGTCTCGTGACCCTTTTCTCCTGGGCGGGGAATGGAGTGAAAACTCCACACCAGCTTGCCCGTAAGCACATCCCATGCGCGCACATCCCCCGAGGGCCCCGTACCAGGAGATTCAGGAACGATCGATCCTGTGATTACGAAATTCTTGTACGTGATCGGTGGAGATGTCATGCCCAAGAGGCCAATCTGGCCTTTCATCACTTCAGGCGTTTTCATGTCGATGACACCGTTAGTTCCGAAACTTTCGACCGGTTCGCCTGTCTTTGCGAAGAGAGCGATGAGTTTTCCGTCACGCGTGCCGCAGAGCACTTCCGGCCGGTGAGCCCCATCCCCCGGCCAGTACTCCACTCCCCTAAGAGATGGAAGGCCGCTTCCTGGAGTGATGTAGCTCCAGACTTCCTTCCCCGTAACGGGATCCAACGCGACAATCCTATGATACGGCGATGAAAGATACATCAGACCGCCAGCAACGATAGGCGTCATCTCTGAGGAAAGGATGTGGCCAGCCCTTCTCCGTGGAATCAAGCCCTCTGCCTTATGGTGTGCCGCAGCACCGTGTGGCGGACTCTCTTGCCGCGGGAAGTTTACGGCGAGATAGTCCGTGATTTCGTCAAGCTCATCATCTGGGGCCTCCAGTCCTTTCGAGACCATGTTGTCGACGATGGAACTCCACTCCTCACGGGTATGACGCTGCTGCACGAAGATGTTCGTGCTGTGGCAAGTGGAGCAAACACCCTTTGTAGCATCTCTTCCTTTTCCTTGGGGGAAAGAAACTTCATCTTTCGAGGCACTCTCTTGTTGGAAGTCAGGTCTCCGCACTGCCTGACCGTGTGGTCTTGCAGAGCGTGCAGCCGTCGTGGTCTCAGATGCATTGGTAGGTTTCAGGTGGTACACCCAGGCAACCTTCAACTTTGCAACGTTTGTGGCGTCGATCTGTTTGAGTGGCGAATAGCGAAGGCCTCCAGCGTCGTGACCGTAGGTTGGCCAATCTGTTTGCGAGAAGCCTCGCACTGCAACAAAACTCATAAAAGTAAACAATGCAATTCGTCTCAAGACCACCCTCCGTCTGGCGTACTATGTCGCAGGAGGAAAGCTAGTACATGGCTGCTCGAGCCGGGGACTCGCCGTCCCCTGCTCCAGACCTCATCCCCGCTCAAACATTAACCGAGAACTTACATTGGGATTGGTACAACGAACGGGAGCACTTCAGAAGCACCGTCATGATAACGCTCTTCGATCACCATTTTCTCGACAAGAAGCGACTGGACTCTGCACCCATGAAGATCTCGCTTGCGACCGAGCTTAAGATTTTAGAGACTCCACCGCGGGCTTCAGATTTCGTCCGAAGAACTAAGTATTCCGTTTCATAAGTTCACTAATGTATTTTGCACGGGTGGCGACAGGCATTCCTGCCTGTCGGGTTGGCGGATTAATGACTCTGATTGGCTCCTCGGTCAGGTACAGGCAAGAATGCCTGTAAGACTCACGACTGCGGGTTCTCACTGAGAAAGAGCAAAGGCCACGAAGGCGTCGCCAGGTTTCGTCGAGGGCTTACCCCCTCCACCACAAGGGATAACCACATATTGTTTCCCTTTGATCTCGTAAGTTGAGGGTGTAGTGTACCCTCCAAAAGGCAGCTTCGCCTCCCACAACAGCTTCCCGGTGTCCTTGTCAAACGCGCGAAACTTTTCATCCTGCGTCGCTGCTATAAAGACGAGGCCCCCCTTGGTGACGATCGGGCCACCAAAGTTTTCCGTGCCGGTCTGAGGCACACCTCTCTTGGTGAGAACGTCGTGCTCCCCCAGCGGAATTTTCCACGCAACCTTACCCGTCTTCAGATTGATTGCGTTGAGCGTACCCCAAGGTGGCTTTGTGGCCGGGTACCCTTCCCTGTCGAGAAACTTTTCAAACGCAGTCATAACGTAGAAATTACTGGCTCTCTCTCGTTCTGAGGTTTGTGCATTGCTTTCCACATCCAAAAGGAAGTCGGCCAGCGCTTGCAGGTCCTTTCCGGGAAGGGAGGAAAAGCCCGGCATGGTGCCGACACCGCTTCGGATGACTTGCAGCAATCGATCGCGGTCATACTTTTCTTTCAGGTTGATCAGAGGAGCCTTTCCACCAATCCCTTCCCCTTTAGCCCCATGGCAGGACACGCAACGGTTGTTTTGGTAGACGATGAATCCCCGATGCCTTGCTTCGGGAACCTTCTCGGAGGATGTCATCTGTACAAACCAGGCGATGTCGTTGCTATTGATGTAGAGATGACCGTTCTCCGGGTCGAATGCACCGCCGGCCCATTCGGCGCCCCCATGAATTCCGTAGTAAAGAATCCCACGTTCCGATGGAGGGACATACCAGCCCGTGTCAGCCTTCTTGAATCGCTCTAGAGCCTGTGCGTGGGCTTCCGGAGAGATGTTGGTGAGGTCCTGCTCCGTCACAACAAACTGCTTCGAAAACGGCTCCGGGCTTATTACGTAGGGTTGGGCGAGGAACGCTTTTTCGCCAAACAGCTTCGACGGTGGCGCCGGTCGCTGCTCAACCTGGGAAAACAGTTCACCGGTGAGTCGGTTGAACACATAGGTGTTCCCGGTTTTTGACAACTGGACAAGCCCAGGAACCTTCTGCCCATTCCGCTCCAGCGTGACCAGCATCGGGGGACAGGGCAGATCCAGATCCCACAGTTCATGGTGGAGCTCCTGAAAATGCCAGACTCGTTTTCCAGTGTTGGCGTTTACAGCCACGACAGAGTTGGCAAATAAATGAGCACCTTCGTTGAAGGGTCGATAAAAGTCGTGTTCAGGCTGCCCAGTGGCAAAGAAGACCAATTCCAGTCGTTCATCCACCGAGAGGCCTCCCCAGACGTTGGCTGCAGCCCCTGTCCGGTAGAAATTGGGGTCCCCGTAGGTCTCATACCCAGCTTCTCCAGGATGAGGAATCGTGTGGAACACCCATCGTCTCTCTCCCGTCCTCGCACTGTAAGCCGTGACGTTGCCAGGAACGGTGGAACTCATCTCACCCACGATCACCAAGTCCCTGTAGACGACGGGTGCGGCCGGCGCCGAAACGGTTTCACCCTCGGGTGTGGATCCTGTTCCCATCAGGACCCGCCCGTTCTGTCCAAAAGTATCTACCGGCTTGCCAGTTATGGCATCCACGGCGTAAAGGTGGGGACCGACTCCAAAAAACAGGCGCCTCTGCTCTTTATCCCTCCAATAGGCGACTCCCCGGTTGTAGCCGCCGCCTTTCGCGCCCTTGTGCGGGTCAAACCGCCAGATTTCCTTGCCATTTGTTGCGTCGACAGCCACCAGGCGTAACGTGGGCGTCGTCGTGTACATTGTCCCGTCAACAATGATGGGATTACATTGAATGGTCGAGCCTCCCCAAAAAGGTTCCGCTTCGTGGATCACGTCGCTCGAGTTGTAGATCCATGCCACCTGCAATTGATGAACGTTGGTCCGGTTAATCTGGTCCAGCTCTGAGTAGTGGGAGACTCCCTTATCGCCACCCGATGTTTCCCAGCGACGATAGTCGAAGGCCGAAGTGGATCCTCCATTCCCCGCACCACCAACCATACCGCAGAACAAAGTTGGAATCAGCAGCAGGAGCAACTTTCTTGGGAGCTTCGCATTTGCTACAAACCGTTCCATACTTGATGTTCTCTCGCGGCCCGGGCAACTGCCCGCTGAATGATGATCTTCACTGCCGGATTCTCCAGGGCCCGGGTGTCATGTCCCAAGACCGTTTGAAAAACGCGGCCTCTGCCATATTGATAGACCCAAACCGATGGACGCCACTCACAACCCGGCCCCGGGGAGGGTAGTTGGTGAGGCGATATTAGGCCAATACCCAACCGCAGACCAAGTAGCAAGCAGATAGAATAGCCCACAGTTGAGTACGGCTATGAGAGATTCGTTTTGCCGAGTCCTTCCGATAGTGCTGCTAGGCATGGCCATGACAGGAGTGGGGCAATCAGCTGTGCCACGGGGGCCCGCCCACGGAGAAATGATCAACGTTTACGGCCATAAGCTGCACATTCATTGTGTCGGGCCGCAAGACGGGAAACCTGTGGTTATCTTCGAGGCTGGCGGTGGAGCCTTCTCCAAAGATTGGAAAGCTCTTCCCACTGGTGCCTTTGTGCCCGGTAAAAAGCATGGCTCCGGTACTGGCGATCGCTGGCATGGTGGCAG
>Ga0075425_100003319_pt1 | contig 16355 bp, 16 predicted proteins | sample SoiMethybrSBSTD4_FD_75300 | JGI IMG/M metagenome (GOLD analysis project Ga0075425, IMG submission 75300) | Bulk soil microbial communities from a Populus tree surrounding site in Tennessee, USA - Soil MetaG P. TD hybrid SBSTD4 | ecosystem: Environmental > Terrestrial > Soil > Tree plantation... | reverse complement strand
TACGGCTCGACCGAAGGGACGACCGACAGCCACGTGGCGTCCCGGGCTTGGAAGCGGGCGGTCAGCGGTCCGGGCTCGGCGACTCGCTGTCCCTTGATGTAGCTCCCCGTGACGGCGTCGACGCGGGCGGCACCGGACGTTTGCGACAACGCGGCGGCGTATCGATCGATCTGGTCACTGCGGGCGGCCGGGTCGCCGATGCGGCTCGCGACCACCTCGAGCGTGCGCGCCTCGTTGGACGCGAACCGCGACCGGATGTCGTCCTGCACCTGGCGGCTGGACACGCTGGTGGGCAACACGCGGTCGTCGGGAAGGCCGAACTGGATCCGCAGGAACGGCAGCCCGAGCACGATGAGCACCGCGACCACAGCCAGCGCGACCGGCACAGGTCGGCGCATCACGAACGTGGCGATCCGGTGCCAGACGCCCTCACCGACGGGTTTCGGGTCCCGGCGCAGCAATCGCAGCGAGTTGACCCTCGGGCCGAGCACGGCGAGGAGCGCAGGGAGGGCGACGACCGCGGCGACGCCGGCGAGCAGCGCCACGCCGATGCCGGCGTATGCGAACGACCGTAGGAACGCGAGCGGGAAGACGAGCAGCGCGGCGAGCGCGACCGCGACGGTGAGCGCGCTGAACGCAACCGTCTTCCCTGCAGTCTGGACGGTTCGCACCACAGCGTCATTCGGCGCGCGCCCGGCATGAAGCTCTTCCCGATAGCGCGAGACGATGAACAGGCTGTAGTCGATCGCCAACCCGAGACCCATGCCGGTCGTGAGGTTGAGGGCGAAGATCGACACGTCGGTGAGCGAGGAGATGACGAGCAACACGAGGAACGTCCCGACGATCGCGAGCACCCCGACGAGGAGAGGCAGACCGGCCGCCACCACGCTCCCGAACACAAGGACCATCAGCGCGAGCGTGATGGGAAACGCGATGAGCTCGGCGCGCAACAGATCCTGCTCGACCTGCTGGTTGACCTGCCGGAAGACCTCGGCGAATCCGCCGACACCCACGGTGACCGCACCGTGGTCGCCCGTGTATCGGGGTGACAGCTTCTGGGCGGCGTCGTGCATCTTGTCTTCGCCGCCGCGCAAAGAGGCCAGCACGAGCGCCTGGCGACCATCGGTGCTGCGCAACGGCGCCGGGCTCCCGAGGCTCCAGTACGACACCGCCCGCGAGACCTGTGGCTCGGCCGACAACCTGGACGTGAGGGCGTTCGCCGCGTTGCCCACTTCGGCATCGTCGACGGTGCCTCGCTTCGCCGTCACGAGCAGCACGAGGTCGGGCTCCTGCTTGCCGAAGTCGTGCTTGACCGCATCGGCGGCGCGGCTCGATTCGGAGCTCGGGTCGGTGAACCCGCCGCTTGTCAGGCGGGAGGCGACGCCGCCGCCCAACCCGGCCGCGAGGACGAAGAACAGCGCCGTCGCGGCGAGCACGGACTTGCGATGGAGGACCGTGAATCGGCCGATGCGAGCGAGCACGGCGGCCCCGCAGGATGAGTTATCACCGATAAGTTAACGCCGGTCCATCATCGGCTCCCCTCCCCGCCGGGGCCAGATGACGTCGGTCACAGGCCGGGAGTCGAGGACGCGACCTCCGATCGTCCGGACGGGTCGAACAAGTGATGCACCGGAGGTCGCGCACGACCATCGGGATCGCCCTCGCGCTGGGCGTCGCGCTCTGGCTCCTGGTGTGGCTCTCTCTCGCCGTCATGGTGCCGCTGTTCGAGCAGGCCCAGTGCTCGGGCATCGTGTTCCGGGCCGGCGCGTCCACCACGCCGACCGAGCCCGCCAACCGACCTCCGATCGGAGGCACGGGAGGTCTCGCGGGGAAGGTGCGGGCGGCGCTCCGACCTCAGGGCTCGGCCGTCTACTGCCGCGACTTCGCCGACCCGTTCGTTCTCCGTGCGGGGAACACGTATTACGCGTACGCGACCAACAACCAGGACGATCACATCCCGGTCCTCACCTCGAGCGGGCTGTTCGGCACCGCGCACACGGCCGACGCGCTTCCGAAGCTTCCCGCGTGGTCGTCTCCCGGCGGCGTCTGGGCGCCGGCGGTGCTTCCTCGACCGGGCGGGTTTGTCCTCTACTACACGACTCGGGCGCACGATCCGGATCGCGAGTGTCTGTCGCGCGCCGTCTCGAAGGAACCCGGGGGCCCGTTCGTCGACGACTCGAGCGGTCCGCTCGTCTGTCCGCCCGACGGGGGAGCGATCGATCCGAGCCCGTTCGTCGCCACTGACGGCCGCGCGTACCTGCTGTGGAAGAGCGATGCCACCGCGGGCATCGTCGCCCAGGAGCTCGCGCCCGACGGCCTCACCCTCGTCGGCGACCAGCAGCCGATTCTCCAAGCCGATCAGGCCTGGGAGGCCGGCGTCGTCGAGGCGCCGAGCATGGTCGGGTACGACGGCCGCTACTACCTCTTCTACTCGGGGAACAACTGGTCGACGACGAGTTACGCCGTCGGATACGCGGTGTGCGACTCGCCGACCGGGCCGTGCGCGAAGCCGGCAGACGGGCCGTGGCTCGCCTCGACCGCCAAGGCGGAAGGGCCCGGCGGCGAGGACGTGTTCGTGGACGAGCACGGCCAGCTCTGGATGACACTGCACGCCTGGGTGCGCGGCAAGGTCGGCTATCCCCAGGGCGCGCGCAATCTCTTCGTGGTGAGCCTGACCTTCGCCGACGGCACGCCTGTCGCCGGATAGGGGACTCGCCGCGTCGCGGCTAATCCTCAGGGAGGTAGTCCCGGAAGACGTCCATCTGCTTCCACTCCGGGACGGGTGGCACGTGACCGGGGCGCGGGGAGTATACGGAGTGCTCCACCACCTGCATCTTGTGGATGTAACGGGGGCAGTTCGGGAAGATCCGCTCGGCGCGCACGCGCACGATGAGTTGCGCGCCCTCGAACGAGGTCAGCAACTGGTCGTCGTCGTGCAGGGAGGCGATGCCGTTGATGCGCATGCGATTCGGTCGCTCGAAGTCGACGAACAGCATGCCGACCTTCGGGTTCACGAGCACGTTCCCCAGACTGCGGAACATGCCGTTGCCGTCGTAGCTCGGGAACGCGAGCGTGGACTCGTCGACCACTCTCACGAAGCCGGGCTGCCCACCCTTGTACGAGCAGTCCGGCCAGCCGTCGGCGTCGGCGGTGGCGAGGAAGAACATCGGGACCCGTTCGATGAACGCGCGGTCGTCGTCGCTGAACTTGTCGTGGACGGTGATCTGCTCCAGACGGTCGGCGATCCGCCGGCTGTCGAAACGGTCCTGGAGCTCGCGCGAGCCGTCGTGGTACATCGCCATGGGCCCACGGTACGCCCGCGGCGTCCACGTGGCGACGGGCTTACGCGGCGGCGGCGATGTCGATGAGAAGCGGGGCGTGGTCGGACGGGAGCTTGCCCTTGCGGGCGAACCGGTCGACCAGAGCCCACCGGATGCGATCGATCAGCGGCTCGGTGACGTAGGCGAGATCGATGCGCATGCCGCGATGCTCGTGGAAGTCACCCCGCCGGTAGTCCCAGTACGTGAACAACTTGTCCTGCGGGTACAGGGCGCGGAACGCGTCGACGAAGCCCCAGTCGCGCAGCCGCGCGACCGCGGCGCGTTCGGGCTCGGTGACGTGCGTGTCGCCCTCGAACGCCTTCGGCGACCACAGGTCACGGTCCTCGGGCGCGACGTTGAAGTCCCCCATCATCACGATCGGGTCGCTCGGCTTGTACGTCGCGGCGATCCAGTCGTGGAGGCTCTCGAGCCACGCCAGCTTGCGCTCGTAGAAGTCGCTGCCGACCTGGCGGCCGTTGGGCACGTAGACGCAGATCACGCGCACGCCGCCGCACATGGCGGAGAGGAGCCGGGCGTCGCCCTCGTACGGATCGACGAGCTCGGTGCCGTCGAACCCGGAGGTGACGTCTCCGATGCCGGTGCGTGAGAGGATCGCGACGCCGTTCCATTGGCCCGGCCCGTGGTGCACGGAGTCGTACCCCAGTGACTGGAAGGTCAGCTGCGGGAACGAGTCGTCGGCGAGCTTGGTCTCCTGCAGGCACAGGACGTCGGGATGCGCGTACTGGAGCCACTCCTCGACGCGGGGGAGCCGGGCCTTCAGCGAGTTGACGTTCCAGGTGGCGAAGCGCACAGCGTTTTGGAACCTACCCGACGCGGTCCTCGAGGTAGTCCGGGTTCGAGACCAGGAGTTTCACCCGCACCGACTCCCGGACGACGGCGACCACGTCGTCACGGCGGTCGTCGAGGGAGCCGTCCCTGATGCGGGCCGCCAGCTCCGCAGTCAGGGCGGCGAGGTCGTCGTCGTGGCCGAGGAGCGCACTCAGCCGGGCGCGCTCGGCGGCGGCGGGCTCGGGGCCGAGACGGAGCTCCCGCTCGAGCATCCCCAGCGCATTGACCGCGACGCGGGTGTGGAACTGCACGCGCCCCTCGACCGCCGGCATCACGTCCTGCACGAGGAACTCGCGGACCGCCTCGAGGAGCTCGACGGCCGTCGGTCGATCCTGCATGACGTCTCCTTTCCCTTAGCCGTCGCCGGGGCGACCGATGAGCTCGAGGAGATCCCACTCCATCTCGGCGACCCGCCGGCCCAGCGTCGCCAGCTCGACCGAGCGGACCGTGCCCTCGAGGTGGGTGAATGCCTGGATCTCGCAGATCACGCCCCACTTGAGGTTGCCCATCGCCTCCCAGTATCGGAGCTCGGCCGGGTCGACGTCCCGACCGCCGGCGGCCCGGTACGCGTCGAGCAGGTCATCCACGGTTCCGAACCCGCCCACGCGCTGCTCGGTCACTCCGAAGCGCCACGACTTCACGCACAACCAACCGAGGTCCTCGACCGGGTCGCCCAGGTGCGCAAGCTCCCAGTCGAGCACCGCTCGGATGCCGTCCGGACCGACGACGATGTTGCCGTTGCGGAAGTCGCCGTGCACGAGCGCAGGCCGTGGGGGATCGGGCGGCGCGTGCTCGGCGAGCCAGCGCAGACCGAGCTCGAACGCGGGGTGCGGCTCGCCGAAGCCGTCGAGGTAGCCGCGGTACAGGGCGATCTGCTCGCGCGCGCTCTGCAGCGGCAGCGCGGGCAGGCGCGCCGGATCGAGGGCGTGGATGCGCGCCGCTTGCTCGCCGCATTGCCGGGCGAGAACCGGGCGGGCAGCCGCGTATGCGTCGTCCCGCAGGATGCGGCGGGGGATCGTCTCGCCGTCGATCCGCTCCATCACGAAGCCCGAACCCAGCCCGTCGTCCACTTCGAGCAGGAACCAGACCCGGGGCGTGGCGACGCCGCCTTGGTGCGCAGCGTCCAGCAGCGCGAACTCGACCGAGCGGTCCGACAGCCCGACCGAGGGCCCGGGATCGCGGCGGAGCACGAGGGCATGTCGGGCTGCGCCGGCGGTGACGGCGTCGAACGACCAGGTCTCGCGTGACGCGCCACCCGACAGTCGGCGCAGATCCTCGATCGTCACCGGTTGCCCGAGATGGCGACCGACCGCGGCCGCGAGCGCCTGGTCGTCGACTCGGGAGGGCACGGCGCGGAACGGTAGCCCGACAGCGGTTAGATTCCCGCCGTGCGCGTGGGGCGGGTTGCGCTTCTCGGAGGGCTGGTTGCGGTCGTCGGCGTTCTCACGCTCTCCACCCCCGCGGCTCCCGAGAACCGCACGCAATTCGGGGCCGAGCAGATCCGGAACTACGCCGTCGACGTGCACATCGAATCGACGGGACTGATCCGCGTCCACGAGCGCATCGACTACGACTTCGGCGTCATCCCGAAGCACGGCATCTTCCGGGACGTCCCGGTGCGGTTCGACTACCCGCCCAAGTCCAACCACGACCGCGTGTACCCGCTGAACGTCGAATCCGTGAAGGCGTCGGAAGGGACGCCGGCGCAGTACACGATCGAGGGTGGCGACGTGGACGGCGTCGGACTGAAGCGGATCAAAATCGGCGATCCCGACACCACGATCAGCGGCCCCCACACCTACGACATCACGTACACGCTGCGCGGCGTGCTCAACGGGTTCGAGGACCACGACGAGCTGAACCTCAACGCCATCGGTCCCGGCTGGACAGTTCCGATCCAGCGGGCGACCGTGACCGTCGACGCGCCGGCCGACATCACGCAGGTCGCCTGCTTCAGCGGACCCCTCCGGTCGACGCTCCCGTGCGCGAGCGCGTCCAGCAACGGCCCGACGGCGACGTTCACCCAGAACGACATCCCGCCCGCAGGCGCCCTCACCGTCGTGGTGGCCATGCCGAAGGGTGCCGTCCCGCCACCGAAGCCGATCCTCGAGGAGCGCTTCAACCTCGGGACGGCGTTCTCGATCACCCCGGTGACCGCCGGGCTCGGCGGCGCGCTCCTGCTCGTCGTGATCCTCGTGTTCGCGTTCCTCATGTACCGGTTCGGGCGCGACCGGCGCTACCGCGGCTCCGCCGTCGACCAGGCGTACGGCACCGAAGGCGGCGCCGACGAGATCGTTCCCGTGTTCCATCACGAGGAGACGCCGGTCGAGTTCGTCCCGCCGGACAAGTTGCGGCCGGGGCAGCTCGGCACGCTCGTCGACTTCACGGCCAACCCGCTCGACGTGACCGCCACCATCGTCGACCTCGCCGTGCGCGGCTACCTCGTGATCGAGGAGATCCCGGGCGAGGGAGGTTTCCTGCACAAGCCGGACTGGAAGCTCACCAAGAAGAAGGAGCCCGACGCGGAGCTCAAGGACTACGAGCAGAAGCTCCTCAACGGGTTGTTCGAGGACGGGAACGAGGTGCAGCTCTCCGACCTCCGCTACACGTTCCATACGAAGATGGAAGAGGTGCAAGGCGCGCTCCTCCAGGACTCGATCGACCACGGATGGTTCGTTCGCCCGCCCTCGCGCTCGCGGGCACAGTGGGGGTGCCTCGGCGTCCTCGTGCTCCTGGCGGGCGCGGGGCTGCTGACACTGCTGATCCTGTTCACGCACGCGGCTCTGCTCGGCATCCCGCTGCTCGTGGCCGGCATCCTGTTCACCTTCGGGGCGTACTGGAGCCCCCAGCGCACCGCCAAGGGCACCGCCGTCCTCCGGCACACCGAGGGATTCCGGAGATTCATCAACGAGTCGGAGAAGGAGCGCGCCCGGTTCGCCGAGAGGAAGAACCTGTTCTCCGAATACCTGCCCTACGCCATCGTGTTCGGCGCGACGGGCAAGTGGGCGGCGGCGTTCGCAGGTCTCGACGACCAGCCGCCCGACACTTCGTCGTGGTACATCGCGTCGACGCCGTTCACGTTCCTCGCGTTCTCGAGCGCGATCGACGGGTTCACGGTCTCGACGTCGGGGACACTCACTTCGACGCCCCCGTCGACGTCGGGCTCGAGCGGATTCTCCGGCGGTGGGTTCTCGGGCGGTGGCGCCGGCGGTGGGGGCGGCGGCAGCTGGTAGCCGGCGTCAGGCGGGCCCGCGCGGCGTGTCCAAGCCCGCCCATACGGGGCGGAGGCGGGGGGAGAGGCGGGCGAGCTCTTCGAGCGTCACCGCCGTGAGCTGGTGCAGTGTCTCGGCGCCGCGGGCGGTGAGGTGCAACCGGACGATCCGGTGGTCGTCGCGGTCCTGAATCCGGCGGACGAGCCCGGCGGTCTCCGCTCGGTCGACCAAGCCAACGGCGCTGTGATGGCGCAAGAGCAGGTACTCGGCCACGTCGCCGATCGTCGGCCCGCGCCCATCGGGATGACCTCGAATGGCGAGCAGCAGCTGGTGCTGGGCCGGCGAGACGCCGGCCGCTTGGGCCTGCTCCTCGCTCCAGCGCAGGAAGCGCCGGAGCCCGGTACGGAACTCGAGCAGCCGCCGGTAGTCGGCATCCGTGATCCGGCGTGAGCGAGCAATCTCGACCGGCACAGAAGTATCGTATCACGATATTATTTGGGGAATGCGGTCTTCTCCCGGTCGGCTCGTCTTCATGTCGCTGCTCGCCGCCGCCCTCGGCCTGGCCGGTGGGGCAGCGGCCTGGCTGCTCGTCCGGCTCATCGCGCTGCTCACGAACGCGGCCTTGCTCCATCAGTACGGCTGGGAGCTGCCGTCGCTGCGGAACTTCCACCCCGGGCCCGAGCTGATCCTCGTCGCAATGGCAGGGGGGCTGGTCGTGGCGCTGATCGCGCGCTGGTCACCGGTGATCCGCGGTCACGGCATCCCGGAGGCGATGGAAGCCATCCTGACGCGCCACAGCCGAATCTCGCCGCGGGCCGCGGTCGCGAAGCCCACGTCGGCGGCGGTCGCCATCGGCACCGGCGGCCCCTTCGGCGCCGAGGGACCGATCATCGTGACCGGGGGCGCGCTGGGATCGCTCGTGGGCCAGGTCATCCGGGTGTCGCCCTCCGAGCGCAAGATCCTGCTCGCGTGCGGCGCGGCCGCCGGGATGGCGGCCGTGTTCGGTGCCCCGCTCGCGTCGGTCGTGCTCGCGGTGGAGCTGCTCTTGTTCGAGTTCTCGGCTCGCGCGCTCGTGCCGCTTGTCGTGTCCGCAAGCATCGCGGCGGGCGTGCACGCCGCACTCTTCGGGAGCGGTCCCCTCTTCACGGTGCCGCACCACGACTTCGCCGGGCTGAGCACGCTCGGCGTGTTCGCTCTTCTCGGGATCGCGTGCGGGCTCCTCGCAGTCGTCGTCGCCCGGGGACTGTTTGCCGTCGAAGCCGGGTACCGCCGACTGCCGATCCCGCAGTTCTGGCACCCGCTCATCGGCGCCCTCGGGTTCGCCCTGATCGGGCTGGCTGTACCCCGCGCGCTCGGTGTCGGATACGACGCGATCAACGACGTGCTCGCGAGCCGCTTCACGGTGGGCGCGCTCGCGCTGCTCCTCCTGGCCAAGCTCGTCATGTGGTGGATCGCGCTGGGCTCCGGCACGTCGGGCGGAACCCTCGCTCCGCTCCTGCTCATCGGCGGCGCGTTCGGCGGCGTGGTCGGCGCCGGCCTCGACGCCGCGTTCCCCAGCCTGGGCTTGTCACCGGGTGCGGTCGCGTTGGTGGCGATGGCGGCGACGTTCGGCGCCGCGACCGGGGCCACCTTCACGGCGATCGTCTTCGCGTTCGAGCTCACGCGTGACTACCAAGCAGTGCTGCCGTTGATGCTGGCCGCGGTGCTCGCGGACATCGTCTTCAACTCGCTGTCGCAGCACAGCTTGATGACAGAGAAGCTCGCGCGCCGCGGAGTCGTCGTGCCACAGCGATATGCGCCGGACGTGCTTCAGGTGCACTCGGTCCGGGAGGCGATGACCAAGGGTGTCGAGACACTTCCCGAGGACGGGACTCTCGCCGATGCGCGCCGCGTACTCGAGAACGGCGGCCACGGCGCGTACCCGTTGGTGGACGAGAACCTCGCCCTCGCGGGGATCGTGACCCGCGGCGACCTCCTGGTGCGGGACCTCGCGGACGGCACGCCCGTGAAGGAGATCGCGACCGCAGACGTCGTGACGGTTCGACCGGACGACACCTTGCTGACCGTGCTCGAACGCATCACCGAGGACGGCGTGGACCACGTCCCCGTCGTCGACCACGACCGTCTGGTGGGCATCTGCACACGCACCGATCTACTGCGGGCGAGGAGCCGCTACCTCGAGCACGAGCGGCCTCAGGCGGGTTGGCGACCTCGATTCGGTCGGGCTGCCCGGAACGGCCGGCGCACGCCCGCGTGACGATCAGACAGATCAGCCCCTGACGCCGACCGGCTGTCCGTCGACCATCTGATCGAGGTACTCCGACAGCCCGAAGCCGACCTTGCCGTCGCAGCGCCACTCGGTCATGCCCTCCGAGATGCGTGTCACGAGCATGTCGCCGTCGGGCGTCTGACGACGGTTCCGCAGCGGGATGAGCGACAGGACGCTGCCCTCGATCTCGTACTCGCGTTCGGCGGTGTGCGCGACCGCGCGCACGTCCTGGTGGTACGAGTCGGCGCCGCGCCACTCGGTCTCGAGCTTGACCTCGTCGATCGCGCGGTACGTGCCGTCTTCGAGCACGACGCCGCCGATGCGTTGGCCGCCGTCACGCGAGGTGACGATCGAGATGACGAACCCGAAGTCCTCGCCGAAGTTGGCTGTCAGCCACCGGTACCACCATGGCGACTGCCAATATCGCGGCCCCCAGGAGTGGTCGCGAAGCCCGAAGCCGTCGATCTCCCACTCCTCGTCGGCGACGCGCACGACCCCGCGGGCGCCGACGTGCTGCTCGTAGTGGCCGCGGGCGAAGCCCTGCTCGACGTTCTCGGTGATCGGCGAGCCGTCGTCGTTGACGGGCTCGCCGCCCCACATCGGCGACACGCCGCGGTAGTCGAGCTCGACGGCGGCGTCGACCCACGGGTTCTCGGTGAACGCTTGGCGCGGGTTCACCATCTCGAGCGGGCGCTCGAGCAGCGCGACCTTGCCCGTGTACGAGACGCGCTGCTGCTCGAACGGCTCGATCATCTCGAATCGCATCCCACCGGCGTCGAACGCGTCGTTGTCGGCGATCTCGGGCCGGCTGAACATGAAGCCGACCCGCCCGTCGGGGAGGTAGACGCACGTCGTCATCTCGGCGTAGCCCTCGTTGGCCCGGTTGCCGAGGCGGACCCACCCGCCGATGCGGTCGGCGGGAGAGAAGAAGTTGAAGTACATCGACTCGTTGAAGTTCTTGGCCGACTCCAGCGGGTGCATGTGCTCGTCGGACGGCTCGAGGCGCAGCTTCATGCGGCCATGCAACTCGGCCTTGACCGACCGGTCAAGCAAGTGCTTCGCTCCGGCCCATGGATGTCGAGATCACCGAGATCACGAGTGGGTTGCGCTTTCCGGAAGGCCCGGTGTGGATGCCGGACGGCAGCGTGCTGTGTGTCGAGCTGCTGGGCGGCACCGTCGTGCGCGTGCAATCCGACGGCAAGAAGGCGGTGGTGTCGGAGAACGGCGGCAGCCCGAACGGGCTCGCGATCGGTCCCGACGGCGCCGTGTACGTGTGCAACAGCGGCGGGTACGGCTCGCACGACCTCGGCGGGCTCACCATCCCGGACAGCTATCTGCCGCAGGATCACACGGGAGGCCGAATCGAGCGCGTCCACCTTGCGAGCGGCGAGGTAACCGTGCTGTACCGCGAATGCGACGGTCATCATCTGATCGGCCCGAACGATCTGGTCTTCGACGACACCGGCGGGTTCTGGTTCACCGACCACGGCCGCTGGCGGGAGCGCGACAAGACCCACGGCGGCCTGTACTACGCGCGTCCCGACGGCACAGAGATCCGGGAAGTCGTGTACCCGCTCGACGGTCCCAACGGCGTCGGCCTGTCGCCCGACGGGCGGCGCCTCTACGCGGCGGAGACGTATACCGGCCGCGTCTTTGCCTGGGAACTGGCCGGTCCGGGTGAGCTCGCCGCGCCACCCCCGCCGGTCGGCAACGGCGGCCAGCTCATTTGCGGCCTCCCGGGGATGCAGCTGTTCGACTCGCTCGCCGTCGACGGCGACGGGAACGTCGTGGTGGGCACGCTGGTGAACGGCGGGCTCACAGTGATCTCGCCGGATGGGAGCAGTGCCGAGCACGTGCCCTTCCCGGACCCGATGGTCACGAACGTGTGCTTCGGCGGCGACGACCTCCGCACCGCGTACGTGACGTGCTCCGCCACCGGCAGGCTCGTGTCGACGCCGTGGCCGCGGCCGGGCCTGAAGCTGGCCTTCTAGCGGGACGGCGCGCGGTCAGATCCGCGCCGGGTGCACCGGCGCGCCGCCCACACCGGCGGTGACGCGGAAGATCGTGCCGCGCCGGTCGGGCGCTTCCGTGTTGTCGGCGGTCACGACGTAGAGGTCGTGCTGATCACCGCCGGCGAAGCACAGCGACGTCACCGTTTGCGCGGGCACCTCGAGGACGCGGTCGATCTCGCCGTCTGGGGTCAGCCGGGCGACGCACCCGGCCAGCGCCGATGCGACCCAGAGGAGTCCCTGCGCATCGACAGCCATCCCGTCGGGCGCGCCCGGTGGAAAATGGAAGGCGCGGCGATCTCCCGCGGTGCCGTCATCGGCGAGCGTGTGCACGAGGATCACGTTGTTGCGAGTGTCCGAGTGGTAGATGGTCTGCTCGCCGGGTGACAGCACGACGCCGTTGGCGTGGAGCACGTTGTCGTAGAGACAAGTGGCGTCGCCCTCGCCGTCGATGCGCCAGAGCTCGCCGGGCACCGGCGCCGCGTCCGGATCGAACACGGCGAAGCGGATCGACCCGGCATAGACGCGGCCGGCGGAGTCAGTGCAGATGTCGTTCCATCCCGGCAGCCCGTCGATGGAGAACAGGGTGCGGTTCTCGCCGCCACGCACGTGGACGATGTCGCGACCCGACACGACGACACCACCGTCGGCATGGAGGGCGATGCCACCGACGCCGCGGCGTTTCGGCACGACAGTCGTGATGTCGCCGTCGGGCCCGCGCCGGAACACGCCGCCCCCGAGAACATCGCTGAAGTACAGGTTCCCGTCGCCGTCGACCGTCGGCCCTTCGACGAGCCCGTACCCGAAAGCGAGCGTTTCGACCATGCGCGGCAAGCGAACTACGTCAGCGCGGTCGCGAACCACCAGCGGTGGCCCTCGGGATCGCGAACGCCGTACTCGCGCTGACCGTAGGGCTGGTCGACGGGCTCCTGGTCGATGTGCGCGCCGGCGGCTCGTGCTCGGGCGAAATGCGCGTCGACGTCGTCGACGCGGACGACCAGTCCGCCGGTCTGGGCGTTCATCGAATGCGGCGACGCAAGCTCGTGCTCGGGGGTGACGCGATGCAGCCAGATCGCATCGTGTCCCGCGACCACCTCGCCGTGGACGACCTGTCCGTCGCTATCACGTTCGACACCGGCAGTGCGGAAACCGAAGGCGTCGACGAGGAAGTCGTGCGCGCGCTCGATGTCCTCGTACACGAGGAGCGGAATGATGGTTTCGATCGTCGGCATGGCGCGACGGTAGCCCGGTGGTGCACGGAAGTTCGCTGACAGCGTCGGGGTAGTGTCGCTCCGACACAAGATCGCGACGGAGGACAACGACGTGGGACCGCTGTCGGGTGTGAGGGTGATCGAGATCGCGGGCATCGGGCCTGGGCCGTTCGCGGCGATGCTGCTCTCCGACATGGGCGCCGACGTGGTGCGCGTCGACCGCGCCCAGTCGGTCGAGCGAGGATTCGACCCCGGGTGGATGGAAGTGCTGAACCGCGGCCGGCGGTCGATCGGGGTCGACCTCAAGCAGTCCGACGGTGTCGAGATCGTCCTCCGCATGGCCGAGCAGGCCGATGCGCTCATCGAAGGGTTCCGACCCGGCGTCGCCGAGCGACTCGGGATCGGGCCCGACGCCTGCCGCGCCCGCAACCCGAAACTCGTGTACGGCCGCATGACGGGCTGGGGCCAGGAGGGCCCGTACGCGCAAGCGGCCGGCCACGACATCAACTACATCTCGCTCGCCGGCGCGCTGGCGCACTTCGGGCGCGCCGGCGGGAAGCCCACTCCGCCGATGAACGTCGTCGGCGACTTCGGCGGCGGTGGCATGTTGCTGGCTTTCGGGGTGGCGTGCGCGCTCCTCGAAGCGCGGTCGTCGGGGGAGGGCCAGGTCGTCGACGCGGCGATGGTCGACGGGAGCGCCACCCTCATGGCAATGGCGTGGGGGCTGCGCGCCCTGGGTGCTTTCGACGAGGAGCACCTCGGCGGGAACGTGCTCGACACCGGCGCGCCGTTCTACGACACGTACGAGACCGCCGACGGCAAGTTCATCTCGGTCGGCTCACTCGAGCCGCAGTTCTACGCCGAGCTCATCGAGAAGTTGGGGCTGTCGGACGCGGACCTTCCCGCGCAGATGGACCGCGGCGGCTGGGACAAGCTGCGGGAGAAGTTCACGACGCTGTTCAAGACCAAGACGCGCGACGAGTGGTGCTCGATCCTCGAGCACACAGACACGTGCTTCGCGCCCGTCCTCACGATGAGCGAGGCGGCGGGCCACCCGCACGTCAAGGCACGCGAGACGGTGGTCGAGCACGACGGCGTGCTCCAGCCCGCTCCTGCGCCGCGGTTCTCGCGCACCCCGGGCGCGATCACACGACGCGCGGCTCAACCCGGGCAGCACACCGACGAAGCGCTTGCCGATTGGGGCTTCGGGGCCGAAGAGCTGGCCAAGCTGCGCGACGCGGGCGCCATCAAGTAGCGCCACATGCGGAAGCAAGGCGGCGCGTGGCTCGGGTCGCTCGCCGCGCTCATCGCCGCCGGGTCGCGCTGTTCACGAGTCGGCTCGCCGTGGGCGAGGTGCTCCTCGACCCGGACTACACGTCGCGGCGCGAGCTGCGATCACTCACCGAGGCGAGGGGCTTCCGGTCCTTGCGTCGGTACGGCTCGGCGTTCGCGTACGTCGCTCAGTTCGACGCCGTCTGAGCGGGGGTCGTGCCCGCGACCCACGTCATGTCGGCGGTCCGGGAGCCCGCGACCGCGTTCGTCGACGCGACCGCTTCGAGCTCGGCGAGATCGTCCGGGTTGAGCTGCACGTCGAGGGCAGCGACGTTCTCCTCGAGGTATGTACGGCGCTTCGTGCCCGGGATCGGCACGACGTCGTCGCCTTGGGCCTGCGCCCACGCCAGCGCGAGCTGGCCGGGGGTGACGCCCTTCTCCGTGGCGATCGTGCGGACGCGTTCGACGACCTCGAGGTTGCGCGAGAAATTTTCACCGTCGAAGCGCGGCGTGCCGCGGCGGAAGTCGCCGCGCGACAGGTCGTCGGCGCTACGGATCTGGCCCGTCAGCATCCCGCGCCCGAGCGGGCTGTAGGGCACGATCCCGACGCCGAGCTCGCGGGCCGCCGGGAGCGCGTCCTCCTCGATGTCGCGACTCCATAGCGACCACTCGCTCTGGAGCGCGCTGATGGGGTGGACGGCGTGCGCGCGCCGGATCGTGTCGCCCGCCGCTTCCGACAAGCCCAGGTGGCGCACCTTGCCCGCTGCGACCAGCTCGGCCATCGCGCCCACGGTCTCTTCGATGGGCACGTTCGGGTCGGCGCGGTGCTGGTAATAGAGGTCGATGTGGTCGACGCCGAGCCGCTGCAGCGATGCGTCGCAGGCACCGCGCACGTAGTCGGGTCGGCCGTTGATGGCGCGGAAATTGTTGTCGTCGGCTCGGCGGACGATGCCGAACTTCGTCGCGAGGACGACGCCGTCGCGCCGGCCGGCGATCGCCCTGCCGACGAGCTCCTCGTTGTGTCCCAGCCCGTACACGTCGGCGGTGTCGAGGAACGTCACGCCGAGCTCGAGCGCGCGGTCGATCGTCGCCAGCGACTCCGTCTCGTCGGCGGGCCCGTAGACCTGGCTCATCCCCATGCACCCGAGACCCTGGGCGGAGACCTCGAGACCCTGACCGAGTGTGCGCGTCGAGATCGTCATCTCTCCGAAGCTACTTCGGACGGATCCGCGCCGTGCCACACTGCGCAGATGGAGTTGCAGCGCCGGACGGCCGAGCTGTACATGCGCCACGCGTTCCGCCAGATGCTGGACGTCGCGGACCGCCTCGGCGACGAGCGGGTGAACGACCGCCCGCTCGGAGAGGGGACGAACGCGGTCGCCGCGCTCGTGGTCCATTCCTGCGCGGTGACCGAGTTCTGGATCGGCCACGTCGCCCTCGGCCGTCCCACCGACCGGGATCGCGAGTCGGAGTTCTCGACCACCGCCACGGTCGCCCAACTCCACTCCCTCGTCGACGAGACGCTCGCGCAGGTCAGCAAGGACCTGGCGGCGATGGACGAGGGAAGGACCCAAGCGGACCGGACGGGGCGCCAGTTCCTCGAAGGGGGCGACGAGTCGGACGGTGCGATCGTCCTCCACGTGCTCGAGGAGCTGTACCAGCACCTCGGCCACATGGAGCTCGCTGCCGACGCCCTCGCCGTTCGGGGTTGACGATGGACTTCGAGGTCAAGCGAGCCGACATCCACGAGTCCCGGGTGGTCGACGAGGACCCGCCCGAGCTCGCACCCGGGCAGGCGCTGTTGCGCGTCGACCGTTTTGCTCTCACGACGAACAACGTCACCTACGCCGTGATGGGCGATGCACTCAAGTACTGGGACTTCTTCCCGTCATCGGACCCGGACGTATGGGGACGGATTCCCGTGTGGGGCTTCGCTGACATCATCGCCAGTGCCAACGACGACGTCGCCGCCGGCGCGCGGCTCTACGGCTATCTGCCGACATCGACGCATCTCGTGGTCACACCCGGTCGCGTCGACCCACGGGGATTCGTCGACACCACGCCGCACCGCGCATCCCTGCCGGGTGCCTACAACGGGTACCGCCGGGTGGACACCGGTACATCGGAAGACCCCGCCTACGAGTACCACCGAATGGTGCTCTGGCCGCTCTTCTTCACGTCGTTCCTCATCGACGACTTTCTGAACGACAACG
>Ga0075425_100003317_pt1 | contig 16355 bp, 11 predicted proteins | sample SoiMethybrSBSTD4_FD_75300 | JGI IMG/M metagenome (GOLD analysis project Ga0075425, IMG submission 75300) | Bulk soil microbial communities from a Populus tree surrounding site in Tennessee, USA - Soil MetaG P. TD hybrid SBSTD4 | ecosystem: Environmental > Terrestrial > Soil > Tree plantation... | reverse complement strand
CATAGGTATCGTCCATCAGCGTCGCCGGGACCGCGAATGAAATCGCGGGCATGAAGATTTCCACGGCGAGCAGAAGCGATGCCAGCGCAAATAGTTTTTTCATCATATCGGCATACTCCTCCTATAGATATTCGAATGCGAATATCAACGTTAGAGAAACGCGGATTTTTCGCTTCGACGTTGAAATCAGCAAGGCATGTGCCAGCCGCTAGTGCATGCGCCGGGCGGCTGTGCTGGTGTCACGAGTTGTCCCGATTGTTGTTACTTTCGTTTTTGTTGTCCTGCAAAAAAAGGGCTTGGAGAAAGCCGGGTGGATCGCGCCGGGCAGAGGCGAAGTGAATTCAATCGGGCATAATCACGATGAGCGAAAAAAACTTACGCCGCAATTTACTTTGAATTGCCTTTTTATAGCGCGATGTCTTACGGCGACGTGTCAGGCATGATCGCCCGATCGGGTACGGAACGGATTCACTCGCTATCCCGCTGAAATCGTGGAGGGTTTCAAAAACTGCAGCGAGGCCGTGCCCGTCTGCGACGGCCAAATCTCGGTGGTTTTTCGAGTTGTGTAATATTCTTACAGAATCGAAATAGGCGCAGCGCGCCTTGTTGCGTCCCCGCGGTTGAGTTTCCAATTCGACATCTTCTCTTTACGCGATCTTCCGACCGTCGTCATCCGACGTTCATCGCCCGAGTTCAATGTCGGCGCGTTTCAAAATTATTTTTTTGAGGAGGCGCTTATGAAGAAGATGTCGGATGGAAAGTTTGCGCGCCGGTTGCGATCGATCGCGCGGACGGCGACGGCGGTGCTCCTATCGGTGGCGATGGCGGGTGCGCCGGCCTTCGCCAAAAAGGGCGATAACGTAAACCAGAATCCAGACCCCGCTGCGGACTGCCAACTCAATGGCGGTGTGCAACATGTCATCTACATCCAGTTCGACAACACGCACTTTCGCCGCGACAATCCGAACGTGCCGTCGGATCTGGAGCAGATGCCGCACTTGCTCAATTTCATCAAGGACAACGGCACGCTGCTCACCAACGATCACACGGTTTTGATCTCGCATACCGCGGGTGGCATTCTCTCGTCGCTCACGGGGCTCTATCCCGATCGCCATGGCCAGACGGTCTCGAACAGCTATGTCCGCACGCCGAACCCATTCACCGGGACCGCCGCCGGGAACTTCGCGTTCCCGAGCTCGTTCGGTTACTGGACGGATTCCGTTTCATCGACGGGAACGCCGACGGCGTTCAACATGGTCGGTCCCGACGGCACCAACGCCCCGGCCCCCTGGGTGCCCTACACCCGCGCCGGCTGCGACGTCGGCGCGATCGCCACGGCGAATATCGTGCTCGAGAACACCAAGGCGGCTATTTTCACGTCGCTTGCGGCAGCCGCTGCGGCCGGCGCGACGAACATCAAGGTCGCGAGCGTCACGGGCTTCGCGGTGGGTCAGGTGGTCTCGATTGACAGTGAGCTGGCCACGATTTTAAGCGTTGGGACAGCCGGAGCCGGCGGCACTGGCATCACGCTGACCGCAGGGCTGACGAACGCGCACGCGAGCGGCCACCGGGTCTCGACGGCCGATCCAACCGGCGACATCACCAAAGTCTTCGGCGCGCCGGCGAACTTCCTAGACTCTTGCCCCGACGCCACCCATGCGCAATGGTGCGAAGCGGCTGTGGCCGCGACGCTTCCCAACACGGCGGCGAACGCGGCGGCGAAGGCGAAGCCGCAGGCCGACTTCGTTGGTTTCGCGATCCACTGCGCTCAGGGATCGCCCAATTGCGCCAACGGCCATGACGATCTCCTGCCTCAGGAAGTCGGCGGCTATACAGGCTTCAAGGGCTTGTTCGGCGCGCAGGAGATTAATCCGTTTCTAAACGGCACGCCCGGCAATATGAACCTCACCGACCTGTTGGGCGATCCCATCGCCGATCCGTTCGGGCAGCCGGGCTTTCCGGGATTCGACGGTATGTTCGCTTCGGTTTCGCTCGCCTACATCGTCGAGATGCAGAAAAAGGGCATTCCCGTGACTTATGCTTACATTTCGGACGCGCATGATTTTCACGGCGTCGCAGGGAACCAGCATGTTGCGTTCGGCCCCGGCGATCAGGGATATGTCGACCAGCTCAAATCCTACGACGACGCCTTCGCGGCTTTCTTCCAAAAGCTCGCCGACATGGGAATCACCAAGGACAATACGCTTTTCGTTTTCACCGTCGACGAGGGCGACCACTTCGTCGGCGTGCAGAAAAACAACTGTGACGGCGTCGTGACGCCCTGCGTTTACGGCGCTAACGAAGTCGGCGAGATCAACGCGAACATCGACACACTCGTCGGCGATCAGTTCCCCTCGCTTAAAACCAACTTCCTCGTCGCCGGAGCCCCCAACGCTTTCACTGTGCACGGCGACGACGCGCCGACCTTTTATCTCGCCAAGAAGGGCGCGGGCATGCTCGGCCAGACCGATCCGCTGACGCGCGAGTTCGAGCGCTCGATGGCGCTGCTGACCGCCGTCAATCCCTACACGCTCGCGACGGATAACCTCATGGTCAAGATGGCCGACCAGACCGGCATGAAGGCATTGCATATGTTCACAACCGGCGATCCGACGCGCAACCCCACGTTCGTCTATTTCGCCGACGCGAACTACTTCCTCACCGATTTTCCTACGAACACCTGCAAGACCTGCATCAATCCGCTGTTCGCCTGGAACCACGGCGATATCCAGCCGGAGATCGCCAACACCTGGCTGGGGTTCGTCGGGCCCGGCGTCAGCGAACGCGGCCAAGACGCAGTTACCTGGACGGATCACACGGACGTCAGACCGACGATCCTCGCGCTTCTCGGCCTCGAGGACACGTATGTTCACGACGGACGGGTGCTTTTCGAGGTGATCGATCAAGACGCGACGCCGGTCAGGCTCCGCGGGCACGAGCATACGGTTTCGCAGCTCGTCGACGTGTACAAAAAAATCAACGCGCCGTTCGGCAATTTGAGCCTCGACAGCCTGACGGTCTCGACCTCCGCGTTGTCCAGCAACGCTGCCGGTGATGCGACCTATACGACGCTACAGAACAAGATCGCCGGGTGGGTTACTCGCCGCGACACGATTGCCGCGGCGATTAAGAACATGCTCAACGATGCCGCATTCAACGACGCCAACTTGAGCGAAGTTCAGATGCGGCAGCTCATCCAGCAGGCGAACCACCTGCTGGCGGAAGTCGCAGGCTGCGCGGCTAATACGACGCTCTGCGCGCTGTAAATAGCCCCCGCCCCAAAGACCCCCGCGAGGCGGTGCAATCCGCGTCTCGCGGGGGTCTCCGCCCTGAACTGAGAATTCATTTGAGGGCAACCGACACGTAACGCACCTCGGCAATTATGCCGGCGGTGGAAAATCTTTTGAATGGGAGGAATGTCAATCCAATGAAAACGCGATCTCCACTGCTTTTCGCGATCCTTGTCGCTATAGGGATCTGCAGCCCCGTATCGGCCGATAAAGGCGGTCAGGGAAACGTTGGGATCCGACATGTGCTGCTGATCAGCATCGACGGCATGCACGCGCTCGATTTCGCCAATTGCGCGAAGGGAATACCGACAGTCAACAGCGGCAATCCTTATTGTCCTAGCCTGGCGGCGCTCGCGGGCCACGGTATTACGTATACACAGGCTTCGTCCGCCAAGCCTTCTGATTCTTTTCCCGGCTTGCTGGCTCCCTTGACCGGCGGCTCGCCGCGTTCGACGGGAGTGTTTTACGACGTTTCGTACGATCGCTCGCTGTCTCCGGCGGGTGCCTGTCCCGGCACCGTCGGTACCGTCGTCGCTTACGACGAAACCGCCGACATCGACTTTACGAAGCTTGACGGCGGCGGAGGCATTAACGTGAACGCGCTGCCTCTCGACCCCAGCAATGCGTGTGCCCCGGTATTTCCCCACAACTATCTCAAGGTTAATACGGTCTTCGAAGTCATCCGGGCATTCGGCGGCTACACCGCTTGGGCAGACAAACATCTCTCCTATGAATTAGTGCAAGGACCTAGCGGCGCCGGCGTCAACGATCTCTACACGCCGGAGATCAACTCTCTCGTCGTTCCTCTAACCAACGTCCCCGGCTGCGATCCGGTGCCGGACACGACGGCTACGGACGCGTGGACTTCGAGCTTCCAGAATATTCGGTGCTATGACAAGCTTAAGGTCCAGGCCGTCATCAATCAGATCGACGGCAAAACCCACGATGGAAGCGTGGCCGCACCGGTTCCGACACTCTTCGGAATGAATTTCCAGGCTGTCAGCGTCGGTCAGAAGCTGGTCGAAAACTCGAAAGCCATCACGGGCGGGTATGTCGATGCCTTGGGGACGCCGAGCGCGGCCTTGCTCGGGGAAATCATGTTCGTGGACACATCGATCGGCCAGATGGTGAGCGAGCTCGCGAAAAACGGCCTCGCCGATTCGACGTTGATCATCGTAACGGCCAAGCACGGCCAGTCGCCCATCGATCCCGCAGCGAGGCTTCGTATCACGAAAGATTTCGCGAATGGCAAAACGCCGAAGACGATTCTCGGCGCAGTCGTCGCCGCGGCGACGCAAGACGACGTAGCGCTCTTATGGCTGACGGATCAGAGCCAGACTGCAAGCGCCGTCGCGACGCTCAGTGCAAATCAGGATCTGGACGTAAGCGGCGAGATCATCGCGGGCGAATCCCTCAAGCTTCTCTACAACGATCCCCTGACCGATTCCCGCACCCCGGACATCATCGTGCAGCCCGATATCGGCGTGATTTATACCACGAGCTCCAAGAAAATCTCGGAGCACGGCGGCTTCACGCGCAACGACACGAATGTCATGCTGCTGGTCGCGAACCCGGGGATTGCGCCGTCAAAGAGCGCTGCGGCCGTCGAAACCGCCCAGATTGCGCCCACAATACTAAAAGCGCTGCACATCAGTCCCAATAAACTCAAAGCCGTGCAGAGCGAAAAGACACAGGGGCTCCCCGGAGTCGATCTCGGCGATTAGACAAAGGATTCTTCTTTCGCAAGGCGGAGCCGGCGGGAAAGAAAATCTCCCTCGCCGGCTCCGCCTTGCTTACTAGACGTATCATCGCATTAATTTAATCTTCCGCTCACCAATTCGTAACATGGGACTGACAGTTTGCTATGCTTCCATAGCAATGTCGCCTACTGGTTAGTCGAGGGGATTATCATGAAAACCACCTTCGCATCCTTAATAGTAGCTTTACTTTTGCCTTTTGCTTATGCCGAAGCCCAAACCGGCCGGAACGTCGTCCTATTTATCCCCGACGGCCTTCGGCCGGGAATCGTCACTTCCGAAACGGCGCCGACGTTCGCCCGTGTGCGCGATCAAGGCGTCAACTTCGCTAACAGCCACGCCCAATTTCCGACGCTGACGATGCCGAACGCGGCAGCGATGGCGAGCGGACATTACACCGGCGACACCGGACCTTTCGGCAACACGATCTATAGCGGCTTCCCGCTCCCGAGCAACGCCGGCAATATCACACCGATGATCGAGAACGACGCCATGATGGGCGATCTCAACGAATTTTATTCGGGGAATTTTTTAAACGAGGAGGCGATACTCGCCGCGGCGCGGAGGGCCGGCTATGCGACCGCCGCGATCGGCAAAGTCGGTCCGGTCCTGATGTACGACGTCTCCGAGCGCAGCGGCACGCAGACGATCGTCGTCGACGATATGACCGGCCGCCCCGGCGGCATCCCGCTGGCGGCTGATTTCGCCGCCGCGCTCAAGGAAGCCGGACTTGAGCAGCAGGCTCCGACGCGAGGTGAAAACGGCAAGCAGGGCGACTGGCAAACAGCCGGGACGCTGGTGCCGAATCTCGGTCAGCAGAAATATTTCACCGACGTCACGACGAAGGCGGTCATGCCGCGCTTCAAGGCGGCGGGAAAGCCCTTCGTGCTCGTCTTCTGGTCGCGCGATCCGGACGGCACTCAGCATTATCAAGGCGACAGCTTCGGAAGCCTCGTTCCCGGCATCAATGGCCCGACCTCGATGGCTTCGATCAAGAACGCCGACGCGAATCTCGCAGCAATTCTGGACACGATTCGGGCCCTGGGGCTGGAATCGACGACCGACGTCATTGTTGCCGCCGATCACGGCTTCTCGACTATCTCGAAAGACAGCGACACCAGCGTGGCGGCGAAGTTCGCTTATAAGGATGTCTCGCCCGGCAAGCTTCCACCGGGGTTTCTCGCGATCGATATCGCGCATAAACTCTCGTTGCCCCTCTACGATCCGGACGCAAAAAAGGCGGCCGTCGATCCCGCGGCCGGACAACATCCGAGCCGCGGCAACGGCGTCGTCGGCGAGGATGCAGCGGCGCCTGATGTCATCGTCGCCTCGAACGGCGGCGCCGATCTCGTTTACCTGCCGCAGAAAAACGCCAAAGAGCTCGCGCCGAAAATCGTGCAGATCCTGCTCGCGCAGGACTACGTGAGCGGCCTTTTTGTCGAAGACTCTTTGGGCGACATCGCCGGAACGCTGCCGCTCAGCGCGATCAACCTGAAAGGCAGCGCGAAGACGCCTGTGCCGGCTATCGTGGTGAATTTTCGCTCCTTCGGCACCGGCTGCGCCGATGCAGTGCTCTGCGCGGCGGAAGTGGCCGATCACACGCTGCAGCACGGCCAGGGCATGCACGGAAACTTCAGCCGCGCCGATACGGCGAATTTCATGGCCGCCATCGGCCCGGATTTTCGCAAAAGTTACGTGGATCAGCTGCCGGCAAGCAACGCCGATATCGGCATGACGCTCGCTCACGTGCTCGGGTTGAAGGTGTCGAAGAAAGGCGATCTGCTCGGGAGAGTCCTGACGGAAAGTCTGGAAGGCGGCGCGAGCCCGGGGCCCGCGAGCCGCTTCACCAGGATTTCGCGGCCGGCGGAGAACGGCCTGCAAACGGTTTTAAAGCTTCAGGCGGTGGCAAATACACTCTATTTCGATGCCGCCGGATTTCCCGGCCGCACCGTCGGACTCGACGAGCCTACGGCGCGCGTGTCGGCGGTTTCGAAATAAGGCCTACTCGCTGGCGGTATTCGAAAAGTAAAATCCGGTGTCGGCTTCAGTCTTGACCGCCGTGTCATTGCTCGCGCCGTGATAGCCGACCGGAGTGAAGTCCTCCATCACTCTATGCCAAATCGCCGTCGCGAGCGATTTGCGATTGTGGGCTTTCAGCGGCTCCGGTCCGAAAACCAATCGAACGCGAAACTCCGGCAGTGTGAGCAGCCGGTAGAAGTGGCTCATAAACGGCATATCTCCCCACCAGCAGACGGATAATTGCGGCGCCGGCGCGTTGCGTTCAACGCTGTAGCTGAGCGTCGCGTAATGCACGTCCACCGCGCTCCGAACGCCGGCCTCGAATAATGCGGATTTGAACGGCAGTACCGTTGTGCCGGGAGTGCTGGTGCTTTCAGGAAAGAACACCACCGTTCGCCCTTGATCGATCGCCGCCGCCATCTCCGAGATGACGCGCGGCAGATCGCGCTTCCGTTTTCGGTCGATGAAAATCGTGTCGAACAGGCGGCAGAGCTTTCCCAGCACGGGCCAGCGGGCAATCTCGCGTTTGGCGACGCACACCGGGTCGAGAAGCGCGCTTAGTAAAATCACATCCAAATAGCCCAGGTGATTGCTCACGAACAGGCAGGGACCGCGAGGGGGAATGCCGACGATCTCGACTCTGCCGCCCATGAGCGCGAGCAGTTTGAGGGCGCCGCTGTTTTTGGAAACATGCCTCAGCCCTGCGCAGAGCCGCGGCGATACACGCCGCAACGCTCGCGCGGCTATCAAGAACGCGAGCATAGCCGTTAAGACCGCGGCAAGCCCCGCTAGACGAAAAAGCGCCCGCAGGTGACCGAGCTGCGAGCCGGGCGTTGTCCCGGCTCGCAAGAAACCCGCGTTTAAACTCGCCGATAATGCCATGTGTACCTCCACGACATTTTCCGAGAGTGCTTTCGCGGAGTCATTTTTCGGCAAAATAGTTACATCCCGATTACGCCAAGGTAACGATTCGGCGCCGCTCCCGCCCGCGGCGCTTCATCTACTGTTCAACAATGCGTCATCTGGATTTTTGGTCGAGTGAATTATGCTGCCCATAACGGCGTTCTCATAATTTTCTCAATGGAGGGCTCTACATGCTCGATCAGAACTTCGAATCGGTTGCAGAGCGGAATGCATTGGATCCGGCTGCAGTCGTGCCGCCGCTTTCCGAGCACTGGCTCGCGCAGGAAATAGAAGAGCTCCCCGCGCGGCAGAAGCTCATCGAAAGCGGTCCGTACGCCGTCTTTGTCGCGGCGGCCAGGCAGATCCCCAACATTCTGTATGAGATCGGCCGGCTTCGAGAGAGCACCTTCCGTCTCGTCGGCGAAGGCACGGGAGAGAAGATCGATCTCAGCTGGTTCGACTATCACTACCTGCATCTGTTTCTTTGGAACCGCGAGGAAAACGAGGTCGTCGCCGCCTATCGCATCGGCGCGACAGACGCAATTCTGCCGCGCTACGGCCTTCCGGGTCTTTACACGAGCAATTTGTTCACCTACGAGCGCGAACTCATCGATTATCTCAACCCCGCGCTCGAGCTCAGCCGCGCGTTCGTCCGGCACGAATACCAGAGAGAGTACGCGGCGCTATTCCTGCTCTGGCGAGGCATCGGGCGTTACCTTGTCGAGAACCCGCGCTACAAGATTCTCTTTGGCGCCGTCAGCATCAGTCCGCAATACCGCTACCTGTCGCGGCAGTTGATGCTCGCGTATTTGTGCTCGAATTACCTGCAGAGCGATTTAGCGCGCTTTGCCAAGGCGAAGAACCCGCCGCGCGCAGTTCCACTGCCGGCGTGGGGATCGAAAAAGCTCAATATGTTTTGGAAGGATATGGAAGAGCTTTCCGAATGGATCTCCGCGATCGAGGTCGACCGCAAGGGAGCGCCGATCCTCTTGCGCCAGTATCTCCGTCTCGGGGCCAAGCTCTTGGGATTCAACCAGGACAAGAGTTTCAGCAACGCCTGGGACGGCCTGATTCTGCTCGACGTGACCCGCTCCGAACCGAAGTTGCTGAAACGCTATATGGGCGCGGAAGGCGTCGAGCGCTTTTTTCAGTTTCATCGGAGCCTGTCGCCCGAGGCGGCGTAAAATCCGCTTCCCAGCCGTCGTTTCTTGCGGCGGTTTCTGCTAATGACCATTCTCGATGTCCGAGGAATGGCGGCAGATAACCCTCGCCGATGGGCGGCGGCTCGCTTTCTGCGAGTACGGCGCGCCTCGCGGCAAACCGGTTTTGTACTTTCACGGCTGGCCGGGATCGAGGCTGGAGGCGCGCCTCGCCGAGCCGACGGCGCGGCGCTTTAACGCGCGGCTCATTGCCGTCGACCGGCCGGGCTTTGGCCGATCCGATTTCAAGAAACTGCGCACGCTGCTCGATTGGCCCCGCGACATCTCTCAGCTCGCCGCTGCGCTGGGCTTGGATCGTTTCGGCGTCGTGGGCGTTTCGGGCGGCGGTCCTTACGCGCTCGCCTGCGCGCGGCACATTCCCGAACGGCTGAACGCGATTGCCGTTGTCTGCGGCGTCGGGCCGATGGAATCGGCCAACGCCTGCGCCGGCATGTCGGCGCTCGCGCGGCGGACTTTTTATCTCTGCCGAACGGCGCCGTGGCTGCTCCGCATTGTCTTTGCGCGCACGGCCTGGAGACTCAGGCGCGATGCGAGACGGTATCTTGCGGAGCTCGCCCAGTCGCTTCCGGACGTCGACAAGGAAGCGCTGTTCGACTCCGAGCTGAAGGACGTGATGGTCCAGAGCACGATCGAGGCGGTGCGCGCCGGGACGCGGGGCTCCGTGTGGGAGGGAAAAATCTACGCGTCGTCGTGGCCCTTTCGCCTTGAAGACATCTCCGCCGAGGTTCACTTATGGCACGGCGAGCTCGACGAGACGGTGCCGGCGGCGATGGGCCGCGAACAGGCGCAAAGGCTTGCGAATTGCCGCGCGCGCTTCTATGCCGGCGATGGACACTTGTCGCTCATCACCAACCACATGGAGGAGTTCTTCGAGGTTTTGACGGCATAATCGACTTCCGCCGCTTGCATGCGGTGCCGTTGGTTCGATAATCTCGGTGTGTAACTCGGCTCCGTAGAACCCACGCGAGGCATGCAAATGGATTTAGATCTTACCAAGCAAGCGGCCTATACCGACAAAACGCCGTATGAGATTTGGCAGCAATCCGAGGGCGTGCCGATCTACCGCGGCCTCGCGATCAACGATTTACGCACTGTCGAGCTGAAGCCGTGGGCGCGCAAAGGCGCGCTCGGCGCTTTCATCAACCTCACGGGCGCCGGGCGGGCCTGCGACTCTTACGCCTGCGAGATCCCCGCGAAAGCGCAGACCAATCCCGAGCGCTACCTCTTCGAGGAGCTTATCTATGTGGTGAAAGGCCGCGGCGCGACCAGCGTCTGGAACGAGAACGGTCGCAAGCAGACGTTCGAGTGGCAGGAGGGGAGCATGTTCTCGCCGCCGCTCAATACCTGGCGGCAGCATTTCAACGCGCAGGGCGACGAGCCCGCGCGCTTCGTCGCGCTCACCGACGCGCCGGTCATGATCAACCGCTTCCGTAATCTCGACTTCATTTTCAACAACGGCTTCGGCTTCGCGGATCGCTTCAACGGCGAAGAAGGCTATTTCAACGGCAAAGGCAAAGCGGTCGAGGAGCACCGCACCTGGGACTCCAACTTCATCGCCGACGTGCCGGGCTTTCGCCTGATGGATCACAGCCGGCGCGGGCAGGGCGCGCGCGGCATCTTGCTCCATTTTTCGGCCAACACGATCAGCGCGCACATCGAGGAGTATCCCGTCGGTAGCTATCCGCGCGCGCACTGGCACGGGCCCGGCGCGCACATCCTGATTCTTTCCGGCGAAGGCTACTCGCTGCTCTGGGAGCCGGGCAAGCCGCGCACGCGCATCGACTGGCGGCCGGGAAGCTACTTCGTGCCGCCGGCGAAATGGTTCCACCAGCACTTCAACCCGGGGAAAGAGCCCGCGCGCTATCTCGCGCTCAAGCCGTGGGGCTTCACTTATCAGGTCGAGGATTTGGTCAAGACGCTGGAGGTCGAGGCCGCAGGCGGCACGCAGATCGATTATAAGGACCAGGACCCGGAGATTCACGCGACGTTCGCCGCCGAGTGCGCCAAGCGCGGCGTCGAAGTGCGGCTCAAGTTCTGATCGCTAGGAGGACAGATGCAAGTGCAGATGAGCGGCGCCGAGGCCAAAGCTTACGTCGACGAAATCTATCGCAAGGTCGCTCAGCGCTGGCAAGAGCGCGTCACGACCTCGCGCTTCATGACCGCGCTGGTTGCCGGAAAGCTGCCGAAAGAAGCCTTTCGCATCTTCTACAAGAACTGGGGCGCCTACACGATCGAGATCAACACCCTCGAAGCCGCCACCTATCATAAGCACATCCATTTTTTTCGCCGACACCGCGACCTGATGGCGGCGATGGCGGAGAAGCTAGCGGATGAATTGATTCATCCGAAGCCGCCGGGACACATCCACGTCGTCGTCGAGACGGGAAAAGCGCTCGGCATAGGCGAAGACGAGATTTACCTCGCGCCGATGCTCGCCGAGTTTCGCGCCAAGATCGATTGGTTCCGCGCCGTCGTCTGGGAAGGAACGGTCGCGGAGTTCTATGCGGCGGGCGCCACCGAAGAAGTGTTTGGTTACTGGGCGGGCGAAGTCTACACGGCGCTTACGAAGCACTACGGCCTCACGCCCGAGCAGGCGGTCTACTTCTCGCTCCACGAGGAGGCGGACACGCGAGAGCACGAGGGCGTCATGGGCCACGGGAGCTTCCGCCGCATGGTGCTGCAGCGACTGCTGGAAGAAGGAGCAGAGGTGAGGTCCGGCTACACGCTGGAATATTGCGCGCTCACCTCGATCGATCTTCACGGCGCGATCCTCGAGGCGTCACTCAACGAAGCGACGCGCAAATGAAACTCGGCGCGTGGTTTTTTTTGGCCGTCGCGCTGTTTGTCTTTGCGCCTGCCGTCGCGCCCGCCGACGAACGCGTCGTCGCCGCTTATGACGGCTTTGCCGGCTTCCAGGGGCCGATCTGGGCAACCCGCGAGTTGGACCTCTTCAAGAAACACGGACTCAACGGCGATCTGGTCTTGATCACCGGGGCCGCGCGCGGGATGGCGGCGCTCGTGTCCGGAAGCATCGATTTCGCCATGGGCTCGGGCACCGCTTCGCTGCCGATCCGGCTCCGGGGCGGCGACGTTGTAATCCTCGGCGCGGCGCTCAACAAATTTCCTTTCAGCTTCATCGCGCAGAAAGAGATCCGCAAGCCGGCGGACCTTGTCGGCAAGAAGATCGGCATCCTCAACTTCGGCGGCTCGACTGATCTCGCCGTGACGCTCGCCCTCAAGGAATGGAACCTGCCACGCTCATCGATGACGATCTTCGCCGCCGGCGGCGCGCCCGAGCGGCTCGCGGGGTTATCGTCGCGCGTGCTCGATGCAACCGTCCTGTCGCCGCCCGAAACGATCGCGGCGGTGCGCATGGGCATGGGTATTCTCGCCAATCTCAGCGATCTGAAAGCGAGCTTTCCTCAAATTGCCATCACGACGCGCCGCTCGTTCCTGGAGAAGAACCGCGATACCGTCAAGCGCTTCGTGCGCGCCTACAGCGAAGCGATCCATACCTTCAAAACCGACAAAGCGAAGGGCATGGCGGTATATACCAAATGGCTTAAGCAGCCCGACACGAAAGTGATCGAGGCGACCTACGATTATTTCGCGCCGAGGTTCTCTTTTCCGCCGCGGATCGAGCGCGACGGCATCCGCAACGCGCTGGAGCTCGTCGGCGACCGCGACCGCGAGGCGAAGCGCGACATCAACATCGAGCAGTTCATCGACGAAAGCCTGCTCGACGAGCTGGAGCGCGAAGGGTTTTTCAAAAAGCTCCGCTGACCGGAGGATGCGATGACTCTCGACGATCTCAACCGCGAGCTGGCGGCGCGCCACCTGGCAGGATTCTGGAGCGGCAACGTCACCGGCTTCGAGCAGGACATCGAGCCCAGAAGCGGCTTCGAGCCGCATGTCTGGAAATGGGAGCACATCTACGAGGGGCTGCTCCTGGCGCGCGAGCTGGTGAGCCTCGAGATGTCCGAGCGCCGCACCGTCCGGCTCGCCAATCCGGCGGGCGCGGGCTGGGCGACGCCGACGGTGCACATGTCGGTGCAGCTTGTCCGCCCCGGCGAGATCGCCAAGGCGCACCGCCATTCGCTGACGGCGCTCCGCTTCGTCGTCCGCGGCGGCGGAGCGCACACGACGGTCGAGGGCGAGCGCTTCGTGATGGCGCCGGGCGACCTTATCCTCACGCCCAACTGGACCTGGCACGATCACTACAACGGCAGCGCCGAGGACATCGTCTGGCTCGACGGCCACGACGGCCCGCTGGTGAAATCGCTCGAAGTCGTTCGCGTCGAGATGTTAGGCCGCAAGCAGCAGCCGGTCGAGGCGCCGCCGGATCTGGCGATTCACCGATACGGGCGCGCGCGGCCGTACGAAAAAAACGTCAACTTCCCCGATCCGCCCTTCAAATATCCCTGGGACGAGACTTACCGCGCGCTCACCGCGCTGGCCGCGACGGACGGCGATCCCTACGACGGCGTGCTGCTGCGCTATGCGAATCCGCGCGACGGCGGACCGACGTTTCGCACGATCGGCTGCGAGATCCAGCTGCTGCGCGCGCGCGAAAAAACCAAACAGCACCGCCACTCGAGCCATACGATCTACCACGCATTCCGCGGCGCGGGCCGCACCGAGGTCGGCGGCCGGGTGCTCGAATGGACCGAGGGCGACTGCTTCACCGTGCCGTCTTGGCAATGGCACGGCCACGAGAACATTTCTACGGATGAGGCTATTCTCTTCTCGATCAATGATCGGCCGCTCAAAGAGGCGCTGGGCTTCTATTGGGAAGAGCCGCGATCTGCATAGAACGGAGCAACGAATAACCATGAAAATCAGAGTCCGGCAGCTGCTTCGGTGTGCACTTCTCCTGGTGGTCGCGATTTGTCTTCCCTCGTCGGCCTGGTGTCAATCCGCGGCTCTCGTCGAGGCCGCCAAAAAAGAGGGTAAAGTCGTCTGGTATACGTCGCTCAACATTAACGACAGCAACGCGCTGCTCGCCCGCTTCGAACAAAAATATTCGTTCATCAAAACCGAGCTGCTCCGCGCCGGGTCCGAGCAGCTCTTGAACCGTATTCTCACCGAAGACAGCGCCGGCCGGAGCGCGCACGACCTGGTCAACCTCACGACAATCAACGCGCTCAAGAAGCGCGGACTCTTGCACGCCCATCGCTCGCCGGAGATGGCCGCCTATCCGGATCAGTTTAAAGATCCGGACGGTTACTGGGTGACGCTCTACAACATTTATTACGTGCTTGGATATAACCGGAAAATGGTCCAGCCGAAGGACGCCCCGAAAAATTGGGACGACTTGGTCGATCCGAAGTGGAAGGGCAAGATCGGCATGGACCAGGAAGAGTACGAGTGGTACGCGGGCACGCTCAATGCCTGGGGAAAAGAAAAGGCGCAGAAGTTCCACCGCGCGCTCGCGCAGCAGCAGATCCATTGGAACCGCGGCCACACCATGGTCGCGCAACTGATGGCCGCGGGCGAGTTTCCGCTCGGCATCGTATACGCGCATCGCGTGGAATCGATGAAAAAGTCCGGCGCGCCGATCGACTGGGCGAAGACGTCGGATCCGGTGTTTGTCACGCTATCGCCGGTCGCCGTGTCGGCCAAGGCGCGCAACCCGAACGCGGCGAAGCTGCTGATGGACTTCGTGCTATCCAAGGAAGGGCAGACGATCCTGCGGGGCGCCAACCGGATCTCCGGACGGCTCGATATCGAGCCGCTGGTGCCCGAGATGCATCCGACGCGGCTCAAGCTCCTCGCCATCGATTCCGGCGTCGCGGAGGATCTCAACCGCTACAGCAAGGAATTCCGCGAGATCTATTTTCGCTGAAAGATAAGCGGATTAAACAAAGCTCGTTGGACCGAAGGGGCAAGGTCGCGCTCTACAGGACGAGCGATCCGGGCCTCTTGTCGTTGAGGACGAAAGACTTGAGTGTGCGTACCGTCGCGGTCGGCAGCATGACAGTATCGACGACGCGGTAATCGCTGCGCCACAGTTCCGGTGTAACCAGACAGCGCACGTAGCCGTGCAGCGTGCCCTCGAAAAACCTGATATGGGCGTTGGCCGGGTCGGAAAGAGCGGCTTCGACGATTGGAACAAAGGCGCCGGGAAATAGGGAACTGATCGATGGTCCGACAAATTCCGTTCCTACGACCGGCGATGCGGGATCGTTGAAGTCTGTCTTAAGGTCGGCCACCCAGCTGCTGTGAATATCCCCGCTGATTACGACCGGATTGCGAATCCCCTCCTCCTGGAAAAAACCGAGGAGGCGACTGCGCGCGGCGACGTAGCCGTCCCATGCGTCGACATTTCGAATCTGCACGCCCTTAAACTGTGGGTCGAAATGGGCTACCCCAGGTCCGAAGTCCGCCGCAGCCATCATGACCTGCTGCGCGATGACGTTCCATCGCGCGGGAGAATTTTTGAGTTCGTCAAACAGCCACTTTTCCTGCGCGGCGCCGGTCATGGTGGAGCTTGCATCCAACTCTTCGCCGCAGGGGATGACCAGATCGTCCCCGGCCGGCGCCAGCCAATCTTTCGTGCCGCCGCACGGCTGATTCGAGCGGAACTGTCTGGTATCGAGGACGCAGAACCTGGCGAGACGACCCCAATCGAAACACCGGAACATACGAGCATTCGCATCGCTCCAAAATAGGCGGGGATCGAGAGGCATATGCTCGAAGTAGGCCTTGTATGCGCGCGCCCGGCGGACGCGGAAATCGGCGGGAGATACATCGTTGCTCGGATCGGCGTCTCTGTTCTTTTTCGAAATCTCGCCGGCGTAGTTGTCCTCGACCTCATGATCATCCCAAGTAACGATAAACGGAAAACGCGCGTGGGCTGCCTGAAGATGCGGATCGCTGCGGTATTGCGCGTGCCGGTTGCGATAATCGTCGAGCGTTGCGCTCTCAGACATCGACACATGATGCCGTACCCGGACGGAGGGACCGTCGTGTTCATAGATGTAGTCTCCGAGATGAATGACAAAGTCGATATCTTCATCAGCCAAATGCTTCCACGCCGTGAAGAAGCCCTCCTCCCAGTGCTGGCACGAGACGAAGACAAAACGAAGCGGACGAGAGAAGCTGCCCGGCGCCGGAAAGGTTCGCGTCCGTCCCACAGTACTGATCTCGGAGCCGCTCTCGAACTG
>Ga0075425_100003314_pt1 | contig 16361 bp, 11 predicted proteins | sample SoiMethybrSBSTD4_FD_75300 | JGI IMG/M metagenome (GOLD analysis project Ga0075425, IMG submission 75300) | Bulk soil microbial communities from a Populus tree surrounding site in Tennessee, USA - Soil MetaG P. TD hybrid SBSTD4 | ecosystem: Environmental > Terrestrial > Soil > Tree plantation... | reverse complement strand
GTCGGGGTGGTGAACGGCGAGGCCGGAATGATCGTGAAGTCCCCCGGAACGCCGTCGGCCAGCAGGTCGTGCTGGTAGAAGACCTGGAACGTGTCGCCGTTGGGATTCGTGTAGAACGGCGCCTGGGTCAGGTCGCAAATGCTCGAGCCCTGCTGCAAGCAGGGACGGATGCGCAGCCGCTGACCGCCCGTGAAGAACGTCGAGCCGGAGGTCGAGTCCTTCTGGTAGTCGCCGCCGACCTTGATCTCGTGGTTCTGGACGTAGGCCGTGAACGACGCGCCGTAGCTCTCGCGCTTCGAGTTGTTGTTGACCGTCGGGCCGAAGACGTTTCCGAATCCGCCCGCCGTATGGAACTGCACGGCGTTCGGGTCTTCCGTGTAGTCGCGGATCTGCGGCACGTCGATGCCGGCGGGCTTGGTGGCGTACCGGTCCTTGTGCTGGGCGTACTGGAACGTGAAGATGCCGAAGGATCCGAAGAGCTGGTTCAGCCGAGCGCCGTAGTCCGGTCCGCCCGTGTCGCGGCGTCCGCTGTACTGGAAAATCGAGCTGCCCGTCGGAACCGTCGGGAACAGGTCACCCTCCTGCGTCTGCGAGTCGGAGAAGACGCTGCCCACGATCGAGGTGCCCTGGAAGAGGTTCAGCGTCAGCTTGCCCGAGTACTTGTTCTGGAAGTAGCTGATCGGGTAGAGATTGCCGAACGTCGTCTGGTTCGTCTCGTCGAGCATCTGGAGGTTCTGGTTGATCTTGACGCGGTCATACGCGCCGAAGAACCAGACCTTGTCCTTGACGACGAAGCCGCCGAGGTCGACGCCGACTTCCTGACGGACGTCCTTCTCGAAGACGCTGTTCTGGAACTGCGCGTCTCCGAGCTGCGTGAAGTTCGGCGTCGCGTAGTTGTCGACGTTGCCGTTCTTCTGGTCGGCGCGCATACCGGTGTCGTTGTAGTAGCCGAACACGCCGCCGTGGAACTCGTTACCACCCGACTTGGTGATGACGTTGACCACGCCGCCCGTGTTGCGGCCGTACTCCGCCTGGTAGCCGCCCGTCTTCACTTCGACTTCCTGGATGAACTCGTTGTTGATGTCCTTGCCCTGGAAGCCCTTGATGACGTTGGTCGTGTTGACGCCGTCGATCAGGAACATGTTCTCCGAAGAGGTGGAGCCATAGATCGAGATCGCCAGCGAACGACCCTGCGTCTCGCCGAAGTCCGCCTGGACGCCCGGCTGCGTGAACACGATGTCCGCGTAGTTGCGTCCCACCGGCAGCTTGTCGATGACCTTCGCCGAGTAGTTGGTGCCTGTGGTCGTCGAGGCCACGTCCACCAGCGGCGCCTCGCCCGTGACGGTCACTTCGGCCGTCGTCGAGAGAGACAGCGAAAGGTTGACGGTCGCCGTCGAATCGAGGGTGACCGTCGCGTTCTTCTGGACCTTACCGAAACCCGAGAGCGTCCCCGTGACCTTGTAGGCCCCGGGAGGAACGCTGGGGAACCGGTAACGTCCGTCCGCCGACGTAACGGCGGTGCGCGTGCCCTGCAGGTTCGGGCTCGAGAGCTCGACGCTCACACCCGGCAGAGGTGCGCCGCTCTGATCGGTAATCGTTCCTTCCACCGTACCGGTCGTCTGCGCGAGAAGCGCAACCGGTGCGAGGAGAAGAACGCATACCGATAGAGCCAGGGTAAATCGGTACACAGACTTCATTCCCTTCCTCCTTTGAAAACTCGTTTGTATGACGGTGAGGTGACTCACAGAAGCCAACGAGAAAGCAATGTCATTGCCAGATTTTCCCAAGAACTGGGCGGACTCTAACTCATTGAGTCAGCGGTGGAAAGAGCAAACCGTCTCTTCCTCGTGACGAGCTTTTTGCTGGCTTGCTTGGATCGGCGTCCGGTTTTTTGGATAACTGTCCGGTCAGTCAGTCTGGTCGGAGGCGCGCCGTTCTAGCCCGCTGCCGCCTTGAGAACGGCCATCAGCGCACCGCCTTCGACGGCCCGGCCGGGCTCGACGGCGACACGCGCCACCGTTCCTCCGCGCGACGCGCGGATCTCGTTCTGCATCTTCATGGCCTCGAGAACGAGGAGCAGTCCGCCCGCGGGAACGCGATCTCCCTCCGCGACGGCGACCTCGACGATGCGGCCCGGCATCAGCGCGCGAACCTCTTCGTCTTCTCCCTCGCCGCTCCCGTGCACGATCCGATGCGCGAGACGGTCCTCGAGAGGCGTTGCGATCGCGATGCGGAAGCGTCCGTTTCCCGTGGTCAGCTCGACCTCTCCGGGAGTGTGAGTGCGCAGCACACGGCCGCAGATCTGTCGGCCGTCTTCGAAGAGCAGGGATCGCCGGCCGTCCGGCAGCCGAGTCGCCTGAACGCGCTCGGTCCGATCTCCGCGATGCAGGAGCGCTCCGTCTCCGTCGATCTCGAGCGTCAGATCCTCGGACCCGGACTCGCTCCGGAAGACCAGCGTCGAGCGCCTCACCCGAGCGCCTCGCGCCGCGCCGCTTCGCGCCACGCGGAGGCGCGCGCACCGGAGTCTTGCGCGCGAGGGGCTTCGGCCTCCGCGACCGCGAGCGCCGCCAGCCACACGGCCTCGGCTCCGGGCGCTTCGCGCGCGAGCAGACCGTCGGTGAGCCGCCGGTCCAGCCACTGCACGTCGAACTGCGCGCGGACGAACTCCGGATCGGCGGTCAACGCGCGCAAGAGCGGCAGCGTCGTCTCGACCCCCGCGACCTCGTATTCCGCCAGGGCCCGCGCGAGGCGGACGATCGCGGCCTTCCGGTCTTCGGCGTGCACGATGAGCTTGCCGAGCATCGCGTCGTAGTCGATCGGCACGACCGAGCCGGTCTCGACTCCGACGTCGTTGCGGACGCCGGGCCCTTCCGGAAGCCGCAGGGCGCGAATGACGCCCGGCGACGGGGCGAATCCCCGCTGCGGATCTTCGGCGTAGATGCGGCACTCGATGGCGTGTCCCCGCGGCGTGAGAGCCTCGGCATCGAAGGGCAGCTTTTCCCCCAGAGCAATTCGGATCATGGCCGTAACCAGATCCACGCCCCAGACCGTCTCGGTGACCGGATGCTCGACCTGGAGCCGCGTGTTCATCTCCAGGAAGTAGAAGGAGCCGTCGGGCGCCAGCAGGAACTCGACCGTGCCGCACGACGTGTAGTTCACGGCCCGGGCCGCGGAGACGGCCGCGGCGAGCAGGCGCCGGCGCAAATCCGGGTCCACGGCCGACGAGGGGCTCTCCTCGACCACTTTCTGGTGGCGCCGCTGGATGCTGCACTCGCGCTCTCCCACCGCGACCAGGTTGCCCGAGGCGTCGCCCACGATCTGGACCTCGATGTGCCGCGGACGTTCGATGAGCTTCTCGGCGTAGACGGCGCCGTCGCCGAAGGACGAGAGAGCCTCGGAGGAAACGCGGGTGAGCGCCGCTTCCAGCTCCCCTTCCGCGTCGACCCGGCGCATGCCCTTGCCTCCCCCGCCCGCCGACGCCTTCAGCAGGACGGGGTATCCGGCCCGCCCGGCGAACGCGGCGATCTCCGCCGCGCCGGTCGCGGCCTTTCCCGTGCCCGGCACGACGGGGACGCCCGCCTTCTCCATCAGGCTGCGGCTTCCCGTCTTGGACGCCATCGCCGCGATGGCGTCGGACCTCGGGCCCACGAACACCAGGCCGGCGTCTTCGCAGGCGCGCGCGAACGCCACGTTCTCGGCGAGGAACCCGTAGCCCGGATGGATCAGCTTCGCCCCGGTCTTGCGCGCGGCCTCCAGCAGCGCCGGAACCGAGAGGTAACTCTCGCGCGCCGGCGACGGGCCGATGCGCACGGCGTAGTCGGCCATCGTGACGTGCGGCGAGGCGCGATCCGCGTCCGAAAAGACGGCCACGGTCTCGATGCCGAGATCCCGGCAGGCGCGAAAGATCCGGACCGCGATTTCGCCGCGGTTGGCGACGAGCAGCTTCATGTCAGAGCGGTATGTTTCCGTGCTTCTTCTTGGGAAGCACGACGCGCTTGTTCTCCAGGAACTGGAACGCGGAAATGAGCTTCGCGCGCGTCTCCGACGGCTCGATGATGTCGTCGACATAGCCTCGCCGGGCGGCGATGTACGGGTTGGCGAAGTTCTCGACGTATTCGTCGACCTTCCGCTCCCGGGCCTCCGGCGGCGCGTCCGGAGACAGCTCCCGCTTGTAGAGGATGTTGACCGCCCCCTCCGGGCCCATCACCGCGATCTCGGCGGTCGGATACGCGAAGTTGAAGTCGGTCTCGATGTCCTTCGACAGCATCACGCAGTAGGCGCCGCCGTACGCCTTGCGCGTGATGACCGAGACCTTCGGAACGGTGGCCTCGGCGAAGGCGAAGAGGAGCTTGGCCCCGTGCCGGATGATCCCGCCGTACTCCTGCTGCGTGCCCGGCAGAAAGCCGGGCACGTCTTCGAAGACGAGCAGCGGAATGTTGAACGCGTCGCAGAAGCGGACGAAACGGGCTCCCTTGACCGACGCATCGATGTCGAGAACGCCGGCCAGATGCATCGGCTGGTTGGCGACGACGCCGATCGACCGGCCGGCCAGGCGGATGAACCCGACCAGGATGTTGGGAGCGAAGCCGGACTGCACCTCGAAGTACGCGCCGTCGTCGGCGATCGAGCGCACGAGCTCGCCCATGTCGTACGGGCGGTCGGGCTCCTCGGGGATGAAGGCGTTCAAATCGCCGCCACCGGAGGTCGGCTCGCGAGGCTCGCGGACCGGCGGCTCGTCGAGGTTGTTGGAGGGCAAGTAGGAGAGCAGCTCGCGGATCCCGGCGAGCACGGCCTCGTCGCTCTTGTAGACGAAGTGCGCCACACCCGAGACGCTGGCGTGCGTGCGGGCGCCGCCCAGCTCCTCCATGGTGACTTCTTCGTGCGTCACCGTCTTGATGACGTCGGGACCCGTGACGAAGAGATACGAGGTCTTCTCGGTCATGAAGACGAAGTCCGTGATCGCCGGCGAGTAGACGGCGCCTCCGGCGCACGGCCCGAGGATCGCCGAGATCTGCGGCACCACTCCGGAGGCCCGCGTGTTGCGCAGGAAGACCTTGGAGTAGCCGGCCAGCGAGACCACGCCCTCCTGGATGCGCGCGCCTCCGGAGTCGTTCAACCCGATGATGGGCGCGCCGTTCTGGACCGCGAGGTCCATGACCTTGCAGATCTTGTCGGCGTTGGACTCGGAGAGCGAGCCGCCGAAGACCGTGAAGTCCTGGGCGAAGACGTACACCGGGCGCCCGCCGATCGTCCCCGCGCCGCACACCACCCCATCGCCGGGAATCAGCGTCTTGTCCATACCGAAGTCGCGGCTGCGGTGCGTGACGAACGGGTCCAGCTCGAGGAACGAGCCCGGGTCCAGCAGCAACTCGACGCGCTCGTGCGCCGTGAGCTTGCCCGCGGCGTGCTGTTTCTCGACGCGCTCACGGCCGCCTCCCTCCAGGCGCGTCTCGCGGAGGGCCTCGAGGTCGGCGATGCGCTTCTCGAGCGTCATCGGTGTGGGATCAGAGGACGATCCCTCGTTGCTCGGCGAGCTTGCGGCGGATGCGGCGGAACAGCTCGTGCCCGTCGATCCGGCCCGAGGCGATCTCCTGGCGCGCGGCCTCCATCATCCGCCGGGCTTCCTCGTCGAGGGTCCGCTCCTTCTCGGCCTCGGCCTCCAGCGCCGCGAACACGGCGTCCCGCAGCGCGTTGGGCGCCTTCTCGGCGAAGAGCTTGCGCCCCGCCAGCCCCCGCGCGGTCTTCCCCGCGACGAAGTCCTTCTTGATGTCCGCCAGGCTCATGCTTTCCCCGGCGCGGATGTTAATACACTGCGCACCGTGAACTGGGACGACGCGGCCGTGCTCCGCTGGCTCGAGCCGCTCGTTTCGCGCAAAGGCGACATCGCCGAGGTCTTCGCCGAGCGCCTGCGCGAAACGACCCTCGAGTGGCGGGACGGGGAGGTGCGCGCGGTGCGCGCGCGGCGAGAGGAGGGCACCAGCGCCCGGTGGCGGCGGGGGGGCTCCGAGAGCCTGATCTTCGTGGCCGGCGCCTCGGAGGCCTCGGCCCGCGAGGCCGTTCGGGGTTTGCGCGAGTCGGCGGGGACGTCTCCGATCCCGATCCGGGCCGCGAAAGGCGAAGCGAAGGAGGAGGACTCTCCGCCTCCGGAGACCGACCGCTGGACGCGACGGCTCGTCGCCCTCCTCGGTCGCCACGCGTCCAAGCACCGCGTGCAATGGAGGGTACGGCAGACCGAGCGCAGGATCCTCTCGCCGGGGCGTCCGGCCGCCACGGCGACCCGGCGCCTGCTCTCGCTCGAAGGCACTCTGGTCGCCGCGTCGCGGGCCGGCGACGAGTCCCGCTCGGTGGCTTTCCACGCTCCGGACTCGGATGCCGCTCCCGACGAGCTGCGAAGCTTCATCTCCGCGGCCGTGTCTCCCCGGGACCGGGCCGTCCCGGCGCCCTCCGGCGACACCGACGCGATCCTGGCCCGCGGCACCGCCGCGCTTCTGTTTCACGAGATCCTCGGCCACGCGCTCGAGGCCGACATGGAGTCGTCGCCGCTGTCGCGCCTGTCGGACGCGCACGTGGCCGTTCCCGAGCTCGAAGTCCTGGACGATCCGCGCCGTCTGGACCTGTTCGGAGGCTACGAGCGCGACGACGAGGGAACCGCCCCGCACGCGGTCAAGCTCCTTCATGCAGGCCGCGTCGGCGCGCGGCTGACGGACCGCGCGCACGCCGGAGCGAGCGGATCCTCCGGCCACGGCCGCCGCTCCGGTCCCGCCCAGCCGCCGCGTCCGCGGGGCGCGAACGTGGTCGTCAGCCCCGGCGGCGCGACCTCTGACGAGCTCGTCCGCCGGCTCTCCAACGGCATCTGGATCGAAGAGCTCGGACGCGGCTCCGTGGATCTGGCGGGAGGGACGTTCCGGCTGGAGTTTTCCCGAGCGCGCCGCGTTCGCCGGGGCCGGTTTTCCGACGAGCTGGGCCCTGGAATCCTGGCCGGCGAGATCCTCGCGACGCTCAAGGGCATCGAGCCGGTCCTCGGCCGCGAGTCGCACGCGTGCCGCGGGATGGGATGGTGCGCGCGCGCCGGAGACGTCGTCGCAGTCCAGGGCGCGGCGCCGGACGTCCTGATCCGCGGCCTCGCGGTGCGACCCGCGTGACGCACGACGACCTGCGGGAGGAGCTGTCCCGGCGCTCGCCGGGTCAGTGGGAGCTGTATCGCAAGAGCGCCGAATCGCGGGAGCGCGAGACCTCGCTGGCGCTCGCGCGGGAGTCCTGGAGCCGCGAAGAAGGATGGGCGGCGCGATGGTGGGAGGCAGGCGCGCCTCGGTTCGCCGCGGCGTCGAGCGCCTCGGATCTCTCGCGCGCGCTGTCGGAGGCGGCGCGCGTGGATGTCGCTCCCCAGGATCCGCCCGAATGGCCGGACCGCACGACCGATGCTCCGGAGCCGCCTCCGGTGGACGCGCCGCCGGATTTCTTCGAGACGCTCGCGCGGGAGGTCTCCTCCATTTCGCGCGGCGAAGCCCAGCTGGCGGGACTGTTTCTGCGGCGCGGCCAGGCGCGCGAGCGCATCGTCAACGCGGCGGGCCTGGACGTGACCCAGTCGCTCTCGGCGTTTCACGGCGTCGCGACGACGGTGGCGCGGCGCGGCGCGTCGGCGCACGAGGTACGCGTTCCCTTCTTCGCCGGCGACGGAGGGCTCGACACGCTGGCGCGCCGCCTCGCGGACGCCGCCACGCTGCCCCTCTCCGATCGGCCCGCGCCGATGGCTCAGGGCCAGTGGCTCCTGGACCCGTCCGTGGGCGCGGCGCTCCTTTCCGGGATCGCGCCGTTGTTCTCGACGGAGCGTCTTCCGCGCTGGGTCGTGAAGGCGCGTCTCGCGGCGACCGCGGTGCGCGTGGCCGACGACGCTTCGGCGGACGCGGCCTTCGACGGCGAGGGCGTCCCGACGCGGCGGGTCCTCCTGGTCGAGGATGGAGCGCTCGCGGGACGGCTGTACGACCTCTCCTCGGCGCGCCAGGCGGGCCGGCGCTCGACGGGCCACGGAACGAGGCCCTCGTTCCGCATGCCTCCCCGCGCGGCCGCGCGACGCATCTTCTTCGAAGCCGCGGCGCCCTCGCCGGCGGCGGACCTGCTGGCCGGAGTCCGGCGCGGCCTCTTCGCCTCGGCCCTGACGGCCCCGGCGCGCGTCGACCTGGAAGCCGACCGCTACGAGATCGAGTTCACGGGAATTGCGATCTTGGCCGGCCGCGCGCAGGGACCCGTCGCGGGAGCGCGCGTCTCCGGCCGCGTGTCGGAGCTGCTGCGGCGGATCAGCGGCGTCTCGGCAGACCTGCAGTTCTTTCCGATGCCGCTGCCGGTGGGATCTCCGACGCTTCTCGTCGAGCGGGCGACGTTCTCCTGACCTAGCTCGGCTCGACCTCCGAGGGAGGCTCGGGTGTGGGCTCCGGAGCCGGCTCGGGAACGACTTCGGGTTGCTCCTCCGGCGGAGGCGCCGGAACCGGCGTCGGCGCCACCTGCGGTGTGGGCCGAATCGCGCGGGGCGGCCGGCCGGGAGAGGTCGGACGCTGCGTGCCCGTGCCCGGGCCCACGCCCTCCGGCGGAGGCTGCGGGAACGTCGCCCGAGGATTGCGGCGGGCGGGAGGAGCGGCGGTTCCGCCCTGTGTGCCCGCGGAGCCGGCCGCAGTTCCGGGGCCGACCTCCCGCGGTGTGACCTCGGGCTCCTCCTCGACGGCGACCTCGTGCGTGGAGAGCGCGCGGTCGACCGGGACCTTGCGGAACTTCGACTCCTCGAAGAACACGGCGTCGGTCTTCATCGACGCGACCGCGCGGTCGCGCGGGTAGTTGACGAGCGAGGCCTGATACATCAGCTCGGTCTGCACGACCAGGGGATTGCGTCGGGGGTCGCGCATGGACGGGTCGATGCGGAGCGCCTTCGCGTATTCCTCGACGGCCGCGTCGAGCTCGTTGCGGCGCTCCAGGAGAAGTCCGAGATGGAAACGCGAAGGAGGAAAGCCCGGCTTTCGCGAGATGGACTTCTTGAACGCCGAGATCGCGTCGCCGTCCTTCCCCTGGGTCTCCAGAAGGAGGCCGAGGTTGTAGAGAGCGATGAAGTTGTGCTTGTCGAGCTTGGCCGCGATTTTGTACTGCTCCGCGGCCTGGTCGGGGAAGCGACGCATCGCGAGCAGATTGCCGAAGTCCGTGCGGAGGTTGGCGTCGTCGGGCGAAGCCTCCACGCGCTTTTCCTGCTCGGCGATCTGGTCGTCGAGGGTATTTCCGGGTACGAGGTACTGCCGGTAGAACGGGACTTCGGTCTTCTTCTCGTTCGCCGGAGCGCTCGCGCTCTCCTGCGCCGCGGCCGCGCTCGCGACGAGCAGCGCCAGCGCCATCATGAGGAGACGCGCCCTCATGCTCCCCCCCTCGGCTTCTTCTTCGCGATGAGCCGGACGCGTCCGTCACGCTCGGCGACCTCGAAAGCGATATCGCTCTCGCCGAACCGCTCGCGCACCTTGCGCCTCTCGCGCTCGAGCCCTTCCAGAAACCCTTCCAGCCGGTAACCGCTCACGTCTTCTCCTCGAGCCTTCTTGGCCGCGACGTACCGATCGAAGAGGTCCCGGTCCGAATCGGCCGGGCTGGCGCGCCGCTCTTCTATTACGGAGGCCGGCTTCTCCGCGTTGGGCCCCGGCGGCGCCGGAGACGCCCCTCCGTGGGCCTGGAAATGGCCGTAGAGGCCGGGCCGGCGGCCGGCCTCCTTCTCAGCCAGGAGGCGCTCGAACCGCTCCGTGAGCGTCGAAAACTTGCCCTGGAGCGTCGAGAACCGATACCTCTCGGCCGAGGACATGGACTCCGACGCGTTCAACCTCCGGACCATCTCTTCGATGTGCTTGCGGGTCGACGTCGGAGGCTTGGAGACCGAGCCGTAGAGGAAGGCGTCGCACTCGGCGGTGAGCCTCCGGAGGGCCTCGTCGAGGACCCGCAGCTCCCGTTCCCAGGTCGAGCTGCTCACGCGCCGGCCCCGGACGTCGCCCGATTTCGCACCGTCTCCTATAGTAAAGGAACCATGGGTGAGCCGACGCCGACCGGGCCCGTCCCGCCGCGTCCTCCGTCGATGGACGCGCTGTTGCGCGATCCGGAGGCGGTGCTGCCGCTCACGCGGTTCGGGCGCGAGGCCGTCAAGGAAGAGCTTCGGCGGGCGATCGCCGGCGGCGAGACGCGGCCGGATGCCCTCTGGGATTGCGCGCGCAGGGCCCTGGAGCGCCGCTTCGCGCCCACGCTGACGCGCGCCGTCAACGCGACCGGCGTGCTCCTGCACACGAACCTGGGCCGCGCGCCTCTGGGAGAAGGCGCGCGCGCCGCGATCGCCGATGCGGCCGGGGGCTATGCGACCGTTGAATACGACCCGGGACCTGGAGCGCGCGGCCGTCGGCAGGATCACGTGCGTGCGGCGGCGCGGGAGCTCTTCGGTTGCGGGGATGCGATCGCGCTCAACAACAACGCGGCGGCGGTGCTCCTGGCTCTGGCGGCTCTGGCTCGCGGACGAAAAGTTCTGGTGTCGCGCGGCGAGCTCGTGGCGATCGGGGGCTCGTTCAAGATCCCCGAGATCCTGGAGGCTTCGGGCGCGCGTCTCTCCGAGGTCGGAACCACCAACCGTACGACGATCGACGATTACCGGCGCGCGGTGTCGCCCGAGGTCGCCCTGCTCCTGACCGTGCATCCCTCCAACTACGAGATTCGCGGATATACGCGTCGCGCGTCTCCCGCGGAGCTGGCGGCGCTCGCGCGCGAGGCGGGTGTGCCGTGGCTCCACGACCAGGGAACGGGGGCCGTCGTCGGCCTCGAGGAGTTCGGCGTCGAAGACGAGACCACCGTCTCCGAGTGCCTGGCCTGGGGCGTCGATCTCGTCTCGTTCTCGGGAGACAAGCTGTTCTCGGGTCCGCAGGCGGGCTTTCTCACCGGACGCGCCGATCTCATCGCCCTCGCCGCCGCGCATCCGGTGGCCCGGGCGGTGCGACCCGACAAGCTCACGCTCGCGGCCCTCGCGGCGACACTGGCCGCCTGGAAGACGGGAGCGTGGCGCGAGTTTCCGATCTATCGCTCGGCCGCGGCGCCGCTCGAGGAGCTTTCCCGGCGCGGCGCGGACATCCTCGCGCGCGCGGCTCTCGGCGGCGCGCTCGAAGCGGAGGTCGTCGCGTCGGAGGCCGCCTTCGGTGGCGGCACGAGCCCCGAGAAGCTCTTCGCGTCACGCGCGCTCTCGCTCCGCCATGCGGAACGCTCGGCGGACTCGCTGGCGGCGATACTGCGGTCGGGGTCTCCCCCGGTCGTGCCCCGCGTCGAAGAGAACCGGGTGCTTCTGGACCTGAGGTCGATCGCTCCGGAGGAAGACGCGATCGTCGCCGCGGGACTGAAAACTCTCGACGGGATGCGATAATCGAGGCACATGCGCCGATTCGCTCGCGCGTCCTGGCCCTTTCTGCTGCTTCTGATGCTTCTGGCGCTGCGCGCCGCGGGCTGCCGGAAGACGAAGGAGGCGCCGGCAAAGCCGGGGGCGGCGCGCACGCCCCACTGGATCACGCCGCTGATGACGCCCCCGCCCACTTTTCCTCCGGTCCCGACGCGGCGCGGCATGACCCCGATTCCGACCCTGCCTGGATAGGAGCCGGATCTACAGGCCCTCGAGGCCGTGCTCGCGGAGCTTTGCCTCGAGTTTCCGCGGCGTGAGCCCGGCCGCCTGCGCGGCGGCCGTCCGGTCTCCGCGCGCCTTCTCCAGGGCCCGCCGGAGCCATGCGCGTTCGGCTGTCTGGACCGCCCGTTCGCGCGCCTCCTCGAGGGTTTCGTCGCGCGTCGACTCGGGGTGCGCCGGCTCGGGGCCGAGACGCAGGTGCTTCTCTTCGATCGGCGCGTCGCCGGCCAGGATGATCGCGCGCTCGAGGCAGTTGCGCAGCTCCCGCACGTTACCGGGCCACTCGTAGGTGCGTAGGCGGGCGCGCGCGGACGGCGCGAGCGAGGCCGAGCGTTTCCCCAGCTCCCGCGGCAGATGCTCGAGATACCAGTCGATCAGCGGATCGACGTCCTCGGGCCGTTCGCGCAGAGCCGGGATCCGGATCGGGAAGACCCGCACGCGGTAGAAGAGATCTTCGCGAAACAGTCCCTGGGCGACCAGCTTGTCGAGAGGCCGGTTGGAAGCGGCGACGATGCGCACGTCGACCTGGATCGGGATCGTGCCGCCGACGCGGTGAAACGACCTTTCCTGGAGCACGCGCAGCAGCTTGCCCTGCGTGGCCGGAGTCAGCTCGCCGATCTCGTCGAGGAAGATCGTCCCCGCGTCGGCGAGCTCGAACTTCCCCATGCGGCGCGCGGACGCTCCCGTGAACGCGCCCCGTTCGTGGCCGAAGAGCTCGCTCTCCAGGAGCGTCTCCGGGATCGCGGCGCAGTTGATCGCGACGAACGCGCCGTTGCGCCGGGCCGAGAGGGCGTGGATGGCGCGGGCGAAGAGCTCCTTGCCCGTTCCGCTCTCCCCTTCCAGGAGAACGGTGGCGTCGGTCGCGGCCACGCGCTCGGTCTCGGCGCGCACCTCGCGGATCGCCGGTGATTCGCCGACGATGGGCGGCAGGCGCGACTGCGCCTCCGCGAAGAGGAGCGACTGGCGGGAGGCCGCGCGCCGCTCGATCGACCGGCCGACCAAGAGGCGCAGGAGATCCGGGTCCACGGGCTTCGTGATGAAGTCTTCGGCGCCGTGCTTCATGGCCTCGACGGCGGTCTCGATCGAACCGTAGGCGGTCATCACCAGGACGGGCAGGGTCTGGTCCAGGGCCTTGGCCGCGTCGAGCACCGCCAGACCGTCGGCCCCGGGAAGACGCCAGTCCGTCAGGACGAGGTCGAAGTGCTCACCCCGGCGTAGCCGTTCGACACCCTGGGATCCCGTCGAAGCGCACTCGACGCTGAGGCCCTCGGCCTTCAGCATCTCGTCGAGCATCGACCGCAGAGAGTCCTTGTCCTCGACGATCAGGATGCGGGGCATGTGTGAGTTGAGGGTAGCAGACTAGCCGGGAGACGGCGGACGGCAGGCGCCAGACGGCAGAACCCAGAAGATCTGCAGTCTGTGATCTGCCGTCTGCAGTCGAGTGCTGCTATCGGCTCGGCGGTTTGGGCTGGTTGTCGGGGTGCGAGGCGCCGGGGATATAGCCGGTCTTTCCATCGGCGGGCGCTTCGGACGGCGCGCTCGGGACCGGCGGCGCGTACAGCGTGCCGCGCCCGTACGGAGTGGGCCTGGGCGCCGGGGCCTTCGCCGCGGCGGCGTTCGCATTGGCTGCCGCGCCGGGACCCGGCGTCGCCGGCGGCGGCTTGGGCGCGGTCCACTGAGGCGCGAACCGGAGAGACGCCACGGTCTTGTCCCCGACGTTCAGCGACGCCGTGAACTCGACCGATTGGCCCGACTCGACCACGCCCTTCGACAGGCTGGCAGTCGTGGCGTCGATCGACTGTCCCTTCTCATCCACTGCGGTGATGCTCATCCGCACGTTTTCGGCAGAACCTTGACCGGGGTTGCGCAGCGTTCCCTTGACGCCCAGGGTCGCGCCGCTCTTCTCCTGGGAATAGTCGGCGACCTCGACACGCGGCCCGCCCACTGCGGCGTTCTCCTTCTTCGCCTCGCCGGTCTCGCTGTCGAGATCGAGCGGGTGCGAGACGTCGGCGTCCGTGATTCGGACCCGGGCCTTGGGATTGTCCTTGGTCGCCTTCGCGACTTCGGCCGGAGTCGAAGCCGCCGGCGAGGGAGCGGGCGGAGGCGGAGCCGCGGCCGCGCGGTTGGCCGCCGCGCTGGCGTCCCGATCGATCTCCGAGACCGGCACCGAGAGCAGCGTGCCGTCGGTCTTGGTCAGATAGGCGGTATTTCCACGGCGCACAATCGGCTGCTTGAGCCGGACGGCCGTGCCGCCTTTGAGCACGACGATCTCATCGGCTCGGACGCCCGACGCCAGACCGGCGACGAACGCCGCCGCGAGGAGACCCCTGCTAAACCCTTTCATTGCTGTTCCTTCCAGTTACGTTCGATCGGGTGGACCGAGCCGGGCGTCGTCTCCTGGTTGAGACCGCCACCCGAGAACAACACCGTGTCGATTATATCGCCCTGCGGCGACGTGGACTGTGACGCCATGGCCATGCCCTCGCCGAGGTCCTGCTGGTAATCCGCGTACGTGCCGGTGGCCCCATAGCTGCCCTTACCGGTCAGGAAGAAGAATCGGTACCGGAACGAGCTGCCGTTCGTGGCGCACGGGCTGACGGAGTCGGGCGTGAACGTGATCAGGGACAGGTTGCCCAGGGTCGAGAACACGGTCGACGTGGTCTTCTCGTTGATCGAGCTGTAGGGCAGCCGGAACCCGTTGACGGCGTTCGCGCAGGCTCCCGTGTACGGCAGGGTGCAGACGGGGGCCGAAGGCGACGGTGTCAGGTCGTGCAGGTCCGTATCCCGGAACGTCGTGGCCGTCGAGCCCGTATCGACCACGTAGAAGAACTGCTGCGTCTGGATGTTGGGCCGGGCGAGCTCGGCGCGGTTGCCCGTACCGAACCCGATTCCGAGCGCCGGAGGATTCGCCGAGCCGCCGAGGAAGACGATTCCCGGCTCGTAGAAGATCGGCCAGTTGTTCGGGCAGATCGCATCGGCGACCGTTCCGCACCCGTTGAAGATCAGGAACGGCGTGTATCCGGTGATCACACCCGTCGAGATGTCGCCCGCTCCCGTGTTCGGGTCGGGAGTCAGGTTGAGACGCCACATGTTGCCGTTGACGTCTCCGATGTAGATGACGTCGAGATATCCGTCGTCGTTGTAGTCCGCCACGGCCGGAGGCGCCGGCATCGGGGCGAAGTTGACGGGCGTGCCGAACGTCGACGTCCCCTGCTGGGTCTTGTAGAGGATCCTGCCGGTCTCCATGTCCACGATGTAGATGGCCCGTCCGTTGGGCAGCTTCACCGCGACCCGGTCTCCCGGAGTAAAGCTCGGATCGAAGCCGCCGCCGAAGATGGCGACGTAACGATCCTCGAAGACCGCCGGCGGTCCGGGATCCGACATGACCTTGATTCGACCGACCACCGGCCGCGACCAGGTCTCTCCGAGCGCGGTGTTCACGGTGGCGCATCCGCCCGAAGGTTCGGTGCACGCGGCGCCCGCATCCGTGAACTCCCACAGGATGGTGGGATACGGCCGCCCGGGCGTCGCTCCCGCGGTGCAGCTGCCGCCGCCGCCTTCGAGGCAGCCCGGCGCATGGTCCTTGTTGCCGACCATCTCGCCCTGCGTCGGTCCGGCCGCCGTCACGATGTCGTCCGGCTGCGTCACGTCGAGGGCGTAGTAACCCGAGCCACCCTGGCGGAGGCTGCCGATGAGGTAGGTCCGCCACACGCGTTCGGTCGGATCGGGAGCTCCGACGAACTCCGGATCGACGAAGACGTCCGCGGTCGTCATCGAGCCGTCCACGAAGTACTGCGGAAGCGGCGGGAAGTTCAGCAGGTTCGGGAACTTGCCGTTCATGATCTCGCGCGGCGCGTAGGCGAAGATCTCGCGTCCCGTGCCGAGGTCGAACGCAGTCGGGAAGTTCGCCGTGTCCCGGCCCCAGACGCCGCCGTCGAAGGCATGGAGGAACCCGTCGTTGGCGCCGGCGAACAGCACCTTGCGGCGCTTCGCGTTCAACGTCGCGAAATCCAGATAAGGCTGCGGCGTCGTCGTGCCCGGAGGCGTGAGATTCGCCGAGAGGTACTGGAAGTACCGCGGGGGCTCCAGCATCAGCGGCTCGGAGTGGAAGATGTCGCCGAGCTTGTGCGAGTAGCCCGCCGGCGGGTTGCCGTCGTCGTCCGTGCGCACCTGCGGCGGATCGCCCGGCAGAGGCGCGTCGTCCTGGTAGAAGTAGGAGAACTTCTGCTCCTGCCCCGAGCCTGGCCCGATCACACCGACCGTCGCCGGACGGATCGACGGATCGTTCAGGACCTCGTCGCGGCTGCCGAAGTTCGACGCGCCGCCGCGCAGGAACTGCACGGTGAGGATGGCGCGGCTCTGATTGGCCGCGTTCCCCGTCGGCGTCAAGCCCATGTCGACCATCAGATCGTCGAAGCAGCTTCCGGCGGTGCCCGCACCGGTGCACGTTCCCGAGTTCGGCAGGAAGTCGGAGCGCAACAGCGGGATGCCGGTGGAGCCGCGGGCGAAGATCATCTTGCGTCCGGGCCAGACGGAGATTGCCGGCGCCCGCCCCGAAGGATTCGCGTTGTTGGCGGGAGCGCCTTCGCTCAGGTCGGTCTTCGGATTCGTGTAACCCAGGACGCGGCCCGCGCTCCAAACCGGCTTGCGGTTGGCGGGGTTGGGATCGTCGGGCGCCGTCTCGTCCGCGAAGTCGGTG
>Ga0075425_100003313_pt1 | contig 16361 bp, 14 predicted proteins | sample SoiMethybrSBSTD4_FD_75300 | JGI IMG/M metagenome (GOLD analysis project Ga0075425, IMG submission 75300) | Bulk soil microbial communities from a Populus tree surrounding site in Tennessee, USA - Soil MetaG P. TD hybrid SBSTD4 | ecosystem: Environmental > Terrestrial > Soil > Tree plantation... | reverse complement strand
ATTGGCGATCAACCCAATGGTCAAGGAGATGGCAAATCCACGAATTGGGCCGGTGCCAAACAGGAAAAGGAAAAACGCCGAAACCACGGTCGTTACGTGCGTATCGATAATTGTCAGAAACGCTTTATCGAAGCCGGCCGAAACGGCTGACGCCGCCGATTTTCCATTGCGCAACTCTTCGCGTATGCGTTCAAACACCAGTACGTTCGAGTCCACACCCATACCGATCGTGAGAATGACCCCCGCGATTCCGGGCAACGTGAGCACTGCGCCGAAATAGGCAAGAGCCGCCAGCAGGATGATTAGGTTCAGTAGCAACGCCACCACCGCATTGGCTCCGGAAATCTTGTAGTAGAACAGCATGAAGAGCATCACCACCATCAAGCTCAAGACCGATGCCTGCACGCCGTGGCGAATCGAGTCCGCACCAAGCGATGGACCGACCGTTCGCTGTTCAAGGTATTTGATGGACGCGGGTAAGGCACCGGCGCGCAGGACCAGCGCCAGGTCGTGCGCGGACTCCTGCCCGAAACTGCCTTCGATCATGCCGTTGTCGTCGATTCGCCCGTTAATCACCGGAGCCGAATAGACCTTGTGTTCCAGCACAATCGCCAACTGCCGCCCTTTATTAGTCTCGGTGAAGGGACCAAAACGATGAGCCGCTTCGCCCGACAATATGAAGTTTACCTGCCACTGGGTCGGATTGTTGGTGCTGCGATTTTCCGTGGCGTTGCGCAGGTCGCGGCCAGTCACCACCGGGGCGCGCTCCACCAGGTACCACACTTCGCCGCTCGGAGCTTGCTGCGAAGCGCTTCGCCCGCGCGGATCCTCCTGCATCAACTCCGTACCCGGAGGGAGGATGCCGCCGTGCGCGCTCAGCGCTTCGGTCTGCGAGGTGTACGTGCGCGGATCTTCCACCAGGCGCAACTCTAGCTGCCCGCCGGCCTGAATCACCGCTTTCGCTCGCGAGGGATCGCCTTCGCCCGGCAACTGCACCAGAATTTCGTTCTCATTGCGGCCGCGGCGCTGAATCGTCGGCTCGGTCAACCCCAGCGCATTGATGCGGCGGTCGATCGTTTCAAGCGACTGCGTCATCGTGTTTTCCTGGATGTTCGCGATGGCGCTGTTTTTCAGGGTCAATGTATAGCCGGACTGTTCACCTGCCGCAGGCGCGGTGTCCCACAGATTTCCGTACTGTTGCTGAACTAAATCGCGGAAGTTGGAAACCTGATTGGAATCCACGTTGCGCACCAGGATGTGCGTATCGTCCACCCGGCGAATCTCGTCGTAGCGGACGTTTTTGTCGCGCAGCTGTTTGGTCAGACGGTCCACCATCTGGTCGGTTTCTTGCCCGATGGCTTCCTGCACCTGCACTTGCAGCACCAGGTGCGTGCCGCCCTGCAGGTCCAGACCCAGCTTGATCTGCTTGCTGAAATTGTCCTTAATCTGCGCCAACGACGTCGGGAAGGTCGGCAGCCCGATCAACCCGTAAATGCAGACAAGAATGACCGCAACGATGAACAGCGCTTTCCACTTCAAATTAGGGTTCATGATGAGAAAGAACGGCTGGAGCTCCGCCGTGAATTGGAGTCGACCGCTTTGCGGTCGCTGATAAAACCGTCCGCTGCGCAGCCGCTGAGATAAAATCCGCACTGGCGCATCGAGGTGGCCTTACTTAGCATCCTCAGGAGCCTCCACCTGGGCAATTGCCGAGCGCGCGACGCGTATCTTTACCTGGTCGGCGATCTTTAGAATGACCGTGTCGCCGTCGATGCCATTTACCGTGCCGTAGATGCCGCTGGTGGTCACAATTTTGTCGCCATTTTTGAGCGCCGCCAGCATGGCTTGAGTCTTCTTTCGCTGGCGCTGCTGCGGCAAAATAAGCATGACGTAAAAAATACCCATGACGATAATCATGGGCAAGAACATCCCCAGGCTGCCGCCAGCTCCGCCAGTCTGCAATAAGAGTACCGCCATCATCGGTTCAAAACTTCTTTCTTGTTGGACTAGCCGGTTTCCCGTCGGGAATATTCACCCGTCGCCAAGGGCGAGTTACTTCGCCCTCGCGTTCCCTGCCGGCTGAATTCTCTGTGCGGATCTCCGAAGGGCCGGACGTCAACCCGTGCAAGCATGTTACGCAGGACCCGCTGCGTAACGCATCCGCACCTCGGATGAGAATTTCGCTAGATTCCCAAACTCGATAGCCTCGCGGATTTGCCTCATTAAGTCAAGGTAAAAGTGGATGTTGTGGTGGGTGGCGAGAACTGCGGCGGTGAGTTCTCCCGCGGCGAACAGATGCCGAAGGTAGGCTCGGCTGTACCGCTTGCAAACGCTGCAAGTGCATGCCGGATCGAGCGGCCGCTGATCTTGTGCGTACCGCGCATTCTTGATGAGAACTTTCCCTTCGCTGGTGTACATGCAGGCGTGCCGCGCCGCTCGCGTCGGCAAAACGCAGTCCATCATGTCGATGCCGAGTGCCACGTAATCGGCAATCTGTTCCGGGCGCCCCACGCCCATCAGGTAGCGCGGTTTTTCCTTTGGCAGCAACGCCGTCGCTTCCGCGGTCATCTCGCACGTGAGGTTGTGCGGTTCGCCCACCGCCAGGCCGCCGACGGCATATCCCGAAAAATCGAGTGCGCACAGTTGTTTCGCACTCTCTCGGCGCAAATCAGCGAAAGTCGCGCCCTGCACGATCCCGAATTGCCACTGCGGCAAGTCGCCATTGCGCTGCGCCGCTTGCAAAAAATACTGCCGCGCGCGCTGCGCCCATGCCGTTGTGCGCTTTACGGCGGACTTGGCGATCTCGCGCGGCGCCGGCGTCTCGATGCATTCATCCAGCACCATAGCAATGTCGGAACCAAGTGAGAGCTGAATCTCCGCCGCTTTTTCGGGCGTCAGCAGGTGCTCCGAACCGTCCAGGTGCGAACGGAAGCGCACGCCTTCATCGGCGATTTTGCGCAGCTCGGAGAGGCTAAAAACCTGGTAACCGCCAGAATCGGTAAGGATTGCGCGATCCCAGGACATGAATTTGTGCAACCCACCGAGCTTGCGAATCAGTTCATGCCCGGGGCGCAGGTACAAATGATAGGTATTGCCGAGAATGATTTCTGTGCCGAGCTCCTCCAGCGCTTCGTTACGCAGAGTTTTTACGGTTGCCTGCGTACCCACCGGCATGAACACCGGCGTTTCGATCGTTCCATGCGGCGTCGTCAGGCGCCCGCGGCGTGCTCCGGCCGTGTCGGTTTGCAAAACTTCAAACGAAAAATTCACCCACTCAGTGTATCAGGAGAAAATCCAGGCAAGTCCCGCCTTGCAGGCGACGAAGACGGCCCAAACGGATAGCACGATGCCGAATGCTTTGCCTTGTAGTTTCTTAGCATTGACCGCCGTGAATCCGATCGAGACCAGCAACATGGTCCAGAAACTGAAAATGTCGATGGACTTTGCCAGTGACATCACAGCTTTAGGCGTACTGTCCGGAAGGAATGCTCCCACGTTCGTAGCAATCGGATTATCCAGGTCCACTGTGCCCGGCGCCTTCAAATAAAGAACGATAATAAAAAATAGCGAATACAGGATCCACGGAAAGTAAGCGTGCGAGACGATTCCCATCGACGTGGCAAACCGGGCGTTTGCTCCGCCAATCACGTTGTACGCCAGCAGCAGAACCGCGCCAACGATCAGCGCTTGCAGGATTGGCCACGCTAGCCCGAATCCGTAGGCGAAACCCGGCGAGATTTTTGCGCCCATCGCGATTTGCTGCTCCTTCTGTTCCGGGCTTAGATTCGCCGCTCGCGGACTCTCTTCGATGCGCTTCGCCGCCACGTCACGCCAGTCAATCTTCTGGTTCATGACAAACGCGACCGCTAATCCGAGAACGGTCATCAGCGCCACCGGCAAAATCCAACTCGGCCGCGCCGCAATATCTTCCAATGTGGATTTGGGCGAAAAAAACACACCGATCAACCGGCCAAAATGATTGATAGGACCGGACGGAATCTCAGGAGCGCCAGAGGCCACTACAGGGGGAGTTGCCATCGCGATTTCCTCCACAGCAAGCTTTAAGATCCACAGGTTTCTGTTCTACGTACGGGGTGGCCGCAACATATCACTATAGGAGGAAAAGAAAAACATCCTTCAGGCGACTTCAGAAATGCCGGAAATGCCCTGCCGGGTCTCTGCATCTCTCAGACCGCCGGTACGGCTGCCAGCAACGCCTTCGTGTATTCTTCGCGTGGCAGGGTCAGCAGCTGCTCCGCCGGACCAGTCTCCACCAGTTTGCCCCTTCGCATCACCGCGATCCGTGTCGCAATCTGCGCCACCACCGGCAAACTGTGTGAAATAAAAAGGTAGGTCAGGCCAAATTCGGACTGCAATTCTTGCAACAGCAACAGCACTTGCGCGCCAACGGAAACATCCAGGGCCGATACGGGTTCATCCGCCACCACCAGCTTCGGCCGCAAAATCAGCGCGCGCGCAATTCCAATGCGCTGCCGCTGCCCGCCGGAAAATTCATGCGGATACCGTCTGGGCGCGCTCTCATCCAGCCCAACGCGCTTCAACATCTCGGTCACCCTGCCGATTCGCTCCGTAACGCTCAGCGCTTTTTCGTGAATTGCCAGCGGCTCCGCCATAATTTCGCCTACCCGCATCCGCGGATTCAGAGACGCGAACGGATCCTGAAAAATCATCTGCATCTCGCGCCGCGCCCGCCGCAACTCACCCCCACTCAACTTCAGCAGGTCGCGCCCGCCAAAAACAATCTCTCCCCCATCCGGCTCAATCAACCGGAGCAGCATCCGCGCCAGCGTGGTCTTCCCGCACCCGCTCTCCCCCACGATCGCCAGCGTCTCTCCGCTGCGCACTTCCAGATCGACTCCATCCACGGCCATAAATCGATGGCCGCCGCCCGACTCTTCACGGGCACCCGCTCGCGCATAACTCTTGCGCAGTCCGCGCGCACTCAGCAAAATTCCGCTCTCGTTCATACCAGCACACACCGCGCCGAGTGAGCTTCATTCGCCGCCCGCAGTTCCGGCACCGTTGCGCTGCACTGATCGCGCCGAAATGCGCAGCGCGGTTCGAACGCACAACCCGGAGGCAGCGCCGTCAGCTTCGGCACGCTCCCCGGAATCGGTGTCAGCTTCCCGCGCTCCAGCCTAGGCGAAGCCGCCAGCAAACCCTGGGTATAAGGATGCCGCGGCACACGCAACACTTCCTTTACCGGCCCTTCTTCCACGACGCGCCCCGCATACATCACCGCAACGCGGTCCGCCACCTGCGCCACCACTCCCAGATCGTGCGTGATGAACAGCAGCCCCAGCTGCAACTCTCTACCGAGTCTCTGCAGCAGTTCCAGAATTTCCTTCTGTACCGTCACGTCCAGCGCGGTCGTCGGCTCATCCGCAATCAGCAAACGCGCCTGCGCCACATTCGGCTCCGCCAGCCCCGCCGCAATCGCCATCGCAATCATCACGCGCTGCCGCAGTCCTCCGCTCAACTGGTGCGGATATTGCCGCGCCCGCTCTTCCGCCTCCGGCACCGCCGCCAGCCGCAGCGCTTCCAGCATGTTCTTCCGCACCAATTCCGCTGCCATCTTCGGGTAGTGCGCGCGAATCGCTTCCTCCACCTGCGCTCCCACGCGCATTACCGGATTCAGCGAAGTCATCGGCTCCTGAAAAATCATCGCGATCTCGCGCCCGCGCAGCAGGCGATATTCGTGCTCCTTAAGCGCAACCAGACCGGTTCGCACCGCCTTTCTCTCCTTTACTTCCTTCATGTCCGTCGTTTCCTTCGCCAGCCACGCCTCGCCGCCTACCCGCGCTCCCGGCGGCAACAATCCCATAATCGCCAGCGACAGCATGGTCTTCCCGCTGCCCGACTCCCCCACCAACCCCAAACACTCTCCGGCCCCAACACGCAACGACACTTCATTCACCGGGCGCACCCAGCCCTGCGCCGTCGGCAGCTCCACGGTCAATGCGCGCACATCCAGCAGCGGCTTCATTCCTTCATCTTATGAGGTTTCTGCACAACGGAAACGGATTTGCCCGCGCCGCAAGCGAAACAACCAACTGTCTTTATCTTTTCTCTACCGGCACCACAAATTTCAGCGCCGTGTGCGTAGCCGAAAATCCCACCACCTTCACGTCTTTCAATCCCGCTTTTCTCCCCGCACCCAGCACATGGCCTTCAGTGATCTCCTTCCTTCCCTTCGGATACACCACCCACAATCCCGCCGCGCCTTTAATCTTCCTCGCCGCTTTCGCAATGTTCCCCGCATCGCCGTTTCCTTCCACAAACAAGAACACCGCCTCCACCGCAGTACCATCCGTAATGATCTCCGCCTTGCGCTGCTTCAATTCCTTCGCAAATTGTTTTTCCACATCGCCGACCACTGCCACGCGCAATCCCGCTTTCACGCCCAACTTCTCTGCCCGCGTCTTCGGACGCAAAATCTTCTCGCACCACTTCGCAGCCGCCGCGCCCACCGCAAAGGCAAACGCTCCATCCTTAGTCTCAATCCGCAGTTCCCCATCCGCCGCCGTCACGCGCTTCATCTCGCCAAACATAATCTTTACGCGGCATTCCGCCCCGCGAAAGATCAGCTCGCCAGTCTCCAGTAGGGCTTTCCCTTCGACCTTCTTCCCGTCAATTCGCGCCACACACGTAGCTTCATTCCCCATTCAGTTCACCCCGCACCCGTCCCTTTCCTCGATTTCTTTACCATTTCCCTTGGCTCGTTTCCATTTTCTCTTTTCTGCACTGCGAAGACTGTAAACTGTACTGTCCCCCATGTCGCAATCCACGGCCACCACTCTGCCCCGCACCGACTGGTCCCTCATCTGGGCCCAGCCCGGTTTCCGTTATTTCTTCTTCGCCATGTTCATTTCTCTCTTCGGCAGCGGTATGAACTTCGCCGGAGTCAGTTGGCACATCCTGGCGCTCACCCACTCCACCGTCAAGGTCAGCTATCAAGTCATCGTAGCCACCGCGCCCGGCCTGCTGATCCCCTTCATCGGTGGCGTTCTCATCGACCGCTACGACCGCCGCATCCTCGGCATTGCGCTCGACTTCTGCCGCGGCATCGCCGTCCTCTTGACCGCCTACGTCGCCTGGCGCGGCCACCTCGAACTCTGGCATCTCTACCTCATCACCCTCATCATCGGCGTCGGCTCGGCCATGTATTGGGCTGACGTCAACGCCCTGGTGCAGGAAGTCATTCCCGCCAGCCAGTTCACCGGAGCCAATGCTGCGGTCGTCATAGGCGTGCAAACCGGCATGCTCTTCGCCGGAGCACTGGTCGGCTTCATCTACGACCGCGCCGGAATCGCCGGCATTCTCCTCGTTGACGGCCTCACCTACTTCGTCTCCGCCTGGTGCCTCTACAAACTCCGTAGCGGCTATGTCTCGCCGCGCGACCATCTCACCAAATATCCGCGCGAATTTTCCGAAACCACCGAAGCGACCGCCGAAGCTCTCGAATCGGCCGAAATGCCCGACGTCGCCGAAGCCGGCCTCTCGCTCGCCGTCTACTCCGATCTGAAAGAAGGCGTCGCCTATCTTCGCCAGCAGCCGACCGTCCGCGCTCTCGGCATCACCCACTCTATCCTGATGGCCGGGGTCGTCAGCGCCAACGTCCTGGTTGTCGCTCTGGCCGCCGATATACTGCATCGCGGCGCGCGCGGCCTCGGCTACCTCGAAGCCGGCTGGGGATTCGGCGCCATCATCGGCGGCCTGCTCGCCTCGCAGCTGCCCAATCGCCTGCGCATGACGCTCTACGCTTTCGCCCTCGCCGGACTCGCCCTCGGCCACCTCGCCATGCCCTTCATCACCGTTCTGGTCTTCGCGATCCTGTTTCAATCGCTCTTCGGATTCTTCCGTTCGCTGTCGGGCGTAGTCGCCCAGGCCTCGCTCATGCACATCGTCCCGCGCCACTTCATGGGGCGCACCCAATCCGCCATGGCCATCTCCACCACCATCCTTCAGCTCCTTATGAGCTTGGCCCTCGGCTGGCTGTCCCAACAACTCAACATCTACGCCGCCTTCGCCTTCCTCGCCCTGATCTACGCCCTGGGCACCGCCTCCGCCTTCCACGCCCGCCGCCTCCTCTCCACTCCTACCCCGGCAGCGCCGGCCTCCTGATCAACCGATTTGATGTAGCGCCGGGCTTTAGCCCGGCATCTTTCCCGGTTGCAGCGCGGGGCCGCGCTCTTCGTACGTAAAGGTGCGGATTCTTGGCACTCCCGTGCTGCTCGGACGACCGCGTGGGGGTGATGCACCACTCCATTCCCCATTGCCTCGCATCTCTGCTATCTTCTCGCCCCGGAGGCTAAACCACTCATGCGCCTGATGGTATTCTCAATCCTCTCACTCGCCTGTGCGTCAGTAACCGCTGCCCAGTCCTGCCTCGACACCGCCGCGCCGCTCACCGCCATCACGCAGAACCACGACTATGTGCAAAAGCGCTCCTCCAGCTATGACCGCTCCGGAGCCAACGCCGACGCGCGCCCTGTCGCTCCCGGAGAAACGCTCACCGTCATGGACGACTCCGGCCCCGGGGCCATCACCCACATCTGGTTCACCATCGCATCACCCGAAGCCTTCCACCTCAAAAAACTCGTTCTGCGCATCTATTGGGACGGCGAGTCCACGCCTAGCGTCGAAGCTCCCATCGGCGATTTCTTCGGGCTCGGCCTCGGCGACTACTTCCTCTATCACTCCACTCCTCTGCAGGTCGCGCCCGACAAAGCGCTGAACTCATTTTTCGTCATGCCCTTTCAGAAGCACGCGCGCATCACCGTCACCAACGAAGGCCAGCAAAAGGTGAACGCCCTCTACTCCAACATTGACTATCGCGCCTGCGCCAAGTCTCTGGCCGCCGACACGCTCTATTTCCACGCGCAATATCGCCAGGCTTCGCCCAATCGCGGCTGGACCTCCGACTGGACCAACAATGGCGATCCCAAAGTGGACAAGAAGACTAACCTCACCGGCGAAGACAACTATGTCTGGATGGAAGCCACCGGCCGCGGCCAGTTCGCCGGCGTCACCATGTCGGTCTTGCAGAATCAGGACTACTGGTGGGGCGAAGGCGACGACATGTTTTTTATCGACGGAGAAAAAACTCCCTCCATCAATGGCACCGGTAGCGAAGATTATTTCCTCGGCGCGTGGGATTTCGGCACTCATTCTTTCGACTATCCGCTGATGGGTGCGCACATCGTCGGCGGAGAACGCGCCGGCGGCCACTCTTCCCTCTACCGTTTTCATCTCGACTCGCCAGTCACCTTCACCAAATCCTTCAAAGCCACCATCGAACACGGCCACGCCAATCACCGCTCCGACAATTTCTTCTCCGTAGCCTACTGGTATCAAACCGAACCCCACGCACCCTTCCCCGCTCTCCCTCCGGTCAATGACCGCATTCCTGCTCTCAAACACACGGGCGGGCCCGGCAACGTCGGCACACCATGATTCCAACTCATACTTCCCGCCGGATTGTCACCATCGCTTCCAGTCGTTGTGTTTTTGTTCTTCTCATTCGCGCTACCTGCGGCGCCTCAGTCCAACCTTCCCAAAATCGGCGCGGTCCACGTCAAAGGTCTCGTGCACTTCCAGGAAGCCCAACTCCTTCCGACCCTCAAAGTCTCGGCGGGCGCTCCTTTCAGCCAACCTGTACTTGACGCAACCACGCGGGCCCTCGGCCAAACCGGAGCGTTCGAGGAGGTAGGCTACTCCTATCGACCGGAAAATGGCGCCGTCACAGTGGATTTTGTTGTCAAGGAGACCACGAACTTCCGCCATTGCGTGTTCGACAATTTCCCGTTCGCCTCCACCGCCGAAATCATTTCCTACGTTCAGCGCCAGGTTCCGTTGTTTGACGGCAGCGCGCCGGACACCGGCTCCATGCTCGACGACGTGGATTCGGCTCTTATGGATTTCGCGAAGTCACACGGAATTTCAGCGGTCGTCCAGCACGTGCGATACACCAGGATGGGCAGCCGTGATCTTGAGTACGTATTCAAGCTGACTGGCCCTTCGATCAGAATTTCCACTGTCCATTTCAGCGGCAACCAGGCCATTGCTGAATCCGAGCTGCTTAGAGAGGCGCGGCCGCTCCTCGGCCGCGATTTTTCTGTGGTCAGTTGCCGAGAATTTGGCGCCAACGTTTTTGTGCCATACTACCTGGAGCGAGGTTTCCTGAAAGCAAAACTTGCCGACGCCGTTTCCGTGGACTTGCAACCTTCCGCTGCAGCCGATTCCTTCAACATTCAGATTACCTATCCCGTCACCGAGGGCGCGATCTATGTCTGGAATGGCACGGAATGGCAAGGACACCGTGTGCTGGCGCCGGACCAGCTCAACGGCCTGTTGCAGCTGAAATCGGGCGATGTCGCCAACAGCAAAAAAATTGAAGCGTCCCGGGAAGCTATTGCCAAAGAATACGGAAAATACGGGTACATTCGGCTGATGCTCAGGCCGGTGGCGGTGTTCGACGACGCCGCCCGCAGAGTGCGGTTCCATACAGACGTTGTTGAGGGTGATCAATACCACATGGGCGTCTTCACGACGCAGGGTTTCGCGGCGGCGGAAGCCGAAAAGCTACAGTCCCGTTGGAAGCTGAAGCCTGGCGCCGTTTTCAATGCCTCCTATTCCAACGAATTCACCCAAAGAGAGGTCGGCGCTCTTCTTTCCCGGTCTGGATCCAAGCCGCCAAAGATCGCGCTGGTGGCTACGCCTGATACGACCCAGCACACGGTCAACGTCACGTTGCGCCTGGAGAATCCGTCATGACCTTTCTGCCTGCTGCCGCTCTCCGGCAACTTCCCTGCTGCGGCTGCCTGTGCTAACCTTCTGTGCGCAAACCTTGACCGCGATTGGCTTTGCAGCCGCGCAAGTTCCCAGCGTTGCGTTTCCTCCCGCTTGCAGTTTTCGCCGAGGGAGAAGCATCTTTTGACTCTTGCTGCCACGCCACGCCGCAGACTACAAAGGAAGAACGACCCAGCCATGACCGCAACACAGGCAACGCTGAAAACCGGTGAACAAACCGTCGAAATCAAACTGGCGCACTCACCCGATTCCGACGACGCTTTCATGTTCTACGCACTGGCGACGCACAAGCTGCAAACGCCCGGCTACAAGTACACGCACGTGCTATCCGACATTCAGACGTTGAACGAAGCGGCGCTGACGGAAACGTACGATGTTACGGCGGTCAGTTTCGCGGCATATCCTTCGATTCGCGACAAGTACGTGCTGCTCGATTGCGGCGCCAGCTTTGGCGAAGGCTACGGCCCTATCGTGGTGGCCGCCAAATCCATGAAAAAAGATGACATCAAGGGCAAACGGATCGCCGTGCCCGGGCTGAAGACGTCAGCCTATCTTTCGCTGAAATTATTTGAACCGGATTTTGAAGCGGTGGTCATGCCCTTCGACAAGATTTTGGACGCCGTACAGGACGAGCTCGTCGAGGCCGGCCTGCTCATCCATGAAGGGCAGCTGCTTTTCCCGCAATTGGGTCTGCACAAAGTTTTGGATTTGGGCGTGTGGTGGCAGGAGCAGACTGGACTGCCGCTGCCTCTCGGCGGCAATGCCGTTCGGCGTTCGCTCGGCCCGGAGCTCGGCCGGCTGATTGCGAAAACCATTCGCGACTCGGTCGAATACGGCCTCGCGCACCGCGAAGACGCGTTGAAATACGCGATGCAGTTCGCGCGCGATATGGAAACCGAGCTCGCCGATCAATTTGTCGGCATGTATGTCAATAAGTGGACCCTCGGTTACGGCGAAAAAGGCAGACAAGCCGTGCAGGAATTGATCACTCGCGGCAGCAAAGCCGGCATCCTCCCCGGCTCCGACAACGTCGAGTTCCTCGAGTCTTAATCTCGACACCTAGCGTTTTGTAGCACCGCTTCCTGAAACGGGCGATCTCGCAAGACCTGCGCGCGGCGGGAATGGTGGATAATACCCGCGACATGGCGCGTGCGACGAGTGCCGTACTGAAAACCGTGTGGGTGCTGGCCGCGGCGATCTGCGCGTTCACCGTTGAAAATATCTGGATAGATCCGTGGGTCGCGCGAAAATCGCATCACAAGTTGCCTTCGTTTGTGCCGGAGGCGCTGGGCGGCGCATGGTTATTGATTTTGCTGGCGCTGGCCATTACCGTGATTTTGCTGGTGGTGTGCCAGGTGCTGCTGATGCGCGACGCGCGAATCGCCCTAGGGAAGAAAGCGGCCACGGGAATTCTTGTGGTGACAGCGGCGCTTTTGTCGGGGGGATGGATTGTCACGACAAGCGGAATCACCTTCCCCAAGCTGGCAAGAGCTGAGCGGGAGAGCGCGCAGCAAAAACGCTCAGTGGTGCTGCGCTGGCAAGCCAGTACGACTCCTAACGTGCGCTACAACATTTATCGCGGACCGTTTTCCGGAGTTCATCCCGACAAACTGAACAGCACACCGATTGATGGAACGACCTTTACTGACCCGACAGTGGTCAGCGGGCAAACCTATTGGTACGTAGTCCGGGCGATCAACAACAAGGACGAGGAAAGCACCGAGTCCAACGACACGTCCGTTACGATTCCATAAGGCCGGGGCAACGGGCGTGGCCAACACCATGAGGCGAAAGCCAGCAGCAGAAAAAGTGGATCTGTACAACAGCGCGTACGGAAATTATGGCGCGGAGGTGTATCGGCAGATTCGTGTGGAGACGTACGGCGAAGATCTTGGTCAGACAAGCTGGGTGACGACGGAAGAGTCTGGCGAGATTCCGCGTATGCTCGGGCTAACAGATGAATCGAATGTGCTGGAAATTGGCAGCGGGTCGGGGCGGTATGCGCTGCAGGTAGCGAGCACAACGGGTTGCCGCATTCTTGGCGTGGACGTCAACGAGCCGGGAGTTCAAAATGCAAATCAGTTGGCGGCATCACAGAATCTCGCCGAACGGGTGCGCTTCGAGAAATGCGACGCCTCGCAGCCGCTACGATATGGCGAAGCGACGTTTGACGCGGTTTTTTCGAACGATGTGCTGTGCCACATTCCGGGGCGCGACAAACTGCTGCGGGGATTGTTCCGCGTGTTGAAGCCGGGAGGCCGGCTGCTGTTCAGCGATGCGCTGGTGATTGGTGGTGTAATTTCGCATCAAGAGATCGCGGCACGGAGTTCGATCGGATATTTTCTTTTCAGTCCGCCTGGAGAAAATGAACGCACCTTGCATGAAGCGGGGTTTGAGATGCTGGAAGTCAGGGACACTACGGAGAACGCTCGCCTGATTTCGAAGCGTTGGCGCGATGCGAGAGCAAGCAGAGCTGAGACGCTGATCGGGTTTGAGGGCCAAGCGAATTTTGAAGGCTTACAGCAATTTCTTGCGACGGTGAACGCGCTGACCGGAGAGAGGCGTCTGCTGCGCAAACTCTACCTGGGGCAGAGACCGGGCGAAACAAATTAGTTCCATCGAATCGCCCGCCTTGACCGGGTGGTGGGAATTTCGTAGTGTGAATCGGAAATGAAAAATCAAACATTTTTGAAATGGGCAGTCAGCTGTGCCGCGTTGCTGTGTTTGGGCGCGGGGGCGCGGGCACAGAACGCAGCGCAATACAAAGAGCGGGCGGAGACCGAGAAGGCGTGGCCAAAAGAGGCGGTGCGCGGGGCGCATGGGATGGTGGCTACGGACGAGGAATTGGCTTCTCGCGCGGGCGTGGAGATTTTGCAGAAGGGCGGAAACGCGGTCGACGCGGCCGTGGCGACCGCGTTTGCGCTGGCAGTGGCGGAGCCGGCGGCGGGAAACATTGGCGGCGGCGGGTTCATGCTGGTTCGAATGGCGGATGGCCGGACGAGTTTTCTGGATTACCGCGAAGTGGCGCCTGGAAAAGCTACGCGCGAGATGTACATCAAGCCGGACGGCAAGCTAGATACGGAAGCGTCGGTGATCGGGTACAAGTCCGTGGCGGTGCCGGGGACGGTGGCGGGGCTGGAGCTGGCGCTGAAAACCTACGGCACGATGAAGCTGGCAGAGGTGATGGCGCCGGCGATCCGGCTGGCGGAAGGCGGTTTTCCGGTAAGCGCGAAGCTGGCGCGCGAATTTGCGTACGAACGGCCGGACCTGCAAAAGTTTTCCCTAAGCAGGCGGATTTTTCTGAAGAACGGCGAACTATACCAGGCTGGCGACACCCTGCTGCAGCCGGAGCTGGCGGCAACGCTCAAACGAATAGCGAAAAACGGCGCGGCGGAATTTTATCGCGGCGAAACAGCACGATTGCTGGTGCAGGATATGCAGGGGTTGGGCGGGCTGATCACGCTGGAGGACCTGGCGCAATATCAGCCGAAAGCACGACAGGTGCTGCGCGCGAAATACGAGTTGCAGGGGCACGAGTGGGAAGTGATTTCGTCGCCGCCGCCAAGTTCGGGCGGCGTGGCAGTGATTGAAGCGCTGAATATGCTGAAATCCGTGCCGCTGAAGGGCTGGGACGACGTCGAAAGCGTACACCTGATGGCAGAGACCATGCGGCGGGTGTTCGCGGATCGCGCCGCGTATCTGGGCGATCCGGATTTTGCGAAAGTGCCCGTAGACGGGCTTACCAGCGCGTGCTACGGGAACGAGCTGGCGGCTACGATTGATCCGCAGCGGGCGTCATCGAGCAAGGTAGTAAAAGCGGGCCAGCCGCATGTGTGCGGCGTGGAAGCGAACGCGGCGGCTCCAGTGGAAGTGAGCCTGAACGACGGGCCGCACACCACGCATTTTTCGGTTGTGGACGCAGCGGGGAACGCCGTGGCCAGCACGACGACGCTGAACAATGGATACGGGTCACACGTGACAAGCCGCGCGGGCTTTTTGCTGAACGATGAAATGGACGACTTTACGACTCAGCCAGGCGTGCCGAATGCGCTATTCGGGCTGATTCAATCCGAATCGAATGCGATTGCGCCGGGGCACCGGCCGTTGAGTTCAATGACGCCGACGATTTTGCTGCGCGACGGCAAGTTGAGTTTTGTCACCGGATCGCCGGGTGGCCCCACAATTATTTCCTCGGTGCTGCTGACGGTGATCAACTGGATGCGGCTAGGAATGGACGCGCAGACGGCCATCAATGCGCCGCGGTTTCATCATCAGTGGATGCCGGACCGAATTTTGATGGAGCAGCAATTCCCGGCGGCGATGGAGCAGGGGCTGAACGCGATGGGCCACGCAACGCGGCGGCGCGGGCACATCGGGCTGGTGAACGCGATAGGTATTGATTCGCAAACCGGGGAAAGATTAGGGGCGGCGGACCCTCGCGACGAAGGGTCAGCCGTGGGATACTAGCGGCGTTCCAGCCCCGCAGTTAAAACTCTGGCACGCGAGCCCAAGCCACATGCAGAAAGTCCTGTCCACTTATCTGTTTATTTCCCGAAAATTGACGCCGGAATTGATCGGCCAGATCGGCGAAGGCGGATTCAACGCGCTGGAAGTCTTTTGTTCGCGCGCGCATTTTGATTATGCGTCGAAGCAGGAAGTTCGCGCGCTGGCGGCGGTGCTCGAAGCCAAGCGGATGAAGCTGAATTCACTGCACGCGCCGACGAGCAAAGATTCGAGTGCGACGCGAGAAAGCGGGCAGCCGCTGTCGGTTTGCGAAGTGGAGAAGGTGCGGCGGATCGAGGCGATGGACGAGTTCAAGCGGGCGATTGACGTTTCGGAAGATTTGCCGTTCTCGCGGATGGTGCTGCATATGGGAGGTTCGCGGGAGAAAGCCGACCCGCGGAAAAGAGATGCGGCGTTCAGCACGCTGGAGCACTTGGTATTGCATGCGCACCACGCCGGCGTGACGCTGGCAGTGGAGAATACCACCAGCGAAATGGGCGAACCGGCATATTTGCGCTCGTTTGTGGATGAGACGCGGCTGACGGGGTTGCGATTCAATTTTGATGTGGGCCATGCGAATCTGGCGGACGGGCCTGCGGAACAGCGGCTCGAAAAAAGCTTTGCTCCGATGAAGGAGCTGGTAGCTTCGCTGCACCTGCATGACAATCACGGCGAAAAAGACGAACATTTGTTGCCGTACGACGGATCGATTGATTGGGATGCGGCGATTCCGCTGCTGAAGTCGGCGCCGAATGGAGAGTTGCCGGTGGTGCTGGAGCTGAAGGAAAAGTTTGGGCCAGAGGCGCCGACAGTGCCGGAGCTGCTTTCGGCTGCGCGGGCGGCGTTTGAACGGTTTGAGGAAGCGTGGAGTTAGAAAAAAGAGCGAGTCGAGATCAGAGCAAAAGGGCCGGACAACCGGCCCTTTTGCATTTTCAGCAGAAGAACTACGAGCCCATGTATTGGGCGTGGACATAGACGCCGGTTTGGGCGTTGTAGACGAGATACCAACCGGGATGATCGGGGTC
>Ga0075425_100003312_pt1 | contig 16362 bp, 14 predicted proteins | sample SoiMethybrSBSTD4_FD_75300 | JGI IMG/M metagenome (GOLD analysis project Ga0075425, IMG submission 75300) | Bulk soil microbial communities from a Populus tree surrounding site in Tennessee, USA - Soil MetaG P. TD hybrid SBSTD4 | ecosystem: Environmental > Terrestrial > Soil > Tree plantation... | reverse complement strand
GGTGGGAGATCGATCAGTACATGGATCGCTTCTGATCGAGATGCGACCGGCCCGGCCGGACGACGCCCAGGCCGTGCTCGAGGTGATCCTGGCGTGCGACCTGGCCGACGTCGGGGAGCCGGACTTGACGCTGGACGACGCGCGCCGACGACCGCGAGGTGCACGCGCTCGTGCAGGCGGCATTCTCGGAGATCGAGGGCAACATCGCGTCCGAGTTCGACCCGTGGCGGGTGCGGTCGATCGAGAGCTTCAGCTTCGACCCGGCGTGGTGGTTCATCGCCGAGGCCGAGGGCAGGATCGTGGGCGTGTCGCTCTCGGAGATGTGGGAGTCGGACGGCGTGGGTGGGTCGGGCAGCTGGCGGTGGCGCCGCACTGGCGCGGCCGCGGGCTGGGACGCGCGCTGCTCCTGACCTCGATCCGCGCCTTCCGCGAGCGGGGCCTGCCGCGCGCCGCCTTGAGCGTGCACGGCGACGACCTGCGGGCGACGCGGCTGTACGAGTCGGCCGGCATGCGCCCGGCCTGGCGTCACGACCGCTTCGAGAGGATCGGCGACTGAGCTAGCGGTAGATCTCGGTCACGTCGTGCGAGTGGGTGGCGTCCTTGCGGGCGACGCCGGTGGCCAGCGCCGCCTCGGCGACGGCCTCGGCCACATGCTCGACGACGGACTTGTTGAACACGCTCGGGATCACGTACTCCTCGTGCAGCTCGTCCTCGCTGATCACCGAGGCGATGGCGCGGGCGGCGGCCATGTTCATCTCCTCATTGATGGTGGTGGCGTGGGCGTTGAGAGCGCCGCGGAACATGCCGGGGAAGCAGAGCACGTTGTTGATCTGGTTGGGGTAGTCGGAGCGGCCGGTCGCAATCACCCGGACGTCGCCCTGGATCTCCTCGGGCGGCACCTCGGGGTCGGGGTTGGCCATGGCGAAGACGATCGCGTCGTCGGCCATCCTGCGGATCGCGTCGGCGCTGACGGCGCCGGGGCCGGACAGCCCCAGGAATACGTCGGCGTCGCGCAGCGCCTCCTCGGCCGAGCCGTCGAAGCAGCGCGGGTTGGTGTGCTTGGCGTACCACTTCTTGATGCCGACGAGGCCCTTCTTGCCGGTGTAGAGCGACCCTTCGCGGTCGCAGCCGATGATGTCGGTGACCCCGGCCCGGAGCAGCAGCTTGCTGACGGCGACGCCGGCGGCGCCGACGCCCACGAGCACCACCTTCAGCTCGTCCATGCGCTTCTGCACGAGCTTCGCGGAGTTGAGCAGGCCGGCCAGCACCACCACGGCCGTGCCGTGCTGGTCGTCGTGAAAGACGGGGATGTCGAGCTCCTGGCGCAGCCGGCCCTCGATCTCGAAGCAGCGCGGAGCGGCGATGTCCTCGAGGTTGATGCCGCCGAAACCGGGCGCGATCGCTTTCACGATGGCGATGATCTCGTCGGTGTCCTTCGTGTTCAGGGCCAGCGGCCAGGCGTCGATGCCGGCGAACTCCTTGAACAGCATGGCCTTGCCCTCCATCACGGGCATCGCCGCTTCCGGCCCGATGTCGCCGAGGCCGAGCACGGCGGTGCCGTCGGTGACGACGGCCACCGTGTTCTGCTTGATGGTGAGCGTGCGCGCCTTCTCGACGTCGGCGGCGATCGCCATGCAGACGCGGGCCACGCCCGGGGTGTAGGCCATCGAGAGATCGTCCCGGGTCTTGATCGGCACCTTGTTGCTGACCTCGATCTTGCCGCCCAGGTGCATGAGGAAGGTGCGGTCGCTGACGTTCACCAGCGTCACGCCGGGCACGGCGCGCACCTCGTCGATGATGCGCTGCCCGTGCTCGCTGTCCGAGGCCGAGACGGTGATGTCGCGGACGGTGTGGTCCTTGGTCACGCGCACCAGGTCGATCGCGCCCATGTCACCCTCGGCCTCGGCCACCGCGGCGGCCACCAGCGCGAACGATCCCGCCTCGCTGGGAATCTCCAGGCGCATCGTCAGGCTGTAGCTGGCAGAGGGGTTGCGGGCCACGGGATCTGGAGCGTACCGAGTTCGGGCAAATACCCCGTCGCGCAACGCCCGCGCCTGGCACCTCCGTTGCGATCCAAACTACGAAATTCGTAGGAAACCCGCCCGAATTCTACGAATTTCGTAGCCGAGGGGCCGTTTTCCTATCGGAATTCGTGCAACACCGGTGCCAGGCGCGGGTGTTGCGGTCCGCGGCACGGGAGCGTACCGAGTCGGGCAAACAGGCGGTCGCGTAGGGCGTGGGTGTTGCACCCGCGCTGGCTGCCGGTGTCGGCTAGTCTCGCCCGCGATGCAGCTTCACCATGAGATCGCCGGCTCCGGCGACACGATCGTGCTGATCCACGCCGGCATCGCCGACAGCCGCATGTGGACGCCACAGTGGCGCCGGTACGCCGAGGACTACCAGGTGGTGCGCTACGACATGCGCGGGTTCGGGCAGTCGCCGCTGCCGCCCGAGCCCTACCAGCACGCCCAGGACCTGCTCGACCTGCTCGACCGGCTCGAGATCGAACGGGCGGTGCTGATCGGGAACTCGCTGGGCGGTCGCGTCGCGCTCGAGGCGACGCTGGCCCGGCCGCAGCTGGTCACGGCGCTGGTGCTGGTCGGCCCGGGGCTGCCAAACGCGGGATGGTCGGACGAGGTCGTGGCGTACGGCAGCGAGGAGGTGCGCCTGTTCATGGACGGCGAGCTGGACGCCGCCGCCGACCTGACCGTCCGCTTCTGGGTGGGCGGCGTCGGCCGGGAGCCGGACGAGGTGGACGCCGACCTGCGGCGCCTGGTGTACGACATGCAGCTCCGCGCCTACCAGCACGCCCAGGAGGGCGGCGACGCGGCCCAGGAGCTGGAGCTGGTCGAGGACGTCGGCGGCCACGCCGACGAGGTGCCGGCGCCGACCCTGCTCGTGGTCGGCGACCACGACCAGCCCGACATCCTCCGCATCGCCGAGCGCCTCAGCCGTGAGATCCCCGGCGCCCGCCTCGAGCACATCGCGGACGCCGCCCACGTGCCCAGCATGGAGCGCCCCGGAGAGTTCGACCGGATCGTGCTTGGGTTCCTGGCCGAGCAGCTCTGAGCGAACCCCAATCATCTACGCTTGCCCTGTGGCGACCGCGAAGCAGACCAAGCCGTCTGATCTCGACCTCGACGACGCGCCCGCCAAGGCCTGCGATGTCTTCCTGGTAGACGGCAACGGCCTCGCTTACCGCGCCTTCCACGCCCTGCCCGAGGAGCTACAGACCGCCGAGGGCCAGCCCACCAACGCGCTGCTGGGCATGGCCAACATGCTGATGCGGATGCTGGCCGACTACCGCCCCGCCTGCGTGGTCGTGGCCTGGGACGAGCGCCCCACCAAGCGGCTGGAGCTGGATCCCGAGTACAAGGCCCACCGCAAGCCCACCCCGCCGCTGCTCCAGGCCCAGCGCCCGTTCTTCTCCCCGCTGGTCGAGGCCTTCGGCTACCGCAACATCCGCGTCGAGGGGATGGAGGCCGACGACGTGATCGGCACCCTGTCCGCCATGGCCGAGCGCGAGGGCCACCGCGTCTGCGTCGTCTCCACCGATCGCGACGCCTTCCAGCTGGCCTCCGACAACGTCTGCATCATGATGACGCCGCGCGGCGTGTCCGACGTGGTCGTCTACACCCCGGAGCGGATCCGCCAGCGCTACGGCATCGACCCCGCCCAGATCCCTGACTTCATTGGGCTCAAGGGCGACACGTCCGACAACATCCCGGGCGTGCCCGGCATCGGCGAGAAGACCGCCGCCGACCTGCTGGTGCAGTTCGGCAGCCTCGAGGGCATCTACGCCGGCCTCGACCAGGTGCCCGGCGAGAAGCGCCGCGAGTCGCTGCGCGACCACGTCGAGGACGCGGTCAAGAGCAAGCAGCTCGCGACCATCGACCGTGCGCTCGACATCGACGTCGACTTCGCCGCGCTGGTCGCCGACCCGCCCGACCGCTCCGGCATCAAGGACATGTTCCGAAAGCTCGAGTTCCGCGCCCTGCTGAAGCGCATCGACGAGCTGGACGAGGTGATCCCGGCCGCGCCCGGCGCTCCCGTGGAGCGGGCCGACATGTCCTGGCGGGAGGCGTCGCTGGCCGACCTGGCCGGCCTCCCGCACGAGCTGGCCGTGTCGGTGAGAGACGGCCGGGCCGCGGTTGCATCCGGCTCAGGCGACGTGCTGGTGGTGGCCGCCGACGATCCCGCAACGCTGGTCGACGTGCTCGCCGGTCACCGCCTGATCACCCACGGCGAGCACATTCCCGGCCTGCTCCCCGCCGGCGACACGCAGCTCGCGGCCTACCTGCTCGACCCCGGCCGCTCCGGCTATGAGATCGCCGATCTGGCCGAGGAGCAGGGCGTCGCGCCGGCCGTCCAGGCCGATCCCGAGACGGCGGCGCTGGTGGCCGCTGCCGGCACCCAGATCGCCATCCACCCGGGGCTGGCCGACCGCATCGAGCAACGCCAGATGACCGCGCTTTACACCGACATCGAGCTGCCGCTGGTGCCGGTGCTGGCCGACATGGAGCGCTGCGGCGTGCAGATGGATGCCTACCGGATGGCCGAGATCGCCGCCAAGCTGCGCGACCAGGTCGACGAGCTGGAGCAGGAGGCATACGAGCTGGCCGGCGGCCCCTTCACGATCGGCTCGCCCAAGCAGCTGGGTGAGGTGCTGTTCGACCGCCTCGGCCTGCCCACCGACCGCAAGGGCAAGACCGGCTACTCGACCGACGCGCGCGTGCTGGCCAAGCTGCGGCCGATGCACCCGCTGATCGACGTGGTCGAGGCCTGGCGCGAGCAGTCCAAGCTGCTGAACACCTACCTGGAGCCGCTGCCCGGCCTGATCGGCGAGGACGGCCGCCTGCACACCACCTTCAGCCAGACCACGGCCGCCACCGGCCGGCTCAGCTCGATCCGCCCCAACCTCCAGAACATCCCGATCCGCACCCCGCTCGGGCGCGAGATCCGCGGCGCCTTCGTTGCGTCGCCCGGCTCCTGCATGCTGTCGGCCGACTACTCGCAGGTCGAGCTGCGCATCCTCGCCCACCTGTCCGGCGAGCCGGCCCTGCGCGAGACCTTCGAGCGCGGCGAGGACATCCACCGCGCAACCGCCGCCGAGGTGCTGGGCAAGCCCGCCGACGAGCTGACGTCGACCGAGCGAAACCGGGCCAAGGCCGTCAACTTCGGGATCATCTACGGGATCAGCTCGTTCGGCCTGTCCGAGCAGCTGTCGATCCCGCGCGAGGAGGCGCAGGCCTACATCGACGCCTACCTGGCCCGCTTCCCGTTGGTCAACGAGTTCATGCGCAGTGTGATCGACCGCGCCAAGGAGGAGGGCTACGTCACCACGCTGTTCGGGCGCCGCCGGCCGATCCCGGAGCTGCGCGCGTCCAACTACCAGACCCGCAGCCTGGGCGAGCGCCTGGCCGTGAACACGGTCATGCAAGGCAGCGCCGCCGACATCATCAAGGTCGCCATGATCGGATGCCACCGGCGCATGCGCGAGAACGCGATGGGGTCGATGCTGGTGCTGCAAGTGCACGACGAGCTCGTCTTCGAGGCCGTCGAGTCGGAGCTCCCCGAGCTGCGCCCGCTCGTGCATGAGGAGATGGTGAGCGCCTACCCGCTCGACCCGCCGCTGGAGGTCGACATCGGCACCGGCGCAACCTGGCTGGACGCGAAGTGAGCGACTGGCTGCGCCTCTCGGGCGCTCTCTACGCGCTGCCCGCGCACCGCGGAGAGGAGCGCGGCAGCTACCTGTGGCTGGAGGCTGGCGAGCTGCGCGAGGCGGTTGTCGCCGAGCTGTTCCTGCCGGCCGTCAGCTGCGACGAGCTGGACAACGCGATGGGCGTCGCCACCGGTACCGTGCACATCCACGGCGAGCCGCGCATGGGCGACGTGCAGCTGCGATTCGGCCGGGTGGGAGAGCAGCGGGGCGTGCTCAGCGCAGACGGCGGCATCCTGTCGGCCGACATCAGCTTCACGCTGCATCACCACCCGCCCGGCGGCGGCTTCTGCCCGCGCTGCGGCGGCTCGCTGGTGATCGAGCCGGTGTCGGTGATCACCCCGCCCGACGGCGGCGTGATCGGCGCGCCGGTGACCCGCTGCGAGGCATGCGCCGAGCACTGACGGCGGCGGCCGCGCTCGCATGCGTTATCGCCGCCGGCTGCGGCGGCGGCAGCAGCGCGCCGACCACCCCGCCGCCCTCCAGGTGCGCCGGCGTGACACGCCCGGCCACGCCGCTTCTGATCAGGCTGCGGCGTCCTCCCACGGCGGCCGCCGCGACCTGCCTCGGCCGCACCTACACCAACGTGGTGGCGCCGGACTGGCAGGGGCTGCCGGCCGAGGTGCGGGACGGCGACCAGGGCGTGAACGTGTTCCAGGAGCGGGTGCTGCAGTATGGCTTCACGCCCTGCAGCGACTGCCCGCGGCCGGGGCTGGACCTGGCCGTGGTTCGCCGCGATCACCCCGACTGGATCCTGAAGGACGCGAGCGGCGCCGACGTGCACCCGCCCGGCCATCCCGGATGGGTCATGTTCGACATCTCCAATCCCGACTACCTGGCGGCCTGGGCGACGGCGGTGGAGACTCAGCTCGGGGACGGCGGCTGGACCGGCGTCGAGCTGGTCGACGCCGGCAACCTGCCGGCCTGGACGAACTCGCCGATCGACCCCAACACCGGCCAGGACATGACCGTCGCCGACCACGCCCGCTACCTGGCCGAGGCGATGGCGGAGGTGCGGGGCGGCCTCAAGTCCAACAACTTCGCGGTGATCGCGCAGAACCAGCCGTTCACCATCATCGACCCGCACCAGATCGCAAGCAGCGACGCCGTCTCCGTGCTGCGCGGATTCGCGCGGTTGCGAGGCAGCGGCTGGACGGCGCTGTATACGTATTTCGAGGCGGCACTGGATTCGCGGGTGGGGGCCTGGGTGTGGGACGGCGGCAACCTCGACCATCAGCAGCGCGTGTTCGGCCTGGCCTCCTACCTGCTGGTATCCGGGCTGTGGTCGGGCTACTCGGTGCTGCCCGGAACGGAGCGGGCGCTCTACGAGCTGAACCCCGGCGTGCCATCCGCGACGCCGATCCGCCAGGGCGATGCGCTCGTGCGCGAGTTCGATGCGGGAGCGGTGGCGGTCAACCCCGGTCCCGTCCCGGCAACGGTGCAGCTGCCCGGGCAGGGCGCGCCGCTGGTGCTGCCCCCGGGGGGCGCCGTGATCGACGTCACGGGCCGCCTGACCACCAGCTTTTCGTAGCGGCCTGCCGGAGAAAGGTGCTCTGTATACTTCGCCGCGGCGCTCGGTTATCCGGGTGGATGAGCCGTGCGCACAATACTTCTCGAGAGGACTGACCCAACCTAGATGGCATCAATCGACCAGCAGCACAGCGACGCAACTGATACATGGATGATCGAGGTGGACGGCGAGCTCGTCCCCGACTACGACCGCACGCTCACCAACTTCAACGAGGGTGACGTCGTCAGCGGCACGGTGGTGCGAGTCGACAAGGACGAGATCCTGGTCGACATCGGCTACAAGTCGGAGGGCGTCATCCCGATCTCCGAGCTCTCGATCCGCCGCTCAGTCAACCCCGATGAGGAGGTTGCGCTGGGCGACACGATCGATGCGCTGGTGCTGCAGAAGGAGGACGCCGACGGGCGTCTGATCCTTTCCAAGAAGCGGGCGCGCTTCGAGAAGGCGTGGCGCCGGATCGAGGCCGCCGCCGAGAGCGGCGAGCCGGTCGAGGGCCTCGTGATCGAGGTCGTCAAGGGCGGACTCATCATCGACCTGGGCGTGCGCGGCTTCCTGCCGGCGTCGCTGGTCGACATCCGCCGCGTGCAGGATCTGGACGAGTACCGCGACCAGACGCTGCGCTGCAAGGTGATCGAGCTGAACCGGAGTCGCAACAACGTCGTGCTGTCGCGCCGGGCAGTGCTCGAGGAGGAGCGCCGCGAGCAGCGGCAGCAGATCCTCGACCGGCTGTCGCCCGGCACCGAGGTGGAGGGCGTGATCTCGAACATCGTCGACTTCGGCGCCTTCGTCGACCTGGACGGCATCGACGGCCTGATCCACATCTCTGAGCTGTCGTGGAGCCACGTCAACCATCCCTCCGAGGTGCTCGAGATCGGGCAGACCGTGCGGGTCAAGGTGCTGGACGTCGACCGCGACCGCCAGCGCATCTCGCTGGGCCTGAAGCAGACCCAGACCGACCCCTGGCAGCGCGTGATCGACGAGACGCGGCAGGGCGACGTGGTCGTCGGCCGCATCACCAAGGTGGTCACGTTCGGCGCCTTCGCCGAGATCCTGTCCGGCGTCGAGGGCCTGATCCACATCTCCGAGCTGGCCGACCATCACGTCGAGAACCCGCGCGACGTCGTCAACCAGGGTGACGAGGTGAACGTGAAGGTGATCGAGATCGATCCCGAGCGCCGCCGCCTGAGCCTGTCGCTGAAGCGCGTCGAGGCGGGGGACACGGTCAAGCGGATCGAGATGGACGGCACCACCACCGCGCTGGCAGAGAGTGTTCCCGAGCTGGGGCTCTCGTCCGAGGTGTTCGCCGACGTCGAGGAAGAGCCGGAGTCGGGCGACCATCCCGATCTGCCCGAGCCCGTGGTCGAGGCCGATGCGATCGTGGAGGCCGATCTCGATCAGGAGCCGGTAGCTGCCGAGGAGCCCGAGCCGGAGCCGGCCCCCGAGCCCGAGCCGGAAGCGGCCGCCGAGCCCGAGCCGGAGCAGCCGGCCGAAGAGGCTTCGGCGAAGCCCGAAGAGGCGCTCGCCGAGGAGTAGTCGGATGGCCCTGGTCGTCGGACTGACCGGCGGCATCGGGTCGGGCAAGTCGGAGGCGCTGGCGGCGTTTGCCCGCCACGGCGCGGCAACGATGTCGAGCGACCAGGTCGTGCGCGAGCTGTACCTGCGCGACGACGTGCGCGCGGCCGTCGCCGAGCGCTTCGGACCGGCGGTGCTCGACGCCGCCGGCCGGGTCGACCGCGCCCAGATCGCCGCCCGCGTGTTCTCCAATCCTGCTGAACGGGAGTGGCTGGAGGGACTGCTGCTGCCCCTGATCGAGGAGCGCTTTCAGGCCTGGCGCGAGCAGCAGCTGGCCGCGGGCAGCCCGCTGCTGGTGCACGAGGCGCCGACCCTGTTCGAGGCGGGGCGCGAGGATCGCTACGACCTGATCGTGACGGTGACGGCGCCCGGTGAGCTGCGCGAGCAGCGCCGGCCGGGCGCGTCCCAGCGGATGGCCCATCAGCTCCCCGAAGAGGAGAAGGCGGCGCGCTCCGACGAGGTGTACGAGAACACTGGCAGCCTCGAGCAGCTCGACGACTGGGTGGCGGCCCTGGTGGCGCGGCTGACGTGAAGCGCCTGGCGATCGTGCTGGCCGTGCTCGCGGTGGCCGCGCTGGGCGCCTTCGCGGTGCTGCGGGACGAGCAGCCGAACTGGTGGGTGCGGCTCTGGTACCCGCTCGACTACCGCGATGTGGTGGTCGGAAACGCCCGCCTCTACCAGCTCGACCCGGCGCTGGTGGCCTCGGTGATCTACCAGGAGTCGCGGTTCGACGCCACCGCCCGCAGCGACGCCGGCGCCGTCGGCCTGATGCAGCTCCTGCCCGACACCGCCCGCGGCATCGCCCTGCACACCGGCGGCGGCAACTTCCATCCCGCCACCGATCTGCTCAACCCCGACCTGAACGTGCGCTACGGCTGCTGGTATCTGCGCCACCTGCGGCAGAAGTACAGCGTGTACAAAAACGGTGACGAGCTGGCGCTGGCCGCCTACAACGCCGGCCAGGCCAACGTCGACCGGTGGATCGCAGACACCCCGGCCGGTGGCACCGTGAAGATCCCGTTTCCCGAGACGCGGGACTACGTCGCCGACGTCGAGCGTGTGCAGGCGCTCTACCGGCGGGCGTATCACAGCGAGCTGTACGGCTAGGCGAAGTGCTGCTCGACGTTTCGCAGCGACTTGGCGGTCGTCCGTCGCATGCGGCTTCGCACCGTCAGGGGCTCGATCATCCGCACCATGCCGCCGACCTCGTACTCGACTCGCAGCGTCAGCGTGCAGCCGCCCTTGCGGGGCTCGACCTGGAAGCCCTCGATGAAGCTGGTGAAGGGCATGCCCTGGCCTTCGACCAGGCGCAGAGCGGCGCCCCGGTTGAGGTCGAACCGCCCGTACTCGCCCGTCCACGAGGGCGCCGTTCGGTGACCGGTGATGTGCACGCGGACGCCCTTCGCCGGCGCAACGCCGTCGATCGTGCAGCGCTCACAGCTCGAGTCCCACTCGCCGCGCCGGGCCGGATCGGTCAGGTACGCGAACACCTCCCGGGGCGCGGCGTTCAGGTCGGCCCGCTGTTCGATCACCGTCGGCACGCTGCGAATCTATCCGAGCAGGGCATCGGATGAGCCGCACGGGAGCGGCTGGCGCCCCTCGATACACTGCATCACATGCACGAGATGCGAGTATCAGCCGCCTACCAGCCGACCGGCGATCAGCCCCGCGCGATCACGGAGCTGGCCGAGTGCATCGCCCGCGGCGACCGCTTCCAGACGCTGCTCGGGGCGACCGGCACCGGCAAGACCCACACCGTCGCGCGCGTCGTCGAGCAGGTGCAGAAGCCGACGCTCGTGATCGCTCACAACAAGACCCTGGCCGCCCAGCTCTGCAACGAGTTCCGCGAGTACTTCCCGCACAACGCGGTCGAGTACTTCGTCAGCTACTACGACTACTACCAGCCCGAGGCCTACCTGCCGACGTCCGATACCTACATCGAGAAGGACAGCTCGATCAACGACGACATCGACCGGCTGCGGCACGCTGCCACGGCTGCGCTGTTCTCGCGGCGCGACGTGCTGATCGTCGCCTCGGTGTCATGCATCTACGGGATGGGCTCACCGGAGAGCTACGAGCAGATGGTGCTCTTCCTGGCGGTCGGCGACGAGCGGCCGCGCGAGGCGATGCTCGAGAAGCTGGTCTCGATCCAGTACTCCCGCAACGACGTGGTGCTGGGACGCGGCAAGTTCCGCGCCCGCGGCGACGTGATCGAGGTGCAGCCGGCCAACATGGAGTCGGCTTACCGGATCTCGCTGTTCGGTGATGAGGTCGAGTCGATCGTGCACTTCGACCCGATGACCGGGGAGGTGCTGTCCAAGCTCGACCACCTCGCCATCTACCCCGCCACGCACTACGCGATGGAGCGCGAGCAGATCGACCGTGCGGTGGGTGGCATCGGCGCCGAGATGAACGAGCGGCTGCGCGAGCTGGAGGCCGAGGGCAAGATGCTCGAGGCCCATCGCCTGCGCTCGCGCACCGAGTACGACATGGAGATGCTGCGAGAGATGGGGTTCTGCAACGGCATCGAGAACTACTCGCGGATCCTCGAGGGCCGGTCGGCGGGCACGCCGCCGCACACGCTGCTCGACTACCTGCCCGACGACTACCTCGTGGTGGTCGATGAGTCGCACCAGACCGTGCCGCAGATCGGCGGCATGTACGAGGGCGACCGGTCGCGCAAGCAGACGCTGGTCGACTTCGGGTTCCGGCTGCCGTCTGCTCTCGACAACCGCCCGCTGCGGTTCGACGAGTTCCTGGAGCGGGTGCCGCAGCTGCTGTTCGTCTCGGCCACGCCCGGCCCCTACGAGCTGCGCAACTCGACCCACGTGGCCGAGCAGATCATCCGGCCGACCGGGCTGATCGACCCCGAGGTCGAGGTGCGTCCGACGCGGCGCCAGGTCGACGACCTGATGGCCGAGATCCGCGCCCGCATCGATGCCAACGAGCGCACGCTGGTGACGACGCTGACCAAGAAGATGTCCGAGGACCTGACCGACTACCTACTCGAGGCGGGCATTCGCACGCGCTACCTGCACAGCGAGGTGGACACGCTGGAGCGGATCAAGATCGTGCGCGAGCTGCGGCTGGGGGAGTACGACGTACTGGTCGGCGTGAACCTGCTGCGGGAGGGGCTCGACCTGCCCGAGGTGTCGCTGGTGGCGATCCTGGACGCCGACAAGGAAGGCTTCCTACGCGGCCAGACCGCGCTGATCCAGACGATCGGGCGGGCGGCGCGCAACGTCAACGGCCGGGTGTTGATGTACGCCGACAAGACGACCGAGGCGATCCGGGTGGCGCTCGACGAGACGAACCGGCGCCGCGAGATCCAGGTCGCCTACAACCTCGAGCACGGCATCACGCCGCTGTCGATCCAGAAGGGCGTGTCCGACATCGCCGAGTTCCTGACGATGGAGACGCCGACCGTCCCCGGCAAACGCCGTCGCGGTGCCAAGACCGAGGGCCTCAGCGTGGAGGAGCTCGAGAAGCTGGTGGTGGAGCTGGAGGAGGAGATGTTCGCGGCCGCCGAGGAGCTGCGATTCGAGTACGCGGCCAAGCTGCGCGACGAGATCAAGGCGCTGCGCCGCGATCTGACCGCGGCGCCCTCGCCGTCGGTCTGATCCTCTCACCGCCGTATGCCAGTTGATGGTAAGGTCGACGGGCAAACGTGAACAGGTGGTGAGAGATCGGCAGGCGCACCGCGGCCCCGGGCGAGCTGGAGCTCGTGCGGGCGTTCATCAACACCGCGCGCCTCGAGGACGGCGCCGACGGCTTCGGTGAGGCCGGGGCGCTCGCGGCGTGGCTGCGCGGGCGCGATCTGCTGGCGTCAGGAGCGGGCGTGACCGAAGGCGAGCGTGAGGCGGCGGTCGCCGTCCGCGAGGCACTGCGCGACCTGGCCGGCGTGAACGCCGGCCGGCCTCTGCCCGATGCGTCCAGCCGCAGGCTGGATGCGCTGGCGGCCGCCTGCGGGCTGCGGCCGCGGTTCGAGCCGGGCGGGACGGTGTCGCTGGCACCGGAGGCGACGGGGGTGGCGGGCGCGCTCGGCCGACTGCTGGGGATCGTCGTGGCGTCGATCGGCGATGGCCGCTGGCAACGGATGAAGACCTGTCGCAACCCCGCCTGCCGGTGGGCGTTCTACGACGCCACCCGCAACCGCTCGGCGGTGTGGTGCGACATGGCGGCCTGCGGAAACCGGGCCAAGGCGCGCAGCTACTACGCACGTCGCACGCGGCCGGGCCGGGTGAATCCGTGACGGCGCGTGACACGCAGTTGTGCAACGAACCGCACGCCGTCGCAACGGCCCCATCTCCCAACGCAACGGCTGGCACCGCTCCGCCGACACGAACCTCACGTTCCGCCAAACGGCCGCCGCTCAACCACCCAGGCTGGAATCACGGTCTCGCAACGACAGGTCACGACCCCGTGCCGGACCGCCCTCGCCACTCGAGTCGGTGTTTGACTCTGTTAAGAACGCGCCGGGCGTTGCGCAATCCAGAGGGCGTCGTGACCGTTTGTTTCGGCGCGGAGCAGGACTCGCCCGGCACCCGGCGAATCCCCCCAGTCCATGGCTCGGGCCGAACGACTCGTCTCCTCTCAAGAGCGGATTTACCTGGTGACACGCGAGCACGGCGTGGTGCTGCTGCGACCGTTCCTGCGCTCGGCCCTCGCGGTGGCCCTGTTCGGTGGCGCGGCCTACGAGCTGGCCGGCGCGCCGGTGCCCTCGGTGGTGCGCTGGGCGGGCGCGCTGATGGCGGCCGCGATCGTCTCGATCTCGATGCTCGGCTTGATGCGCCGGGTCGGCCGCTGGAACGCGCGCAAGCTGGTCGTGACCGACCGGCGGGTGCTGCTGACGTCGGGCACCCTGTCGCGGCGGGTCGCGGCCATCTCGCTGGACGACCTCTACGACCTCCAGATCCATGTCTCCGGTCTTGGCCGCCTGCTGCGCTACGGCTGCGTGATCGCCAACACCAACGGGCGCCGCGCGCCGCTGCTGGGCCTGCGCCGGCTGCCCGACCCCGATCTGATCTTCGCTCTGCTGCTGGGCCTCGATGAGGCCCACGAGGAGCAGCCGCAGCCGCCCAGCGTCCGGCGGCGCCGGGCGATCCCTGCCACCAGCTGATCGATACTGGATCGTGTGGTGGCGAGGTGTCCGCCTGGATTGCTACGCTACCCGGCGAACATGCGTTCGCCCGACGACACACTGCTAGAATCTCAGGTGTTTCCGCTTGATCAAGCCACATCTGGGGGGTTCGTGCCGAGCGACGAGATCGTGATCCGGGGCGCCCGGGAGCACAATTTGAAGGACGTCACGGTCTCGCTGCCGCGCGATCGACTGGTCGTCATCACCGGACTCTCGGGATCCGGCAAGTCCAGCCTGGCCTTCGACACGCTCTACGCCGAGGGCCAGCGCCGCTACGTCGAGTCGCTGTCGGCGTACGCGCGCCAGTTCCTGGGCCAGATGGACAAGCCCGACGTCGATTCGATCGACGGGCTGTCGCCTGCCATCTCGATCGACCAGAAGACGACGACCCGCAACCCGCGCTCGACGGTGGGCACGGTCACCGAGATCTACGACTATCTGCGGCTGCTATACGCGCGGATCGGCATCCCGCACTGCCCCAAGTGCGGCAACGTTGTCACCGGCCAGTCGGCCGAGCAGATCGTCGACCAGGTGCTGGCGCTCCCCGAGGGCACCCGCTTCACGGTCGACGCCCCGATCGTGCGAGGCCGGAAGGGCGAGTTCAAGGACGTGCTCGAGGACCTGCGCAGCGACGGCTTCACCCGCGTCAAGATCGACGGTGAGCAGTACCTGCTGGACGAGCCGCCCATGTTGGACAAGCAGATCCGCCACACGATCGTGGTCGTGGTCGACCGACTGGTGATGAAGCAGGGCCTGCGCACCCGCCTCAACGACTCGGTCGAGACGGCGCTGCGCCTGGCCGAGGGCCTGGTCGAGGTGAGCGAGGTGGACGGCGCCACCCGCACCTACTCGGAGCGGTTCGCCTGCCCCGACGACGGCATCTCGCTGCCCGAGTTGGCGCCTCGCATCTTCTCGTTCAACTCGCCACACGGCGCCTGCCCTCGCTGCACGGGGCTCGGCACCCAGCGCGAGATCGACCCCGAGCTGATCGTGCCGGATCCGTCGCTGTCGATCGCCGAGGGGGCGCTGGTGCCCTGGACGGTGATCAACAGCGCCTTCTACGAGCAAGTGATCCAGGCCATCGCCGACCGCTACGAGATCTCGCTGGAGACGCCGTGGCAGGATCTGCCCGACTCACAGCAGAACCTGTTCCTGTACGGCACCGACGGCGAGAAGGTCTACGTCACCTATCGCAACCGGATGGGCCGCAAGCGCAGCTACATGCTGGCCTTCGAGGGCATCGTGCCGGGTCTCGAGCGTCGCTACCGCGAGACCGACTCCAACTTCCAGAAGGAGCGGATCGAGGAGTACATGACGCTGAAGCCGTGCCCGCTCTGCCACGGCGCCCGGCTCAAGGAGACCAGCCTGGCCGTGACCGTCAACGACCGCAACATCTCGCAGTTCACCGAGCTGTCGGTGGAGCGCGCCATCGACTTCGTGGACGGCCTCGAGCTGACCGCCACCGAACGCGCGATCGGGGCCCGTATCCTGAAGGAGATCCGCGAGCGCCTCAGCTTCCTCGAGAACGTGGGCGTCGGCTACCTGACGCTGAACCGCGCGGCCGGGTCGCTGTCCGGCGGCGAGGCCCAGCGGATCCGGCTGGCCACCCAGATCGGCTCCAGCCTGATGGGGGTGCTCTACATCCTGGACGAGCCCTCGATCGGGCTGCACCAGCGCGACAACGCGCGGCTGCTGGCCACGTTGGTTCGCCTGCGCGACCTCGGCAACACGGTGATCGTGGTCGAGCACGACGAGGAGACGATGCGCGCCGCCGACCACATCGTGGACATGGGCCCCGGCGCCGGCGAGCACGGCGGCCATGTCGTGGCCACCGGCACCGCCGCCCAGGTGATGGCGAGCAAGCAGTCGCTCACCGGTGCCTATCTGAGCGGCCGCCGCGCGATCCCGGTGCCCGACCGGCGGATCCACGACGCCGGCTGGTTCGGCGTGGACGGCGCCGCCGAGCACAACCTCAAGGCGATCGACGTCGAGCTGCCCGTGGGCAAGCTGATCTGCGTCACGGGTGTGTCTGGCTCCGGCAAGAGCACGCTGGTCAACGAGGTCATCTACAAGGCGCTCGCCAACCGCGTCTCGCGCACCCGCGTGAAGCCGGGCGCGCACCGGTCGGTGCACGGCTTCGAGGCGTTCGACAAGGTGATCGACATCGACCAGTCGCCGATCGGCCGCACGCCGCGATCGAACCCGGCCACCTACACCGGCCTGTTCGACCACATCCGCGCCCTGTACGCGCAGACGCCCGAGTCGCGGGCCCGCGGCTACAAGGCCGGACGCTTCTCGTTCAACGTCAAGGGCGGGCGCTGCGAGACCTGCCGCGGCGACGGCACCATCAAGATCGAGATGCACTTCCTGCCCGACGTGTACATCAACTGCGAGGTCTGTCAC